>Ga0209717_1000037_pt1 | contig 160478 bp, 138 predicted proteins | sample AD_UKC048_MetaG_FD_184418 | JGI IMG/M metagenome (GOLD analysis project Ga0209717, IMG submission 184418) | Active sludge microbial communities of municipal wastewater-treating anaerobic digesters from USA - AD_UKC048_MetaG (SPAdes) (version 2) | ecosystem: Engineered > Bioreactor > Anaerobic... | reverse complement strand
ATCTTTATGCGTCTTTTTTGCTGCAACTTCGTTAGATTTTTCGACATAGGATAAACTATGTCTGCAAAATCTGCCTCGTTTCGCTAAAAAATCCATCATAAATCTTATGTAACATAAAATCAAAACAGTTTCTAAAATTATTTACAAATAAAAAAATAAAATAAAAAACGGTTTGCTATACACTTATTATTCAGAATGTTGCCTCGGATTTGGAGGTTTTATATTTGTGCATGGTGTCGTTGAAAAGAATAATTGAATTAAATTTGGAACAGCAATCCAAATTATATATATGGTTTGATAAAATAAATTTGAGGCAATAAATTAAATACTAACCTTTTAGAAATAATACCTATGAAAATTCAGGTTAATACGGATAAAAACTTCAAAGACACTCAGGATTTTGAAGTATTTGTGGAAGAGAAAGTCGGAAAGCTGTTAAAACGTTTTGCCGATAAAATTACCCGTGTGGAAATACATTTTTCAGATCAAAATGCTCAAAAAAACACTCCCGACGATGTATATTGCACTATTGAGGCCCGGGTTGACGGATTGTCTCCGGTGGCAGTAACCGGCAAGAGCAGTAGCAGGGAAAAAGCCCTCGGTGATGCTGTAAAAAAAATTAAGGCGGCCCTGGACACAGTGATAGGAAAACTGAAAAAAAAATAATCATGTACTAAAGGAAAACAGCACGTATTTATGCTTAAACAATCGCTGTCCTGAAAAAAATGCTACTATGAAGGCTACCGGCATGTTCAGGAAACTTCTTCACTTTTTCAATCTGGATGCAGAACTGGAAGACCAGGATGGCGTGTATGAAGAAATACAAAAAGGTATTGTTTTCAGAGGTACCAACCTGTGGATTTTGATTTTTGCCATTATCGTGGCCTCGGTAGGGCTGAACATGAACTCCACTGCAGTGATCATCGGCGCCATGCTTATTTCGCCCCTGATGGGACCTATCAACGGGATGGGTTATAGTATTGCCACCTATGATTTTGAGTTGTTCAGAAAATCCATCAAGAACTATACTTTTGCCATACTTGCCAGCCTGGTAGCTTCTACGGCTTATTTTGCCTTAAGTCCTGTCTCAACAGCTCATTCTGAGTTGCTTGCACGGACCAGCCCTACCATTTATGATGTTTTGATTGCCTTGTTCGGCGGACTTGCGGGTATTGTTGCTATCAGCAGCAGGCAAAAAGGTAATGTGATACCCGGAGTGGCCATAGCCACGGCACTGATGCCTCCGCTGTGTACAGCAGGTTATGGTTTGGCCACCGGACAATTTGAATTTTTCTTCGGGGCATTCTACCTGTTTACCATTAACACTATTTTTATAGCTATTGCCTCTGTTTGGATTTCGCAATTGTTAAAATTTCCGATCCGGAGCGTGATAGATCCGGGCCGTAAAAAAAGAATCAAACGGGTAATTGCTTTTGTGATTGTCATTGTGTTTTTGCCCAGTGTTTTTCTTGGATATAAGCTGGTAAAGCAGGAAGAGTTTTTACGGCGGGCTAATCAATATGTTTCCAATGTTTCACTATTCGAAGGGAACTATCTGTTAAAAAACAATATTGAAGCTAAATCTCATAAGATTGTCCTGGTGTATGGCGGCGCTGCCTTGTCGGAAACCCAAAAGACGGCCATCATCCGTAAGGCCATGGATTTTAAAATTAAAGACGCTGAAATAGCCATAGAACAGGGATTGGCTTTTGGCAGCATGGATGATAAGAATCTGGAACTTCTTCAGCTTAAGGAAGAGATTATAAACTTAAATACTACCCTGAATCATAAATATGCTGAGATCGACAGCTTAAAAAAACAGCAACGATTTGGCAAAACGCTGTTAAATGAAATAACTGCTATTTATCCACAGGTACAAGGGTGTCTTTATTCAGAATCTTTTGATTTTAGTCATAAACAAGAGCTGCCTCAAAAGAAATCCGTAGTTATTTTAGCTGTGGAAACGGAGGTGTCCGCCGATGACAAAACCAAAATCAGTAATTGGCTTAAACGCCGGCTGAATACCGAAGCTGTAAGGATTTATTTTGAGTGAGATTCGCTGTTTTGTGCTGAGAAGCGATGATGATCAGATAATTATACGGTGGATTAATTGGCCCGGCCTGCAGCAACAGGCGCAGAGCTGCTGACAATAAGGGTCATGTCAGTAATTATTGGGATTTTAAAGGGATTATAAATTAAATTTCATAGAAAATGTCCGCGGGGATGAGGGCATTTTTTTTTATTACGATAATTGAGATTTTGAGGATATAAGTATTCACAGGTGATTATTAAAATATTTGGTTAAATGCTTGTTTATTTGGGTTTTTATTAATAATTTTATAGGTAGTTTCTGGAAAAAAGCATTGACTACACCGGGCTTGGAAATGGTATTTAGGTAGATATAATATAACATAAAATATATAGGGTTTTAAAATGGATTACGGTCAAAAATACTTATAATGGAAATTTGTAATAGTGCGGCATAAAGTTCGCACAACAAAAATTAAGAATCATGAAAAAGACAGTTTACCTCAAAAGAAAAAAAATCCTCTCCTTTTGCGTTATGTTAAGCTGTGTTTTACTATTTGCCTTTCCGGAAACATATGCTCAATATGACACTGTGCCCGGGCAGCAGCCGGTTTATTTTCATATAAGCCATCATCAGGAAGATGTGGGGCGATACATGTTTGGTTTTCCCAAATTCCAGCGTTTCAAAGAAAATCTTAAGATGGAGCTTGACCTGTTGGACCAGTATGGCGCCGAATCAGATCAGTGTTTCAGCGATTTTATGGTGTCTGTGATCCTTTATATGGATAGTACAAGCGATCCGGGTGCAGACAGCATTTTCTATTGGTTTAACCACAGCAACCAGAGTCTGGGTTACCATTTTCATCCTACGACATGGGATGTGATGATACGGCTTGATAAAATCAAAAATATGGACCTCGATACCGCAATAATGGAATATACCAAATGGGAACAGGCATACTATGATTGGTTTGAATGTGATTCCTCTCATCTCGACACGACGATGTTTTGCGGTGAACTGGACACCACGAGGACAGGCGGAATTCAGCTTATGCAGCAATATTTTACAAAGCCTGTGGTCAATGAGTGTCTGACCATGCAGAACCCTGCAGCGGGACAGGTAATCCGAAATATATACGGGAATCAGCAACCAATTATTGGACAGGCAGGTAATGTCCATAGTTATTACTCCGCCGAAGCCAGTCAGAACCTCTGGGTAAGTGACTGGATGTTCTCGAATGAACCGGGGATCTATGTATATAAAATGATGGGGAATTATTATATACAAAACCGTTCTGAAGCATGGCTGGAAGGATTAATGGACGTGGATATGCTTGAACAGGTTCTGGCGGTGCTGCCACGCGATATTCCGCATATTTTCGCCATTCATCTTACGGTGCCCCCAGTTGGTGACAGTACCCTAGAACAACAACTGAAATATCTTACCAATGAATTTCTGCCCAATAATCCGGAATCACGTTTCATAGCGGGCTCTGACATACCTGAAATTATTGATACAAATTTGAATGAATTCTCCATGTCCGATCTGGAAACAGCATGTACTTATACACTTAATCAATGGCATGGCAGGCCTCCTGCGTTTGTGCAATATGGTGATAAATACACGTCACTGGCAGCATTGTACAAAGCCCTTCAGTATGCGATCAAATCCTGGTATAATAGTCCGTACCCGCATGTCTGGCCTTCTTCTGTGAGTGTGCCTGAATTCATCTGGCCTCCGCTGGGCCGAAAAGGACTTACGGTTCCTTTCGATTCCCGTCTTGCCAACGGATTTCCGTATGGCTTGATGCTACAGGCCATTGATGCACAGCTTACCAACGATTCCATACCTCAATATTCATATATTCCAAATATTGGAACTCCCATGACCACCAATGCTTCCGAGTTTCTAAACGGTATGTGCACGATATTTCTTCGTTTGCGGCAGGGTGATACTTCCAGTCAGAATATGCTTTACATATTACCATCTTACATTGTCCCAATTTCTTATTTACCCGTAGAAACCTTTCTGAATGATACCGGTAACCACGTACCCTATACCAATATGGACTGGCTTAGTGCATTGCAGCTATGGACAACAGAGCCTGTCAGATTAAAAACCGTTAATCAATTATCGGTAGAGAATTATAATAAGACCAATAATGATATAGATTTTCAGCTGAATCAAAATTATCCTAATCCCTTCAGTGAAAGTACAACAATAAAGTTCTTCATTGCAAAACGGATGAAGGTGCGGCTTGATATGTATGATATGCTGGGAAAACATATACAAACACTTGCTGACGGCAATTACGGGCAGGGCTGGCATACGCTTGCCTGGAACGGGGCAAATAATGCCGGAAACCGTTGCAATGGAACTATTTTCTTTTACCGTATGACAACTGAAAACGGGGCTATACAAAAGAAAGCGGTGATGATCAGATAATTGCCAGGGAGGGTTAATTGTTCCGGCTTAAAGCAACAGGCGCAGATTTGCTGACAATAAAGGTTTAAGTCATTGATTATGAAGTTTTTAAATGGGTTGCAACATTGAACCGCCAAGACTCGGATCGCAGGGATGCGGGCCTTTTTTGTTGCGATAAATGAGATTTTGGGTATCGTTATGTTAAATTATTAAAATATTTAGTTAAAGCCTTGTATGTTTAGATTATTATTAGTAATTTTATAGGTGGTTTGAAGAACAAGCATCGATGAGATCGGGATTGAAAATAGTATTTGATGAATATTATGTATTGATGATTTAAATGAATAAGAGGTCTGAAACGGATTGTTGTCAAAATTATGTTATAGTAAACATATTGTGGATCCGGCAACACAGTTTTTGGGCAATTAAACAAACAATACTAAATGGTTTAATTATGAGAACAGTAATCATCATTTTCGCGATACCTGTATTTTTTTTACTAAGGGTCCAAGCCCAGGTTGTCACCGATTATGACGGCAATGTATATGACACGGTAGTTATTGAAAATCAGGTTTGGTTAAAGCAAAATCTGAGAACGACACATTACAACACAGGGGCTTTGATACCCAATGTTACGGACAGCACGGCATGGGCGACCCTGTTATCGGGAGGAAGGTGTTATTACAACAACGATTCATCAGCATACGATTCGGTTTATGGTCCTTTATACAATTGGTATGCAGCGCATAATTCCAATGTCTGCCCCCTGGGCTGGCGAGTGCCGTCGGATGCTGAGTGGCAGGATGTTGAGAATATTCTTGGAGGCGCACCTCTTGCCGGAGGTGAAATGAAAGAAGCGGATACTGTGCATTGGCTGAGTCCCAACACCGGGGCGACAAACAACAGTGGCTTTACGGGGCTTCCGGGTGGTGGCCGCACCACCACCGGCACTTTTCAATTTATCCGCGAAAACGGCCTCTGGTGGACATCCTCTTCAAACGGTCCTTCAACTGCCGTGGGACTGTATATGTGGTATTTAAGTTCAGGAGTGGAACATGATCCCGTTTCGAGGAAATATGGTGTTAGTATCCGTTGTATGAAAGATGCCAATAACGGGATTGAAGATATAAATGATGCCGGAAAATGCAGTCTGAATCCAAATCCGGCGAAAGACATCATCACACTTGACTTCGGGGAAAATCAAAGATTTATAATGCAGGTCTTTAACATTATTGGAGAATGTGTGATGGAAAGAGAATTTAATAATGGCAAAAACAGCACAGACATAAGTTCACTGCCCGGCGGTACTTATATGGTGAAATTGATCGGGAAAACGAATGTTATTACAAAAATCCTTCTTAAAAATAAATAAGCGGGAAAAGCCCTTCATCATCCAAATTTGTAAAATATGAGAAACCCTTTGATCCCGATATTTTCACTATCCCTGATTATTATTATTCAATTAGTTCTGACGGCTGTTACACAAAAACAGAATGGCCCCAAGTATACCGTAACAGAAACAGTTATCGAAGGCTGTTTCTGCCATTTTATGCCCTCTGTTTTTTATGCAACCAGTGAGGGATATCTAATACTCAGGACATAAGAGGATGTAATACATGAACAATTAATACAATGCATATCGCGATTTACGGTGCAGGATCAATAGGCACAGTGTTAGGCGCTTTTATTACAAAAAACGGGCTTGACATTGACCTTATCAGCCGTAATACAGCTCATATTGGCTGTTTGAAGACCAATGGCGCCCGTATCACTGGCACCGTTGAAATGTCGGTACCTGTTAAGGCCCTTCTGCCTGAAGAAATTACAAAAAGATATGATATACTGTTCTTGATCACTAAAACAACAGATAACACAAATACCGTAAAGAGTTGTGTTCCTTGCCTCGCCGATGAAGGAATAATCTGCACATTGCAAAACGGGTTGCCAGAAATGTCGGTAGCAGAAATAATTGGTGACGACAGGACATTCGGATGCGCCGTTGCCTGGGGAGCAACATTTGTGGGTAACGGAATTTGCGAACTTACCTCAGAGCCTGAAAGTATCACATTCAGTATTGGCTCGTTCAGCAAAAATGCAGATCCAGATAAATTAAACAGTATAAAAAACATACTGTCCCTGATGGGTCACGTTGACGTGGCAGACAACTTTATGGGAGCCCGGTGGGCAAAACTGCTGATCAACTGCTCATTCAGCGGAATGTCTGCAGTGTTGGGTTGTACCTATGGCGAGGCTGCAGAAAACAAAGTATCCAGGAAATGCATTCAGAGAATAATTAAAGAATGTATTGATGTTTCAAGAAAAGCTAATATTAAAATTGAGCCTGTCCAGGGTAAGGATATCTGCAAATTGCTTGATTACAGTACAAAAATAAAAGAATATATCTCCTTTTTAATAATACCCATTGCAATAAAGAAGCACCGCTTGCTGAAAGCAAGTATGTTGCAGGACCTTGAAAAAGGCAAAAAATGTGAAGTAGAAGCAATAAACGGAATTGTTTGCAAATTCGGTGAAAAATATCATTGTCCTACGCCATATAATGATATGGTAGTAAAAATTATCCATGAAATAGAGCAAGGTAACATTAAACCTGGTTTTGATAATTTAAACCGGTTTGAAAATCTCATTTAAGTTTTATGAAAGACAATCTTATTCAAAAGTTAATGGAAAGCCGTATCAGGCAAACTATAATACTTCTTGCGGCCGGAATAGCATTGGTGTTATTTTCGGCACTGGTTGGCAAGTTTGGAGCTACCATGAATGTTATCGCTTTTTTTACCGGATCGGTATTACTCTTTTATGGTATGCTTCGTTACTGGGAAAAAGCGCTTTTGTACATAATTATGTGTGTTGTATTCATTGTTCTTATTATCCTTGAATTTCAGGTTGGGATTGATATTTTAGTTAAAAAGTTCAAAGGAACCCATGAAGCCGAGGATATAGCGTGGACCATTGGCGGTGTTTTTTTTGCAGGTGTTTTGGCCGGTATTATAGGCTTTTTTAGTTTTATAAGGAAAAGAGAATGAATGTATAATTTAATTATTAGTTTCCAATGAATTATATTTATTATTCCATATGGAAAGTAACCAAAATTATAGAACAAAAAACTTCAACCTATGAAAAAAGGATCGTATGGATTATTGTTTTATTCTTTTCAATAGTGTTATCTGGTTGTAAACCTATGAGCATTTCAGTAAAAGGTGATGATTGTAAAATGGATGGTAGTTTTGAAATTATAAAAAACGGACTTCCCGTTAACTGGTGCTACTATGCTCCTGAAACAGTTCCAAATAGTGACTTTAAAATATTAAGTGACACCACCCAACATAAAGATGGTATAAGGTCACTAAAATTTCAAATCAATTCATGTGAATCGACAGGCAGCTGGCATTCACCCGGTTTCTTTATGGAATTTAAGGTATTACCCGGAGAAACTTATAAAGTAAGTTTATGTGTAATCAACAAAGGCTGTACTTTAAAAATAAAGGCTGAAACCGGCATGAAAGGGAATCCCGGGATCTCCGAAATTGTTGCCGAAATACAAGGGACATTTTCAGAATGGAAGTGCTATGAACATACTGTTCGAATACCTGCGGCCAATGATAACATGCGGATCGAAGTAAATATTTTATCGCCGGGGACTGTCTGGTTTGATGATATAAAAATTGAAGGCGTACATGATCAAAGTGAAAGGACTATCTATCCGTACAGGGGAAATGAAGATTGCAAATAACAGAGATATAAATATAAATTCAAAAGTATCATTCAAACACTTAATAGCATGACAAATAAAATCATTACGGTAATCAGGTCCAATCGCAATTGGTTGACATTTTCAATAATTATAATTGCGGTCTTACTTGTTGTAATTTCACTTTTCTTTGGGGGTGCAGGCGGCTTGGTTCTGGCAGAATTATTATTTTATATCGGACTTATTATGCTTTTTTTTGCTTTGTTAAATCCATGGGGTTCTTGGACCCGAAAGTATTATGCCATACTCATCGGGATTTCTGTCCTCCTTTTTTTTCTTCTGATCAAGGCAGGGATAGGCGCTTTGGTAAAGATACAATCAAAGTTCCAAATACCCGGTCATTGGGCTGAAGATATGGCTTGGTCATTGGGATTTGTCTTCATTGCAGGATTTCTGGCAGGACTTATTGGTTTTTTCATTTTTATAAGGCGGAAGAATTAAATGAATTTTTGAAATCATGAAAAACCATAAAAAATGAAAATACTTACATGGAAAACATTGGTTCGGCAGGCAGCGTCAGGTCGTGGTGTGTAATGGTTTTTATATTTGAAGGCAATGAGATCATGAAGAACAGTGGTTGTAGAATGCGTAACGCTTGCCGGTACAGCCCGTTAAACCTCAATAAATTAGTAATTTAATATGATAAACAAATTATTTATGAACATCATTCGTTGGCTGGCGCGTATCACGGGAACATTGATCGTTGTATTTTGCCTGGCCTTTTTTTTTGGTTATGTAATTGAAGGGATTAATAAATCTGAGGATGTTCCCGAAACTTATAATATAATCCTTTTTACCTTATGGGGCATAAGCCTTGCTGCTCTTATACTGGCATGGTGGAAAGAAGGTCTGGGAGGGATCATCTCACTGACTGGTTTTATTATCTTTAACATCCTTGCTGCAGTGAATCCTGTTCCGGGGGCCAGTTATGTATTTGCACTCCTGATCTTCCTGATTCCTTCAATATTGTTTTTGATTTACTGGCGGCTCAAAAGAAAGTCATTGAATAGAATTTCGGAAAATAAAATCTGACATGAAAACGAAAATTCTCAGCAAATACTTTATACTGGTAATTCCATTGATGTTGTACATCTTTTCTTCGTGCATATCATTTAAGAAACCCAAACCCATACCGGAAAATAAAAAAGCTTTTATTGGTTTTTGGATTGCTGAAAACGGTTTTAAAATGGAGATCAAATCTTCTGGTACCGCAGACATAACTAACAATCCCTATACGGGTAATCCTATTAATGATACCTTGAATATTGGGGTATCACCCGAATATGCCAAAGATATGTTTGTCGAGTTCGGTGGTGACAGTCTGCTTATTATCCGCAAGCCAAAAGTTCGTGCGAGGGAGTATCGTATAAATATAAATCCTCATATGGATAGAGATACCTGCAAAATGGTTTTAAACGGAATACTGCTCAAAAAACAATAATGAGCATACTGTATTTTTATAACAGGTTACATGCATTGTAAGAAATCTTAAATATCAGAGAATTCAATAGGCCATTATTCCACCCATCTGTCCCCTGCAACCCCAGGTGATAAAAATTGAATTTCACGCTGTGAACTTTGCGACTTCTTTGCGTCCTGAGTGGTTAAATAATGGACTCACATCTACCTGTACCCTGCAATCCCATGCGATAAAAATGTAATAATACCCATTGCGTACCTAAGATTTTTTAATTTTGTTCTATCAAGAAAAAATCGATATTATGAAATTCACGGCACAACAACTGGCTGAGGTGCTACACGGCACGGTAGACGGCAACCCTGAGGCATTTTTTACCAAACTGTCGAAGATAGAGGAAGGCGATGCGGAATCGCTGACTTTCTTAGGCAATCCTGCCTATACACAGTTTATTTACACCACTGCGGCGGCCGTGGTCATCGTAAACAAAGATTTTGTCCCCGAACAAAAAATACATGCCACACTAGTCAGGGTGGACAATGCCTATACGGCTTTTTCGACCCTGCTGGAGATGTACAACCAGATAAAACTCAATAAGACCGGCATTTCGGATAGAGCCGTTATCTCGGAATCGGCAAAGATCGGTAAGGATGTGTACATAGGTGCCCAGGCCTTTATCGGCGATAATGTCGTGATTGGCAACCAGGTTAAAATATACCCGCTTTGTTATGTAGGTGATAATGTGGTTATTAAAGATAACACCACACTTTTTGCGTCAGTTAGGGTATATTCGGATAATTACATCGGCAGTAATTGTATTATACATTCCGGTGTGGTGATCGGCGCCGATGGTTTCGGTTTTGCTCCCCAGCCTGACGGCACTTACAAAAAAGTTACGCAGACCGGCAATGTAGTTATTGAAGATGATGTGGAAATCGGCGCCAACACTACCATCGACAGGGCTACACTTGGTTCAACAACCATACATAAGGGCTGTAAAATTGATAACCTTGTGATGATTGCTCATAATGTAGAAGTGGGGGAAAACACGGTAATCGTGTCGCAGACAGGAATTGCCGGCTCAACAAAGATCGGCAAACATGTGACGATAGGCGGCCAGGTCGGCATAGTCGGCCATATTACCATTGCCGACCGGGTGATGATTCAGGCTCAGTCGGGTATTGCGGCGAGCATAAAGGAAGAGGGAGCCATAGTGCAGGGCGCCCCGGCATATAATATTAAAGATTACCTGCGGTCGTATGTGCATTTTAAGAACCTGCCGAAAATCGTCGAGCGGATGAATGCATTGGAGAAAGAGATTGAGAAGCTGAAAGGGAAGGGTTAGGCTGTTAGGCTGTTAGGCTGTTAGGCTGTTAGGCTGTTAGGCTGTTAGGCTGTTAGGCTGTTAGGCTGTTAAGTCACGTGACTCCTGATCTGTGGCTAATGGCAAATCTATTACCAGCTCGACCCACCTCCGCCGCCGAATCCCCCTCCCGAGAATCCACCACCGCCGCTGAATCCGGAAAAACCTCCGCCTCCTCCAAACGAACTGAAACCGGAACTCCGCGAACCGCCGGAATAAGAGCCCGATGAATAGGATGTGTATTTATAATTAAAGTTGTGGTCCATATGATACATGCTGGAAATGATGGATGACACAAGGAGACCGGTGGAGAACGGATGACTGCCGGCAGATTGATACCAGTCGGGGCTGGAAATGATCAGGTCGTGGAATTTGTCGGCCCATTCGCTGCCAAGCCCCATGACGATGGCATAAGAAACAGTTTCGTCAAAGTATTTCGGGTTTTCCTGCAGCAGGTCGCGCAGTTTTTCTTTTTCAGCTCTTTGTATAAACTCTTTGAAACCAAGAAGTTTATGGTACTGTTCTGTTGCAAAATGTGCTCGTTTGGGCATTAACAACCCGAAAAAGTATAAGGACATAGAAGTCAGCAGCACAAAGAGCTGAAACTGCAACCAGTTTTGTCCAAAAAACAGGGAAGCGAAGATACCTATGCCCAGAAATACAAAAGCAATAACTTTCAGAAAGCGGCTGAAACCGCGTGTTCCGGGGACATAGAATTTATTTGATTTGGCATAGGCCTTCAAATCTTTGTCGGTATAATTCATGGTAACATAGAAAGAGTTTTTCAGCGAGCTTACTTTTACGGGATCTTTACTCCCGGCTTTGAACAATCCACCAAACATTCTTTTTTCAAAACTCCTGGCATCCGGCGGCAGGTCTTTAAGTTTTGTCAGATCATAATCTGTTTTTTTTCCGGCCTGATTGATTTCTTTTATGGAAAGCAGACCATGTCCTGCCCAGTAATAGATGAGTGAAACCAGGTCGCGTTTATGAAGTTTATTATCCCACAGATAACCGGCTTCAGCAGGAGTGATCTCTTTGGGCGGGTTGTACTGGACAACAATAGCGTCTTTTTTATCCCTTCCGAGCACATACCATAGCAGCAGCAGTATCAGGAAAATAATGAAGGGCAATATAAGCAGTTTGTTGTTTTTCCAAATAATTTTCCAGGTGAGCATCCCCGAAACAGACAGCTTGTCTTTTGGTATGTAAGTGCTGATAACGGGTGTTTCATGACCATACAATGGTCTGTTCAGTTTACAGATAATCGTGTTCTTTTCAGTGGTAAAATTTAATTGTTGTGATGTGTCATTATTGATAAGAAAAGATGTTACCATACCTTCCGGGTTAACGCCTTCAGGAAGTATGATCTTTATTGTGCCTGCTTTTATGGGTTCTTCGAAGATGTTGGCCAGCGCCTTGTTCAGGTGATACCTGCCGTCTTTTTTTGTCAGCAGGCCGAAGATGTCGTATTCGTAGCTATAAGCGGTGTCCTGTGCTGTCCCTCCGGTGTTTCCCCAGTATATTGAATTAAAATAAGTGTTTCTGCGGGAATAATCGTCGTCCTGTCCGCTTACTTTCAGGTTGCTCACCAGGAGCTTCGTATATCCGCTTAAAAATGACCAGTCAGGAAGTTTTATTCCCGGATATTCATTTTCAGGGCGGCTTTCGTAATAGGAGAAGTTTTCTCTGACGGAAAAACTATTTTCGGTACTGTATGGATTTTTAAATTTTACATTATAAAAATGGTTGACGTGCAGGCTGCCATTTTTGTTGACCGTAATTTCGGTGAGAAAATCCCTGATGTAATATTTTTTTGCAAAGATTTCGAATGGCAGCATGTTTTTATGAAATCCCTCGTCGCTGAGTGTCTGAGTCAGGAATATCGGATTTGTGGCGAACACATTGTCATACGTTATAAAGTATGTTTTCTTTGTGTTGTCAAATTTGATGGTTGGGGAAACCATGTGGCTTTCATCACCTTTGAAAAAACGGAAAAAAGTTTTTTCCATATTGATGGCGGGGTCGGCTGAAATTTCTGCTTCAAAGCCCCTGAACGGTTCGCCGGACATTTCGCCGTTGAATGGCCATTTAATCTCTGCCCTGCCGTTTTTGAAGACTACAGCGCCCCAGACCTTGTATCTGAGGGTAACTTCCAGTTTACCGGCGAATTGTTTAGTGTCGCTGTAAAGGCTTATGTATTTTTTTTCACCTTCTGTCTGGGCTGTAAAGCGGGCATCCTTTATGTCTGCAGCAACATAATTCACTTGTAAATCCCTGATCACATGATCTTTGATAACGGACGAATCGTCAGGCGCCAGAGTGTAAAAGTCGCGCAGGAAAGACGTTTGCGGATTTAGAAATACAACCGAATATTTTTCTTCGACATCGAGCGAGGCATCGGCTTTGACTTTGATTTTTGCCAGAAACTTGTCTATATAAAAATTTGAAGCCATATCCTCCACAGGAATGCTGGTGTTGGGGAAGTATGACAAGGGAAATTTTATTACTACCGTCATGCCTTCATTGGCTTTCAGCGGATTTACCAGCGTACCTGTAATTGCCTCTGGGCTTATTTTGTATGTTGCACCTTTATCTTTGGCTCCTTCGGCGCCGGTAAAAAGCAATATATCGTTATTCGTGAGGCTGAGCGGTCTGGGCAGGCTGATCCTGAAACCTCCTGCTGCAATATTGCAATCCCACATATGTCCGACCAGGTTCCAGTATAACTCCGTATGGTCGCGGAATTTGTTCAGGCAGCCCCACACCAGGTATTTTATGATGTACTTCTGGTTGCCTTCAACGTATGTGTCGGCAGAGCCGATTTTTATTTTCAGGAAGTCGCCTTCAACGGAAGTGCTGAATTCATGACCATCCACACCGACATTTTTTATAATAAGTTCGTAATCAGCCGAAAAACTTGCTCTTTCTGCTCTTTCCCTCCCCGGGAAATCAACCTGCCTGTAACGGTAGGGGATGGACCGGATGATACCATGCCTTTGTTCCGTGAAGTGAACATCAATCGTTTCGGTGACCCACACGGAGCCATCCGCGTTCATTTGCATGTTAACGAAATAATTGGTGATGTGGAAGGCTTCTGAGAATCCGCTGATACTCAGGAATATCAATACAATGATTACGAAAGTTTTTTTCATGTCTTATTTCTTTATTTCGACCTTGATTACTTCGCGTTCGATACTGTCGATCTCGAAAAAATCTGCTGTTTTAAAACCAAGCAGACCGGCGAATACGTTTCCGGGGAATGATTCCACGGCTGTGTTGTTGTCGCGTACCACCGCATTGTAATACCTGCGGGCATTCTGTATGGTGTCTTCCACCTCGATCAGCGAATCCTGCAGCTTCATGAAGTTTTCGTTGGCCAGCAGGGCGGGGTAGTTTTCCACGGTGACCAGGATATTCTTCAGCACGGATATCATATTGTTTTCAGCAGCTTCGTGTTCTTTCAGCGTCCGGGCGTTTTCGGCCTGTGCACGGTACTTAGCCACGTTTTCGAAAAGATCTTTTTCGTGAACGGCATAGCCCTTCACCGACTCGACAAGGTTGGGTATCAGCGAATATCGTCTTTTCAGTTGTACATCAATATCGCTCCAGGCATTGCGTATCCTGTTGCGGTACGAAATGAATTTGTTGAAGAAAATCACTGTGATCAGAATGATCAGAAGGACGATTCCGATGATAATGTAAATTGCCATAATGGGTTATTTGCTAAATCAAAAATACGTTTTTTCCGGTATTTTTCCGGAAGAAAGATTTTCTGAGGATGTTTTTTCCAGGGGGATTAATTACCAAACCTGTATCCAATGCCGGATTCAGTATTTAGCCATTTCGGTTTTGCCGGATCATCTTCTATTTTTTTTCGTAATTGAGCCACAAACACCCTTAAATATTGGGTTTGTTCGACATAACTCATTCCCCATACTTCTTTCAGAATAAATTGATGCGTAAGCACTCTGCCTTCGTTTTTTGCCAGCAATGTTAAAAGGGAATATTCGGTTGATGTAAGTTTCATTAATTCATTGTTTTTTCTTACAGTATGGCTGGCTAAATCTATCGTCAATGTACCAAATTCCAGGACAGGATTTTCTGATATAGTCTGGCTTTGACGAAAAGCAGCACGTATGCGCGCAAGAAGTTCTCCTGTCCTGAATGGCTTTGTGAGATAATCGTTTGCTCCGTTATCAAGTGCTTTAACAATATCTTCCTCCGTATTACGCACGGAAAGAATAATTACCGGTTTTTGATACCATTGGCGAAGTTTAAGAATCACATCAAGACCGTCCATATCGGGTAAGCCCAGATCGAGTATGATCAAACCAGGCTGTTGGGAAGCTGCAAGAGTAATACCTTCTTTACCTGCTGAGGCTTCGATGATTTTAAACCCATGGGCTGAAAGTGTAATATCAAGCAACCGGCGAATCTGTATTTCATCGTCAATGATCAAAATGGTATCTTTAACAGTCATCCTTGATGTATTTGATTTATTGTATTAATATCGGAGATTTCCACAGGAATTTTTATGGTAAATAATGCACCACCATTTCGACGGTTTTCAACTACGACAGTACCTTTATGTGCCTCAACAAAACCTTTTACAATAGATAATCCTAACCCAATACCTCCGGCTTTTGCATCCTTACCCCGATAAAATTTGTTAAATACCGATGGAATATCTGCCGGGGAGAAACCCAGACCACTGTCCATGACCTGTATGGTAAGAAAACCATTATCAAGAAAAAATTTCACTCTGATCAAACTACCCACGGGTGAATGTTGAATGGAATTCAGTACAAGATTATGCAAAACCTGCTCCATCAGGCCAAAATCAATACTGACCAACGGCATATTGGAAGGAACAATAATTGAAAGTTTAAAAGGTTTTAACTCGGTTTCCAGTGAATCCGTCACCCTGTTTGCAAGGTCGTGAATATCGCACCAGACAAGATGAGGGGTAATAAGGCCTGATTCGAGTCTCGACATATTCAGAAGGTTTTCGATAAGCCTGTTGAGCCGTATTGATGCGGTGTTTATTTCATGGTAAAGTTTTTTTCGCGTTTTTTCCGGGTATTCCTGTGCAATCAATGTATCAGAAGCCCCTAAGATGGTAGCTACAGGAATACGAAGTTCGTGAGATAAGGAATTAAAAAGAATCTTATACAATTTTTCGGATTCACTGATGATGTATGTCCTTTTTGCTGCATCGCGCAACAGTTCCCGTTCATATTTGCCTGTTATCTGAGCTAAACAAGCTTCCCAAAACTGTTCTTCGCCATAAGTGAACAGGGTGGATTGTTTAACAGCGATTACCCCTATAGTTTGGTTGTTGCCCATTAAAGGGAAAAAGGTGTAATCGCTCGACGGCAGGGTATCTGTATTTTTACCTGCTTTAATGGAGTTTTTAAAAACCCAGTCGGCAATACTCAAATCATTATCTGAAAAAATATTTTCCGAACTATTTTTTGATTGATATTCAAGTAAGCCGTGATCATTTTTAATAAAAATAAAACAATTCCATTTAAAATACCTTTGGATATAATTTGAAGCAACACGGGTTACATCTTCCAAACCGGAAATAATTGCAAGGTCTTTGGTTAACTGATACAGAGCATTTGTCCTTTCTTCCCGAACCCGTATTTTATATTCCTGCCGCCTCACCCTGGAAGTTAAAATTCCATTTATAAGTGCGATAATAAAAAACATTATCAGCATCAGCACATCTAAAGGGTTTTCGATATGCAGGGTAAATTGAGGGGGAATGAAAAAAACATCCCAGATAAGGGCACTTAAAATTGATGCAAGCAATATCGGCCCTGTGCCAAAAAAAATTGCCAGAATAGAAATGAGAAACAGCAATGCAAAAGAAACTGCCTGATAACCTATCAGGTCTTTAACCAAATAGCATAGAGCTGAAGAAAGGATGACGAAGATACTTACAATGAAATATTGCTTGTATCCTGATGTAAAAGAAGGTAAGGAAACGTTCCTTTTATAATTATTATTGTCCTTTTTGTCAGAACCAAGGATGTAAACATCTATATTCCCGCTAAGTCTGATAAGCCTGGTGACAAAGCTATTGAGCCGAAACCTTGTATAAATATTTTGAACACCAGGTTTGCCTACAATGATGTGAGATATATTTTCTTTATAAGAAAAATCAATAATAGCTTTTACCAGATCATTATTTGTAGTGATCCGAACCTTTATTCCGAGCTGTTTTGCGAGATTAATGTTTTTATCAAGTTGTTCTCTTTGCTGATCACTGAGGTTAACATTTTTTTCAACATATAAGGCTTGAATCTGTGCCCCCATCGAATAAGCGAGATTCTTTGCCCAGCGCAATAAACGGGCAGAGTATGGACTATATCCGATGGCCACAAGTAGGTGCATTCCCGATTTCCATGGCCCGCGTATGCGTTTGTGCTGCATATAATCATACAGTTGCTTATCGACACGGTCGGCTACAATACGCAGAGCCATTTCACGCAGTGCTGTGATGTTGCCCCGGCGGAAGAAGTTTTCAATGGCTTCCCTTGAACGTTCCTGTGTATATACTTTCCCTTCGGAAAGGCGTTGCAATAATTCGCCGGGGGTAAGGTCGATCAGTTCAACTTCATCAGCATTTTCAAAAACATCATCGGGCAGGGTTTCACGTACAATGATTCCCGTAATCTGAGCAACTGTTTCCGAACGGCTTTCGAGATGCTGAACATTCAAGGTCGTATATACATTGATGCCATATTCGAGTAATTCCAAAACATCCTGATACCTTTTTGTGTGCCTGCTACCCGGGGCATTGGTATGAGCCAGTTCATCGACTAAAACAATTTGTGGTTTACGGGCAATTATGGCGTCTAAATCCATTTCCTGCACGGATGTATATTTATACTCGTAAGATTTTCGTGATATCATTTCAAACCCTTCAGCCAGAATTGCTGTTTCTTTCCGGTCATGGGTTTCAATATAGCCGATAATAATATCAATGCCTTTTGACTTTTCGGTTTTTGCAGCTTGCAGCATGGTGTATGTTTTGCCCACACCGGCGCACATGCCAAAGAATATTTTCAGCTTTCCCCGTTTGCTTTTTTCTTCTTCGTTTAAAAGAGAAGCTAAAAGTTCATCGGGACTGGGGCGATTATCATCAAAACCGTTCATTTTATTTTATCGACCTCTAAATTAAGCAATAAAACATTAACTTTTTCTGTTCCGGGGCCCAAAATCATGGGAGTTTCTGTTAAGTTATTCAGACAGGAAAAAAGTTGTTGTTTTTGCACTTCGTTGAATTCCCGGGCTTTTGCTACACGATCTGCCTGCAGCATAGCAGCCTGTTTTGAAATATGAGGGTCAAGCCCGCTTGCAGAAGCAAATAACATTTCAGCCGGAATATCGGTTACACTATCTAACAGATTGTTTTGAATAAACTGTTGCCTCCGTTTATTTACCTGCTGTTTTAGTACGGAATTCGTCAATCCATAATTTGAGCCGCCTGAAGGCAAGGGGTTATATCCTATTGCAGAAGGGCGGGAAGTGAAATATATCGTGCTGTCGAATTGTTGGCCGATAAGTTCACTGCCAATAATTTTGTTGTCTCTGAGTATCAGGCTCCCGTTTGCCTTTGAAGGAAATAAAAGCTGTGCAATTCCAGTAATAAAAAGCGGATAAAGAATACCCGTCAGCACCATAAAAAGCAGGAATATTTTTATCGATATTAATAACGTTTTCATTTTGGATGTTGTTTTTTCACAGTTTTTTGGTGGTGTCATTTCATTCAAACTTATTATTTATAGTCAGTGTCGTTAAATACCCTTAAAAATAACAACAAGATTTATCTTCATATTAAAAGTTAAGTAAAAGGTCAATTATTTTTATCCCGATAAATGGAATAATTAGCCCGCCTAATCCAAAAATCAGCAGGTTTCGGGCAAGTGCATTATTTGCCGATACCGGCCGATAACGAACGCCTCTTAATGCTAATGGAACCAGAAGAATGATGATAATCGCGTTGAATATTACAGCACTAAGGATAGCACTTTGAGGCGAACCAAGGTGCATGATATTTAGTGCGGACAGAGGCCCCGTGCCAGAGCCGCCTGAATACAGCGATATTGCAATTGCCGGAATAATAGCAAAATACTTGGCCACATCGTTCGCAATACTGAACGTCGTCAGCGAGCCGCGGGTCATAAGTAATTGTTTTCCGACTTCTACAACTTCAATTAATTTAGTAGGATTACTATCCAGGTCAATCATATTTCCGGCTTCACGGGCGGCCTGTGTTCCTGAATTCATGGCAATGCCAATGTCAGCCTGAGCCAATGCCGGGGCGTCGTTTGTACCGTCGCCGATCATGCCAACTAAATGGCCGTTAGCCTGTTCTTCTCGGATACGGCGCAATTTGTCTTCGGGTTTTGCTTCGGCCATAAAGTCGTCGACGCCTGCTTCGGCTGCAATTGCTGCTGCTGTTAGTGAATTGTCGCCCGTAATCATTACGGTTTTTATACCCATTTTTCGCAATTCTGCAAATCGTTGTTTTATGCCGCCTTTTACAATATCCTTAAGATGGACCACTCCAAGTACCTTATTGTCCCGGGCAACAACCAAAGGTGTAGCCCCCTGTTGTGATAAAGCCGTAACGGTGTCCTGAATTTTTTGAGGATAAAAACCATTATTATTGAGTACAAATGCCTGTATTGCTTCCGAAGAACCTTTGCGAATCCGATGTATTTGCCCGCTTTTTGTTTTTATATCAACGCCGCTCATACGGGATTGTGCTGTGAACGGAATAAATGAAGCATGCAAGGAGTTTACATCCCGTTCACGGATATTGAATTTTTCTTTTGCCAATACCACAATGGACCGGCCTTCGGGTGTTTCATCGGATAGTGATGAAAGTTGCGCAAAATCGGCAAGTTCTGAAATACTGACACCTTCGGCGGGTATAAAATCGGAGGCCATGCGGTTACCTAAAGTAATTGTCCCTGTTTTATCAAGCAAAAGCACGTCAACATCCCCGGCAGCTTCAACAGCGCGGCCACTCGTGGCAATGACATTTCGCTGCAGAAGCCTGTCCATGCCGCTGATACCAATTGCACTCAGCAATCCTCCGATCGTAGTCGGAATTAAACACACCAATAATGCTATCAAAACCGGAAGCGTTAAGTTTTGTGATAATGGCAAACCTGACGCAGTAAGACTATAATGGAAAAATGCCGGAAGCGTGACTACGGCTAATAAAAACACGATGGATAATCCCGAAAGTAAGATAGAAAGAGCTATTTCGTTCGGCGTTTTCTGTCTTTTGGCTCCTTCAACCAAAGCAATCATATGGTCGATAAATGTGTTGCCCGGTTCGGCTGTAATTTGAATAATTATGCGGTCGCTGATAACCCTGGTTCCGCCGGTCACCGCTGAACGGTCGCCTCCGCTTTCTCTGATAACAGGGGCAGATTCGCCTGTAATTGCAGATTCGTCGACGCTTGCCACTCCTTCAATGACTTCGCCATCGGAGGGTATTACATCGCCTGCCTCACAAACAACAATATCGCCTTTTTTAAGTTCAGAAGCAAACACAGTGTGTTCATGTTTACCAACCATTTTCCGGGCTTTTGTCTGGGTCCGGTTTTTTCTTAACGTTTCGGCTTGCGCTTTACCCCTTCCTTCGGCAATAGCTTCAGAAAAATTGGCAAACAATACCGTGACCCAAAGCCATATAGAAATTTGAAAGTTAAAGGATGAAAAAGATCCATTAAAAACCTCAAAAAGCACGGCGAGGGTCGTAAGCAAAGAACCCACTGCCACAATGAAAATCACAGGATTTTTGATTAACAATACCGGATTCAGTTTTATAAGGCTTTCTTTTGCAGCTTTTAACAGTATTGATTTATGTAAGAGACTGGTATTTTGTTTTATATTCATGGTATCCTGATATCATAAGATTATTCCTTTATTCATAAGCAGGTGCTCGATGAGCGGTCCCAGCGACAGGGAGGGGAAGAATGTCAGACCTCCGACAATGATGATGACAGCGATTAACAAACCCACAAACAAAAAATTATCCGTACGGAAGGTGCCCGCAGAGGACGGGATGGTTTTCTTTTTGGCTATGCTTCCGGCAATGGCCAATACCGGGATGATAACGCCAAAACGACCTATCAACATTCCCAAACCCAATGTAAGGTTGTAAAAAACAGTATTTGCATTTAATCCGGCAAAAGCACTACCGTTGTTGCCTGCTGCTGAGCTGTATGCATATAGTATTTCGGAAAAACCGTGTGCCCCGGGATTGTTAAGACTTGATAACCCATAGCTGCTTAGGGATGCCCAGGCAGAAAAGAGTAATATGACAGCACCAGGTGCAAGTATTGCAATTATTGCCATCTGGACTTCATAGGCCTCAATTTTTTTGCCCCGGTATTCGGGGGTACGACCCACCATCAGCCCTGCAATAAAAACAGTAAGAATAATGAAAATTATCATTCCGTACAATCCTGAACCTACTCCGCCAAAAATAACTTCTCCCGTCATGATGTTCAGCATAGCAACCATTCCGGCTAATGGAGACAAACTGTCGTGCATAGCATTTACAGAACCGCTTGAAGCTGCACTTGTTGAAGTTGTCCAAAGAATACTGCCGGTAATCCCAATGCGTGTTTCTTTGCCTTCCATCAGTGATAGGTGGCCGAAAACAGGGTTTGCAGCGTACTCGGCAAATAATGATATACCTAATCCGGCCATCAATAGGATCAGCATTGCCGAAAATATAGTCCAGCCATGACGGGCAGAACCAATCATTTTGCCGTAAGTAAATGTCAGTGATGCGGGAATAAGAAGAATTAACAGCATTTCAATAAAATTTGAAAGCGGGGTGGGGTTTTCAAATGGGTGAGAACTATTAGAATTGAAAAAACCACCTCCATTGGTGCCCAATTGCTTAATAGCAATTTGGGAAGCCGCCGGTCCCATCGGAATCATTTGCTGGTTTCCTTCCAGTGTATAAACAGTTTCATAAGTTTTATAATTCTGGACAACGCCTTGTCCGGTTAAAATAATGGCAATAACAATAGATAAAGGCAATAGAATGTACAATGTGGACCGCGTTAAATCAGTCCAGAAGTTTCCGAGTTTTTCGGTATTTTGTCGGGTCAATCCTCTGATAATGGCTAATAATACGGCAATTCCTGTTGCAGCGCTAACAAAGTTCTGCACGGTTAATCCAATCATCTGAACTAAATAACTCAGCGTTGTTTCTCCCGCATATCCCTGCCAGTTTGTATTGGTTACAAAGCTGATGGCAGTATTGAATGCCGAATGCCAGTTGACATTGCCACTGTGTGCCGGATTCAAGGGTAAGTACGACTGAAATAATTGTATGAGAAATAAAAAAACAAAACCGATTAAATTAAACAACAGCAAGCTAAAGAGGTAACTTTTCCAATTCGTTTCTTCCTCAGGGTTTACTCCGCTAAAACGATAAGTCAATTTTTCAAGCCACCCCAAAACGGGTTTCATCATATGATTTTTGCCAGCAAATACTTTATACATGTAATTTCCTAGAATGGGTGTTAAAAAAATCAATACGCCCAAAAACAAGAAAATCTCTATAAAATCAAATATTGTGAACATATCATACATGGTATTTTTTACGGTTTTTTGATTTCAACTCACTTTGAGTTTCTTCATATATTTTATCAAGTTTCAGGAAATGACCGATCAGCCAACCTATCACAAACAACAGGATGATACCTCCAAAAAACTTTGTCAAAATCAAAAGAGTTTCCATACTTACATTGATTAAAATTTCTCTGGTTTTATAAGAGTGTAAATCAGGTAACCAAATATTAATGCAGCGATTACAGCACCGGCAAAATATCCCAGTGAGCTGTTTGTTTCCAAGATCATGAATAAAAAAGATGCTTTCATATCCTTATCATTTAACACCTATACAAAATTACTGTGGAACTTATAAGTGTTTTATAAAGATTTATCCAGGGAATATAAAGAAATTCTAAAGAAGTAATGATGTATCGAACGTGCCCGGAAGGGAGTATAACCCGAATAGTAAGGTTATAATGATTTTGTTCATTACATTTTGTTAATCAGGAATTTATTATGATTACAATTAGCAAAACTGATTATATAAAATCTCTTTATACCGATGAGGTACCAGTATTAGACGTCAAATAGTACATTTGCACTTTGAAAGTCAACAGCTACTATATCGGTATAACTATTACTTACATAATGCGCTGATCACTTCGCCGGCAATTTTGTTTCCGTAGCTGAGTGATTGGTTCATATCTTCACAGGCGCCCGCGGTGTCATTCAGGTTGAGGCGTGTCAGCCCCCGGTTGAACAGCACGATATCGTCTTTGGGATTATATTGTAAGGCGATGCTGTAATCATCAAAGGAGCCTTTAAAATCTTTCATCATGGCCCTGATGTTGGCGCGGTTGCTGTATGCTTCGCCGTCGTCGGGTTTCAGGCTGATGGCCTTATTAATATCTGTGATTGCACTTTGCAGGTTCCCTATGGTCGCTTTCAGAACGCCTCTGTTGTTGTACGCTTTCTGCAGTTCGGGATTAAGCAGGATGGCTTTGTTGTAATCTTTCATGGCTGCTGCAGTGTCCCTCAGCCCGTCGTAGGCCATACCGCGGTTGTTAAATGTTTCTGCCACCGTAGAGTCAAGCTGGATGGCAAGATCCAGATCGCGCAGGGCAGCCTTGTAGTCTTTTAACTCATTTAAGATATGTCCCCGGTTAGTCAGGCACTGATCAAAGTAAGGATATAGCTGAAGGGTTTTATTATAATCCTGCAAAGCTCCCTGGTAGTCTTTCAGTTCGTTTTTGTAATTCCCGCGCATCCACCAGGCCACATAACTGTCGGGATATTTTTTTATGATATCCGTGAAAAGGGTATTGCCGTTTTCCCAAACTTTGATACGGTTCCATGTCAGTAAAGAGATAGCCAGTAAAAAGACTCCGAACCCTATAAGAGCGGCTTTCCGGAGGGATTCTTTTTGAAGATGCGATAACCATTGACCTGCAATATAAAACACCCCTATGTATGATACATAGGTATAACGTTCAGCCGTGATGGCATTTCCGACAGGAATTAACTGCAGCATGATGGAGATAACAATGAGGAAAAAGGAAGCGCCGAAAAGCTTTTCGCGTGAAAAACCTGTTTTTCTCACCACCAGCCAGATCAGTAACAACAGCAAAGGCAATGAAGCATAATAATACCAGGGCAGGGGGGCGCCGTGTGTCTCCGGATAATAGTGCATGGCCGACAGCTTTACCGGAAGGATGATTTTGACCAGGTAAAAAGCAAGAGCATAGGTAAATAAAAAAATCCGTTCAAAAAAAGTAAAAATTGCCGACACTTCTTTTATAGCCCCTTGCTGTGAAAACAGGGCCAGTATCCCGAACAACAACGAAAGCGCCACGAAGGGTATCTTTTCAACAAACATTTTTACACCGGGTTTCCTGGATTTATAAAAGTCAATGGCGATCATGAGCGCAGGCAGGGTGACTGCAGCAGATTTTGATAACAGTGATAACAAAAAAAGCAGCAGGCTGACCATGTAATGTTTCTTGTTAAGATCTGATTTCAGGTAGTCAAGGTAAGCCAGCAGTGAGGCCAGGTAAAAAAAAGTATACAGCACATCTTTGCGTTCAGAGATCCATGCCACCGACTCAACGTGCATGGGGTGCAGGGCGAACAAAGCCGACACCAGCAGTGCGGTCAGCCTTGTTCCGCTGAGCTTTTCAGCAAGTTTATAAACCAGCCATGCATTGGCCAGGTGCAGCAATACATTCAACAGATGATACGGAAATGGTTTCAATCCATAAATATGGAGTTCAAACAAATACGTAAGGGTGGTCAGCGGGTGATAATTACCGGTATAAAAAGAAGAAAATATAGATTTTATGGCATCGAAACTGAAATCCTTGATATAAGGGTTTTTGAAGAGGTAATCATCGTCGTCGAGGCTGGCAAAACCATTGAATAATGCACGGGTATATATGATTGCCGTTACAACCAGTAAGGCGTATAAAGCCCGGGAAGGTATCTGAAAAGAACTTTTTCGAACTCCGGTATCTCCGCGGTTTCTTTTCTTCTGTGATGGAACATGTGTTTTTTTCTCAGTCTTGCCCGCCATGTGTTAAAATGTTATTTTCCAACATGTTAAACAAATATATTTTCTAAAACAGTTTTCAGCATAAAAACATAAACAAAAATTCCATGTGTTTGTCGGGGACCTGTTGCATTATTTAATATTATTTTTACCTGCAAAACTGTTGGATGACGCTTTCTGCCGGTGTGTAACCCAGTTCAAGGGACTGGTGCCAGTCGTTGCAGGCGCCGTTTATATCTTTGAGATTAAATTTTACGTGTCCCCTGTTAAATAATGCAATATTGTCCCTGGGGTTGATCTGTAGTGCGCTGTTACAATCTTCGAGAGCGCCGTTATAATCTTTGAGGATGTTTTTTATACCACCCCGGTTACGGAGGGCTTCGCTGTCTTTTGGATCCATGCTGACGGCTTTATTTATATCTTCCAGGCCTCCGTTGAGGTTCCCCATGTTGACCTTTAACACCGCGCGGTTGGCGTATGCTTTTGATAAGTTCGGATTCATCGAAATGGCTTTATTAAAATCGCGCATACCCGCTGCCGTGTCGCCTGTCTGGGAGTATGCCATTCCCCGGTCGCTATACATTTCAGCTTCTGAAGAATCCAGCCGGATGGCCACATTCAGGTCTTCCAGCGCTGCTTTATAATCATGGAATCCCTTGAGTAAAACCTTGCCACGGGCAGCCCTGCTGGGCCCATAACCGTCGAAAAGCTGTATGGATTTATTGTAATCATTAAGGGCATTCGTGTAGTCGTTTTTTTTATAATAGATATTTCCTCTCATCCAGTAAGCCGGATATTTGCCCGGGTATTTTTTTACCACATCATTGAACAGGGTGATGCCGTCTTTCCATACGCCGATGCGCTGCCAGGTGACGAACGAAAATATTAAAATGATAATTCCGCTGCCAACCAATACTAATTTTTTCAGTGATATTTTTTGGATATTGGAAACCCATTGTCCTGCAATAAAAAACAAACCGATATATGCAACGTAGGTGTATCGTTCCGAAGTAATCGTGTCGCCCACCGAAATAACCTGGAGCATAATGGAAATCGCAATGAGAAAAAACATGGCTCCGAAAATTTTTTCCCTCCTGAACGATTTGCCTCTGATGGCCAGCCAAACCATCGCCAGCAGGAAGGGCAGGGAGGCATAGAAATACCAGGGCAGAACCCCGCCGTCGGGATAATAATGCATAGCCGACAAGTGAAAAGGAACCACCAGTTTAACGATATAAAAAGATATGGAATATGAAAAGAAGAATATCCGGTCAACCAAGGAAAATGAGGTAGAGACTTCTTTCATGGCTTCTTCCTGTGATAGGATAGCCAGTATACCGAAGAGTAACGACAGTGCAAAAAACGGCAATTTTTCCAGGAGCATTTTCAGGTTCAGTTTCCTGTTTTTATACAAATCAACAGCGATAAGTATTACGGGTAGGGTAACAGAGGCCGATTTAGACAGGAGAGATAAGATGAAAAGCAACAGGCAGATCACATAATGTTTGGTCTGGAATCCAGATTGCAGGTATTTCATGTACAACAGCAGTGACCCCAGGTAAAACACGGTATACAAAACATCTTTGAGTTCGGCGGTCCAGGCTACCGATTCAACATGCATGGGATGAATGGCAAACAAAACCGATACCAGCAATGCGGTGAGGCTTTTTCCGCTTAATCGTTCAATAAGTTTATAAACCAGGAAGGTGTTGATCAGATGCAGCAATACATTGATAACGTGATAGGGCATGGGCGACAGGCCGAATAACTGGTATTCAAACATGTAGGCCAGCAGTGTCAGCGGAAAGTAGTTGCAATCATAGAAGGAGGTAAATACCGCTTTAACCGTATCAAAGCTGAAATTTCTGCTGTAGGGGTTATCAAACAGGTATATGTCATCGTCGAGGTTGACAAAACCATTGAAAAACGACCTGAAATACACGATGGCAGTCAACGCAATTACGGCATATATAGCCCAGGGTGGTATGTGAAATGTGTCGTTCTGAAGACTATTTTTTTTTGAAGTTTTTTGCTTCTGAGGCATAATCTGTTTTTTTTTCAGGGGCTTGGAATTCATATTTACAGATGTGTTATTTATTATTTTTATAAACAAACAAACTTACAAAAAAATCAGTTAAACCATCATAAAAATGAAGTGGGGCTGCTCTGCCTAAAACCCGTTCAGAGATCGTGATTTGTTTTTATTGTAACTATTCACCCCATATAAAATATCATAAGGAATTCTACATGGCTTGCTATATGCTTGTCATTCACAATGTTATATTTTTTCTCGAATTAAAAAAGATTCCTCACGCTGTTCGGAATGACAATTCAATTTTGGAGGGTATAGGGAGGAGGAACGCAGCGGGGCGCAAAGCGCCCCGCTGCGTTCCTCCTCCCTAATAACAAACCCGAATGTCATTCCGAATGAGCGAAGCGAAATGAGGAATCTCTTTGTTTTCAAATGCTTCAATGGGGTGAATAGTTACGTTTTATTAATATCCATAAGCTACTTACAATACTGGTTTAATAATTCTGTTGCCGCTGCATAACCCATTTCCGATGCTTTTGTCCAGACGCTGCAAGCGTTATTTTTATCGTTGAGGTTATATAGCGACATTCCCTGATAATACAGCGCAATATAATCTCCCGGATCCAATGCTAATGCGCGTTTACAGTCTTCAATCGTACCGGAATAATCGTTCAGCATGTATTTCACGCCGGCGCGGTTGGTGTATGCGTGTCCGTCTTCGGGATTCAGCTCAATGGCTTTATTGATATCTGTCAGAGCGCCCTGGTAATTGCCCATCCTGAGTTTGAGTGCACCGCGGTTGTTGTAAACTTTCTGCTGTCCGGGATCAATCATGATGGCTTTGTTGAAGTCGCGCAATGCTGCGGCTGTATCGTTCATCTTTTCATAGATCTGGCCTCTGTTATTATAAGTTTCTGCTGTATTGGAATCCAGTTTTATGGAAAGGTTCAGGTCCTGCAGGGCAGCCGGATAGTTTTTAAACTGGTCGATCAGTATCAGCGAGCGCTGATTCAGGCATAGCAGAAAATTCGGGTTGTTTTGAAGGGATTTATTGTAATCATCAAGCGCGCTTTCATAATTATTGCTTTTGCATTTTATATTTCCGCGTACCCAGTAGGCATGATAACTGTCGGGATATTTTTTAATAACGTCGGTAAACAGCACGATTCCATTTTTCCATACTTTGATCCTGTCCCAGCTGAGGTAAGCAAAGAGGATCAGTAATAACAGGCAGATCATTTTCGCCAGACGCAACATCTTTTCTTTCCGGATTTTAGATACCCATTGCCCGGCAATATATGATAATCCAAAATATGAGATGTACGAATATCGTTCTGAAGTAATGGCATCTCCAACTGAAATGATCTGAAGCATCACCGAAATTACAATAAGGAAAAACATCGCTCCGAAAAGTTTTTCTCTCCGGAATCGGCTGGGTTTTATAAGCAGCCAGCCCAACAGGACGAGAAAGGGCAAAGAGGCGTAATACATCCAGGGCAGGGCGCCGGCGGCGGTGCCGGGATAATAGTGCATCACCGATAAATGCAGAGGTGCCAACAGTTTGACAATATAGAAGGATATAGCGTAGGTAAATAAAAATATCCGGTCAAGGAATGAAAAACTGATTTCGACTTCTTTCATGGCCACCTGCTGTGATTTTATTGCCAGCAATCCGAAAACTATGGAAAGGGCTAAGAAGGGGATTTTTTCCAAAAACATCCGGGCATTTGGTTTCCTGTTCTTGTATAAATCAATGGCAATCATCAGCACGGGCAGTGTGAGTGCCACTGATTTTGAAAGCAATGACAATACGAACAGGAGCAGGCACACTAAGTAATGATTAAGCTTCAGGCCATGGTTTACATAGTTGATATATATGATCAGCGCAGCGAAGTAAAACAATGCATATAACACATCTTTGCGTTCGGATACCCAGGCAACCGATTCGACATGCATGGGATGCAGGGCGAACAGTGCCGCTGCGAATATAGCCGTAAACCGGTTCCCGCTGAGTTTTTCGGCGAGCTTATATACCAGAAAGGTGTTTGCCAGGTGTAGTATGACATTAAACAAATGATAAGGCATCGGATTGAGGCCAAACAATTTATATTCGAAAAAATAGGTAAGCATGGTCAGCGGGTGGTAGTGGCCGACATAATAGGAAGTAAGTATTTGTTTCAGGCCTTCAAAACTGAAGTTTCGGATATCGGGATTTTTAAATACATAATCATCATCATCAAAAGAACAGAAGCCGTTGCTCAGAGCACGGATATAGATCAGGGCAGTGATTACCAGCACTGCATAAATGGCCCACGGGGGAATAGTAAAAGACGCTTTTTGTGAATTATTTTTCAGCGGTTTCAGATGCTGGGCGCTTAGTTTCTTTTTATTTACTGAGGGGCTGGCCATAGGTAATAATATGTTGAAAAATCCGGGCTATTCCCATAATATCAGTCTGTTAAAACCCGAATAATAATTTTGTGAAACCGGTTGTGCATTATGTTGTCCTTTAGCTTGTATTGCTGAATAACACATGTCGGAGTCCATTGTTCAGGTATTATTTACAATGTTGGTTGATCATTTGCTCTGCATTCTTGTCACCAAGTTCTAGTGATCTGTGCCAGTCTTCGCAGGCTCCGGCAGTATCATTAAGGTTCAGCCGGGCCAACCCGCGGTTAAATAAAATTTCATTGTCGTCGGGTTTGAGCTGCAGACCTTTGCTGTAATCTTCAACAGCGCCCTGGTAATCTTTCATAAATGTCCTGATATTGGCGCGTGTGCAATATTCAATACTTTCATCCGGACTGATTTCCAATGCTTTATTGGCATCCGTCAGAGCGCCCTGTAAATTGCCCATGATGGCTTTTAATATGCTGCGGTTGTTGTAAGCGCCCTGGTGTTCGGGTTCGAGGAGTAAGGCTTTGTTGAAATCGCGTAATGCTGCTGCCGTATCATTGAGTCCCTGCAAGGCCATTCCGCGGTTATTATAGGCATTCGCCAGGGTACTGTCTATTTCGATAGACAAGTTGAGATCGGCAAGAGCCGCTTTATAATCTTTGAACTCGATAAAGACGCTGCCTCGGCCTATCAGGCAGTCGTTAAAGACCGGATTCAGCTGCAGTGACTTGTTATAATCCTGCAGGGCGCCCTGGTAATCCTCAAGGTTTTTTTTGAATATCCCCCTTGTATTGTATCCGTCAGGATGATTGGGATATTTTTTGATCACATCAGTAAAGAGCACAATACAGTTTTCCCAGACTTTAATTCTGTCCCATGTCAGGTATGAAAACGCCAGCAAGTACAACGCACTGATAATTAAAGCCATTTTTTTAAGTTTCTGTTTCTGGATATTCGATATCCATTGTCCGGCGATATAGAAAAAACCGATATATGAAACGTAGGTATAGCGCTCGGCGACAATAGCAGCGCCTACTGCAATAACCTGCAGCATGATGGAAATCACGATCAGGAAAAACATGACACCGAAGATTTTTTCACGTCGCAATGTTGATTTTTTCACCGTCCACCATACAAGAACCAGCAAAAAGGGTAAGGAAACGTAGAAAAACCATGGCAAGGGGCCTCCGTGGGTAAACGGATAATAGTGCATGGCCGAAAGGTGAAAAGGTGCAAAAAGCTGTGTTATGTAATAGGACAGGGTGTAGGAGAGCATAAATATCCGGTCAATGTATGAATACACCGTTGAGTAGTCGCTACGGGCTTCTTCCTGCGAAAACAGGGCTACAATCCCAAAAAGTAATGACAGTGCAAAAAAAGGTAACTTTTCAAGAAACATTTTTATATTAATTTTCCTTCTTTTATACAGGTCAATGGCAATCATCACCACGGGCAGCGTTACTGCTGCGGATTTGGACAGAAGGGAAAATAAAAACAGAAACAAGCAGAGCAGGTAGTCTTTAGTTTTGTGACTGTGGTAATAGTTGACGTAAACCAGCAAAGCCGCGATGTAAAACAAAGTGTACAATACATCCTTTCGTTCGGCTATCCATGCCACCGATTCGACATGCATCGGATGCAGCGCAAACAGGGCTGCTACAAATAAGGACGTAAATTTTTTACCGCTGAGTTTTTCGATAAATTTATATACCAGAAACACATTTATCAGATGCAACAGAACACTAAACAAGTGGTATGGAAAAGGATTCAACCCAAAAAGGCGGAACTCGACCATGTATGTGAGCATTGTAAGCGGCTGGAAGTTGCTCATATAAAAGGACGAAAAGATCTTTTTGATCCCATTAAAGCTGAAGTCCCGGATATCCGGATTTTCATTTATATATCCGTTATCATCCCATGTGGCAAAATCATTGAACAATGCCCTGGCGTATACCAGAGCGGTTATTACCAGCACTGCATATATGGCCCATGAAGGAATTCTGAACGATTCTTTTTGTAAATTAGTTTTCAGAGGCTTCAGATGCTGAGTGGTGATTTTCTTTTTCTTTACTGACTGAGCGGTCATAAAAAATTACTGGTTTATGATATTGATTTAAAATTACTCAATACTCTTATTATTTCTTGCAAATTGGCCGGCAAACCTGTTTTTGTTTTGTTTCATACAATGGATATGGTCATTAAATGGTTATGTCTGGCTCGGTTGTGTTTTCCAATATTCTTATTTGCAATACTGATTGATCATATTACCTGCAGCCTGGTTTCCAAGGTTTAGTGATTTCTGCCAGTCTTCGCAGGCTCCGGAAGTGTCATTTAAGTTCAGGCGTGCCATACCGCAGTTGAACAGTACCTGGTTGTCTTTTGGCTTTAGTTTTACTGCGATGCTGTAGTCGTTGACAGCTCCGGAAAAATCGTTCAAAAAGTATTTGATGTTACCGCGGTTGCAGTAGGCTTTGCTGTCATCAGGATTAAGACTTATCGCTTTGTTGATATCTTCAAGGGCGCCCGGAAAATTGCCCATGATCGCTTTCAGTGTGCTGCGGTTGTTGTATACGACCTGTTTCATGGGATTGATTTTTAGCGCTTTATTATAATCACGCATGGCAGCAACCGTATCATTTACATTCTGAAAAGCGAATCCCCTGTTGTTGTATGTGTCAGCTTCGGACGAACCAAGTTTTACGGCCAGATCAAGGTCGGTAAGGGCAGCCTCGTAATTTTTCATTTCAATGTAAGTGCTCCCGCGTGCCGAAAGGCCTGGAGTAAAATTCGGATTTATGGCCAGCGCTTTATTGCAATCCTCCAGCGAACTCTGGTAATTCTCCTGATTCTTTTTTATGATAGCCCTTTTAATGTAACCGTCGGGATGTTCAGGATATTTTTTTATGACATCGGTAAACAGCGTAATACCGCTTTCCCAGACTTTTATCCGGTCCCAGCTGAGATACGAAAAGGCAGCAAGTATCAATGCGCAAAGTATCAATGCTGCTTTTCTGACCATTGTGTTTTTGATAGCAACGATTCCCTGGCCTGCCACAAAAAATAACCCGATGTAGGCAATGTAAGTATACCGTTCGGAGGTTATTGCCAGGCCGATAGGTAAAACCGGAAGCATGATCGAAATTGCAACCAGAAAAAAAGTAATTCCGAAAAGCTTGTCACGACGTAAGCGGGTTTTTCTGACCACCAGCCAGGCCAACAGCATCAGAAAAGGCAGCGAAGCATAATAATACCAGGGGAACGCAACGCCGCCCGTTTCCGGATGATAATGTATGGCTGATAAATGAAAAGGAACGACGAGTTTCACAATGTAAAATGCCAGCGAATAGGTAAAAAGAAATATCCTTTCTACAAAGGTGTATGCGTACAACAGGGCGGTGCCATCGTCAGCTTTGGGTTGCAAATACGTAACGGCTGCCAGAAGCACCGACAGCGCAAAGAATGGAAGTTTTTCGATGAATATTCCTATGCTGATTTTTCTTCCCCGGTATATATCCACAGCAAGCAGGAGCATGAACAATGTTATTGCTGATGGTTTTGAAAGCAAGGAGGCAATGAAAAGTAACAGTGTAAATACATAGTGTTTTTTATTATATCCCGAATCAATGTAGCGCAGGTATGAAATAAGGGATAATAAATAAAATAACGAATATAATACGTCTTTCCGTTCAGAAACCCATGCTACCGACTCAACGTGCATAGGGTGCAGGGCAAACATAGCGGCCACAAACACGGAGGTGAACCGCTGCCCGCTAAGTTTTCCGGTGAGGATATATACAAGGTAAACATTTATCAGATGAAGAATAATATTAAATAAGTGGAATGGAAACGGATTCAGCCCGAAGAAATGATATTCGAGCATATAACTCAGTGTTGTGAGTGGATGGTAGATTCCAAAATAGAAAGAAGTAAAAACTGATTTTACCGTATCAAAACTTAAATATTTGATGTATGGGTTTTCGAATACATAGATGTCGTCGTCGAGGCTGGCAAAGCCGTTGAACAGCGCCCGGATATAAACCAGAGCGGTAATTACCAGCACCGCATATATGGCCCATGCCGGTATATGAAAAGCCTCTTTTTGAAAATTACTTTTCAGTGGCCTGGGATTATGAATGACAGGTTTCTTTTTATTTTTTGACTTGCCGGCCATACACAAATTAATTCTTAAAAAATGGTTTCACAAAAATACATAATACCGGATGAAAAAAAAAGAGTGCACAAATATGTGTTTTTACAATAGTTTCATAACGTATCAGGTCTGCTCTATTATAATATCCGCGAGGGGGTGGCCAGTTTTATTTTCATTCAATAGTATTTCTGGTACTATTTTGATCAACCCTGTCCGGAAAATCCTACCCCCGGTATTATTTGCAGAACTGACTGATCATATTTTTGGCGCCGGCATGTCCCAGTTCCGAAGCTTTTTCCCAATCGGCACAGGCGGCGGTTTTATTGTTGAGATTCAGATAGGCAAGGCCACGGTAGAACAATGCGATGTAGTCTTTGGGGTCCAGATGTAATGCGGTGTTGCAATCTTGGATGGCGGCAGAAAAATCGTTCAGCATAACCCCGATGATAGCGCGGTTGGTGTAGGAGTGACCGTCGTTCGGATTCAGTTCAATGGCTTTGTTTATATCCGCTGTGGCGCTTTGGGGACAGTTTATTTCTATTTTAAGCGCTGCCCGGTTATTATAGGCATTCTGAAAATCCGGCTTGAGTGCTATGGCTTTGTTATAATCACGCATCGCAGCGGCAGTGTCATTCAGCGCTTTATAGGACATGCCGCGGTTGTTGTACGCGTCGGCCGATGTCGAATCCTGTTGTATAAAAAGATTCAGGTCTCTCAGCGCCCCCTGATAATCGTTTTTGTAATTGAGTAAAACATAAGAACGTTGCCTCAGGGTTTCCACATAGCTGGGATTAATTTGCAAGGTTTTGTCATAATCCTTTAAAGCGCCCTGGTAATCTTTCATATTGAATTTATAATTTCCCCTGATTTTGTACCCATGGTAACATTCAGGATATTTTTTTATTACGTCGGTAAAAAGTACGATACCATTTTTCCAGACACTGATACGATCCCATGTGAGATACGAAAACAACAAAAGAAAAATGCCGCAGATGATCAACGATATTCTCTTCCATGTTGTTTTTTTCAGGTTCGGGATCCATTGTCCTGCAATATAAAATAAGCCTATATAGGAGACGTAGGTATAACGTTCGGCGGTAATAGCGCTTCCTACCGAAACGATTTGGAGCATGATGGAAATAACAATAAGGAAAATGGATACGCCGAAGAGTTTTTCACGCCGGAAAGAAGTGCGCCTTATGACCGGCCATATCAGAAAAAGCAAAAAGGGCAGAGCGGCATAGTAGACCCAGGGCAGGTAGCCTCCCTGAATGTCAGGGTAGTAATGAATGGCCGACAGGTTAAAGGGAATAATAATTTCCACAATGTAATAAGCTAAGGCGTATGCCAATAAAAATATCCGGTCGGTGATGGAGTATGCGTAGGTCATAGAAACATCATTGTAGGCTATGCCCTGCGACTTTAAGGCCACGAAACCGGCAAGTGCCGAAAACGCCAGAAAAGGGAGCTTTTCCAGGATCATCCTCCTGTTCAGCTTACGTCCTTTATATAAATCAATGGCGATCATGAGCACAGGCAGTGTCAATGCAACGGATTTCGACAACAGGGAAAAAATAAACAGCAGTAAGCAAAATAAGTAAGTCCGGAATTTAAAACCATTATTGATATAGCGTAGATAAACCAGCAGTGCGGCAAGGTAAAACAGCGTGTACAGCACATCCTTCCGCTCGGATATCCACGCTACTGATTCGACATGCATGGGGTGCAGGGCAAACATAGCGGCAACAAACACGGAGGTGAACCTCTTCCCGCTGAGTTTTTGGGTAAGCCTGTAAACGAGCCAGACATTCGCCAAATGAAGCAGAACATTGAACAAGTGAAAGGGAAAGGGCTTCAGTCCAAAGAGATGATATTCGAAGAAATAGGTAAGCATGGTAAGAGGATGATAATGTCCCAAATAAAAAGAAGTAAACAATGACTTCACGGCATCAAAACTGAAGTTTTTCAGGTCGGAATTATTAAACAGATATACATCATCATCCCAGTTGGCAAAATCGTTGAACAATGCGCGGGTGTAAACCAGAGCCGTTAATACTAATACTCCATAAATGGCCCATGACGGAATCTCAAAAGTATTTTCCGACAGATTGCTTTTATTGGGGATGACCTTTTGTATGGAGTTTTTTTTATTGTATTTAGTATCTCTGGACATAGGTCGTTTTAAAAAAAATTAGAAATACCATCTCAAAAATAAAAAAATAAGAACCATTTTTATATAAAGCATGTTTATAACATAATGCGATTTATAATATTTATACTATTTGCAAAATCGGGTTAAGGCATCGCCTGCAGCGGTGTATCCAAGACTGTATGCCTGGTTCCAGTCATTACAGGCGCCGGAGGTATCGTTCAGGTTGAGCCTTGTCTGGCCGCGGTTAAACAGTGCGATACTGTCTTTCGGATTTATTTTTATGGCATTATTGCAATCTTCGAGTGAGCCGGAATAATCGTTCATCATGAACCTGATGGCCGCCCGGTTGCGGTACGCCAGATCATCATCGTCATTTAAACTGATGGCTTTGGTGATATCCTCTAAGGCGCCTGCGAGGTTTCCGATTCTGGCTTTGAGCATTCCTTTATTGTAATATGCGTTGTTCATTCCGGGATTTATCAGGGTAGCTTTGTTAAAATCCTTTAGCGCGGCAGCGGTGTCATTCATTTTGTCGAAAACCATGCCCCGGTTATTATAGGCTTCCGCATTTACGGTATCCATCTGCAAAGTTGTGTTAAAATCTTTCAGTGCTGATCCCAGGTCGTTCAGGTTAGCGTAAGCGATCCCGCGATAATTATATGATTTGGCCACTTCAGGATTCAACTGAATGGCAAGGTTCCAGTCGTGTAAAGCGGTAGCATAGTCTTTTATTTCATTGATCAACAATGTTCCCCGGCTGATCAGACATTCATAATAGGTGGGATACAACTGAAGCGACTTGTTGAAATCCTGCAGGGCGCCCTGGTAATCTTTAGTGTATTCATATTTGAACTTGCCCCTTATACAATAGGCATGAAAGCTGTCGGGGTATTTTTTGATGACATCGGTAAAAAGTGAATTTCCATCCTTCCAAACACGGATTCTGTCCCAGGAAAGGTATGAAAACACCAGCACAGCCATTGTACAGATAATAAGTACAGGTTTTCGGAATGCCGGCTTTTGTATGCTTGTAATCCATTGTCCCGCAATATAAAACAGTCCGATATACGAAAGGTAGGTATACCGTTCTGCTGTGATCGCCACACCGACACCGATGATCTGAAGCATGACCGAAATTACGATCAGAAAAAAACACACTCCGAATATTTTTTCGCGCAGGAAAGAAGTACGCCTTACCGTCAGCCATACCAGCAACGCCACAACAGGCAGCGAAGCATAAAACTGCCAGGGTAAGGTGCCGCCGTTTACATCAGGATAATAATGCCAGGCAGATAAATGGAACGGGACTATAAGTTTTACTACATAAAAAGCAATAGTATATGTAAATAAAAATATCTTGTCCATAAAGGAAAATGAATATATGGAAACATCTCTCATAATAGATTGCTGTGCCATAATGACCAATATCCCGAACAATACGGAAAGTGCAAAAAAAGGTGTTTTTTCAAGGAACATCTTTGTACCTGGTTTTCTTTTTTTATAAAAGTCAATGGCTAACAACAGAACGGGCAGCGTGACGGCAGCCGGTTTCGACAGGAGTGAAAGGATGAAAAATGCAAGGCAGAATATGAAAAACTTTGTATTAAGACCTGATTTCAGGTACTTAAGATACATAATAAGTGCACTAAGATAAAACAAAGCGTACAGCACATCTTTTCTTTCGGATACCCATGCCACTGATTCGACGTGCATCGGATGAACCGCAAAAAGCAGTGATACGAAGAGTGCTGTGAAATTATTCCCGCTAAGCTTTTCCGCAAGTTTATATACCAGAAACGTATTGATGAGGTGGAGCAGCACGTTGAAAATATGATAAGGCAATGGGTTTAAACCGTATATCTGATATTCGAATAAGTAAGTCAGCGTGGTAAGCGGATGATAGTTATAATTATAGAAAGAACTGAAGATTGATATTATACCGTCTATACTGAAATTTCTGAGATATGGGTTATAGAGTATGTAAAAATCATCATCAAAGTTTGTGAAAAAGTTATTGAACGCACGTATGTATATAAGGGCTGTCAGGCCTAAAACAGCATAAATTGCCCAGGAAGGAACCCTGAATGTGAATTTTTTCTCACGGTCACCTGCTGAAGTCTGTGGACTGCGAGGCGCTGTTGTTTTTTTTTGTCCGGGCTTGTTGGCCATAGTAAATAATGTTTATATGAAATTAAAAATCTATTTACAAAATTGGTTTATGGCATCAGCTGCAGGCGGGTACCCATGTTTTAAGGCCTGGTTCCAGTCAATACACGCACCGGCAGTATCGTTAAGATTAAGACGTATCTGGCCCCGGTTAAACAAAGAAATACTGTCTTTCGGATTCATTTTCAGGGAAAAATTGCAATCATCCAGGGCGCCTGTAAAATCTTTCAGCATGAATCTTACAGCGGCACGGTTGCGATATGAGAGTTGGTCATCGGGATTCAGGATTATGGCTTCGTTGAAATCGGTAAGGGCGCTTTCGGGCTTACCCATTCTGGCTTTGAGGATGCCCCTGGCGGCATAAGAGTTTTGCAGTTTGGGGTTGATACTGATGGCTTTGTTATAATCGCGCATGGCGGCACTGGTATCCCCAAGCCTGTCATAAACCAATCCCCGGTTGTGGTATGCCTGGGATGCGTTAGAATCAAGTAGGATAGAGGCATTCAGATCGCTCAGTGCCGGGGCATAATCATTTAATTCGAGAAAAATATATCCCCGGCTGTTACGGCTTATGGAGAAGTCTGGATTCAGTTGTATGGACCTGTTATAATCCTGAAGTGCGCCCTGGTAGTCTTTAAGCTTATTTTTTCCATCACCTCTGGCCCAGTAGGCATGGTAACTGTTGGGGTATTTTTTTATGACATCGGTAAAAAGTACATTGCTGTTTTCCCATACACTGATCCTGTTCCAGGTAAGATATGAAAACAACAAAAAGAATAAGACGCAAAGAAATCCTGCAGATTTTTTCAGCAATGGTTTATTCAACGCGGAGATCCATTGTCCGATGATATAAAACAAGCCGATGTAAGAAACATAAGTATAGCGTTCTGCGACAATAGCCGTGCCCACAGAAACTAACTGAAGCATGATGGAAATGACAATCAGAAAAAAGAATATTCCAAAAATATTTTCACGGCGCAAAGGGCTCTTTTTTATTATCCACCATGCCACCAGCAGAAGGAAAGGCAGTGAAGCATAGAAATACCAGGGAAGGGCGCCTCCGGAAGTCTCGGGATAATAATGCATGGCAGACAGGTTGAAGGGCGCAATAAGTTTTACAATATAAAATGCAAGGGTGTAAGTGAAGAAAAATATCCGGTCAGGGATTGAATATGCCAGCGGAATATCGCCCATAGCCACCTTTTGTGAGAGCAGGGCAACCGTGCCGAACAGCACCGACAAGGCAAAGAATGGGATTTTTTCGATAAACATTTTTTTTCCCGGTTTTCTGCCTGTATACAGGTCAAAGGCGATCATCAGCACCGGCAGCGTCAGCGCCACTGATTTTGAAAGCAATGATCCGGTGAATAACAGCAGACACAGCAGATAGTGCTTGACCTTATAGCCATGTTTCAGATATTGCATATAAACCAGTAAGGCGGTCAGGTAAAATAATGTGTACAGAACGTCTTTACGTTCGGCAATCCATGCCACAGATTCGACGTGCATCGGATGAACAGCAAACATGGCAGACACAAATAAAGCTGTGAATTTGTGACCGCTGAGTTTTTCGGTGAGCCGGTACACCAGAAGGACATTAACCAGGTGAAGCAAAATATTGATCAGATGAAAAGGCAATGGATTCAAACCAAACAAATGATACTCGAACAGGTAGGAAAGTATGGTGAATGGCTGGTAATGTCCGACATAGAATGAGGTGAAAATAAGTTTTACTGCCTCAAAATTAAAGTTTTTAATGTCAGGATTTTTCAACAGATATTCATCATCATCCCAGGCGATAAAGTCGTACTGCAAAACACGCGTATAGATCAGTGTCGTGATCAGAATAACTAAATATATGGCCCACGACGGGACACGGAATGATTTATCCTGTATGCGGCTGTCTCTGGAGGCTTTTTTTTTCAGCGTGGTGCTTTGTTTCAATTTCTCAGACTTGCCCGGCATATCGTGGTTGTGTATAAATGGTAAACAAAATTAAATAAATTGATCATAATTTGAGTCCGGTAATTTAAAACCGGAACTTTTAAATTGATATTTATTTCTGTTCTCTTGATGGCATAAGTTTTATGTCCATATCTTTTATTTGCAATATTGTTGAACGGCATTTGCGGCATTCGTGAATCCGTAATTTACAGCGCGGTTCCAGTCATTACAGGCTCCTGCAGTATCATACAGGTTCAGCTTTGCATAAGCCCTTGTATTGAAAGCCCAGCCATCTTCAGGATTTATTTGTAAGGCAGTATTGCAATCTTCCATGCATCCCGGGAAATCGTTCGTCATATACCTTATTGCTGCACGGTTTTTATATGCGTCGCCATCGCCCGGATTTAGTTTTATGGCAATAAGTATATCTTCTAAGGCGCCCTGGGGATTGTTCATATCTATCTTGAGCGCCCCGCGGTTGTTATAGGCTTTCTGTAGTTTGGGATTTATTTGGATGGCTTTGTTATAATCACGCATCGCAGCGGCTGTATCATGAAGAAATTTATAGGCAAGCCCCCGCATAAGGTATGATTCCGCAACGGTGGAATCTAATTGTATGGATAAATCCAGATCGCGGAATGCGGCATCATAGTCATTGAATCTTTCAATCAAAATCGTGGCACGGTTGGTAAGCCCAAGGGCGTAACGGGGATTGATCTCTAATGTTTTATTATAATCCTGGAGCGCGCCCTGAAAATCATTATGGTTCGATTTTGCATAAGCTCTTCCCCCGTAAGCACGGTAGCTGTCCGGATTTTTTTCGACGATATCATTAAAAAGCACAATGCCGTTTTTCCAAACGCCGATTCGTTCCCAGGTGAGATAGGTAAAAATAATCATAACTAGTCCACAGGTTATTAACGCCCATTTTTTGAGGGCTGTTTTTTGCAGGTTTGAAATCCACTGTCCTGCAATATAAAATAATCCGATGTAGGAAATGTAGGTGTACCGCTCCGACGTGACCGCATAACCGATATAGGTGATCTGAAGCATGATTGAAATTACGATCAGGAAAAACGATGCCCCGAAAAGTTTTTCGCGGCGAAACGGACTTTTTCTTATGACTAGCCATATCACTAAAAGAACAAAAGGCAGCGAGGCATAGTAATACCATGGGAGGGCGCCACCGTTGTTTTCCGGATAATAATGCATGGCTGAAAGATGGAAGGGGGCTAAGAGTTTTACGACATAAAAAGCAATGTTATACGTGACAACAAAAATCCGGTCATAGAACGCATGAACAGGAATGGTATCTTCGGCCATTGCTGGTTTTTCCTGAAAGAAAGGCAGAAGGCCAAAAAACAAGGCAAGCAGAAAAAATGGAATTTTCTCCAGAAACATATTTAAGTCCGGCTTTCTGTTTCTGTAAAGGTCAATGGCAATAAGGAGTACAGGAAGGGTTAGCGCGGAAGGTTTTGATAACAATGAACACAGAAACAGGAGTATGCACAAAATGATCTTTCCGGTTTTGTGATCTTTTTTATTCAGGTATTGCACGTAGACGATCAGGGAGGCGAGGTAAAACAATGTGTACAGTACATCTTTGCGGCTAACGATCCAGGCCACCGACTCCACATGCATGGGGTGGAGGGCAAACAACGCCGACACAAATAGTGCCGTAAAAATTTTTCCGCTCAACTGTTCTGTCAGTTTATAGACCAGGTACACATTGATCAGATGAAGTACAACATTAAACAGGTGATAGGGCAAGGGATTAAATCCATAGATATGATATTCAAAAAGAAAAGTGAGAGTGGTAAGCGGATGGTAAATGCCGAAATAGAATGAAGTGAAAATAGATATTATTCCCTGCAGGTTAAGGTTCATTAAAAAAGGATTACGAAAAAGATAGATGTCGTCATCGAGGCTTGAAAAATCATTAAAAACAGCTCTGGTGTAAATGATGGCAGTAAGCACCAGTAAAGCGTAAATGGCCCATGGCGGTGCAGCGGAACGTTTGCCCTGTATGAGACTTTTTTTAGAAAGTTTTTTATTCTGATGAATAATCTCTTTCTTTTTGCTGTGCTGTTTTGTCATTTTTAGTATCTGTAAATAATAAATATCCTTACTTTATATAATTAATTGTTTATCCCCCTCGGTCAAGTTTAATGGTTTATTCAAATATATATGGCTGAAATTCCTCACTTCGTAATGACAATTCTAATAATGAGGTAAGAAGTGGGAGGCAACGGGACGCAGCGCGTCCCGTTGCCTCCCACTAACGTCTAAAGAATGATTGTCTTTCTGAATGGAACGAAGTGGAATGAGGAATCTCAAATTTAATTCATAAATGATCATTTGATTCAGACTCATATTCGTGGAAATTAATGCGGACTTGTTTAAAGGGGATTAGTAGTAAATTTTATTTGCAGTATTGATTGATTTTTTCTTCAGCTATGCCCACCCCGAGTTCTTTAGCTTTTTGCCAGTCTATGCATGCCCCTGAGGTATCCTGCAGGTTTAGTCTGGTAAAGGCGCGGTTGAAATATACGACCTTGTCTGCGGGATTTAATTTAACCGAAAAATTATAATCCTCAAGGGAAGCCCGAAAGTCTCCCTGTCCGGCCTTAAAGGCGCCCCTGTTGCTGTATGCCTCTGCATAATTTATATCCAGTCTGATGGCATTATTAACATCATTCATGGCTGCTGTGATATTTCCCTTCGAAGCATTTAGAACCGCTCTGTTATTATAGGCTATAGCCGAAAGGGGATCTAACTTCAATGCTTTATTATAATCACGCAGGGCAGATACAGAGTCGCCAAATCTGTAATAGGACATTCCCCTGTTGTTGAAAGCTATGGATACTGAGGAGTCGAGTTTTATGGCCTGATTTAAATCCGCCAGAGCAGCATTGTATTCTCCGAATTCATTGTAAACATCTCCCCGGTCTATTAACCCCTGCACGAAAAAAGGATTCAACCTGAGGCAGTTATTATAATCCTGCAAAGCGCCATCAAAGTCTTTCAGCTTCTTCTTTTTGACATTACCACGGTAATCGTATGCAATATAACTGTCGGGGTATTTTTTTATTACATCATTAAAAAGTGTTAAGCCATCTTTCCATACGCCTATCCTTGTCCATGTCTGTATTGAAAATACAATAATGATGATAACAAGCAGGAAGCGAAGGATTTTTTTGTAGAGATCTTTCTTAATAGTTAAGAGCCATTGGCCAGCAATGTAAAACAATCCAATATAAGGAATGTACGAATATCTTTCACTGGTAATTGAAATTCCAATGGGCACTATGGGTAATGCAATAGAAAGGGTAATAAGAAAAAAGCAGACGCCGAAAACAATTTCTTTGCCGAAACCACCTTTCCGGAATGCACGAACCGCGATATAAATAAAAATCGCTGAAACGAGCAGGATGAAAGGTAATGATGCGTAATACACTATTGGCAAAGTACCACCGGAGTTATCGGGAAAACCATGGATGGCAGACATATGGAAAGGAATGATAGCTTTCACGATATAGAACGAAAGGGCGTAAGTAAAAAGGAAAATCCTGTCTGCAAATCCATAGGTCAATAATTGATTGCCACCTGATCCTGAGTTCGTAAATGTAACAATCACCAAAATCAGTGACAAAACTAAAAAGGGTAGTTTATCGGCTAATGATTTCAGGCTGACTTTTCTTCCTTTATAAATATCAATAGCAATCAGGAGCGCAAATATGGTAACTGCTGTGGGTTTTGAAAGTAGGGAAAGAATAAAAAATAACAGGGCGGCTGAATAATGCTTTTTCTTATAACCGGTTTCGATATAACGCAGATACGTCAATAATGACAACAGATAGAACAGTGAGTATAATACATCTTTCCTTTCAGAAATCCAGGCTACACTTTCGACATGCATAGGATGTACGGCAAATAAAACAGAAACAAGCAATGATGTAATTTTATTCGTACTCAGTTTCAGCGTCACATGATAAACAAGCCATGTATTGAGCAAATGAAGCAGAATATTCAACAGGTGGTAAGGCAATGGATTTGTCCCAAAAAGTTTGTATTCAAATAAATAGGTGAGGGTCGTCAGTGGGTGATAAATATCAAAATAAAAAGAGGAAAAAATATGCTGGATACCCTCCCGGGAAAAACTACGGATGTATGGATTATCCAAAATATACATGTCGTCATCGTAACTGGCAAAGCCGTTGAAAAGAGCCCTTATATAAATTAAAAAAGTAAAAACCAACACCGCATAAATAGCCCATGACGGTATTTTTTCCATGCTATTATCAATACGGGGTCCCTGCTTTTTTTGATTTTTTGGGGCTGCTTTCTTTTTATTAAGGGGCTTTTGTGCCATAAAATAACTACTGCAAATGTTTTCACAAATTTAGATAAAAACGTATTATGCTGATAAGAGGAACACAATATTTGATATAGAGCCTTTTGGGACTGAGATTTTCCGATGACGGCGGGGTCAATGGTTTCAAAATAGGTTTCCGAGATCAGCTCCGGCTGTAAAATTTGTATTATGTCTTCTTAGTAAAACAATGATATGTTGTCAACCCCGGGCAGTTTCAGAAATAATCCTTAATAGCCCCTGTCAGAAAATGCCATTGTGTTCAGGCAAAATCCATTAGGGTTTTGGTGTTGTTTATGTGCAGGGAGGTTCTTGCCTGCCGATGTTATATGTAAATTGTAGTTATTGCAGGGGTGTCACAATTTCAAGCACTTCCGGCAGATCCATACCCAACGATTTGAGCCGTTCAATAGTAGGCACTCCGTTGGGCGTCCATCCGCGGCGTTTGTAAACAGCGTCGAGCAGTTTTTCGTATTGTTCTTCCCTGTATTTACGTGTTATGTCGATTTTTTCTTCAGTGGATTTTCCTTCCGGGTCGATGCCGATTTTTTCTTTCATCTGTTTGTCGTAACGTTCCTGGCGGGATTCATATTCTTCGATGGTCACCGGGCCGCAGGCGCGGTATGGCTGGGCATCGTGCCTGCGCAAGCCTTTTCCGCAACGGATATTGAAAACACGCTGGAACTGATAGACGCGTTCTGATTGGATGATCAGTGAATCTTTGTCCAGCTCGAGTCCGGTGACGGCTTTGTAAATCGTAACATAATTGTCAACATGTTCGGGTACTTTGGCCGGTTCTGACTGTTCGTGATTGTCAGCGGGTTCCACATCATTCCAGGGGAGTTTGCATAAGCCCTGCAGGCCAAACCAGGTACGGAACATAGGAAAATAATACAGTGCTTCGGCTTTGTTCTCAAAGGTCGGGATCTGGTTGTTCACCATGTCCATGAAGATCAGCCAGGCTTCGTCGTGCTGAGGGCCTTTGTTGGTCATGGCATAACCGCCCTGCTGTGCCAGCGATTCTTTGGAGACATATTGAGAATACTCAAGGCCTTTGTTCTCCATTCCTATATCCTGCAGGAAGCCCGGGTCGCCCCAGCCTTTTGAAACAAATATTTCTTTCATCACATGAACACCCTGTCCGGCAATAACGCCAAAACCTTCTCCACGGGCAAGCTGATGAAGCAGTTCCATTGCGCTGTCTTCATTGCCGAAGTTGAGTTTCAGTCCGCCGGTGCGCTCTTCGTTAAGGATACCGTTTTCATAACACTCCATTACAAATCCCAGGATAGTTCCCCAGGTAATGGTACATATACCATAGGTGTCACAATAAAAATTGGCTTCAATAGTGAAATCCGGGTTGAAAATTCCTGCACAGGAACCCAGAGATGCCGCAGTTTCATATTCAGGCCCGTCAACAATCACCTTAGACCCTTTATAAGGGCCGGTTCTCAGTTCGTAATTATCCACACCTTTGGCGCACGACATGTTGCAGCCGATCCAGCATCCGTCGGGCATATTCTGTGTAAAACGTTCCTTGTAGCGTTCAGCATGAACTTTTATGGCATCAGGATGACTTCCGTATTTAAAATTATGGGTAGGGAACAGATCATAATCATTCATGATGTGCGTCAGGTGTGCCGTTCCTATCTTGCGCATCTGGCACTGTGAATCGTCAAGTTCACGCATTTCCTTGTTGAAGCGTTTTCCGCGTTCCATGATCGCATCCAGGTCAACAACATTGTTCAGGTTGCCTTTTACACCGGGGACTTTAGCCACCACGGCCTTGATTTTTTTATCACGCAACACGGTACCCAGACCGCCTCTGCCGGCTTGTTTCAGACGCACCACCTTGCGTTTCATGTCGAAGAAGGTGAAATTCAGGCATCCGATAAGCGAATGATCGGCAGCAGTACCGGCCGATACTACCGAAACATTCATCCTGTCCTTTTCATCATTGGCAAAAACTTCATGAAGCACTTCGCCGATGACATGGCTGTCGATGGGAAGATCATCAGCATCATAGATTTCAACTTTTCCGCTAACGCCATCAATATATATTATTACTTCTTTGTCTGATTTACCCTGAATCTCCATGGAATCAAAACCTGCAAATTTCATGAAAGGGCCAAAATAACCGCCAACATTGCTGTCGATTGGTATATGGGTTTGCGGCGAAATAGACACAACCAGCGATTTTCCTGTGCCGGAATATTGTGTGATACCACATATAGGGCCGGTATTGATCACTATTTCATTTTCAGGGTCATTCCATTTGGTCTCCGGTTGGGTGGCTTCCCATAATAATTTCAATCCGAAACCTTTGCCCCCCGTGAATTTATCCTTCATGAGTTGTGAAACAGGTTTTTCTTTGATCTCATGACTGCCCACATTAACGTACAAAGTACGCATATTATAACCTTTTTCAATAGGTTTCAGGGTGTATGACCATTCCTTTAATAATTTGTATTTGTTCTTAAATTCCTGAAGATTCATAGTTGTAGATTTTTAATATCATTACCTCTGCAAAAGTATGAATTTTTATAAGACAAATTACCGGAAAGCATTAAAAATAATGATATGCAAGCATATGCATAACGTAGTTGCGGGCCAAATATTGACTACAAAATGTAAGAGAGAAGTTGACTAGGTATTCATAAAGAGCAGAAACTCTTCATTAGTCTGGGTGAACTTCATTTTGTCTTTGAGAAAGTCCATAGCTTCCACCGGATTCATGTCGGCAAGGTGGTTTCGTAAAACCCATATACGCTGTAAGGCTTCTTTTTCGTGCAGCAGGTCGTCGCGGCGGGTGCTGGAAGCAACCAGGTCAATAGAGGGGAACATACGTTTGTTGGATAGTTTTCTGTCGAGTTGTAATTCCATATTGCCGGTACCTTTAAATTCTTCGAAAATAACTTCGTCCATTTTTGAGCCTGTTTCGGTAAGTGCAGTGGCAATGATGGTGAGTGAGCCTCCGTTTTCGATTTGCCGGGCAGCTCCGAAAAATTTCTTAGGTTTCTGAAGTGCCGAGGCTTCCACTCCGCCTGACAGCACTTTCCCGGATGCCGGCGCTACCGTATTATATGCCCGTGCAAGACGGGTAATAGAGTCAAGCAAAATCATCACATCATGTCCGCATTCAACCAGACGTTTTGCTTTTTCAAGGACAATATTGGCGATCTTTACATGACGGTCGGCCGGTTCGTCGAAAGTCGATGCGATTACTTCCGCTTTCACGCTGCGCTGCATGTCGGTAACTTCTTCAGGACGTTCATCCACCAAAAGAATAATAAGGTACACTTCCGGATGGTTGTATGCCACGGCATTGGCGATTTCTTTCAGGATCATCGTTTTACCGGTCTTGGGCTGTGCGACGATCAATCCGCGCTGTCCCTTGCCTATAGGTGTGAACATATCGATGATGCGTGAGGTCACTGTCATCTGTGGGTGTCCGGTAAGTTTGAGTTTTTTTTCGGGGAACAGTGGGGTGAGGTGGTCGAAATTCACGCGGTCACGCACTATTTCGGGACTACGCCCGTTAATGTGTTCGACTTTTATGAGCGGAAAATATTTTTCACCTTCTTTGGGAGGGCGTATCCTGCCTTTTACGGTGTCGCCGGTTTTTAATCCGAACAGTTTGATCTGTGATTGCGACACATAAATATCATCGGGGGAGGTAAGATAGTTGTAATCCGATGAACGTAAGAAACCATAACCATCCGGCATGATTTCAAGCACTCCTTCGCTGGAAACGATACCTTCAAAATCGAAGTTATATTCGGGTTGTTTTTCGCGTTGCTGGCGGTTACGAAACTGGTTGTCACGCTGAATACGTTCCTGATCGCCGGTTTTGGCTTCTTCGCCGGCCGGCTCTTCCTTAACGATGGGTTCAGTTTTGTCTCCATTAACATCATTAGTTGCTGGTACTTCGGTATCTCTGGTCTCCGGAGTAACTGCCGGTACTTTTTCATCTTCGGAACGTACCGAAACCGGAGCGGTGTGGTCTTCCTCATCAAAAGAGGGCAGTAGAAAATCGAATTTTTTGGCTTCTTCCTGAAAAAGCTCTTTTTTATAGACCTTATCGGGATGCTGTTCCGGTCTTTTATGGTCCTCTGACTTAAAAACTATTTCCTGTTGTTTTGCTTCGTTTTTTTGTACAATTTTTGTCTCCGGTTTGTGTTCCGTCTTTGGTGTTTCGGTTTCTGGTTTTATCTTGGTTACAGGTTTTTCAAAGGATTTATGTTTTATGGTATCAGCATTGGCTTTTTGTTTTTTGTTGAATATTTTTACAGGTTCGGCCGGCCTGGGTTGGCCATTGCCTTGCTGTTGCTTTATTTCTGGATTTTCGATCCGTGTACGCCGTTGTGTCACCCTGCGGCGGTTTTTGCCGTTTTCTTCACGGTCTTTATCAATAGGTTTAATTTCTTCTGGTTTGATAGCCTGGATGTCCAAAATCCGGTGAATGAGGTCTTTTTTTCTAAGGTCTTCATAGTCGGGAACGTTGAGTTTTTCTGCAATTTCCTGTAATTCAGGAATACTCATTCCATTCAGGTCGATAATATTATACATAAAGTAAAATTTGGTTGTGAATTTTGTATTTTAAAAAAAAATATGTAAATTTCTGATTAAAAGAATGTTTCCGGTAACGAACGTTAGAGAAACAGAATATTTCAAAAGGGAAATTCCGTGCAAATATACATTTTTTAATTTGAAACAAAAAAAAATGAAAATTTTTAGAAACTATTTATTGACCATTTTCACATCAAGGGCATCCCTAAGTCCATTGCCGGTAAGCATAAAAGCCAGCACAGTCAGCATGATCGCTATGCCGGGAACGATGGCAAGATATGCGGAATCGAGGATGATATAACCATAGTGCTCTTTGATCATGGTTCCCCAGGACGGCATTGGAGGTTGAACGCCTATCCCAAGAAAACTCAGGCCGGCTTCAATAAGTATGGCTGATGCAAAATTGGCTGCAGAGATGACAATTACCGGAGCAAGGACATTAGGTAAAATGTGTCTGAAGATGATCCGTGAATTTGAGAATCCCAATGCTACCCCAGCTTCAACAAATTCCTTTTCACGTATGCTCAGAAACTGCCCCCGGACAACACGGGCAACTTCTACCCACATGGTAAGCCCTACGGCTATGAAAACCTGCCAGAAACCTTTTCCCAGCACAAAAGTTATGGCAATGACCAGAAGCAAAGTCGGTATCGACCATACCACATTGATAAACCACATGATAAGATTATCAACCTTACCCTTGAAATAGCCGGCCAGGGCTCCCAGGAAAATTCCGATCAGCAGGGAGATGAAAACAGAAATAAACCCTACGGAAAGGCTTACCCGGGTGCCGATCATGATCTGGCTGAGCACATCGCGACCAAAACGGTCGGTACCTAATAAAAACCTTTTTGTGATAATGTTTCCGCTTTCTGTTTTTTCTTTTAGCACGCTGAGTTCTTCGGTGATCTTATGACCATAAATATCTGTGAATGTTAGCTGGCTGCCTTCATGGTTAATTGCGGAATTATCAGGAGGCAATGCATATACCACATCAGCAAGGCTGAAAGATATTATCTCCCCGTTATTCGGTGTCATGCCGGTATATGTTTCCACGAAGATCTTATCTTCCTGAAAGAAATACTTATCAATAGGAATGTATTGATAATCATTTTTTGCACCAAAGAACATTTTTTTAAAAAATCCCGGCTTGTCATAGGGTTCATTTTTGCATACTTTCAGCATTTTTACTTTGACTCCGGGTTTTTTGGTGGTGAGTTCAAGAAACTGCTGATTGGCGAATGGCGTTGAGTCGGGTGTGATAAGGTAACCCAGCACGGCAATAATGGACAGAAAGAGAATAAATATCATGGAAATAAGAGCCATGCGGTCTTTGAGTAATTTCCGCACGGCAAGTTTCGACAAGGACCCGGAAGCCTGATAATGCTTCTTTCTGAAGATGGATAGTGGCATATTTCTGCAAAAATATCATTATCTTTCCAATAAATTTCATGAAAACACATGAATAATTTTTAACTTTACACAAAAACTGCATGGGCGATTTTTGCTATTATAAGAACTTCAAGATACATTACAAGCAGCATGGGGCGGGTGATGCTGTTGTGCTTTTACATGGCTTTACCGAATCACTCAACATCTGGAATGACTTTTCCGAACGTTTATCCGTTTCGTACCATGTGATCAGCATAGATCTGCCGGGACACGGGCTGAGTGAATGTGTATCACAGGTACACACTATGGAAATGATGGCCGGTTGTGTTAAGAATGTCCTTGATACCATTGGAGTTAAACTAAGTGTGATCATCGGACATTCCATGGGCGGATATGTTGCCCTCGCTTTTGCGGACATATATCCGGCTATGATGAAGGGACTGGGATTGTTTCATTCGTATGCTTTGGCAGATACTCCCGAAAAATTCAAAAACCGTATGCGCACCAACAACCTGATAAAAAACAATCTTTTTAATTTTTTGGGGGAGTTCATTCCTTCCCTGTTCACCCTTGAAAACCAGTTGAAGTATGTATCTGAAATAAACGACATGGTCAGGGAATCTGAAAAGATGAGCCCGGAAGCTGTGCTGGCAGCTAATTCAGGTATGGCAGAGCGACCCGACCGCACCCATGTTTTGAATAATGCCCCGTACCCGGTTTTATTTATTGCCGGGAAACTTGATGTGCGGTTGCCTCTCGCTGTGCTGCTTGAACAGATAGGGATGCCTTCAGACAGTACGGCTTTATTGATGGGCGACGTGGCGCACATGGGTTATATGGAAGCTAAGGACAAGACTTACTATGCCGTTAAAACATTTGTGGACAAATGCTATAGATAAAATTTGATGGATGAAAATATTTAATAAACATAAAATGAAAACCTTATTCAGGTTTTTTTTTGTTAGTTTGGGTGTGATGATGCTGGCAAGCTGCGCCTCAAATGAAACAGCCAATTCTGATACGGTAAAACAATCGGAGATATACCAGCATTATTCTATAACCTATAATTCCGGTGAGAAAGAACTGACGGCAGTGGCCACTTTCCGTTTCGGAGGGGCTAACGGAACGACGTTGTTTCTTGTGAAGCCCAGTAAAGTTCTGTTTGAAAACCAGGAGATGCCGGATGATGCAAGCGTTTTTTCCGGAACATTCTATGAAATGAATTTACAGGCTGATGCCAAACCGTTTTATACCTTTATTTATATCAACGGTGATGGATATTCCTATACGAACCTTGCGACGGTAATCCCGGTGGAATGTGTATTAGCTGCGGGTACAATAGATAAAGACCAGGGCTTCTCTGTTGAATGGGTATACCCGCTTCAAAACGGAGAAAATATCCGGTTATTCATTGAAGATATAGCGGGAAACGCTTCTTCTGTTTATACTAATGCTGTCGGGTCAACAAGTATGAAGATGAATCCCGAGGAATTGAAAAACATTAAAACAGGAGAGGTTAATATTTATCTTGAACGGGAGAATATTTCCTTACTGGAGAATGCAACACATCTTGGTGGTAAGATGCATGTAAAATTTATTTCTGAAAAAACCGGAAGAAAACTTTTCGGAACAGGAGTGAAGGAAGAAAACAAAGATACTGTAACGGGGTTGAAAAAATAAAGGGAGTTTTTGTAACAAAAGTCTTATCATCCTGTCCAATGGATGAAAAGAAAACAAACATGCTGGGAATTAAATCCGCAAAACCCATTATAACGTGCGTTGCCTATGAGTCTTTTAATATTATTATGGCGCTGTATCTTTTTAATCAGTCAAATAATTATTTTTGTGGAAATTATTTTCGTGGGTTAGAAAAAATCATTTAATAATTTAAATAAAAAACGTATGAAAAAAATCTTTATTTCACTGATGATGTGCTTTGCGCTCTTTACCGGAGTGCTTGCAACAAACCCGCCCGACGAGGGCATGTGGTTGCCGATGCTGATCGAGCGTCTCAATTATGTTGATATGCAAAAGAGCGGCCTCCACCTGACGGCAGAAGAATTATACAGTGTCAATAATTCTTCATTGAAAGACGCTATAGTGGGATTGGGTAATGCCGACCATCCGACCTTTCATTTTTGCACGGCTGAAGTTGTTTCGGATCAGGGATTGCTCCTGACGAACCACCATTGCGGTTTTGGAGCTATTCAGGAGCAAAGTTCCATAGAGCATGACTACCTGACAAACGGGTTCTGGGCCTTCAGCAAAAAGGAAGAACTGCGTAATGAAGGCGTCACAGCATCCTTTCTTGTACGGATGGAGGATGTAACATCAAAGGTGATGGCGGAATTACGTGACGATATGACCGAAGGTGAACGTGATGCGGCTATCAATAAAATATCCGGAAAACTTGAAAAGGAAGCTTCTGAAAAGGGCAAATATGTGGCCGATGTCAAAAGTTTTTTTGAAGGGAACGAATTTTATATGTTTGTTTATATTATTTATAAAGATGTCCGCCTGGTAGGCGCCCCGCCCTCGGCAATCGGAAAATTCGGCGGTGATACGGACAACTGGATGTGGCCGCGTCATACGGGAGATTTTTCCATGCTCCGCGTATATAGTGCACCTGACGGTTCTCCTGCAGAATATTCTGAAAACAACATTCCTCTGAAACCCAAACATCATCTGCCGATATCGCTGAAAGGGGTTAAAAAAGATGATTTCTCCATGATATGGGGATATCCCGGTACTACAACACGCTATATGACTTCATATGGTGTAGATATGACACTTCAGCAGTCCAATCCTATAGCCATAGAAGTACGCAATAAAAAACTTGCCATTATGAAGGAGGATATGGATGCAGACCCCAAAGTGAAACTTCAGTATGCCGATAAATATTACACCAGGACATCGAACTACTGGAAAAAATGGATAGGGGAATCAAAAATGCTGAAACAGCTGAAAGTTTATGATAAAAAACTGAACCTTGAAAAAGATTTCTCACAATGGGTGGTTTCCGACGAAGCACGTAAGGCTAAGTACGGCGATGCCCTGCAGATGGTTGCCGACGGGTATAATGATTTAAAGAAATATAATAAACACATGAAGTACCTTGAGGAAACTGTGTTTCAGGGACCAGAGTTTATATATTTTTCTTTTGGGGTGTTCCAGCTCTATATGAAACTCAAAGCGCAGAGTGAAGAGAAAAACAAAACCATCAAAGATTCATACAACGGTGATATTAAAACGTTGGCAGAGAATTTCAAACCTGAAGTGGAAAAATATTTTAAAGATTATAACCTTCCGACAGACAAAAAACTGTTTAGCGCCCTGATCAAAATGTATTATGATAACATTCCAAAAGACCAGTTGCCGGATATTTTTGCCAATGAGCTTGAAAAGAAATTCAAAGGTGATTTCAACAAATGGGCAGAAAATATTTATGCAAAATCTATTTTTGTTGATAAGGTCAAATTGATGGGTTTCCTTGATCAGCCCGCTTATAAAGTATTATTGAATGATCCCGGATTTAAGATCACGTTGTCGATGGTGAGCTGTATCCGTGGACTTTACGGGCCTATGGGCGAACTTGAATCCAAAATCAATAAAGGCAGCCGGCTGTTTATTGCCGGGCTTCGCGAAATGAATAAAGATAAAAAATATTATCCGGATGCCAATTCTACCATGCGTATGACCTATGGGAAAGTGCTTGATTATGATGCGGCCGATGCAGTACATTATAATTATATTACTACTCTGAAAGGAGTGATGGAGAAAGAAGACCCTTCAAATAATGAATTTATTGTTCCGGCTAAACTCAAGCAACTTTACGAAGCTAAGGATTACGGGCGTTACGGCAAAAACGGCGAAATGCCGGTATGTTTCATTGCCAACCTCGATATTACCGGGGGTAATTCGGGCAGCCCTGTGATCAATGCCGATGGCCACCTTATCGGTATTGCCTTTGATGGCAACTGGGAAGCCATGAGCGGCGATATTGCTTATGAGCCGGCCGTTCAACGCACCATTTGTGTCGATATCCGTTATGTGATGTTCGTGATTGACAAATATGCAGGGGCTAAAAACCTTATTGATGAGATGACTTTCATTCAATAAGATCTATATGAATGATACTGAAAAAGCTGCCTCTGCAAAGGGGTGGCTTTTTTTGTTCGTTTTTACAAGTAACTTTGTCGGTTGGTATAATTGCATGTGGTATGGAAATCTTTTTTGTTAATGCTGAGAACTTTAAACTTGACGGAGGCGCTTGTTTTGGGGTTGTGCCGAAATCTATCTGGAGTAAAATATATCCTCCCGATGAAAACAATATGGTGACGTTTGCTTTGCGTGAATTATTGGTGAAAGATGGTGACCGCCTCATCCTTTTCGACACCGGTGTGGGAAACAAACAGGATGAGAAATTCCGGAGCCATTTTTATATTGATGGTTATGATAATCTTGTGAATGCCATCAAAGAACATGGCTTTTCTCCGGATGATATAACAGATGTTGTACATACACACCTTCATTTTGATCATTGCGGAGGAACATACCGTAAAAACGAAAGTAACGAAACCGTTCCGGTATTTCAATATGCTTCATTATGGTGTTCACGGCGGCAGTGGAACTGGGCAAATGATCCCAACCCGCGCGAAAAAGCCTCGTATCTCCATGAAAACCTGTTGCCTATGGAAAAGAGCGGACGATTGAAATTCATTGAAAAGGAGATGTCATTTTCAGAAAATATTTTTTTGAAAATCGTGGGCGGTCATACCGACGGCCAAATTATTCCAATGATCCGGTTCATGGGGCAGACGTTGGTTTATATGGCGGATTTTATTCCCACCGCGGCGCATATTTCACTGTCTTTCGTGGCAAGTTATGATACCCGGCCTTTGCTTTCGCTGGAGGAAAAACAAATCTTCCTGAACGAAGCCGCTGATCAAAATTATCTTTTATTGTTCCAGCATGATACCCTGCACGAATGTTGTACGGTGCATCTTACAGAAAAAGGGGTAAGGGTAAGAGAAAAAGGCACTTTTGATTATGTCAGAACGAAATCTGTGGGATTCAATGGTAAATGACAAGATGCTGTACTTCAAGTTAATAAGATATAATACAGTGTTGTATTTATAATATTAGACTCCGGGATTGCACTCTCTGTGACTGCTGACCCAAAACAGCTTACTGCTGGTTGTTAACCGTATCCAGCAAGATCTGGTTAATGGCATTTACATATTCCTGTTTCGGGTAAAGCCCGACCATCATCTGGGGCTGGCTTTGCATGGGGCAAAGAAGCACGGCAGGAATACTGGATACATTGAAATAACCGGAAACATTCGGATTGTGGTCTGTGTTGATTTTGTAAACATTAATTTTCCCTCCGTATTCCGCAGCAATTTCTTCCAGTATAGGGGCAAGTTTGCGGCAGGGTGCACACCAGTCGGCATAGAAATCAATCAAACAGGGTTTCTCACCAAGAAATTTAAATTTTTTCCCGCTGGTATAATCAAATACTTTTTGCCGAAAGGAGGCTTCGTCTAAAACCTCAGGTTTTAATATAACCACCTTTTCAACTTTTTTTACGGTATCGGTTCCGGATTCTTCTATTTTTTCATTTTTGGCGTTATTGCTGCTGCAAGATACAAAAACGATGGCAGTGATAATAAGGAAAAGGTATTTTCTCATTTTTTATTTTTTTTCAAAAATACATAATTTTTAAATCTGAATGGAAAAGCTGGGAAAATGGTGGTGTTTTGTGTTGCCTTTAAAGTGCAGAAATGAGTTATTGTCTCTAATAAGCATATCCACAAGATGCCCGCTCCGGCTGATATTGAGGGAACGGGATTTGAAAAAATAACTATATTCTGTATTATTTGAATCGAAACTTATTTTATCATGTTACATTGAGTATTTTTGCCTAACAAATTAAAAAGATTTATGAAAGTTTCAGATGCCATTAAGCAAAGGTACAGTCCGCTGGCCTTTACCGATGAAATCCCTGGTGAGGAAATAATAATGCATTTATTTGATGCTGCCCGCTGGGCTCCTTCGGCTTACAATGAACAGCCCTGGAGGTTTGTTTATACCAGCAAAGACGAACCTGAAAAATATAATAAACTATATGGATGCCTGGTGGAGGCCAATCAGGAGTGGGCAAGAACAGCTCCTGTGCTGATTCTGGTGCTGGCAAAAAGAAACTTTTCACATAATAATAAACCCAATTATTTTCACATGTATGATACGGGTATGGCTGTTGAGAATTTGATTATCAGAGCATCTGAAATGAATATTTTTGTTCACCAGATGGGCGGGTTCAGCCAGGAAAAAGCACGCGAGAATTTTAGTATTTCCGATGAGTATTCTGTTATCTCGGTAGCAGCAATAGGTTATGAAGGCGATATAAAGGTATTGCCCGATCAGCTTCAGCGAAGGGCAAAAACGGCCAGGACAAGAAAAGAAATACCGGAATTATTTATTGGTTGATGCCCCTGTCTTTAAAAAAGCTTTTCCTAACATATTAATGATTTCTCCGGCAGTGGTTGCTTCGTAACCATAACGACCGGCGGCCAGGTCACCGGAAAACCCGTGTACGTATACTCCCAGAATACTTGCCGCGAAAGGGGAATAGCCTTGTGCCAGCAATCCCGTGATGATGCCGGTAAGTACGTCACCGCTGCCGGCGGTGGCCATACCCGGGTTACCGGTAGTATTGAAATAGCAGTCGCCCGAAGGTGTGCTGATGCAGGTGTAAGCTCCTTTCAGGACAACAAAAACGCCGTATTTTTTTGAAAAATCGGTTTGCAATGCCTGTCGCTGGCTTTCGTTAATACTTTTTCCGGCCAGGCGTTCAAATTCTTTTGGATGAGGTGTAAATATGGAATTTTCCGGGACAAAGGCAAGCCATGTTTGGTTTTCTGAGAGAATATTGATAGCATCTGCATCAAAAACCACAGGACAGTTGCAGTTCTGAATGAGGAGTTTTATCGCTTTTTGTGTTTTTTCGTCCTGGCCTATGCCGGGGCCAACACCAACAGCATTATATGGTTTCAGATCAATGGTGTCTGTAATGATCCGTTCGCCATTATCAATACTGCACATGATTTCAGGAGCAGTGCTTTGCATGATATCATAACCACATACGGGAATATGTGATGTAACCAGGCCTGCACCGGATTTTATGCAGGAACGGGCAGCCAATACCGCAGCGCCCATTTTCCCGTATGAACCGCACACCAGAAGAGCATGGCCGAAATTCCCTTTATGTGAAAACTTTTTGCGCGGTCTGATCATGGCCCGGACATCTTCTTTTTCAACAAGGTAGTTTCTGACCATAGCTTTTTCGATGAATTCCGGATGCAAACCGATAGGAAGAACATGCCAGTTTCCAACATATTTTTCATTGCCGGCATAAAAAAATGATAATTTGGGAAATTGAAATGTCATAGTATGTTGTGCCTGTATAATCTTTCCGTCATTAGCAGAGTTGTCTTCGCCGAAAAGTCCTGAAGGGATATCAATAGCAACAACTGATGCAGCGCTTTTGTTAATAGTCCCGATCACCTCGGCAGCTATACCTGTCCTTACAGGTTTTGAAAGCCCTGAACCGAAAATGGCGTCGACAACTACATCATCCTGTTTTATCGGAGGCATTTCTGAGGCAGACGTAATATCGGAGATTTGGATATTTTTTATTTGTACCAACCGGTCATAATTAATACAGAAATCTGCAGAACAATTTTCGCTGAATCTTACAATGTATGTTTGAACATTGATGTTTTTGGCGGAAAGCAGACGGGCGATAACCAGTCCGTCGCCGCCGTTGTTGCCTGTACCGCAGAAAATCTTATAATTTTTATTCCGTCCGTATTGCTGTATAAGCCAGTTATAACATTTCAAAGCCGCCCGTTCCATCAAATCCACTGAAGCTATGGGCTCATGAGCTATGGTATAAGCATCTGCTTCGCGGATCTGGCTGACCGTTAATATTTTCATAGGTCAGTAATTAAAATTGAAGTGAGAAGAATAATTAATCATGCCCATGATAAACAAAATATAAAGGATATACACCAGGGTAGTAATAATAGAAACGATCAAACCGATTATGCCGCAAATTTTAGCGGTACGGAGCATTCCCAGGGATGAACGCTTGTAGTCCGTCGGGTTTTCATAATAAATGGCCATGCCTTTTTTATAAAGCACCAGAGCCACTATTGCGGCAACCCATCCGAACCAGCATGTTACAGCGATGGATACAATGCCGAAAACCATGGCAGTGACAGAATAAGGGATCATTTTCTGTCCATAGGCAGGCCGGGGATATTCTGATTGATTTTCCATAATTAATTTATTTAAATGACAGCAGTATCATAATAAATGCAAAGTTAGCTTATAAATGTAATTAATAGTAATAATGGAAACATTAATTACAAAAGTAATTTTTAAGATTTGCAGGCCATTTTTAAACCTGAAAATTACAAAAAACACCAGGTACACCAACATGAACAGGACGGGTATCAATGCCGGCCATGCATTCAAACTTTCCATAAGGTTACCTTTGAGCAGTTCAATCAGGGCTCTCTGCGCGCCGCAGCCGGGACATTCTATGCCGAAAAAGGTCTGATAAAGGCAGGGTAATGTATGACTTTCGAGCCAATTTATTATATTCAAAAGCATGGAATTTTTGCTTCAGCCAAAGTTACAAATTTTTTGAAGTAGCCTTCTTATGACTTAGAAACTGTTTTGATTTTATGTTACATAAGATTTATGATGGATTTTTTAGCAAAACGAGGCAGATTTTGCAGACATAGTCTATCCTATGTCGAAAAATCTAACGAAGTTGCAGCAAAAAAGACGCATAAAGATATGAAAAGATAAAATCAAAACAATTTCTTAATAACTATTTCAAAATCTTTTTGCAGTTTATAGTTATCCGATGACTGAAAATCATTGGTATTAATAGGTAAAATTTCCGGTAAAACGAAACTCTTATTTCATTGATTGAATCTCCCGTTCAGCGAAGGTTCTACCTTCGTCGAAACCATACTAACAGGCTTTGCCTGTAACAAAGCAATAATTTTTTGCTAAAAACTAAAAATGAAAAGGCCAACAGGTCAGCCTTTTTATGGGAAACGATTAAATAATACAGGCTGGAGCCTGAGAAAATAATAACGACTTAGGCTCCAGCCTGAGTCGAACACAGCCGTAGCTCGAGGGTGGGGGCTTAGGTCGAGCCACAAGAGGATGTTATGCAGCATGGATTAATACATTAAATCCGGTCCAGGGCTTGTTCAATATCTTTAATAAGCAATTCTGCATCTTCAAGTCCCACGTACATCCTTATGAGGTTAAACGGTATTTCCTTGTTGTTGTTTGAGGAACTATATAAAACTGAACCCGGGAAAACAAGGGATTCATAGCCGCCCCAGGAACAGGCAAGCAGAAAACGTTTCAGGGCGTTGCAAAAGACATCCACAGTATGGATATCTGTTGTTTTCATTGTAAACGAAAACAATCCTCCAGCGCCCTTCATTTGTTGCTGCGCAAGTGCAGACTGACGGGAACCCGACGCAAATGGCCATAATACCTTGTCAATTTTCGGGTGATTTTCCAGGTAAACCACGATTTTTTTTGTTGATTCGTGACTATGTTTCATGCGCAGGGGCAGCGTCCGCAAACCGCGTAAAACCAGCCAGGCATTGTCAGGGGTGATGATGCCGCCAAAAGACAAATATTCCTGAGCAAAAAGTTTTCGTATCATTTTTTCTGACGAACATATCACACCTGCTATCAGATCGCTGTGGCCGCCCAGATATTTGGAAGCCGAATGAACCACAATGTCAATGCCCAGTTCAGCCGGATTCTGAAAAAGCGGTGTTGAATAACTGTTGTCAATTATGGTTGTGATCTCATGTTGTTTTGCAAGGGCAGCTATCGCTTTGAGATCCTGCAATTCCATAAGGAATGATGTCGGGCTTTCCAGCATGATCAGCCGGGTGTTCGGCATGATTGCATTTTTAAAATGTTCAGTCCTTGTGCCATCAATGATACTTACATTAACGCCGAACCGTGCCAGGATATCGTGGAACAGGGTATGAGTCCAGCTGTAACAGTTTTTCACACAGATCGCATGGTCTCCTGCCGAAAGGTTTCCAAATACAGCGACGCTTATCGCAGCACATCCGCTCGATGTGATCAGGGCATCTTCCGTCTTCTCCAGGGCAGCCATTTTTTTTCGCAGGATACCTGCAGTAGGATTGGAACCTCTTGTATAAAAGGGTACCTCAAATTCTTTGTCGATGTTATTCCGCATATCTTCAACACTGCCGAAACAAAAATTGCTGGTACGTATCACCGGCGGCGCCACGGCGTTATAATACCTGCTGCGCTCTTCCCCAAGATGGTTGATGATATCTGAAATATCCATGAAGAATATATTATTACTTTATACCATGAACATGCGTTGTTCTGCTATTGCTGCGGAGAATCTGTTTTTAACACGCTGTTAAGAATGCTGCTGAACAATGACACAATAATGCTGAAAAGCAATGCCCACCAAAAGTTTTCAACCTGGAATTTTGATCCGATAAGGTAGGCGGCAAGTAAAATGATCATCGCATTGATAACAAAAATAAACAATCCCAGGGTAAGTATTGTTGCGGGGATACTGATAAACAGCAAAATGGGCCTTACGATGGCATTTAATACAGCCAGCACAAGCGCTACAATGATACCGGCCAGGAAGTTGTCTACGTGAATATGCGGATCAAGGAGCCATGCTGTAAGCATCACAGCACATGCCGTGATCAATACTTTGATGATGAATTTCATGATCTGAATTTTTCAACAAAAATACGGATTTCAAAAAGTCATTCAAAGTTTTGTGATAGATTATTTGTTTGATTTTGTATTTTTGGACTATAAGACGAGCAATGAATAACCTGAGATATTTTCTTTTTTCCTGTGTATTATTAATGTCAGTTCAGGCCTATGCCCAGTTTTATGACCTTGGGCAGGATCCGGCTTCGGTAAAATGGAATGTGATTAAGACCGGGCATTTCAAGATCATTTTTCCTGCCGGCATCGAGTCACAGGCACAGCATATTGCCAATGGCTTTGAGCAGGTTTATGAACCGCTCAGCGCCGACATGAAGATAAAACCGGAAAGAATTCCCGTAGTACTGCACAACCGGTCTGTAATATCCAATGCAGAGGTTCCCTGGGCTCCCAAAAGGATAGAATTTTTTTTGTGTCCCGGGCAGGATGATTATGCGCAGCCATGGGCAGATCAGCTTATGCTGCATGAGTTCAGGCATGTGGTTCAGTACAGTAAGATCAATCATGGATTCACCAAAGCACTGTCATACATATTCGGGCAGCAGATCACAGCCGGCGTGATTGGTACGTTTGTTCCCCTGTGGTTTGTGGAAGGAGACGCGGTATATGCCGAAACCGCTTTCAGCAACAGCGGACGCGGACGTTTGCCATCGTTCTCCATGAAGATGCGTGCACAGGTCCTGGAAAAAGGTATTTATAATTACAACAAAGCATGTTTTGGCTCTTACAGAACTTATACTCCCAACAGGTATGAATTTGGTTATCAGCTGGTGGCAACGGCCAGGAAGTATTTTTCTGCGGCTGTGTGGGAAAGAGCTATGAACAAGGTGGGAAAACTTCCTGTTATGGTGGTGCCTTTCAATTCAGGTATCAAAAATGTGAGCGGATTGAATAAAGTTAATCTTTATAAATATTGCTTTCAGAACCTGCAATGCTTGTGGAATGAACAGCGATTGCAAATAAAACTGACAGAGTTCACCCAAGTAAAGACCCCTAAAAACAAACTATATACCAGCTATAATTTCACCGGGTATCATGGTAATGGTTCATACATTAGTGTCCGTTCCGGAATGAATGATATTACCCGCTTTGTATGTCTCGATAGCAACGGCAGCGAACGTAAACTGTGTACTCCGGGTTCTTTTCAGAATACCGCATTCAGTGTTTGCTCAGGGAAAATGGTCTGGGCAGAGATAAGTTATGATCTCAGATGGGAAAACCGCACATATTCTATCCTGAAAATTTATGATATCAATAGTCACCGTATTCGCCGGTTAACGCATCGTTCGAGGTATTTTGCACCTGCTTTGGACAGACGGGGTGAAAAAGTGGTATGCGTGGAGCAAAGTATCGGTAATCATTCTGCTATTGTGGTTCTGGATGCGGGAAATGGTAACATACTGAACCGTTATGAAGCAGATTCCGCTGATTTTTTGATGACGCCCTGTTGGTCTGAAACAGGTAATAAAATTGTATATATAGCATTGAACCGTTACGGAAAACGAATTTGTTTGCTTGACAGCACCGGCAAACCGTCCGATCTGACCGAGCCCGGATATGCAGAAATTGCACAGCCGGTTTTATACAAAGACCTGGTGTATTTTGTTTCCGCACAGTCAGGAATAAATAACATTTTTGCCCTTGATATCCATACAAAAAGCACCTGGAAGGTGACTTCTTCAGCCTTCGGCGTTTCAGATCCTGTTGTATCTGAAGATGGGAAAGAGCTACTGTATTCCGATTATACATCTGACGGTTTCAAGCCGGTACGATGTGCCATTGATACCTCACTATGGATTCCGGTAACCGATGTCGGAAACCATTCAGATTCGCTTAATCAGCCACTGACTGCTGCAGATACCATGGTAATTGATTTTTATGAAAAAGAAAAAATGACATATCCTGTGAAAAAGTATTCTAAATTTCTGAACCTTTTTAATTTTCACAGTTGGGGACCGATTTCTGTCAATGCGGATAATACGACTGTAAAACCCGGTGTTGAACTGCTTTCACAGAATCTATTGAGTACCATGTACCTGAGCGCCGGTTACGAGCATGAGTGGAACAAACCCCAGTCGCATATCTATGCAAAGTTAAGTTACCGGGGCTTGTACCCGCGGATCAACCTGCAGACGGCTTATTATTTCTTTAAGGATGATACCATAACCTGGGATGTATTGGCCTTACAGTGTGGTATTGATGTGCCTTTTTACCTCACTAAGGGAAAATATCATATTTTTATTCAGCCGGAGGTGAATTTCAATTTTTATGGACTTCTGCCCGGTAAAAATTATCCGGCAGAACGGTTTTCCGGATATTATCAGGCAATGGAATATCGTTTTTATGGTTACAGCATTTTAAAGACCTCGCTGAGGGATATCAATCCAAGGTGGGGGCAAATGCTGGAGTTTACATACAGGCATACTCCGTTCAGCGGAGCACAGCTGGGCCAAACAGCCGCTTTGCAGGGATTGTTATTTTTTCCGGGTATTGGCCGCCACCACAGTTTGAACATCTACGGGGGATATCAGCAGAAATGTGGCAGGGAATATCTTTTTGGCGATATCGTTTCTTTACCGCACGGTTACGATGCCACAGGATTAAAAAAAATCTTCGTCGTGAAAGGTGCCTACGAAATGCCCTTATTTTATCCCGACTGGAGTATCGGCTCCCTGTTTTATATCAAACGTTTCAGGGCTTCGGCATATTATGACTATGCACATATCACCGATGTTAATAATCATAATTATGATTTAAGTTCTGCAGGTCTTGCCATACTTGCTGATTTTCATTTTCTGCGTTTTCTGGCCCCGCTGAGCATGGGTATCCGTGCCACATACCGTTTTGATAACGGAGCCATACTGCCTGAATTTGTTTACAGTGTGAATTTTGACCAATTGAGGTTTAAATCCGGCTTTTCACGGAGTATCTATTAAAATGATATCTTTTATGGAAAACGGTTGAATAGTACAGGCTGGAGCCTGTGATAATAATGACGACTTAGGTTGGAGCCTAAGCAGAACCGCTGTTCGGCGAAGGTTTTACCTTCGCCGGTTATATTAACAGGCTCTGCCTGTAACCACGCAATGACTTTTTTTAAAGAAAAAAGAGAATGTCAGCAGGGTAATCTTTTCATGGAAAACGGTTAAATAATACAGGCTGGAGCCTAAGCCGAACCGCAGTTCGGCGAAGGTTCTACCTTCGCCGGTTATATATTAACAGGCTCTGCCTGTAAAAAATAAATAACTTTGTTTTTCAAAATATTGAAAATGTCAACAGGATATAAAATCATTGAAAAGCAAGGTGCGTACTTTCTTACATTTCAAATTGTAGGCTGGGTTGATCTTTTTACCAGGAAGGCATATCGGGATGTTGTAATTGGAAGTTTCAAGTACTGCCAACAACATAAAGGACTGAATTTATTTGCCTATGTAATTATGTCAAACCATATTCATTTGTTGGCTCAAAGCGAACAAAACGACCTGAGCGGATTTATCAGGGATTTTAAGAATTTCACCAGTCAGGAATTTTTAGAAATTATTAAAGATAAATCCGAGAGTAGAAAAGACTGGATGAAACTTGTGTTTGAATACCATGGTAAAAACAAACCAAAACAAACAAATCAAATATGGACACATAAGAACCATCCGGAACATGTTTATAGCCAAAAGTTTATAGAGCAAAAGATTAATTATATTCACAATAATCCGGTACGGGCTGGTATAGTTGAAAAACCAGAAGACTACCTTTATTCAAGCGCAAGAAATTATGCTGATTTAAGTGCTGTTATTGATGTAGAAAAAGTAACCTTTTTATGGGAAACGGTAAAATAATACAGGCTGGAGCCTGTGATAATAATTACGACTTAGGCTGGAGCCTAAGCCGAACCGCAGTTCGGCGAAGGTTCTACCTTTGCCGGTTATATTAACAGGCTCTGCCTGCAACCAGACAATAACATTTTTCATAGAAAAAGAAATTTTCAACAGGGTGCCTTTTTATGGAAAACAGTTGAATAGTACAGGCTGGAGCCTGCGATAATAATGACGACTTAGGCTGGAGCCTAAGCCGAACTTCTGTTCGGCGAAGGTTCTACCTTCGCCGGTTATATATTAACAGGCTCTGCCTGTAACCAAACAATAACATTTTCATAGAAAAAGTAAGTTTCAACAGGTGCCTTTTTATGGAAAACGGTTGAATAGTGCAGACTGGAGCCTGCGATAATAATGACGACTTAGGCTGGAGCCTAAGCCGAACATGGTGATTTTGCCTAATTATAGAATAGCATTAATCCGGAGAAATAAATTATCGTAATTTTGTATATGATTAAAAATACTGTTTCCATGTCTTATGTCTGCCGGCTCATTCGTCGTTCAAATTGTTTTAACCTTCTATTTATTAAGATTTTTGCCGCTATTTTCTGTTTTTTTACTTTGTTATCTAACCCCCTTAATGCTCAAAACGATTCTGTTTATGTAAAATATACGCGCGATTTTAAGCTTAAAGACGGGATTTATCAGACTTTTAATGAATTTAAAAACAACAAGCCTTCTCTCCCGGAATTTGAAGTAGTAAAAGATAGAATATATGGCGAGGAGGGTAGCATCATATTGAAATACCCTTGCCCGGATTCCATCGGAAGTAAGCGAACCTGCCTAATTGATGAATGTTTTGCTTTCTGCAAAAATGGCGTGTTGTATCTAAGCCAGGGCTTTTCCGGATATTATTACCGCATGTTCATTGTGGGCGCCTTGTCTCATTACATTGCCTTTAACAGATCAAGCATGCATGATATGTATTTCGCAACCGAGCCAATGGCCTATATGGGCTCCACGGGTGATTATACAGAATATTTGCTGGATTTTGAAACCGGCAACAGCATTCATTTCAATTTCAGGGACTTCAGCGATTTTTTAAAAACCCATGATGAGGAACTTTATGCGGAATTGCAGAAAACAAAGCAAAAGCGCAAGATGATCCATCATTTTTTACTTAAGTATAATGAAAAACATCCGATCTATTTCCCAGCTCCATAAATGTACTTATCCCAATATTCCTGGCGAAAACAAGAATTAATCAATCAACCAAGAGGATATGAAAATAGCAGTTTTCGGTTCTACAGGTCCTTCGGGGCAGCTCATAGTGCAGTATGCCCTTTCAAAGGGATATGAGGTAAATGCTTATGCAAGAGATCCTTCGAAAATAGTGTTCAGCGATCCGCACCTGACCGTGATAAAAGGCACATTGAAAGACATTCAGGCTATTGAGTCTGCGGTTAAAGATACCGATGCTGTGGTAAGCATACTCGGGCCAAGCACCAATGTGAAAACTACAGAACTCAGCGATGGAACCCGGAATATCATCACTGGCATGAAAAAGTTTCATGTGTGCCGGCTGGTGGCCATGGGTACTGCCAGTGTGGAAGACGGGAATGATCTTCCGTCATTTAAATTCAGGTTGCTGGTGGGTATTGTTAAAAGGCTTATCCCCGGTGCATATTGCGAGATAAGAAAAATGGGCGCAATAATCAAAGAATCGGACCTCGAATGGACTATGATACGCTTGGCATTACTTACTAACGGGCCGGCAAAAGGTATTCAACATATTGGTTATTATGGCCGAGATAAATTGAACCTGGGTGTGTCGAGGAAGGACCTTGCCCGGTTTTTTGTTGACCAGGTTCAGGATAATAAGTACATTCGCAAAGCGCCGGCTATCAGTAACTGAGCAATTATAATCTAAAAATAAATATCATGGAACATCTGACAAAAGAAACATTCAGGGAAAAAGTTTTCGATTATGACGCGGGGCAGGATTGGAAGTATAAAGGTACCCTGCCTTGTATCATCGATTTTTATGCCGACTGGTGCGGGCCATGCCGGATGGTGGCGCCTGTCCTGGAAGAATTGGCGGAAGAATATGCCGGGAAAATTGTAATATATAAAGTGGATACCGAAACAGAGGAGGAGCTTTCAGTGGTTTTTGACATAAAGAGCATACCCAGCATTTTATTCTGCCCTGTTGATGGCGAGCCGCAGATGAAAAGGGGCGCTATGCCCAAACATCAATTTGTACAGGCTATGAACGAAATCTTTTTTAAGCTGAACAAATAAAAATATGATAATACTTCTTTGGGGCACTTTGTGAACATTATTAGTTTTTAATGTGACTTTTTTTAGTATTACACAGAGTTACACGGAGTGGACACAGTTGCACAGAGGAAAAACCTTGAAGTGTCTGTCTGTGAAACACGCGGTGGCTCTCTGTATTACTTTTTATTGAACCACGTTTCCAGAGGGAACAGAGGTACACTGACGAATGTTGGTTGGTGAAATAAGCAGGTAGAAAAAGAAACGATGCTATCTATACCTGTATCAGTCCGTCCTTCATATGCAGCAAGCGGTCGGTCATGCCTGCAAAATCCAGGTTGTGGGTGACGATCACAAAGGTTTGGCTGAACGTATCCCTGAGGTCGAAAAACAACTTATGAAGTTCCTTTGCATTTTCTGAGTCCAGGTTGCCAGATGGCTCATCGGCGAGGACCACATCCGGGTTATTGATCAGGGCGCGGGCTACAGCAACCCTTTGCTGTTCACCTCCGGATAATTCTGAAGGCTTATGCGCAATGCGATCTTTCAACCTGAGGAAATCAAGAATTTCCATGGCTTTTTTTTCGGCTTCTTTTTTTGAACAGCGGGCAATATAAGCCGGTATACAGACATTTTCAAGGGCAGTAAATTCGGGAAGCAGATGATGAAACTGAAAAACAAAACCGATGTGGCGGTTGCGGAATGCCGCAAGTTTTTTTTCGTTCAAAGTGCCCGTATTAATGCCGTTTATTTCAACAGAACCAGAATCCGCCTTGTCCAGAGTGCCGATAATCTGCAGCAGTGTTGTTTTTCCGGCTCCCGAAGCGCCTGAAATAGTTACTATTTCCCCTTTCTTTATTTCGATGCTGATGCCCTTTAAAACCTTCAGTGCCCCGTATGATTTATGAATGTCCTGTGCTTTTATCATCTTAAGTTTTTTTATACTTTTTCTTGTTTGCCAGTCTATTGACCTGCTGGTAGTCGAGGTAATAAATGACTTTAACAGAAAGCGAATTTAATTGTTTTTCTTCAAAGATATTCCTGAAATTTCTGAAGTAGGATGGAGTGACCAGCGTCCCTTCACTGAGCAGGTTATTTTTATAGGTAATATTAAGGCTGCTGCCCGGGGCAAATTCCCAAAAAAACATCAGGTCAATATTAAAAGCATTAAAATTAAAATTATATGAATTTCCGGGATCATACAAAGGATCAGTTATGAGTTGTCCGTCGTAATCAAGTTTGTAAAACTGCGAATAACGCCCTTTCGACCAGTAATGCCGTGCCAGTAAGCTTAATGAAAGATTGTTTTTGAACATGTACCGTGCAGAAATCTCATTTTCGACTGTGGTAAGGTCGCGTTTGCCGAGGATGATATTGCTAAGGTCGTCAAAGTCGGCAAATCCGACATCATTGATACTTTCCTCATAAGTATTGGAAATCTGGAACGTGAAGTGGTCTGTAAGCCTGAAAATAGGAGTTGTGGTTACTCCGAAATATTGCCCGTCGCCCTGTATATCCTGCCAGTATTCAAAATTCATGTCAAGAGCGAGTTTTTTTCTGTAATCCGATGAAAATCCGACATTGGCATAAAACCACCTTTCCATAACAAAAAAGCGGCCGGGAACCCTTGTGTCAACAAAATTGTTTACAAATACCGGGCTGATGGTAAAACCCTCCCACACAGTCAGATATTTGTTTGTTGTGAAATTATTGGAGAGATTAATCTGAAACTCTTCGATTTTTTCGGCAAGATAATTCTCAGTATAATTTACATTCAGCCGGGTATACGCATTTCTGATCTTCCAGAATGGCTCATAAATGTTATAGTTCAGGGTAAATCCAGCCGTGGTCAGGTTGTTTCGTAACGAAATACCTAAGTCATTGACATTCCAGGCATCATTCATCTGGCTCCAGTAAAAGTCAAACAGTATATTTCCGCTGACTTTGCTTAGTGACAGTGCATATTTAAATCCCAATTTCTCCGAAGGCAGATTGACTCTTGATTCCTGTTTGTAAAATTGTTTGCTCAGCGCCCCCGATGCATAAAGCCGGTACATGTTGTGTTTATCGTTAAGCGTCAGGCCCAGCATTGAGACATTAGCGTTGTTATATTTTTTATCCCTGATCACATTGGTGTTGATAAAGTATATCTTTGAATTGTTTTTTAACACCTGGTCGAAAACAAAAATATTGCAATTGGTAAGCGGTTCGGTGAGGAGTTTCCGGGTGCTTCCCGATGAGTCTTTCAGAACAGCATACATATTATTGGTGATGGCATTGAACACTCCAAAGGCAGTCCCTTTTTTGTTGCGTCCTGAAAGTTTGACGGCGTTGATCATCCTGGATTGTCCGGGGTTTTTTAAAATGATTTCGCCTGGTTTCAATGAATCATTTACGGCGTAAAAACCGGACGGAAGTTTACCGATTCTTCTTGTATAAAACAAATCTTCCTGCATAAACAGGTCAGTGGCTTCTTTAAAAAAAGGCCTGTGTTCTTCATACACTGTTTCCAGTGCGGAAATATTTTTTACCAGATAATCCGATTTTATTTGGCTGAAGTCGGGCAGCAGTGTCACATCGAGGGTATAGCTTTCGTTGATGCCGTACTTTAGATCTGCACCGCCGCTGAACGAATAAGAATAATTGCTTTTGCCTTTTTCGTTGAAAGGATAATGATCTCCATAGAGCGAAATGAAAGGAGTGAGCGATAATCGCAAAGGCGGATCAACGTCTTTGATTCCTTTCAGTATCCCCCAGTCGGTCAGGTAGTTGGCATTACTTTTTTTTTCCAGCGACCACTGGTCGGTCTCGCGGTAACGCCTGATGCCTCTGAAGAGCTGTAACCCCCAGATCTGGTCTTTGATTTTTGGGAACCTCAGTGCGGAATAATTTATTTTCATTTCACAGGCCCAGCCTTTATCATTCAATTTTACTGCACTTTGCCAGATGGCATTATAGGTCCCGTCATTCTCGCGCCAGTCGGCCTGTGTGCCGGAAGCCCAGACCATAAAGGTATAGGCATCGGTCTGCATGTGGTAGGTATCAAACTGCACTGTGATTTTGTCTGCGTTAAGATCATCATCACGCACTCCGATCTCCCTGTAAATACTGTCCGGCGCTGTGTCATACATCATTGCTGCCACATAAATAGCTTCATCGTCATAGCCTATACGGACAACGGTACGCTGCGAAGCTTTAGCATTGTAAACCGGAATGTACTGTGTAAAATCATCTATAGAATCGCATAATTTCCAGCAGTCGTCATTCAATATGCCATCAACCTTTGGCTGCCGGGGCAAACGGGCAGCGTGCGCTGTTTTTTTCTGGGCATGGCTCTCCGGCGAAAAAAACAGGAATGAAAAAAGGAATAAGTATAATATTTTAACTGACACATTCATTATTACGAAAGTAATTATTTGGTGACAATGTTTCAGCGAATATTGCATTTTTTCAGTCGTTTTTTTATATCTGATGCAATAAATATTGAAACTCTGTAAAAATTGTTTTTTAGAACACCTGCCGGAAACCGGTACAGTTCGACGGGAAATATGCGTTCAGTCAGAGCTGGTATGGTATAGTCCTCTATATTAAAACAATTATTATACGTGTCCCTGCCTGAGTTGCTGTTATGGCAGACAGTGAAGACTGACAGCGTGGCAGGTGTGTGAATTTGATCATGCCCTTTCATATTTCCTGTACGTGCAATATTTTTTTGAATACGGTTTTTTATATGATTTTTTCATTATTTTTGGTAATCATTTAACAAAGACTAATATGAATTTACATGAATATCAGGCAAAAGACCTGCTCAGAACATTTAAGGTCAATGTACCTGAAGGCATTGTAGCCGGCACACCCGAAGAGGCAAAAAATGCCGCCCAGATGATACACGCCAATACCGGCTCGGAGAAATTTGCCGTCAAGGCGCAGATACATGCCGGCGGACGTGGCAAAGGCGGAGGTGTAAAAATAGCCAACAGTTTTCAGGAGGTGTTTGATTATGCCGGGCAGATCATCGGTATGCAGCTGGTGACGCCGCAGACCAAAGCCGAAGGCAAGACGGTGCATAAAGTGCTTATTGAACAGAATATCTATTATGAAGGCCCGAACCCCATAAAAGAGTTTTATATCAGTATGATTGTGAACAGGCAGACGGGCAGGAATGTCTTGATGTATTCGCCCCGTGGCGGCATGGATATCGAGAAAGTAGCCGAAGAGACTCCCGATCAGATTTTCAGGGAAGAAATACATCCTGGTGTCGGGCTGCAGTCTTTTCAATGCCGCCGCATTGCTTTTAATCTGGGACTTGATGGGGATGCATACAAAAATATGCTGCCATTTTTAATGTGCTTGTATAAGGCCTATATCAAGTGCGATTTGTCGTTGCTTGAGATAAACCCGGTGATCAAAGCCTCCGATGATAAGATTTATGCAGCCGACGCCAAAATGGTGGCGGACAACAGCGCTTTGTTCCGTCATTGTGTCATAGCCAATATGCGCGACCTGTCCGAGGAAAATCCTACCGAGGTGAAAGCAGGAGAATATGGACTGAATTTCATAAAACTTGATGGAAACGTCGGCTGTATGGTTAATGGCGCAGGTTTAGCCATGGCCACCATGGATATTATCAAGCTTAGTGGCGGCTCGCCGGCAAATTTTCTGGATGTCGGCGGATCAGCTAATGCCAAACGGGTGGAGGAGGCATTTTGCATCATTCTCGACGACCCCAACGTGAAGGCCATATTAGTGAATATCTTTGGAGGCATCGTGCGCTGCGACAGGGTGGCCAACGGCATAGTGGATGCCTACAAAAGCATAGGAGAGATAAAAGTTCCGGTAATCGTGCGCCTGCAGGGTACCAACGCCGAAGAAGCCAAAGAAATTATTGACAAATCCGGATTGAAAGTATTTTCTGCCATCAAACTGCAGGAAGCTGCCGATTTGGTGAATAAGGTGCTGAAGGATTAGTAAGGGTAAAGAGTTATGGTTGCTGTGTGGCGATTTTACAGTTATTGGCAAGTTTAAAATACGTTCAGATCGTCACATTCAACATGAAAAACTCCAGAAAAAACTTGAATTTATTAAGATCTTTTCTATTTATTGTAATGGCGTTGACAATCTTTTTGAATTCTTGCACACTCGAAAAACGAGTTTACAGAACAGGTTATCAAATTGAATGGAAAAATAAAATATCAAGCACAGACCAACAGGAATCGAGAAATAACAGTAATAGAATACAAAAAGAAAAAAATCACAACTTTTCCGGAAATCAGGTGTTAGGTTCGACAAATCCTACTGACAGCAATTCTTTTTTGGCAGACAAGAGTATTATTGCTTCCACAGACAGAGAATTTATTATTAGTATTCATAAGAAAAGTACTAATTTTATTTTTACACATATTCCAAAAATTTCAAAAGAAGAAAAACAGAATAATTATCATTACAAGTCCGACAAGGAACAAAACACCAAAATAATTCCACAAACATTTAATAAGTCTGAAATTACAGGTTGGGCAAAGTATGGTTTTATTTGCAGTATAGCCGGACTTTTTATCAGCCTTTTACTTGGAATATTGATGTTATTGGGACTGGCAGGGGGAATATTTTACGGTGTTTTAGGAATATTAATATTCGGTATTTTAGGAGTTATATTTAGTTCAGTTGCGATCAGTAAAGTCGACAAAGCTGATAAAAAAAGTAGGAGTTATGCTATTGCAGGCCTCGTGATCGGAATATTAGATCTGGTGTTTTTGTGTTTGTTAGTTTATGGCATTACAATACTATTTGCAAAATACTAAAACTAAAATTAACCTGCCTATAACCGGCATCAGCCTAAGTCGAACCACGTAGGACAACATCTGGCGTGGTTTTCGGGTGAAACTCATTAATCTATATGGTGTGATTACACTTCACTTTTATCAATTCCTGCCTGTTTAAGTATAGCGAGAAATGTTCCCTTGGGCATATCTTTTCCATGCATGGGAACAATTACAGTTTTGTTCGAACTTTTATTAAAATACAATTGGTGACTACCTTTGGCGCGTTTAAAAACAAAACCATTCAGCATCAGTATACTAATAAGTTTTTTTGCAGAATAGTTCAAGCGGTTGCAATGTTAAGTGAATATTCAATAGTATTACTATCATCGGGAACTATTTCGTTTCTTGATTGCAATTCTTCAATGTAAAGCTCAATAGCCTCTTTTGCCATGCTGATAGCATCGTCAATGTCTTTTCCGTAAGTAACACATCCGGGTAAAGCAGGTACAATCACAGTATATTTACCATCTGCTTCTTTGTGTAATAATAGCTTATAGGATAGTTGCATAGAGATTTTAATATTAATTAATAATTTATCGAAATATTGCTTCTAAACAAAAATAATAAAAATATTCCAATTAATTACTTTCTGGATAAGAAAATTTGATATCTCAATCAAGTCTCGCATACACCAAATTCCCTGTTCGGCGAAGGTTCTACCTTCGCCGACACTATGACAAACATGCTTTGCCTGTAAAAAAGCAATAAATCTTTTCTCAGAAAAAAGAAAGCGCAAACAGCATGCTTTTTTATTGAAAACGTATAAATAAAACAGGCTGGAGCCTGTGAAAATAATTACGACTTAGTGGAGCCTATGTCGAACTGCGTAGAACAACATCACTCATCCAATTTCGCGTAAACCGAATTCTGGCTCTTAAATTCCGCAACAATCTCTTTCATTTTTTTAACGATACGAATGTTGTCGTGGCCTTCCAGCAGGCTATCCAATTCCTGTACCTGGTTCGAGATCAGGTCAAGATCACTTTCGGCCACTTTGGCGATCATAATCTGAGGATGGTAAGTCGGCAGGGTATTTTCCTTGTTATTGAGCAATTCTTCGTACAACTTTTCTCCGGGCCGCAGACCGGTATATTTTATCTGTATGTCTTTGCCTAATGTCAGTCGCGACAGTTTGATCATCTTCTTGGCAAGGTCGAGGATCTTCACGGACTTGCCCATGTCAAAAATAAATATCTCTCCGCCGTGGCCCATGGTGCCTGCTTCGAGCACTAACTGGCATGCCTCGGGTATGGTCATAAAGAACCGGGTTACCTCCGGGTCGGTGATGGTTAACGGTCCGCCTTTTTCTATTTGTTCACGGAACAGGGGTATCACAGAGCCATTTGATCCCAGTACGTTTCCGAAGCGGGTAGTGATAAAACGGGTGACGTTCTTACTGTTCAGCGACTGCGTGTAAATCTCGGCAATACGTTTGGTGGCGCCCATGATGCTGGTAGGATTGACAGCCTTATCGGTGGAAACCATCACGAATTTTTCGGCTTTGAATTCCACCGCCAGGTCGGCGATAGCTTTTGTTCCGAGTACATTGGTCATAACAGCTTCCACGGGATTGTTCTCCATCATGGGGACGTGCTTATAGGCTGCGGCATGGTAAATGATCTGCGGCGAAAAAGTCTCCATGATCCTACGCATGCGCACCTTGTGGTTGATGTCGCAAATGATGATTTCAAAATTACCCTTGGGAAATCTTTCGTTCAGTTCCAGTTCCAGAAAATACATGGGCGATTCGGCCTGGTCAATAAGGATGATCTTTTTTGGGGAAAAACGTGCCACCTGCCTGACAATCTCACTGCCTATCGAACCGGCAGCTCCGGTAACCAGTATACATTTGTCGAGCAGCTCACGCCTCACTTTTTGCTCATCGAGTTTGATCTCGTCACGCTCAAGCAGGTCTTCAATGTTGATCTTTTTTATCTGCTTGAAACTGAGTTCACCATTGATCCAGCGGCTTACGGGAGGCACACTCAGCACCTTGGTGTTGTATGCCATGCACTTTTCAATGATCTCCTGTTTCTTCGATGCTTTAATATTCTGTATCGAAATGATCAGGTGCTCAATAGCGTTGTCTTCAAGGAGTTTTTCTAATTTGTCGGGGCCGTAAATCTGGATATCCTCAATTTTCATCCCGATCTTTTTGGGATCATCGTCAATAAACCCGAGCACTTTGTATTTGGTGCCTGCATCGCGGTCGAGCGAACGTTTGGAGATAAGCCCGCTTTCGCCTGCACCGTATATCAGAACATTGGTCTTGTCGCGCGAAGGATTGTTTATCTCCATATAGGTAATCTTAACAAGAATGCGGAAGGCAGCGAGCACAAACGTGGTGGTGATGAAGTCAATGATGATGATAGAGTACGGTATGAAATTGACGCGATTAATGAGAAAATAGGTGATCAGGTTAGTGATGACAAATAACAGGGAACCGGCTGTGGTTACCACAACAATCCGTATGGCATCCCCGGTACTGGTGTATTGTATGATGCCTCTGTAGGTTTTCGCGATGATGAACGTGATGATCCGGATGCCGACGATAAAAGCAAGCACATAAGGAAGATCGTGAGCATCGGGTTCCGGTACTTTAAAATTGAAACGAAGCATATAAGCCAGTACCACTGAAAATGCACAGATACATATATCAATCAGTAGTATAAGCCAACGGGGAATATTCAATTTGGTGAATATCATTTCATTTTTTTGTAATACTGATGCCAAAGATAAATATAAATTTGCCGCCATGTATCAGCAGCCATTATTCAGCTTTAAAAAATTATTTCAAACCTTAGAAACTGTTTTGATTTTATGTTACATAAGATTTATGATGGATTTTTTAGCGAAAACAAGGCAGATTTTGCAGACATAGTTTACCCTATGTCGAAAAATCTAACGAAGTTGCAGCAAAAAAGACGCATAAAGATATGAAAAGATAAAATCAAAACAATTTCTAAGTTATTATTTATATTTTTGCCCTGTAAAAAATGGATAATTTGGTTAGATCAATAAAATAAGTAACAGACCATCTATTTATAAATTTATAATTATTTAATAATGAAAACAACTGCATTTTGTAAGATTCACGAGGCAGCCGGTGCAAAAATGGTTGAGTTTGCCGGTTTTTACATGCCCATTCAATACGAAGGTTTAATTGTTGAACACGAAAATGTCCGTAAAAAACTGGGCGTTTTTGATGTTTCGCACATGGGTGAGTTTTGGGTAGAAGGCGCCATGGCACTTGATTTTGTTCAGTATGTTACTTCTAATGATGCCTCGAAACTGGTGGATGGCAAAGTACAATACTCATGCTTCCCCAATGGTCAGGGTGGCATAGTAGACGATTTGCTGGTATACCGGTTTAGCCCTGAAAAATATTTACTGGTAGTAAACGCAGCCAACATTGACAAAGACTGGGCATGGGTAAATAAAAACAACAATGTTGGTGCGAAACTCACCAACGCTTCTGACGAGACGTCACAACTGGCTATACAGGGGCCTATGGCGCTGAAAGCCATGCAAAAACTGACGGAGACATCAGTTACCGATATGGAATATTATACATTCAAAGTTCTGAAATTTGCAGGTGTGGATGATGTACTTTTCTCAACAACCGGTTATACCGGCTCGGGCGGATGTGAGATTTATTTCCCGAATCAGTATGCCGAAGTGATGTGGAATGCCGTGATGGATGCCGGAAAAGAGTTTGGAATCAAACCTACGGGCCTGGCTGCCCGCGATACCTTGCGCCTCGAGATGGGTTTCTGTCTCTATGGCAACGATATCAACGATACCACTTCGCCAATTGAAGCCGGACTCGGCTGGATCACCAAATTTACCGATGAAAAGAGTTTTATTGATAAGGAATATAACCTCAAACTAAAAACAGAGGGCGTAAGCCGCAAACTGGTGGGCTTCGAAATGATCGACCGTGGTATTCCCCGTCATTACTATGAGATTTGTGATGCCAACGGCAATAAAATCGGCGAAGTAACCTCCGGCACTATGGCGCCTTCATTACAGAAAAATGTCGGTATGGGATATGTGAAAACAGCATTTTCGAAGTTGGATACCGAGATTTATATTAAGATACGTGAAAAATTAATTAAGGCAAAAGTAGTGAAAATGCCTTTTTACAAAGGATAATCCACAGTCATGACTTACTCTTCAAAAAGCCGTTTCTCGGTTGAAGCGGCTTTTTGATTTTTGGTTAGTGGACATTTGGTCCGGGTGCTTTATCCATTCTCTTTTTTAGCGTATCCCAGGTTTTTGTGATCAGAAAACTTTCTTCCATGTAGCCGATCATTTTTTTGAATTTTTTCATGGGAACTGCAAAAGTAAGTATATCTGAAGTTACATAGGGGCGGGCTGAAGGATCAAACATGCCGATAACAGCTTTGGGGTTTTCAGAAAGGCTTTCAAGATAGGGGTAATGAACGATAGAACCACAGCCCGCACCAAACGGGGCGATCACCTGGTTGTGCTCTGCATGGTCATAATTGGCCAGGGTGAAAAGCCCCGACAAAACGTCCGGTCTCGCAAAAAAAATAACCACTTCCGGGTTATCGGTTTCAATCAGTTTGTCCCACCTTTTGAAGACGATGTTTTTTCCGTTAACCGGCAACTGTCGCTGGTTTTTCATTAGCTCTTTTACAATCTCCGGCGTACGCTTGTATCGTTCACCTTCCATTTGTTCATTACCGCACGAAAGGAAGTACTCAAAATCTGGACGCATGGTATCAGCATAGCCAAGATATCGCTGAGCACCGCCACAGCCAAGTGAATCAGTATTGAAATACAGCGGTTTTCCCATCCTTACCTTAGAGAGCTGGCCAATAAGGCAACTCCATCCTTTTTGTTTCTCCTGTTTTTCAGCTCCTCCATCTCCTTCAGTGTAGTAAAAAACTATCGGTAGTTCGGCATCACCGAAAAACCCCTGCCATAATTCAAGAAATTTGTTCTTTAAGTTTGTTTCCATATAAGGTTATTCGTTTTTTTCTTTTATTTGGTTTTTCTTTTTCAGGTGGTGGCTTAAAATAAACAGAAAACCAGTGATGGCGAAAGGGATGGTCAGGGCCATTATGATCCCCAGGCTCATCCATACCGAATGATTCATCCGGTAATTAATCATAAATACGAATGGGCTCAGGCTGAGGCCAATGATCATAAAGAGGATGCCACCCCAATATTCCCATTTCCAGGCGACTAAAAGCAGTCCCGTCAAAATAAAAGAAGGTATTAAATGTATGATGAACCCCACGATCTGTTGCCCTGTCGTCAGCCCGGGGTCGAATGAATCAAATGCAAACAAACTGACAAATAGTATGGCGAGGATACATATGATCCTTGGTACCCAGTGAATAATAAGAATGGATTTTTTCATCTCCTTTATAATTATAATGATGTAATCATATACAAAATTAAGATTTTTTCATCATGAAGGGAAAATTTTATTTTCAAATATATTGATAAACAGCAAGATAAAACAATTTCAGAAATTTATTTGAAAAATTATAGTACTTGGTATTGCATAGTACTATAAAATGTATTATCTTTGTATCGGAATTGATATTGAATTAAAATATGACAATGTACCAACAGTCTGCAGTCAACCGCCAATGGCCAATAGCCAATGAAGGGGCTCATGGGTTATGGCTCATGGCTTATGGCTCATGGCTTATGGCTCATGGCTTATGGCTCGTGGCTTATGGCTCGTGGCTATTAACAAACTGAATATATAAAATACTAACAATGGATGTTGAAAATTCAAAAGCGCAGATGCGGAAAGGAATACTGGAATATTGTATTCTTTCCGTCATAGCAGAAAAAGATGTATATGCCTCCGACATCATGGAAAAACTCAAAGAGGGTAAACTGATAGTGGTAGAAGGCACTTTATATCCGTTGATGACACGCCTTAAAAACGACGGGCTTCTTAATTACCGATGGGAAGAGTCGAAGACAGGTCCGCCAAGGAAATATTATACACTTACCGAAACTGGTCGCATTTTTCTGAAAAATCTTGATGAAAGCTGGGAAGATTTGGTTAAATCAGTAAAACTCATAACTAAAAAATAAAAACAATAAATATAATAGCCATGAACAAAACAATTTCAATTAATATCGGTGGACTGTTCTTCCAGATTGATGAAGAAGCCTACAAGTTGCTGGATAATTATTTCGATTCACTGAAGAAACATTTTGAAAATACCGAAGGCAAAGAGGAAATCCTTCAGGATATCGAGAGCCGTATCGCTGAAATTTTCCAGGTAAAAATCGAAAATGGGGCGCCACTTATAGTGCCTGCTGATGTGGAAGAAGCCATAAAAATTTTGGGTAAACCCGATGATATAGACTCTTCGGGCGATAACAAAGAAGCGAAAAAAGAAAAAAGTCCCGCGTCCAAAAAAAGACTGTACCGTGATGTGGATAACAAAGTGCTGGGAGGTGTTTGTTCCGGGCTGGGGCATTATTTTAATGTAGATCCTGTGTGGTTCAGAATTGGCTTTATTGTGGCCTTATTCATTTTTGGATCCAGTGTGCTTATATACCTTGTGCTATGGATAATAATCCCCAAAGCTACCACCACCGAGGAAAAGCTCAATATGAAAGGCGAGCCTATGACTATATCGGAGATACAGGAAAATATCAAAAGTGAATTTGAAGATCTGAAGGCACGTTTCAAGGAAATGAAAGGCGACGCAAAGAATCATACACGAAGGGAATACAACGATATGAAACGCAGGATGCGACAGGCAAAAAGAGAAAGTGCCTATAGCAAAAGGCAAAGGCAGATGGCCGCCGCCATAAGCAGGCAGCAGACAACAAGAGAATCGGGTTCGGGCATTGGCAGTGTCTTTGGGGAGATCATATATTATTTTCTTCGCGCCTTGCTGATCTTTGCCGGGATTGTACTTCTGGTTTTAGGTATTGTACTAACAGTATCGCTGATCTTGTCTATTGCCGCCCCCGACAGTTTTTTGTTTTTCACCAAATGGGGAATAAGTTCGATCTCGCTGCCGGCCTTCAGCCAGATGTTCTTTGAAAACCCATGGCAACAGCATATGGCCTTACTGACATTGATGTTATTGGTAGGAGTGCCGCTGCTGATGCTTATTTTCAACAGTATCCGGATGATTGCCGGAATTAAGACTAAAATCAAAGTTGTTTCCATTACCGCTTCGCTCTTTTGGCTCACAGGATTGATACTAGCGATATTTTTGACAATTAATATTGTCGGCAGTTTCAGTGAAAAGAGCGTAGTTAAACAGGAGGTTATGTTGCCGCAAACCCGCGAAACACTCATCATAGATGTGGCGGACAACCTGCCGGATATAAGTAAAACCCACTATTTTGATGATGGTTTTTTTGACAGTGATCCCGGCGACCATGATCATTTTGTTTTTAATAATTGCTTTTTTTCGGATTATGATGATAAGCTGGTGGTATATGGATTTCCCAAACTGAAGATCATTCCTTCAAAGACCGGAACTTATAAGCTTACGGTGATAAAATTTTCACGGGGCACCACGCTGATGAATGCCCGCCGGCGCGCAGAAGCAATCGGATTTGAAACCACCATGGCTGACTCTATGTTGTTTATCAATAATTATTTTCTGCTTGCAGCCGGTGAAAAGTGGCGTAACCAGTCCGTGAAGCTGATACTGGAAGTGCCCGAAGGAAAAAGTGTGTACCTGACAAAAAACATGGAGAATCTGGTTTACGACAGGAATAACCTTGACGGCAGCTGGGACTTTGATATGATAGGTAAAAAAATGTACATGTTAAACGGCCGGCTTACCGGCGATGTAGTGGTAGTGACCGATACGGTAAGAAACACAAAATAATCCGCAGTTTATCCCGAATAAATCGTAAAATATCCGCAGTTCACTGCGAATAAATCACAAATAATCCGCAGTTCACTGCGAATAAAATTAAAAAATGAACGGATATTTTTTTGAATAATGTACGTCGGATAAATTCATGAATTTATCCGACATACAAATAAAAAACCTACCCGTTACACCGCCATTTTTTTCAATTTGTACTCTTCTGCCATTTTTAATACCAACTCAACCTTTTTCTGTTCCGTAAGATTAGTATCAGCAAGGATTTTTTGAGGTGTATAAGTTCTCACAAAATCCATGATGACGACCTGCACGGCAAAAGCCTGTTTTTCCATGCGGGAGGCCTTATAGGCCTTTTCGTGCGGCATTCTGAGTATCCATTCCCTGAATTTTATTCCAAACTGGTCGAAAAACCGGATAATACAATCCGGAAGTATGCTTTTAAAATACTGGTATTCGTGAGTCAGTTCATGTGCCAGGGTGCCTATCCATTGCGGGTCATCGGCATTTACGTAACCTTCGGGATTGATCCTGATGCGGTTCACACCCCAAGTTTCCGCTTTGTTTTTTTGACGCGCATTGAAGCTAAAAACTAATGTTTTCAACCTTGCTTCAGGAATCCCTGTCAGCGAAGAATAGAGGGAAGCCAGGGCCTCTTGTAGTCTTCCTTCTTTGCCGATCAACCATGATGCAATCATGTATGTTTCTTAACGAGTTTAAAAGTGTTCATTACAAGGTCATATCATATTATAAATCATTCAATAAAAAATCTTCAAGCTGAAAATGCTCTATACCTTCATCATTATCAATTTTCCAGGGTGTCATGGTCACCACATATTTAGGGTGATGATCCCTGATCGCTTTCAGGTTGCCAAATTCACGCTCGTAAACTTTTTTGTCGCTAAGGCTGTAAGCAACCTGTATGTATTTTCTTCTATGGTTCTTCTCGCAGATAAAATCAATCTCTTTTGTTCCCGATGAACCGGTAAATACATCGTATCCATGATATTTGGCATGAAGAAATACTGCATTTTCAATAATTTTCCCTATGTCATTAAATTTATATCCGTTAATGATGTTTCTCAGGCCGAGGTCTTCAAAATAATATTTTTCGCCGAATTCAAAAATCTTCTTCCCTTGTATATCTGCCCGTTTACAGCGGAAAAGAACAAAAGCATTCACCATATACTTCAGATATTCTATGACACGCACCGGGGAAATATTGATTTTTTCAGACCGGAGGAAATCGCTGATTTTTTTTGCAGATACTATTGATCCGGTATTGTCAGCAGCGAACGATAGCAAATTTTCTACAAAGCCCGTATTGCGTATGTTCTGCCTGGCTACTATATCCTTGAACAGGATAGTGGAATATATCCCTTTGAGGTACTCGAAAACAAGTTCGTCTTCCAATCCGATATTATGAAGGAACGGCATGCCTCCATACCGTAGGTATCTGTCAAGTGCATCATTGCCTTGTGGTAAATTATGGAACAGCAAAAATTCCCTGTACGACAAGGCATATACATTGATGGTAATGGAACGGCCGCTCATCAAACCCGATATATCATCTGAAAGCATAGCCGCATTGCTTCCAGTACACCAGATATCGTATTTTTTCTGTGCCATTAAGCTCCTTAATGCCTTGTGAAAATCTTCTATCTCCTGTACTTCATCAATAAATAAAAAATTTATTTTTCCTGAAAAGCACGAATGTACAAAGTCAATCAGATCTTTGTCATTTCTGATTTCACGAAATTCGGGCAATTCTTTATTGATGTAAATAATGTTTGGTTTTTTATAATGCTGTTGCACATAATTGATCATTTGGAACAGCATATAACTTTTTCCCACACGCCGCTGCCCGGCAAAAATTTTTATCATATCCTTTTCCAGAAACTTAACGCTGCTTGCGAGATAATGCTGACGGGGTATGATCTTTTCAGGGATAGATGCTTTGTAATTCATTTTATATATACGTTAAACTTTCCACAAATATATAAAAAGTTTTCTGTATATGCAAAAATATTTGCACTAATAATGAGAATTCAACAAATGTCCTGAGTTAGCTAAAATCTACTTTCGTAACTTTTGGCTCACTTTTCAATCCGTATCCTTGCATCCACGGCCACCACCTTCTCCGAATTGCCCAGCAAAGGATTGAAATCAAGCTCCTGTATCTCAGGTGCCGTCTGTAATAATGCAGACAGCCGCATAATGATGTCAACAAGTATCTCCTGGTTGATGCCTTTTTGTCCGCGGACACCTTCAATGATTTTATAGCTCTTCAGGCTTTTGATCATGATATCTGCTTCAGATTTTCCAATAGGGGAGAGGCCTGCAGAGACATCTTTCAGTACTTCGATGAAAATGCCGCCTAACCCGAATAAAATCATGTGCCCGAATTTTGGCTCGAACTTGGCGCCCACAAACAACTCGGTACCGCTGAGCATGGGTTGTATCAGTATGGCGGTGGTGTCTTTGATCTGCATCATGCGCCCGAATTCTTTTTCAACGGTCTCGGCGTTTTTTACATGCAGCACCACGCCGCCGACATCGGATTTGTGAACCGGACCCACCACTTTCATCACAACCGGGAATCCGAGTTTCTGTGCTTCGGCTACCGCGCTTTCTTTAGTGGTAACAACGGCCTCGCCGGCGCGGGGAATGCCTGCTGCATCCATCAATGCCTGAATTTCAGCCGGGGATATGTATCCCTGGGGCGCCTGATCTATGATGCTGCGTATTTTTGCCGTGTCAACCGCTGGCACGACAGGGGCGAGCTCATAGGGTTTACGGGTATGATAAGTTTTGGCGATGGCTCTGGCCAGCACGACTTCTTCCGGAAAATTGATTCTGCCTTTGGCAATAAAATCGCTGACTTCTTCACCTGCAGAAATAATCGAAGGCAAGACCGGGAAGATAGGTTTTTTGCTGGTCTTCATTTTTTTGTCCAGCACATCATACACATCAAAAATCCTGAACAATCCGGGTGTCCCGAAAATGACGATCATGGCATCTATCTCGTCGAATTTTTCATTTACATAATCAATGATGATGCCCAGTTGTTCTGCGGTTCCGGTGGCTAAAAAGTCGATGGGGTTGGCCACGGAAGAGCCTGCAAAGAGTTTTGTCAGGAGTTCTTTGGATGCCGGAGAGTCAATATGGGGAACCTCCATGCCGTTGTTCGACAATGCATCGGTGCACATCACAGCCGGTCCGCCGGCATGAGTGATGATGGCTATACGTTTGCCCTTTAGTTCCGGATGCATAAAAACCGAGGCAACAGTAATCAATTCTTCCCTGCCGCTGCAGCGCACGATGCCTGCCTTGCGGAACAGGGCGTCCACGGCCACGTCGGAACTGGCCAGGGCGCCGGTATGAGACGATGCAGCACGGCTTCCGGCCGCCGAGGAGCCGGCTTTTACGGCAGCTATCCTGCACCCCTTTTGGATCAAGGATGCGGCATGTTTGAGCAGCTTTTGCGGATTACTTACGTTTTCGATGTACAACATCTTTACTTTTGAACTCGTGGCAGGGTCAAAGGTGTTGTCGAAGTGCTCCAGCATTTCTTCCACGCCAAGTTGTGCGCTGTTGCCGACCGAAATGATGTTGGCAAAAGTCAGTCCGTTGGTAATACCGGCTTCCAGAATAAAACAGGCCGTGGCGCCCGACCCGGTGATGAAATCGCAGCCCTGAGGTTCTAATTTTGGAATCGGGAGCGTGAAATAACTATGATGTACCGGGGTGCATATGCCTGTGCAATTCGGCCCTATCAGGCATCCGCCCACGCTGTGGATCGTTTCCACGATTTGTTTTTCCAGGGCAGCGCCTTCTTTGCTTTCTTCGCTGAATCCGGCGGAGAGGATGATAAATGCCTTGGTTTGTTTTTGTTTTGCCAGAATTTCTACGGTTTCAGGGCAATATTTTGCTGCTATGGCGATGATGGCCAGATCGGTCTGAGGCAAATCGTTGATATTTTGAAAACTTCGTATCCCCTGTACTTCCGCTTCTTTAAGGTTGGTAACATAGACCTTCCCCTGAAAGTTTCCATCAAGCAGGTTCTTTAATACTTTTCCGCCGGGTTTCGTGATGTCATTTGATGCACCTACTACAACAATACTTTGGGGGTTGAATAATTTTTCGTTTATCATCTCTTGTTTTTTTGATTTAAAGAGTGCTAAGTTAAAAAAACCTGAATAAAGAACAGGAAAATGATGATAAAAATTTGTTTTTTTATTATTTTTGCCGCCTTTCCATGGTAAAAATTATATATGATGTCAGCGGTTAGAAAAAAGAAAAAAAGAAAGATCAAATACAAAAAATTTGAGTTCAAACTTTCTGAAAAGCAAAAAAAGATCATTGATAAATTCTGCCATGCTAAGAAGGTAAGCCCTAATAAAATGATGAAAACAGCCATCCGGGATTATATCACCAGATTTGCCGGCTCGCTGCCTGAAGAAGACTATATCAGCGAAAACCAGCTGAAATTATTTGATGTGGAAGAAGAACAGGAGTTGTATGAAAAGCCACAAGCTGAAAAAGAGTTTAAAGAAACCTTATTCTGACAAAATGTCGTGTTTAGCTTTATTGGCAAAAATATTGCTGATCATTGGCTCCGAAAACGAATAAAAGCGCTATGAAAAAGAAAGGGAGTACTCACATGAAGACCGAACCTGTTGATCGTGATGAAACAAATGGAATAGAGGAATCTGAAAATATTCAGGAAAATGAAATTATCCGGGAAAAGCAGGAGCCTGATAAAGATGCCATTATTACAGAGCAGAAAAACAGGATAGAAGAGTTAAATAATAAATATCTATATCTGTTTGCCGAGTTTGATAATTACCGCAAACGAACTTCAAGAGAATGGCTGGAACGTCAAAAAACAGCATCTGCTGATATTGTTTTATCTATGTTACCGGTGCTTGATGATTTTGAACGAGCAATAAAAGCAGTGCCGGACGATGAAAATGTAAAAAGTCTGAAAGATGGGCTGTTGCTGATCTATGAGAAATATCGTGCTACGCTTACAAGGGCCGGTCTGGAAGAAATCAAAGCTATAGGCGAAGAGTTTAATACCGATATTCACGAAGCTGTGGCCAATGTTCCTGCACCGAACGAAGAACAAAAAGGGAAAATCATTGATGTAACGGAAAAAGGATACTACCTGAATGGTATTGTCTTGCGTTTTGCAAAAGTAGTGGTTGCCATTTAATATTTTTTTATGACCAAACGTGATTATTACGAAGTTCTTGGTGTAAACCGCAATTGCACTGATGCAGAACTGAAAAAAGCATACCGCCAGATGGCCATCAAATATCATCCTGATAAAAATCCCGGTAATGCGGAAGCTGAAGAAAAATTCAAAGAAGCCGCTGAAGCTTATGATGTGTTGAGCAATCCTGAAAAACGAAGCCGTTACGATCGTTTCGGACATCAGGGAGTGGGCGCCAATGGCTTTGGTGGCGGAGGTATGAGCATGGATGACATCTTCAGCCATTTCGGCGATATTTTCGGCGGAGCATTCAGCAGCTTTGGAGGTTTCGGCGGGGGCTCGTCACACAGGCGCAAAGTGAACTACGGTAGTAACCTGCGCGTAAGGATAAAACTCTCACTCGAGGAAATTGCCAACGGGGTTGAAAAAAAGATCAATGTAAATAAATATGTTACCTGTAACGACTGTAAAGGCACGGGTGCCAAAGGCGGGAGTTCCTATAAGACCTGTTCTGCCTGTAACGGCAGAGGCCATGTGGTTAGTGTTACCAATACGTTTTTAGGACAAATGCAAACCACCTCTACCTGCCCGACCTGCGGCGGTGAAGGCCAGTCCATCACTGAAAAATGCACCTCATGTTTCGGAAACGGAATTGTCAAAGGTGATGAGGTCATTAGTATAAAGATCCCTGCCGGTGTGGCTGAGGGAATGCAACTGTCGGTCAGCGGCAAAGGAAATGCCGCAGCACGTGGCGGGCACCCCGGAGATCTGATCGTACTCATCGAAGAAATTGAACATCCCGAACTTAAACGGGAAGGAAATAACCTGCTTTACACGCTATACATCAGTTTTCCTGAAGCCGTATTCGGAACAAGTATAGACATCCCTACCCTTGAAGGCAAGGCACGTATCAAAATCGAACCCGGAACACAATCGGGAAAAATCCTGAAATTAAAGGGGAAAGGGCTTCCGTCGCTGAATTATCATGGCCGGGGGGATATTCTTGTCGGCATCAGCGTTTGGACGCCGCAACGCCTGTCGAAAGAAGAAAAAAACATGATCGAAAAGCTGATGAATTCCGAAAACATAAAACCCGAGCCGAACAGCAGGGATAAGAATTTTTTTGAAAAGATGAAGGAGCTTTTTCAGTAAACAGTTATCTGTTATCAGTTTATAGTTATAAGTCAGCAGTTATTAACTATCATTAGATAACAGTTTTTAGTTATTAATAAAGATTTGTCATATATAAATGAATTTGCTTGAAACCCGTAATATTACCAAACGGTTTGCTAATCATGTGGCATTGACCAGGGTATCCATCAGTGTGCCGGAACAGAGTATTTTTGGACTGCTTGGACCTAACGGAGCCGGAAAAACCACACTTATACGCATTATCAACATGATTACAGGGCCCGACGAAGGAGAAGTATTTCTGAACGGCGAAAAACTGAAAAAAAACCATATTGTACATATAGGCTATCTGCCCGAAGAGCGTGGTTTGTATAAAAAAATGAAGGTAGGCGAACAAGCTGTTTATCTCGCACAGCTCAGGGGGTTGTCATACAGCGATGCGATAAGGAAACTTAAATACTGGTTCGAAAAATTTGAATTGATGGGTTGGTGGAACCGCAAGGTGGAAGAGCTTTCCAAAGGAATGCAGCAAAAAATTCAGTTTATTGTTACCGTGTTGCATGAACCCAAACTGCTGATATTCGACGAACCCTTCAGCGGCTTTGATCCGATAAATGCCAGCCTTATAAAAGATGAAATTATCCGTTTGCGTAATAATGGTGCTACGGTGGTGTTTTCTACCCATAATATGGCCTCGGTGGAGGAACTTTGTGATGATATCGCGCTGATCAATAAATCGAATAAAATTCTGGAAGGTAAGGTCAATGAAATAAAATATTCTTTCAGGTCTTACAGTTACCAGGTGGAGATTTCGGGCACAGACACTTTGTTAAAAGAGAAGCTGGATAAGAATTTTCAGGTTTGTGATGAAACCCTGCAGGATGGGCTGCTGAAAGCAAAAATAAAAATATTGAACAACAGAACTACCAATGATATGCTTTCGGCCCTGATGCCACATGGCACTATCCATGCGCTGCACGAAATAGTGCCCACGATGAACGATATTTTTATTGCTAAAGTAAATGCCGATATTAACCAAAATCATTCATCCTCCGGCCTAACAGAATAATATATGAACAAAATTTTTATTATTATAAAAAGGGAATATCTGTCAAGGGTAAAGAAAAAGTCTTTTATTGTAATGACCATACTCGGTCCGCTCCTGATGGCCGCTTTGATGATTCTTCCTTATTACGTTACCAAACTCGACAGCGAACAAAAGGTTATTGAAGTCCTGGACGAAACCGGCATCTATTACAAGATGGGCAGTAACGAAACTATCAAATTCAATTATATATATACCGATCTGGAGACCGCCATAGCCGGTTTTGACGGCGACAAATCCACCGCACTGTTGTATATTCCCAAGCCGGATATGATTGAACCTACTAATGCGATATTGTATTATTCTGACAAACAACCCGGGAATACAGTTACCTCCTATATCAAAGATAAAATGAAATATATCTATGAGAACAGGAAACTAATGGAATTATACGGCATAGATAAAAAGCAAATCGATGACGCCAAAGTACGTATCAGCATTAATTCACAAAACATTGAAACCGGTGAAACCAACCTGCCGATAGCCACTACCATATTGGGTATTTTTGCAGGATTTCTGATATATTTTGCTATTTTTATGTATGGCAACCAGGTGATGCGGGGGGTAATAGAAGAAAAAACAAGCCGGATTGTAGAGATTATTGTGTCGTCGGTCAAACCTTTTCAGCTGCTGTTGGGAAAGATTATCGGCATCGCCCTCGTAGGCTTGACGCAATTTATGTTGTGGATCGTGCTTACCCTGACGCTGGTTGGGGTATTTCAGTTGTCGGTAGGGTCGAAGAATATGGTGTCAAAACAACAGACCGAGATGGTGCAGCAGGGCAAAGTGCTTCTTCCTGAAAACACCACGTCTGCACCCGTTCAGGATTACGATGATGAAAACATACGCACGTTAATAAAAAGCTTTGGCGATTACAATTACACGCTCATAGTTTTTTCATTCTTTTTCTTCTTTTTATTCGGATATCTGCTGTATGCGGCCTTGTTTGCTGCCATTGGCTCTGCTGTTGACAACGAGGCAGATACGCAACAGTTTATGCTGCCCATAACCATTCCGCTTATATTGGCCTTTATACTTGCTCAGCCGATCATTGAAAACCCTCAGGGGCCGATAGCTTTCTGGTTTTCTGTCATCCCGCTGACTTCCCCTATTGTCATGATGATCAGGATTCCTTTCGGCGTTCCGGCTTATGAACTTGTACTTTCCATGGCGCTGCTCGTGCTTGGTTTTCTGGCGTGCACATGGCTTGCCGCAAAAATCTATCGCACCGGAATCCTGATGTATGGTAAAAAAATCAGTTACAGGGAACTATGGAAATGGCTGAAATATTGATTTATCAGCCACTCAATCCATTTTATCCTATCTGAAAAGTGAAATGTATTGCTTAGGAAGAACACGCCTTTTTGTTTGTTACATTACATTTATTGAATGTGCATTTTCCCTGTTTTAATAAATACTGGCAATCGTTCTTAATGTGAACATTTGCTCTTTATTAGCCTGGGTGGTTTTCTTTATTGTTGTTTTTATGCACCTCTGTCGGGGTTTTATACTTCCTGCCTTTTGAATTGGGATGCAGATGAGTACCGCAGATTTTACAATAATTGGTATCATCGTCGTGCTTGTCGTACATGCATCGGGAGCACACCTGCGTATTGCTCACCTTTCTTTTCCCTAAGAGGGTGGCAGTAACTATACCTGTGGGTACGGCAATTATGGAATATCCGAGTACCATCACCATACTGGCCGGAAACTGTCCTATCCCTGTGCTGGGCGACAAATCCCCTTATCCAACGGTAGTAAGTTTTACCACAGCCCGGTAAATGGAGATTGGAATGTCGTCAAATCCGTTTTGTTCGCCTTCTATCAGGTACATCAACGTGCCGGTGATGGTGGCTATGGTAAACACAAACAAAATAAAAACGATGATTTTTTAACGATTGCTCCACACCGCCCATACGATGATCAAGCCCGCTTTGATGTAGCGACTGAGCTTGAATATCCTGAATATTCTTAACAACCGCAGCGTGCGTATCACAATCATATTGTGCCCGCCAACGAAGAAAAATAGCTGTTGTTTTAAATACAGGTATGGTTATTGGGCAGAATAGGTAGTTGCATAAGTTGCTCATGCGAAATTTTCCGTTTTTTTCTTTGTCTGCAGAAACACAAAAAAGTACGGTATCATGCTTTTTGCAGTGTAAAGCCAAAGGTGGTCCCAACGCCTATAGTGCTGCGGACATTGATCGTTTGCCCGTGGGCCTCAATGATGTGTTTTACGATGGATAAACCCAGTCCGCTGCCTCTGTTTTCAACATTTTTTCCTTGAGCCGTGCGGTAAAAACGTTCAAAGATCCTGGGAATATCTTCCTTTGTAATTCCAATGCCATTATCTGAAACCTCCACCAATATCATTTCATCCATATCATAGAACGTGATCTTGACCCGGCCATCCTGTTTACCGTATTTGATTGCATTTTCCACAAGGTTGTTCAGTACCTGGCGGATCTTTTCCTTGTCGGCAAAAACATTTACAGGGCCGGTAAGTTTATTGTGGATATGACTGGCAATGTTTTTCTGTTGTGCTTTTATCTCATATGATTCCATAACATCATGAGCTAAATCTGACAAGTCAAATTTTTCTTTTTCCGGTCTAAGTGTTTCTGATTCTAGTTTTGAGATCACTTCAAGATCATTGACAATGGCAATCATCCTTTCTATATTCTTTTCTGCACGCAGCAGGTATTCACGGTTGATGCTCTGATCCTCCAGCCCTCCGTCAAGCAGGGTGAGCACATAACCCTGTATGTTGAAAATAGGTGTTTTAAGTTCATGGGAAACATTCCCCAGGAAATCGCGCCGGTAGTTTTCTGATATCCTGAGACTCTCTAACTCGTTTTTTTTGTCTTCTGACCACTTTATCATTTCGGCTTCAGCATTCTCAAGCCAATTCTCTTCGATTTTTTCTTTCTGCCTGGGTGACTTTAAATTATGGATGGTCTTATAAAGGACTCTAATCTTTTTATAAATGAATTTTTCAACAGAATACTTTGTAAACAGGTATATAGCAAAGAAAAATAATATACCGGCAAGCACTATTGCCATCCATCCGTGCGGCCAGTCTGAAAAAAAAAGATAATATCCGAGAAACAAGGTATAAAACACAAGAAGCGCAAATAGCGCAATATCAAAGGAAATATTCTGCGGGCGGTACTTTTTCATTCGGTTTCAAACTTATATCCGATGCCCTTAACAGTAAAGATAAACTCCATACCGATTTTTTCACGGACTTTTCGTACATGTACATCAATGGTCCTGTCACCTACAATTACACTGTCACCCCAAATTTTAGAGAGGATTTCTTCGCGGGTGAAAACCCTGCTTGGCTTTGATGCCAGCAGATATAAAAGCTCAAATTCCTTTTTGGGCAGAACTATTTTTTGCCCGTTTTTTATAACAACATATCTTTCACGGTCAATAAGCATGTCGTGAATTTTGATGATTGCCTGCTCTGATGTTACCTGATCAGAATATCTTCTTAACAGCGCATTGATACGGCTGATAAAAAGCCGGGGTTTGATCGGTTTTGTCAGATAATCGTCGGCGCCTGCGTCGAGGCCGGCTATCTGTGAGTAATCCTCCCCGCGCGCGGTGAGAAACATGATCAGCGTTTTTTCGAGGGCGGGTATCTTTCTGATTTCCGAACAGGTTTCTATTCCGTCCATGCCGGGCATCATCACATCCAGTACTATCAGATGGGGAAGGGTTGTTTTTGCGACTTGTATCCCGTCTTTACCATTGCTGGCAGTATATACGGTAAAACCTTCCTTTTTTAAATTATAGCTTAAAAATTCAACGATGTCAGGTTCGTCATCGACCAAAAGAATAGTATGCTCATTTGACATATGCGGGTACTGTTTTTACAAAGATATGAAAAGATAAAATCAAAACAATTTCTAATACTATTACATACAAAAGTAACACCGCTTTGTGTATTTAATGTTAAGTGAACATTAATATATGGTTAAAGGGGAGTGGTAGAAATAAAAAAAGAAGTGGTCTCAAAGTACTGATCGTACTTTAAGACCGTCTCGGGTATTGTTTTAATGTTATCCGTGGTGAATCAGAAGTTTTTTGGTGGAGTAGCCGCCGGGTGTAGAAATTCTGATGAGCCAGACACCGATGCACAAATCGGAAACATCAAAAGTAATATGGTGCAGGCCTTTATATAAAAAACCATTCTTAATAATCATGGCACTGCGGCCTGTGATGTCGAGAATTTCAATTTTTACATTTACGCTGGCAGAGAGAGTAAAATCAATAGTTGTCATGCCCTGGGAGGGATTGGGATATAATCCAGTTATGTCAGTTTTAATCAGATCTTCGAATCCTGCAGGCTCACACGATAACCATGTCCGGTTCAGTAAGGGTGATCCTGCCTCTGGGAGGAAGTTGGGGGCTGAGGCGTTGAAGGGATCGGTAATGAAAAGTTCCGCATTTTCTGATAAGGTGTCATTACATTTTGAGGCATTTAGAAACCAAACGCCAATGTTCATTGTAACACCTGTACCTGCTACAAATTCACTGCCGCTGATACCGGCGATATTGCAGTATTGCAAATTAAGTTGGTTCATTTGTGCCAGGGAGTCGGTGGTGGCTCCTTCAATTTTTAGTCCATCCTTGTATCCTGCAAAAACAGAATGAAATATTTTTATGGCAGTCGACCGTCTCAGGTGCAAAGCGCTTTTATAATTGGTGTTGATGGTGGCTGTTTTGGTAACTTTCGGGCCAAACATGCTGAAGTTGCTGAAGACAGCTTTTGTTACAGGCTGATTTACGGAACCGTTAGCGTCATTATCCGATTCAAATCCGTTAGAACCCGAACCGGGGTCAGCAATAGCGGGGTCGCGCAGGGCAACACCAAACTGTAACATGCCGCTGCATCCGTTATCCGTATCAAAGTCATCATCCCATGTTCTGAATGACACTAAGTGTTTGCAATTAACATTACCGCCGAACCATTCAAAGGCATCATCGCCACTGTAGGAAACCTGTATATAATCAATTATTGTTTTATTTCCAACAGCTCCGAAAGTTAACCCGTTGATTTCTTTATCCTGAACAAAGGGGACCCCTGGGAATTCTATTCGGATATATTTTAAAACGCCCGAACTATCGTCGGTCAGTGGGTTGGTACCGCCGCCATAAATGGAGCCGGGACCACCTTCAATAACTGATGTGCCGCCCGTGATATTTAATATTGATTTGCCGCATATAATAACACCACCCCAGTCACCATAATCTCTGTTGCCAGGATCTTCGTTTGAGGTAAAAACAATGGGTTGCGAAGATGTGCCTTCTGCAATCAGTTTTGATCCGCGTTCAATAATCAGCGCACCTTTATTGGTGTAATCTCCCCTGATAACCGTACCCGGCTGAATGGTAAGCACTGCATTGTTTTTCACATATATCCACCCGTTTAGAAGGTAGGTGTTGTTGCTGGTCCAGGTGGTATTGGTTTTTATGGTATCTCCGCTGTTGATGATGACATTGGCTGAAGGATAAATTGTATTCTGAGGATCCCAGTTACACCAACCGCTGGTCCAGTTATCATTGCCAAAAGCGCCAAGGTAATTGACCTGCTCAAAAAACGGGTCGTTGATTGATTGTGATCTTGTGCTGAAAATTGCTGAAAGAATTACAGCAATAAGTAAAATTGTCCTTTTCATAATGGTTCGTTTTGTTTTACAGCAAAGGTATATCGCTTTGCCTGCGGCGCTGTTAACCTGGTTTTAAGTTTATAATACCGTTATGTTAAGAGGAATTATTTTGAAAAAATAGCGAGACAAATGCAAAAAAAATCATTATTGTCCGGTTAATTTTTTAAATATGTAATATTTCGTACCTGCGACGCTATCATAAATTTGTAAATTATTCATTATGATAATATTATAGACATTTGGAACTTTTTTATCCTCGTTAGAGGCGGCATATTGGTAGAAAAAACATTACAATGAAAAATAAAGCCCCGCCCGCCTGAATAATCCGCCGGTTGGCGGATTGGGCAGGTAGGTGGCGATATGTTGTAAATGTTTTGAAAATAAAGCTATTCAGCATATTTAAAATATTTTTACCGGACAACAGTGAAAAAAAATCAAAGAGTCAAACTAACTCCGAGCGAATAATACCTTCCTGTTTTAAATTGCCGGGTAACCTGCTGATGCGAATTTGTCTGATCGCCATTACCATCGCCATCGGTATCTTTTTGGTATTTTTCTGTTTGTACAAGGGTGTGTTTTTGATTGAGCAGGTCATTGATACCGAATTTAATTTGCACATATTTGCCGATAAATTTGGAAATTGTAAAATCAAGGATGTTTCGGGGCATTTCATAGGTGTGTGGGTCGTTTACATTACCAACGTAAACGATTCTTTTGCCAATGACATTGTAAAGCAGGCTGATACCAAGACCTATGGTGTCGTTTTGATAATAAATACCGGTGTTTATTATAAAAGGCGATTGTCCTTGCATGGGGCGGACTTTTTCCCGGGCAAAAACATCATCGGTTGTCACTTCACTCTTGATTACTGACAAATTGAGCACTACGGTGAAGTCTTTAAAATTTCTAAGGAAATTTTCTTTTTTTGCAAGATCAGCGAACGATTTCCGGAGATCGAGTTCTGCCCCGAAACTATAAGAGCTTATGGCATTGATAAAAGTATAATCCCAACCCGATCCGGCCGAATACATAGCGGCCTCAATAGGATTTTTAAAACTCTTGTAAAAGGCGCCAATGGTCAGCATCTCTGAAAATGAAGGGTAATATTCGTATCGGAAATCAATGTTATGGATGTAGGCACTCTTTAATGCCGGATTACCTTTATAATATGCTTTAAGCTCGTAAACATAAAAGTTAAAAGGTGCTACTTCCCTGAATTCAGGATGGTTGATAGTGTGCCCGTAGGCAATGCGAATCAGATTTTTTTCGTTGATGTTGAATGAGAGGTTTGCAGAAGGAAAAAAATTCAGGGTGTCGTTTTCAACCGACACAGGTTCGGTTTCGGAACCGGAAGAAAGTTTTAACTGATATTTTTCCATCCGTACACCGGCATATAAATTGAATCTCTGCAGAAAGGGTATTTTCAGACCGAGATAAACCGCCAAAAGATTATTTCCGGCAGCATACCTGTCCAGGGAATTTGTCTGCTCGTCAATTTTTATGCCTGTTGTGGCATTAATATTCGTGTCGGCAAATATCTCTGCGATGGGCATATATGGGATATCCCAATTAAAGGAGGAGGATCTGGCAATGGCAAACCCAAGAAGGCGGGCATCAAATGCACGGTTTTTTGTTTCATAAAACAAACCGGCCTTGATTTCAGGATGAAAGTTTCCGATACGTATCTTTTGTTCAAAATTTCCCGTCACAGAAATAATCTGTTCCCTGGTATCCATAAATATCCGGCCGTTTTGGTCAGAGTTGGCGGCAAAATTAAAATTTATCCCGTACATGTCGTAGTAAGGGCTTTCAATGTCTTCGTTCAGCACGGAAGTTATTCGCCTGATGTCGGGTTGATTCTTACGGGCATAAGAGTAACCTATGGTCCAGTCCAGTTTGGAACGATCTTTTTTTATCGGGTGTTTGCCTCCTATCTGTCCTGAATATATAGTACGTGCCGTATAATCCAGCTCATAAGATTTAAGTGTCATACCGCCGTAATTATCTTTGCCTTCAGACAGGGTGGTCTTGGAGGAGCCAACCTGGTTAAAAAGGTTACACAATATTATGGTATGCCCCTTGCTTGTCTGAAACGACCAGTTCATCAGCGCGCTGACCTTTGAGTTGTGGACGTATTGATGGTCGTTGAAATAATAGGCCGTATCACTCACCTCGTTTATTCTGTCGAAAGCCAGGTAATTTGCCCTGAAAAGTTCCTTTGATGAGTACGAATCCGAATAATTAATAGCAGTGATGTTACCAAAAGTAGATTTTCCTGCTTTGAATTTCTTTGCTAAGGTTATTGAGGCTTTGTTGTCATTCAGGGCTGTTTTTTTTTCAGGCTCCCATATTTTGTTCAGCATACGTCCCACTTCTGTACGGTATTCTTTTCCGGCTGCATCACGTGGTATTTCATTAAGATGATAATCCGGAAAGCTTTCGGGTAAAGCACGGGTACCATCATCCGAGCCAAGAGCATCCCATTTGCCGCCCTCATATTCATAAAAGGGTTTGAAAGTTGTCGCTTCTATAAATGACGTCCCATACGATATAGTGATATTATCTTTTTCAGGAATATTCTTTGTGAAAATTTCTATGGCCGCGCCTGCAAAATCACCTGGAAGTTCCGGCGCTGGTGTTTTATAAACTAGAATATTGTCGATCAGCGAGCTTGGTATCAGGTCAAAAGAAAATGCCTTTACATCCGATTCGAGACTGGGCGTGGATGAGTTGTTCAGCCATACCGTATTATAGCGTTCATTGAGGCCGCGCACCACAATAAAACGGTTGCCGGTGATGGTAATGCCGGGAATACGTCTGACGACCTCGGCGGCATCTTTATCCTGTGATTTACTGATCTGCTGGCTTGAAATACCGCTGACAACCATATCGGAAGACTTTATGGAAGTTATCATGGATATTTCACTGTCGTGCCTGCGTGTTCCAACTATGGTAACTCCTGAAATTTCTGTATTCACCTGTTCGAGTTCAACAAATATGACGACCGGCTTTCCCTTATCCACCTTTATATTTTCAATAAGCTGTTTTTTGTAAGAAATATAGGACACCACCAAAGTATAATTTCCAGGTTTTAACGGACCGAGTTTGAAGTTGCCGTCAAGGTCGGAACTAACCCCGGTTGTGCTTCCTTCAATCATTACCGTGGCTCCAACTATGGTTTCTCTGGTTTTCAGGTCGGTAATGGTTCCGGTGATAGTCTCGTTTTGCGAAAAAACAGTGCTGATGCTCAGGCATTGGAGACAGCACAGCAGTTGAAACAGAGTTTTCAAAGAGTTCATAATCATTCAGTTTTGTGCATGCGGTTGTCCTACCTGGATAGTATTGGCAAGTGAAATGGCTCTGGATGTGCTAGTCATATTTCTTTTCCTTTTTTAACTCTCCTTTTTCATTCCACATGATCCAGGTGCCTGTCTTGTTCCCTTCTCTGTAATGCATTTCATAACGCTTAACACCGTTTTCGTCCCATATATACCAATTGCCATCCTTAAGATCATCCTTATAGCCGGCTTCTGCTGTTCTGGTACCGGTTTCATTCCATGTACACCACAGGCCGTTTTTTTTGCCCTCGGAATAGCTCCTGAGCTCTTTTTTTGCTCCGTTTTCATAATAACTGAAGTATTCACCATCAATTTTCCCTTTGATGATAGGTATTTCTGCTTTGAGTTTTCCGCCGGGATAAAACTCCTTATAAATTCCGGTATAAAGAGTCATTGTATAGTACAGGCTGTCTTTTAGAACTATTTCCTGAGCAAACGAAGCTGTTGAAATGGTCAGAAACAGAGAGAACAGTAATTTCTTCATTATCGCATGTATATCTGGTGATGAGGTTATATAATGAAACCTATTGTATTAAAAGTCATAATACGATTAGCCTGGAACGAATTCAGAGTTTTAATTTGTTTTAATCCCGATGTTAATTCGTGTTTCTTGTCCGGCTTTGCAGGTAACTTTTGGGATTTCATCAACGGAATAGGAGATGTATTTTACTTCAATGATGTACGTCCCCGGCTCAATGTTGTCAAATGAAAAATTCCCGTCAAAATCGGTGTAGACATTTAACCCCGAGTCTTTTATTGACACCAAAACGCCTGCAAGACTTTCGCCTGTTTGTTTATCAGCAACTTTTCCGCTTATGCTGGACTTTTGAATGTTGTGGGCAACGGGTTTGTTTTCGTGCAGACAATAAGCTGCTGATGAAAACAGCATTGCCACCGCAAACACTAAAATCGTAATAAATGTTTTTTTCATTATCGTTAGTTTTTTACACTGCAAAATAACTATGGCAAGATTAACTGAATATTAAGCCTGTTTTATGTTTGCGTTAAAATCGTCAAATGGGACAGGAATAATCAAGGGTTGTCCTTTCCTGTAAATTGGTTAAGGGTTGATGATGAATATCTATGCACTGAAATATTCATTAGTTGCTTCGAAATTACTCATAACATATTATTATATCTATGTTGCCGCTTTTTTATATTCACACAGGTTTTGAGTAGTGTAAAACACAGATAATCAGATGTATTAAACTCATGCTTAACATTAACTTAATACAACCTTAACCCAAACATAACTCCATTTTATTGGCTATGGCTGAACATTCATGTAATTTTGTCATTGAGAAAATTTATCGTTCAATCTTAATTTAACTATGGTACTATCCAATATTCTAAATTTGTTTACCCCTAAGGAACAAAAGTTTTATCCGATGTTCGAGGAAGCAGCGGAAAACCTGGTGCAGGCAGCCATCCTGCTCAATAAATACTTTCTGATAAGCGACGCAGCCGTAAAAGAAAAAATTCTTGTTGAAATCAAACGTCATGAAAACATCGGCGATGAGATCACACATAAATTGTATGAAACACTTAACCGGACATTTATTACCCCATTCGACAGGGAGGATATCAATAAATTAAATGGTTCTCTGGATAATGTCATCGACCTGATCAACAGTTTCAGCCAAAAGGCACGTAATCACCCTCCTAAGCGTGAACCCGAGTGTTTTCTCCGGATGAGCGAACTTATTCTTCAGGCTACCCGTGAAATCAAAAATGCGGTTGTAAATCTGAAAAACCTCAAGAATCCGCAAAAAATGATGGATGCCTGTATTCGTATCAATGAAATAGAAAATCAGGCGGATGAGGTTTATCATCTTGCACTTTCTGAGCTTTTTAGAAATGAAAAAGACGCCATAGAACTGATAAAGATTCAGAGCATGCTTTCTTCTTTGGAAAAAGCAACGGATATGGCCGAAGATGTAAGCGATGTTATCAAGGCAATTATTGTAAAAGCAAACTAAAAATATTTCACAAATGGATGTAAATTGGACAATCGTTATCATTGGAGTGATACTAGCTTTGGGATTTGACTTTTTGAACGGGATGAACGATGCCGCTAACTCGATAGCCACTATCGTTACCACCAAAGTGCTTTCTCCTTTCACTGCTGTGCTGTGGGCCGCCTTCTGGAACTTTGCAGCTTTTTTCATTTTCAAAACCCATGTAGCAACCACCATTGGGAAAAACATTGTTACCCCTGAAGTTATTACACCTCTTTTTGTTCTTTCGGCCCTCGTGGGCGCTATTGTCTGGGTTTATTTTTGTACCCATTATGGATGGCCTATCAGTGTTTCACATGCCCTGATCGGCGGACTGATCGGTCCGGGATTGGTTATCGGAGGCCCCGGCGTTTTAGTGGCTTCAGGGATTTTTAAAGTGGCTATTTTTATTGTATTATCTCCACTTATTGGATTTCTTCTGGGATATATTATCATGGCAATAACTTTATGGATATGCCGAAGTGTTACCCCCAAAAAGGTCGATGGAGTGTTCAGGGTAATGCAGCTCTTTTCTTCGGCCATATTCAGCCTGGGCCATGGCAGCAACGATGCGCAAAAAACTATGGGCGTGATAACCGTATTGTTATTCAGTGCCGGTTATTTTGGTACTGCCTACCCTGAAAATGTCCCGACATGGATCATGATTGCCTGTTATTCAACTATTGCACTGGGCACTATTTCTGGCGGTTGGAAGGTTATCAAAACTTTGGGTGTCGGACTAACTGACCTCAAACCGGTTCATGGCTTTGCCGCCGAAACAGCCGGTGCTATTACCGTTATCGGATCTTCTTTGTTTGGAATACCCGTCAGTACTACGCATACCGTTACCGGATCCATCATGGGGGTGGGCTCTACACGACGGCTTTCGGCTGTCAGATGGGGACTCGGAAAGAATATTGTCATCGCCTGGCTGTTGACCATTCCTGCCACCATGTTAGTGGCTATGGGCGTGTATGCGCTGTTGCGCTTGTTCTGATGACTCAACCGCAAAGCAATCAAAAATCCAGCAACTTACTCAATTCAGTTGCAATGGAATCTGACTTTGATTTTATAGGAGTGGCTGATAAAGGTATCTTTACTGGAATGTCAAGATTTAACGGTATCTTGCCCGAAATGGGTAAGAGGTAAGGAAAGGTGATTAAAGCCTCGCTTTTTACCGGAATATCTATCGGAACATTGATGTCAACAGGTATGGTCAACTGTATCTTAACTGGGATAGTCTCTGAAATAGGTATTTTTATCGGAATGTCGGCAAGGACATTGATAGGATCCTTGATGTCGAGACTGATGGTTTGTTTAAGGGGAATGTCCGCAACAATAGGAACATTGATACCCTTTTTCTTTTTGCGGTTAGTCGGGATGGTGAACTTCTGATCAACAGAAATAATCTCATCAAGCGGCGCCACGATCTTGTTTTTAAACATAAAAACAGTGTCCAAATGTATGACCTTATCCACCGTCAGGGTGATCGGGGTTTCTATCTGCTGGTCTACAGGTATCATAGCTTTGAATGGCAGGTCGTATTTTACCTTCATCTCCACCAGTACGGGCACTACCTCCTTGATGCTGAACGCGGTAGATATTTCAATAGTGTCTTCCACATGAACCGTATAATCAATTTCTGAATTCCCAAGCCTTACAAGCATGCCCGAAACTCTGGCAAGTCGTGTTTCAGCTTTCGATTTAACGAATAATAAAACACCAATAATCCCGACGTTCAATATCAGTGAAATGATTACCAGAAGTTTAGTTTTGTCTTTCATACCATTAATTAGGAATAATCTTAATTTTGTATTGAGTATTAAAGGCCCGAAATTATGAAAAAAATAATTACATATTTGGTAATGAATTGTGTTTTTGTCATAAATCTGTTTTCGCAGCTCTTGATACAGCCAACATTTGTTGATTCAGCAATAATGCGTGACGGTAAAAGACTGGCTGTTGATATTTATGTTCCCGATAACGGCGGCGGTAATTCGTATCCGGTTATTCTTGTGCAAACTCCATACAACAGGTTGTTGTTCCGTACTTATGGTTTACCGATTATCGGAAATAATATCGCTGCATCAGCATATGTTATGGTGATTGCAGACTGGCGTTGTTTTTACGGTTCGGCTGCTGCCTGCAGCGGCAATTATGACCGGGCTAATGATGGATATGACCTCGTGGAATGGATAGCTGCCCAACCCTGGTGCAATTCAAAAGTCGGTACCTGGGGGCCTTCGGCCCTGGGCCGTATACAATACATGACGGCACGCAAGCGCCCGCCTCATCTGGTATGTGCCATTCCTCTGGTGGCGGGGCCGCAATACAGTTATGCGGAATATTATCCCGGAGGTGTTTACCGTACGGAGTATGTCCAGCAGCTAGATGCGCTTGGTTTTGGAGTGTCATCCACACTGCTCGCTCATCAGACCTATGATATACTATGGTCATACAGCGAAGCTGTAAATTTCTATCCGGATTCCATAAATATTCCTGTGTTCATGATTGGTGGCTGGTACGATCATAATATCAATGTGATGATGGACTTTTTTGCAGGACTCAGGCAGTCGTCATTCACCGCGGTGCGTGATAAACACCGTTTGCTGATAGGACCGTGGACTCATGGTGGTCATGGTAATGCCGGTGTTGGTGGAGTAACCCAGGGCGAATTGACCTATCCCGGCGCTGCCGGATGGAGCGATTCTCTGGCTCTCAGTTTTTTTGATTATTATTTACGTTCAGTGCCGAATAACTGGAACTTAACACCATATATTCAATACTTTCAGATGGGTGAAAATACATGGCAGAGCTCTGCTGACTGGCCGCCTGCCGGCGTTAATGAACATACTCTCTATTTTCAAAACGATGGCGGTATTACTGAGGTATTACCTGTCAACGCCGGCGCTTACAGGACATTTCTTTACGACCCGTACGATCCTTCACCTACTATTGGTGGGCCGACACTGCGTGCCGATCTCCTTCAGGGTCCTTACGATCAGGCGTCCCAGGTCGAAAGCCGCAGCGATATTTTAGTATTTACTACAAATGTCTTGACTGACAATGTGATAATGAAGGGCAAGGCACAGATACATTTGTTTGTTTCGTCCGACAGAAAAGATACAGACTTTGCCGTGCGTCTTACCGATGTTTATCCTGACGACCGGTCAATGATCATCTCCGACGGCATCATCCGTATGCGTTTCCGTGACGGATATGCAGCAGCCGATACTTCATTAATGATACCTGGAAATGTTTATGAAGCAAACATTGAACTGCCTGATGTAGCCATGACATTTCTTGCCGGACATAAGATACGTGTTGACATCAGTTCTTCGGATTACCCTCGTTTTGACTGCAACCTGAATAATGGTGGCCCCATGTATATGGCCGGCGACACATTAGTACCCACAAACAGGATATATGTGGCTTCGGATTATGCATCCTGTATAAAGTTGCCCGTCAATGGTTTTTTTACAGCTGTTGCAGAAAGCAATGGTATAATAGTCCCCTCTTTTTATATCTGCCCTAATCCGGCTGTTGATTTTATGAATGTTGAATTTACAAACACACCAGATAAAAACGCACATATGGATATTTATGATGTCAATGGGAAAAACATATTCTCAAAAAAATATACAGTGGGTGAATTGAATAAAAAAATGCTCCATATTCCTCTGAACGGATTTTCTGAAGGGATTTATCTGGTAACCATACAAACGACAGGAGAACAGTACTCACGAAAAGTCATCATTAAAAAACCATAGCGGCCAAAAACTGATATTTCTTTTGAAACATATTAATATCTCTTGATTTATGTTCCTGCAAAAAATATTGAATCCGATACAAAATGTTTATTATATTTGTAACCTTATTGAAAAAAATCAGTAATAAATTACTTTACATCATGAGCATTGAAGTCAATGTTTTAAGGTGACAATTTTATAAATTAATATTAACATTAAAATTATGGAAAATAATGAAATGAAAGCCCTGGGTATGATTGAAACCAGGAGTTTTGCGGCCATGGTTGAGGCGTCAGACGCCATGGTAAAAGCAGCCAAAGTAGAACTGATCGGTTTTGAAAAGATCGGTGGCGGGTATGTCACGGCAATTGTTCGCGGCGATGTTGCAGCTGTCAGGGCTGCTGTTGATGCAGGGATACGCGCAGCCGAAAAAGTCGGTGAAATTGTTGCGTCACATGTTATACCAAGGCCTCATGATAATGTGGACAGCGCCTTACCTTTAGGTTGTAAAACAAACAAAAAAGTGAAATAGCCATGGTAGATTTAAGAACATATATCTTTTTAGACTCGCTGCAACTGCAGATGGCCTCTTATTTATCAACGGTTTCCAGGGGATACCTGCCCGTTGGCGGCCAGGCCTGTTGCATCATAGAAATCGCTCCGGGTATTGAGATCAATACGTTGACCGATGTTGCACTGAAGGCGACCCATGTTACTCCGGGAATGCAGATCGTTGAAAGAGCCTACGGGATGCTGGAATTACATTCCGACAGCCAGGGCGATACACGTATGGCCGGACAGGCCATCCTGAATGCTATCGAAAAAAGTGAAGATGACCGGATAAAACCGCGAATACTGACCAGCCAGCTGATTAAAAATGTGGAAGACCATCATGCACAGCTTATCAACCGTACAAGGTATGGAATGATGCTTTTGCGCGGTGATACTTTGTTTGTGCTCGAAGTGGAACCGGCAGGCTATGCCTATTTTGCAGCTAATGAAGCGGAAAAATCTGCTCATATCAATATTATTGATGTCATAGGGTTTGGGAAATTCGGCAGGGTTTATCTCGGTGGCGAGGAAGCCGAAGTGCTGGAATGTAAAAGGGTGGTCGAAAAACGCCTGGCTGAAATTACAGGAAGAGAAGATTATAAATAATAATATTATAAATTTAAGGAAATTTCTATGTCTGAATATAATACAGAAGCCCTGGGAATGATAGAAACCATGGGCTTTACAGCAATGGTGGAAGCTGCTGACGCCATGGTAAAAGCAGCAAAAGTTGAACTTATTGGCTATGAAAAGATTGGCGGCGGATATGTTACCGCTATCGTTCGTGGCGATGTGGCTGCGGTTAGGGCTGCGGTAGATGCAGGACTCCGGGCTGCCGAAAAAGTTGGTGAAGTTGTTTCATCCCATGTGATTCCCAGGCCGCACGATAATGTGGACAGTGCGCTTCCATTAGGACGTGGCAAAACAAAGTAATAGTTTCTTTGTTTCATATTAATTCAATGAAATGATTTTAGCAAGAGTTATTGGAACCGTAGTGGCCACCCAAAAGGATCAGAAAATTGAAGGGATAAAATTTCTTCTGCTCGAAAAAATTGACCCGGTAACCCTCAAGGGAAAAAATGATTTTGTAGTTTCGATGGACACGGTGGGCGCCGGACCGGGCGAAATAGTTTTTTACGTTTCGGGCAGCAGCGCCAGGTTTACCAACATCACTGAAGGAAAACCTGCCGATTCAGCAGTAATAGCCATCGTGGACTTTATTGAAAAAGATGGTAGCTATACCTTCCGTAAAAGTTAAACCTGAAAACGTATGATACTGGGTAAAGTTGTCGGAACAGTTGTGAGCAGTACCACCAATATCGGTATTTCTGATCCGCGTTTTCTTCTGGTCGAAAAATGTGATCAGCGGGGCAATAAAAAAGGTGATTATGTGGTTGCACTTGACCTGGTGGGCGCCGGACATGATGAACTGGTGATGGTCTCGGAAAGTTCCTCCGCCCGTGAAACAGCGGCCACAATAAGTAAACCCCTTGATGCTATCATCATTGGCATTGTGGACATGATTGATGAAAACGAAACGGTTATTTACAAGAAATGAGCGGCCAATGAGTCTGGTAGTCTTAGGTGTTCTTGAATTTTACAGCATTGCTTCCGGGATAAAAGCTTTGGACGACATGGTGAAAATGGCGCCTATTCATATTATTGAAGCCAGGACTATTTGCCCGGGAAAATATCTGATCGTTTTCAGCGGCGATGTGGCTTCAGTTGAATATGCCTTTAATAAAGGCCTGGAAACAGGCAGGGAACAAATCGCCGACAGGCTTTTTTTACCTTTGATCCACCCCGGTGTCATACCTGCCATTGGAAATGTTGTTAAAACCGACGAATGGGATGCAATAGGCGTCATTGAAACCTTTTCGGTGGCCTCAGGTATTGAAGCCGCCGACCTGGCCGTCAAAAAAGGTGGCGTGACCATCATCGAAATACGTCTTGCCATAGGGTATGGAGGAAAATCATATGTGAAAATGATCGGAAGCCTCGACGCCGTAGAAGCCGCCATACAGGCAGGAATTACCAAGGCTCAGGAAAAACAGTTGCTGTGTATGCATACCATCATCCCGCAACCCCATAATGAAATCAAACCATTTTTCATGTAAAAGGAGGAGCTCAAATTGGATAATCTCGAACAAAACATAAGAAAATTAGTGGAGGAAGTGGTTAAGAGTATTAACCAGAACCCTGTGGCGGAAACAGAAAAAAACTTGTCAGGTGTTTTCTCCAACCTCGGTAATGCCGTTACGGCTGCCGAACAGGCATTCAGAGAATTGAAAAACCTGAATCTGGAAGTCCGTAAAAAGATCATCGAAAACCTCAGAAAAGTCTCCCTCGAGAATAATGAAATGCTCGCCAAAATGGCACATGATGAAACAGGGATGGGACGCTTTGTAGATAAAATTTTCAAAAACGAACTGGGAATATTTAAAACACCCGGCGTGGAAGATATACAACCGGAAGCTTTTTCTGACGACTGCGGACTGACGCTGGTGGAAAAAGCTCCTTATGGCGTGATCGGCTCCATCACTCCGAGCACCAACCCTGTGGTTACCATCATCAGCAATGCTATTGGTATGGTCGCTGCCGGAAATGCTGTGGTCTTCAATCCACACCCCTCAGCTAAAAAGACCTCAGCCTTCCTGGTAAAAATCCTTAACAATGCAGTCATCGAAGCCGGAGGTCCTGCTAATCTTGTTTGCTGCATCGACGAGCCTACAATCGAATCTGCAAAGGAACTTATGACGCATAAGAAAATTGCGCTCCTCGTTGTTACAGGTGGACCAGCTGTGGTGAAGGTGGCGATGAACAGCGGAAAAAAAGTCATTGCCGCCGGTCCCGGAAACCCTCCCTGTGTTGTTGATGAAACCGCCGATATCGCAAAGGCCGGTAAAGATATTGTTGACGGCGCCGGCTTTGATAATAATGTGATCTGCATCTGTGAAAAAGAAATTATCTGTGTCGCTACAGTAGCAGACAAGCTGAAAGAAGAAATGAAAAAGAACGGCGCTTATGAACTCAACAGTGAACAGATAAAAAAAATTACGGAACTCGTGATTGCCGACCCCGGCGGCCCGGGCAAAGAAGGCGCTCCGAATAAAAAATATGTCGGGAAATCCCCCGCCTTTATTGCGAAAGATATCGGACTGAACCTTTCGGATGATGTACGGCTGCTCCTTTGCGAGGTCGGTCGCGACCATCCCCTGGTATGGACCGAACAACTTATGCCGGTCATGCCTCTGGTACGGGTAAATCATGTAGATGAAGCCATCGACCTGGCGGTGGAATGTGAACACGGATTCCGGCACACGGCCATCATGCATTCGTTGAACATCGCCAAACTAAGTAAAATGGCCAAAGTAATGGACTGTTCCATTTTTATCAAGAACGGTCCCAGTTATGCCGGACTGGGTAAGGGGGGGGCAGGATTTGCTTCGTTTACCATTGCCAGCCCGACAGGCGATGGCGTTACACGGGCCAGGACATTTACCAGGGAACGAAGATGTACGCTGGTGGATTATTTCAGGATTATTTAAAATATTTTCATAAATAAATTTTTAATTTTGCATCAGGCATCAACAATTTAAACAAACATTAAATGAAGTTAGGAAGAGTCGTCGGCCGCGTGGTAAGCACAGTTAAGCTTGAATCATTGGAAGGGGTGAAGTTGCTTTTATTGCAGCCACTTGATGAACAACTGAATGATGCAGGAAGTGCCATTGTTGTTGCCGACACTATCCAATCCGGTCCCGGCGATCTTGTATATTACGAAACCAGCAAAGAGGCAGGCAGGGTGATCGAAACCGTGATGAACCCTGTGGATGCCGCAATAATGGGAAAAGTTGATGAAATCTTCATAAAAGATAAAAAATGATACTCGGAAAAGTTATCGGTAATGTAGTTTCCACCATCATGGCCCCCGGTTATGAATCGAAAAAGATAATGATCATTCAACCTGTTGATGGAAAAGGAAATGTGACTGGAAAATCTTTTCTGGCGATTGATACGGTTCAGGCAGGCATAGGCGATACGGTTTTTACCATTGAAGAAGGAACGTCGGGAAGAATACTCATCAATGAACCGGAATCATTTACCGTAAAAACAGTAATCGCCGGAATCGTGGATGAAATTAATATAATCGAATAAGCCATGGTGAAGGAAAACAATACTGATACAATGAACAGTACTGATCATGTGAAACATATTGCTATTGGCGCTGACCATGGCGCTTATGAAGCGAAGGAGCTGCTTAAAATATTTTTGCAGAACCTGGGATATGAAGTGGTCGATGTGGGAACCAACAACGCTACTACAAAAGTGGATTATCCTGATTTTGCCGTGGCTGTTGCCAAAAAAGTGGCACGTGGTGCATGTGAACGAGGGATTATGCTTGATGCTGCGGGAATAGGTTCTTCAATGGTTTGTAACAAGGTACACGGGGTCAGGGCTGCCCTGTGCTGGAGTGAAAAAACAATTATCAACAGCCGCCAGCATAACAATGCTAATGTGCTGACATTAGGCACCGCACAACATAAACCCGGCGAACTTTGTACAATGGCAAAACTATGGCTGGAAACCCGCTTCGAAGGCGGCAGGCACTGGCCTCGAATAAATAAAATGATGTCTGTTGAAAGAAATGGAGGTAACTATGGATCAGAATGAACTGATTGACAAAATTGTAAAAGAGGTGATGGATAGGCTTAGAAGCCAGATGCCTGCAGGGCAAACAGAAAAACAAAGCGCTGAAAAGCTGCCCGTTTCCCGGCCATCCCTGTCGCCTGTCGAACTGGCAGGATATATTGATCATACCTTACTAAAACCCGAGGCCGTTCAGGCGCAGTTCAAGCAATTATGCGAGGAAGCTGTCAAATATCAGTTCAAATCGGTTTGCGTGAATTCGGGCTGGGTGCCTTTCGTTACGAAAAAACTGAGAGGAACAGGCGTAAAGATATGTTCGGTCATAGGGTTTCCCTTAGGCGAAATGGACAGCCGCAGCAAAGCATTTGAGGCGCGAAGCGCTATTTCAAGCGGCGCAGACGAACTCGACATGGTTATTAATGTCGGCGCACTGAAATCACGCGACCTGGATCTGGTCGAAAAGGATATCATGGCTATACGCAGGGCTTGCCGCAGTAATACAGTGCTGAAAGTCATCATAGAAACCGTTCTCCTTACGGAAGAGGAAAAGATTCTGGCCTGTCAGGTTTCTAAAAAAGCAGGCGCAGATTTTGTAAAAACCAGCACAGGCTTTCTCGGCGGCGGAGCCACCGTTGAAGATGTCATTCTCATGCGAAGAATAGTTGGCCCGGCCATGGGCGTTAAAGCCAGCGGGGCAATTCGGAGTTTTGATCAGGCTGTGGCGTTGATACAGGCAGGAGCAAACAGGCTCGGTTGCGGCTCCAGTGTGGCTGTTATCACCGGCGCACAGGTAAAAGGAAATTATTGATGGATTGATCATAAATAGCTGGCTATTTCATGCTGATTCCCAAAATGCTCTGTTAGAATTGAAACTCATACTTCTTGCTATAATTATGCTGGCGCTGGCTTTTGCCGGTTTTGCAATCAAATTGATTGTGAAAAAAAACGGTGAATTTAAAAAAAACTGCTCCACTGTCGATCCTAAAAGCGGCAAGCCTGTTGGCTGTACATGTGGCAGTGATGGAAAAGATCAATCCCAATGCGAAAGCTACAAAAAACACCACTCAGGGGACACCAAAGAATACTAAGCTTTTTAAAACTATGGAATGGATTTATCTCATTGTTGCCGGAGTCTTTGAAGTGGGATGGCCGCTGGGTTTCAAATTATCGCAGATGCCAGCCAACAATAAATGGTTGTGGATCGCCTTTTCAGTGATTTCCATGGCTCTTAGCGGTTTGTTTCTGTGGATGGCTCAGCGCCATATTCCTATCGGAACAGCCTATGCTGTCTGGACCGGTATTGGCGCTGCCGGGACTTTTATTATTGGAATAGTATTTTTTAAAGATCCGGCTACTTTGCTCAGGATGTTATCGGTATTGCTGATAATGATTGGAATCGTGGGGCTGAAACTGGCAAATTAATTACGCTGCTTAACCGCCAAAATCGTCGAAGGCAATATTTTCCCTGGGCACTCCCAGATTGTCAAGCATTTTAAATACGGCATCGTTCATCATTGGAGGGCCGCAGAGGTAATATTCTATATCCTCAGGTTCGGGGTGTTTGCTTAAATAGTTATCAAAAACCACCTGGTGAATAAATCCTGTATACCCCGTCCAGTTATCCTCAGGCAGTGGTTCGGAAAGGGCAATATTGAACGTAAAATTCGGATTTTCTTTTTCGATGGCACTGAATTGATCTTCATAGAAAATCTCACGCATCGAGCGACCGCCATACCAGTAAGATACTTTGCGTTTGGTGTGTTCGGTATGGAACAGGTGGAAGATATGCGACCGCAAAGGAGCCATACCGGCACCACCACCAATGTACACCATTTCTTTGCCGGTTGGTTTAATATGAAACTCTCCGTATGGCCCCGATACCATCACTTTGTCGCCGGGTTTGCGAGAAAAAATATAAGAAGAACATATCCCGGGGTTTACCTTCATAAAACCGTTGATTTTTTTGTCCCAGGGCGGTGTGGCAATACGTATATTCAACATAACGATGTTGCCTTCGGCAGGATGATTGGCCATGGAATAAGCACGGTATAACGGTTCGGGATTCTTCATCTTAAGGTCAAACATTTTGAATTTTTCCCAGTCACCGTAAAACTTTTCTTCAATCAGTATATTTTTAAAATCCACCTCACATTTTGGAACATCAATCTGAACATAACCACCCGAAAGAAAATCCAGTGATTCTCCTTCGGGGAGTTTTACGACAAACTCTTTAATGAAGGTAGCTACATTTTTATTTGAAACCACTTCACATTCCCATTTCTTAATACCAAAGATCTCTTTCGGGATTTGGATTTCCAGGTTTTCTCTTACTTTTACCTGACAACCCAGCCGCCAGTTTTCCTGCATCTGTTTTCGGGTGAAAAAACCAACCTCAGTAGGTAAAATACTGCCACCGCCACTGATAACCTGGCAACGGCACATGCCGCAGGTTCCACCGCCACCGCAGGCAGAAGGAAGAAAAATCTTCTTTTCGGACAAAGTAGATAAAAGCGAGGAGCCGGAGTTGGCCTCAACTTCTTTGTCGCTGTTGATGTTTATCATCACAGGGCCTGATGGCAAAAGCTTCGCTTTGGCAATTAAAAGCAAAAGTACCAGCAACAAACTTATGACTAAAAAGGTCGTAATGCCCAGTACCATTATTATTCCTAATCCTGCATCAAGCAATATCATATTCAGGTATTTTTTTGTTGTTTTTAGATTTTTATTCCCATAAAACTCATAAAGGCGATGGCCATAAGCCCGGTAAGTATAAACGTAATTCCAAGTCCTCTAAGTGGTGCAGGAATATTGGAATATCTGATCTTTTCGCGTATGGCGGCAATGGATACAATGGCCAGCAGCCAGCCGATTCCGGAACCTAAAGCATAAACGCTTACTTCGCCGATGGCCGTATATTCTTTTTCCTGAACGAACAGGGAAAGGCCTAAAATGGCACAGTTTACAGCTATCAGCGGGAGGAAGATACCCAGGGCATTGTAAAGTGAAGGGCTGAATTTTTCCACAACCATCTCTACCAGTTGCACTATCGCAGCAATCACCGCAATGAAAATGATGAAACTCAGGTAACTCAAATCCACCTCGGAATAGCTGCTTCCCAGCCAGCTCAGGGCTCCGGGTTTTAACAGGTAAGTGTCTATAAGCCAATTAACAGGAGCAGTGATGACCAGCACAAATACCACTGCAACACCAAGACCGAAAGAGGTTTTAACGGTTTTTGATACAGCCAGATATGAGCACATTCCCAGGAAATATGCAAATATCATGTTATCTATGAATATCGAACGAACAAAAATATTTACCAGGTCATTCATATGTTCAGATTTTATTTTTCAATTAAACTTTGGTTAAAACTACGTTGTACCCAGATGATGACACCAATGATGATCAACGCCATGGGCGGCAGGATCATCATACCGTTGTTAAGGTAGCCATGATCAAAAAACGTATGCGGAATGATGTGATAGCCAAATAAGGTACCGGAACCAAAAAGCTCACGGATAAAAGCAACAATAACAAGTATCAGTCCATAGCCAAGACCGTTGCCTATGCCGTCGAGAAAGGATGGCCAGGGTTTATTGGCCATGGCAAAAGCTTCCAGCCGCCCCATCAATATACAGTTGGTGATGATTAGACCCACAAATACCGAAAGTTTTTTGCTGACATCATACACATAGGCTTTCAGCAATTGATCTACAATAATTACCAGTGCGGCAATTACCACAAGTTGCACAATAATTCGGATACGCGAAGGAATAGTGTTACGCAGTGCCGAAATGATCAGGTTCGAGAAGGCGGTAACAACGGTGACCGACAAAGCCATAACCAGTGCCGGCTTTAACTGTGCTGTAACGGCTAAAGCTGAACATATTCCCAATACCTGAACGGTAATGGGATTATTCAAATTCACCGGAGATTTTATTAAATTTAGGTTTTTCATATCATCACATTCTTTTGTATTGGGCGGAATATTTTATTTTTTTTCCATTTGTTTGTTGAAATAGGTAACGTAGGGGCTTAATCCGTCATAGATCATTTTTTCCAGTCCCTGGCTGGTAATGGTCCCGCCTGAAATAGCGTCCACACCATGATTATCATCAGGTCGTGCCCCTCCTTTTACCACATGTATCGAAACAAAATTCAACTGTTCGTCAAAGATGGTTTTTCCAATGAACTGATCCTGGAAAACAGATGTGTTTATTTCGGCGCCCAGGCCAGGTGTTTCGCCTTTGTGGTCGAACATGGTTCCCGCAATGGTGTTAAAATCATTGCTAAATGAAATATAACCCCATAATGGACCCCAGAGTCCTTTGCCTCTGACCGGAATGATATAATAAGGGTTCCCGTCATCTCCGGTACATACAAACACAGGAAGATTCCTTTCATCTGGTTTTTTCTTTGTTTCAAGAGTAAGGTCAACGTCAAAAGCCTTGATGTCTTTTTGTATTTCTCCTTTGGCTGTTATCACAAATGATTCCTTGATGTATTTATTATAAAGGTCTTCTGCGTTTTTGGCATCGGATTCAATATTTACCGACTTCAGAATATTTTGCATCTTTTCCACCCGGATGTTGTTTGTTTGTGCTGGTTTCAGCATCACTGCCACGATGGTTAGTGCGACAGCAACAATGATAACCAGTATGGCGGAATATATCAGGGTATATCTGTTACTGAACATAAAGATTGGTTATTTGGGTTCAACATTGGTATTGATCTTAGGAAGTCTTTTCAGGCGCTTACGGATATTGTTTTGTACGACCACGTGGTCAATTAAGGGTGCAAAGGTGTTCATCAGCAGAATGGACAGCATCATGCCTTCGGGGTATGCCGGGTTGAACACCCTGATAAGTATGGCAAATACGCCAATCAAAAAACCATAAACGATTTTGCCCGATGGCGTCTGTGAAGCTGTAACGGGGTCAGTAGCCATAAACACGGCACCGAACAAAAAACCTCCCATCATCAACTGTGTAAGCGGATCGATCTGCATATATGCATTGGCGCCAATCAGATTAAAAATCAGTGTCATGAAAACACCTCCTGCAATGGTCGATATCATGATACGAAAACTTCCGATACCTGTGAAAATCAGTATCAGTGCACCGAGTACTATGGCCAGCTTGGAAGTTTCGCCTATGGAGCCTGGTATCAACCCAAAGAACAAATCAGAAAGAGACGGTATGGACTCCATCTGGCCTGATGCAGCATACGATAAGGCCGTAGCGCCTGTAATTCCGTCAACACCTTTAAGGCTGTCTGCAAAACCGAATATCCAGGGACTGTCGCCACTGATCTCCGACGGATAGGCGAAAAAGATAAAAGCACGGGCAACCAGGGCGGGATTAAAGATATTCATCCCCGTGCCTCCAAAAACTTCTTTTACAAAAATTACGGCAAATGCTGTGCCTACAGCCACGATCCAAAGGGGGATGTTCACCGGCATGATCAGGGGAATCAGCATCCCGGTGACAAGAAAACCTTCATTAACTTCATGATGGCGTATCTGTGCTGAAATAAATTCTATGGCTAACCCTGTTACATATGATACCACAATAATGGGCAGCACGGCCTGAAATCCAAACCAGAAATCAGCTAAAATACTCACGGAAATCCCCATGGCTTTATGAAACTGATAACCCACATTCCACATACCAAAAAGCAATGCCGGCATCAAAGCAACCACTACAACGATCATGGTGCGTTTCAGGTCAACAGAATCACGGATGTGACTTCCCGACAGGGTAACTTTTTTGGGGACAAACAGGAAGGATTCAAAGGCCTCAAAGGTGGATTCCAGTTTTTCAAACCGGCCTCCCTTTTGAAACTTTGGTTTTATCGTGTCAATGTATTTTCTTAATCCTTTCATCACTTGAATATTTCATGTTAACTCATTTCTTTTCTTAGCATTTCCAAGCCTTCGCGCACTATTTTCTGAACTTCCGTTTTCGATGTGCATACATAATCGCATAAGGCAAAATCTTCGGGCGCTACCTCGTATATACCCAGATTTTCCATCTTTTCGATGTCCTGTGTAATTATTGATTTGATGAGAAAAACCGGTAAAATAGTAAACGGAAATACCTTTTCATATTGCCCCGACATCACCAGCGGCCTGTGTCCGCCATGATAATTGGTGTCGAAGTCGTATTTCCTGCCCGGAAACAACCAACTGAAAAACACCCTGGAGTTGCTGAATTTCCTGAGTCCCGGTGTCGCCCATCCGATAAATTCATAGTAATCTCCTTCGGTAATGATTGTAAGCTGATGGTGATAGTATCCTAAAAAGCCATCAGGTTTCACAGTGCTGCCCGTGAGAGCATTGCCGCTTATAATCCTTATGTGTCCCTGTGTGGTGGTGTGGTCGGCAATGGTGTTCTTGAGGTTGCTGCCGATAATTATTTCCCGGTATGATGGATTATTTGCTTCCGGACCTGTTACCGCTATGGTTCTTCGGGCATCGTAAATACCCTCGGTGAGCATTTTTCCTATCATGGCGACATCCTGCGGATTAAGGTGCCATATGGTTTCTCCCTTGTTGATGGGGCATGTATGATGGATATGAACGCCGACATTGCCCGCCGGATGAGGACCATGAAAATACAATAGTTGGGCATTTTTTACAGATGAAAAAATATTGTCAACAATACATGCATCAAGACCCAGCTTCACCTTTCCTGCCGTCAGTTTTGCCAACGCATCAATACCGGCCTGAAAAGAGTTCATTTTGTCTTTTAACAGGTAATTGTAATCCGGCGCCAACGGGGCCGTGTCAAAGGTGGAAATGTAAATATCACGTGGTGAAGAATCTGTTGCCGGAATCAGGTCGTACGGGCGTTGTCTGATAAATGTCCACAATCCCGACTTTATGAGCGACGACCTTATTTCTTCAGCTTTCATCGAAGATACATCATGCTGGCCAAAATCTTCGTAAATTATCTCCGTATCAGGTTTTACCGAAATCTCCAGGATCAGCCTTTTATCGCCCCGGATGGGTTCCATTACCACACCGCTCACCGGAGAAGTAAAGACAATGTTTTCATCATACTTGTTCCTGAACAGGGGGGCTCCGGCTTTTATATGTTCACCGGGATTTACGATAAGCTGAGGTAAAACATTGATAAAATCAGCAGGTTTGATGGCAATATAATCAGTTGGTTGGGTCAATGCCCTGGTTACTTGTGATGCTTTGCCTTTTAATGGTATATCAAGCCCTTTTTTAATTTTTTTAACTTGCATTAGTTTTAAATTATATAGTTACCATTATAATAATTGCAAAATAAATATTAAATTACCTAATTGCCAAAAATAATTTATTTATCGGTAATTATGACTTCAAATATACAATAGAAATTAATCAGAAAAGTTTTTTTAACTTTTTTAGAAACTGTTTTGATTTTATGTTACATAAGATTTATGATGGATTTTTTAGCGAAACGAGGCAGATTTTGCAGACATAGTTTATCCTCTGTCGAAAAATCTAACGAAGTTGCAGCAAAAAAGATGCATAAAGATATGAAAAGATAAAATCAAAACAATTTCTAATATTATGATAACTTATTGTCATTTTTTTGGATAACCTTTATCTTAATTTGATAGCTTTAACTATGTATTCCATTACCTGCAAATGAAGGCTGGGAACTCCCATATATTTAATTTCGTCTGATGTAGAATGATATGGAAATTGATAAAACCCGAAAAGGGATATTTTGATGCTTAAAAAAATTTTTCCTGCATGAAATTCTGTTAGTTTATAGTTCAGAATGTTTATTTTTGCATGAAAAATTAACTAAAAACTCATTATATGAAAGTTATCGTTGTTGGAACAGGTTATGTCGGTTTAGTTACCGGAACATGTTTTTCTGAAGTAGGAATAGATACAACCTGCGTTGATATTGATGTTGAAAAAATTGCAAACCTTAAAAAAGGCATTTTGCCGATTTATGAGCCAGGGCTTGATACGATGATTCATCGCAATGTGGAGAAAAACCGGCTCCATTTTTCAACCGATCTTGCTTCAGTGCTTCCCGATGCGGAGGTTGTATTCATTGCAGTAGGGACACCACCGGATGAGGACGGCAGCGCTGATTTGAAATATGTGATTGGTGTGGCTGCGGAAATCGGAAAAAACATGGAAGATTACCTGCTCGTGGTTACAAAAAGTACCGTTCCGGTCGGTACCGCAAAGAAAGTGAAGAATGCCATTCAGAATGAGCTTACTGCACGTGGCGTCAATATCCCGTTTGATGTTGCTTCCAATCCTGAATTCCTGAAGGAAGGTGCGGCTATCGACGATTTCATGAAACCCGACCGTATTGTTGTCGGTCTGGAATCGGAGCGTGCCGAGTCTACCATGCGTCAACTCTATAAACCATTTACACTGAATGGTCATCCTGTTATTTTTATGGATATCCCCAGTGCTGAAATGACCAAATATGCCGCAAATGCCATGCTGGCTACAAAGATCAGTTTTATGAACGATATCGCAAACCTTTGCGAGATCATGGGGGCAAATGTCAATAGTGTACGTAACGGCATCGGCAGCGACCGCCGTATCGGAAACAAATTTATTTACCCGGGTATCGGGTATGGAGGGTCATGTTTTCCAAAAGATGTGAAAGCTCTAATCAAAACTGCTGATGAGAACGGTTATAAACTGCGGGTGTTGAAATCGGTTGAAGAAGTCAATAATGATCAGAAAAGCATTTTATTTAACAAGGTATCAAAATATTTCAACCATCAGCTGAAAGATAAAACCATTGCTATGTGGGGTTTGTCGTTTAAGCCTGAAACAGATGATATGCGTGAAGCTCCTGCACTGGTGCTTATCGAAAAATTTTTGGAGGCAGGTGCAAAAATCAAGGCATACGATCCTGCGGCTATGCAAGAAGCAAAACGAAGGATGGGAGACAAAATCGAACTGGTGAACGATCAGTATGAAGCGTTGATTGATGCCGACTGCCTGCTCATTATTACCGAATGGACCGAATTCCGGGTGCCCAACTTCAACGTCATTAAAAAACTTCTGAAACGGCATGTCATTTTTGATGGTAGAAATATTTATGACCTGAATAATCTCAAAAACGAAGGTTTTGATTATTTCTGCATCGGGATCAACACCTCAGATAATTTATGAAGAAAAAAATTTTAGTTACCGGTGGGGCTGGTTTTCTCGGATCACATCTTTGTGAAAGGCTCCTGGATGATGGTCATGAAGTGATTTGTCTGGATAATTATTTTACCGGGCAAAAAGAAAATATTGTCCATCTGCTCGGGAACCCTTACTTTGAAATGATCAGGCACGATGTTACTATGCCTTTTTTTATTGAGGTGGATGAAATTTATAACATGGCGTGTCCCGCATCACCCATTCATTACCAGTTTAATCCGATAAAGACCATCAAAACCTCGGTAATGGGCGCTATCAATATGCTCGGACTGGCCAAAAGGATACAGGCAAAGGTATTGCAGGCCTCAACCAGTGAAGTATATGGTGATCCCAAAGAACATCCGCAATGCGAATCTTATTGGGGTAATGTAAACCCGATAGGGCTTCGTGCCTGCTATGATGAGGGTAAGCGCTGTGCCGAAGCACTGTTTATGAACTACCACCGCCAGAACAATGTGAAAATCAAAATTGTCAGAATATTCAATACCTATGGCCCGCGCATGCACCCAAATGACGGAAGGGTGGTTTCCAATTTTATTATTCAGGCATTACACAACCAGGATATTACCATTTATGGGGACGGAACCCAGACAAGGAGTTTCTGTTATGTGGATGATCTTATTGACGGACTGATACGTATGATGAAAACATCTGAGGATTTTATCGGCCCGGTTAATCTGGGAAATCCTGTCGAATTTACCATTCTTGAACTGGCTCAGCTTGTCATTGAATTAACACAATCGAAATCAAAAATCGTTTTTTATCCTCTGCCCTCCGACGATCCTTTACAGCGCAAGCCTGATATCAGCATGGCAAAATCCGTTCTTGCCTGGCAACCGGAAATACAGCTAAGGGATGGCCTCCAAAAGACTATTGATTATTTTAAAAAAACTACAGTATAAATCAGCCAGTTTTATTGTTATTGCAGTCTTAACCTGCTTTGCAATATAAAACCAAAATATGTGATGAAAATATTGATAACCGGAAGTAAAGGACAATTGGGAAATGAACTTCAGGTTTTGTCGGGTGCTTACCCCCAAAATGATTATTTTTTTACAGATATTGAGGAGCTTAATGTTTGTAATAAAAAGGACGTTTTGGATTTTGTCATTCTAAATAATATTCAACTGATCATTAATTGTGCCGCCTATACGGCTGTTGATAAGGCCGAGCAGGAGTCACTGAAGGCTTTTGAACTCAACGCAACGGCTGTAGAATATCTTTGTGAGACCGCAAAAGCTATTGAGGCTTTTCTGGTGCAGATCTCTACCGATTACGTTTTCGATGGTAAAAAGAACGTTCCTTATTCAGAAAAAGACCCGGTAGGCCCGGTTTCAGTGTACGGGAACTCCAAACTAAAAGGCGAGGAAGTTATTTTAAAATATAATCTGCCATCCCTGATCATCCGTACTTCCTGGCTTTATTCTTCATACGGAAACAATTTTGTAAAAACAATTTTACGGCTGGCAAAAGAAAAAACTGAATTGAGAATTATTGCCGATCAGTATGGAACTCCTACTTATGCTAGAGACCTAGCCAGGGCAGTACTCGATATTATTTCATTGAAGAACCTGCCGTCACAGCCTGAAATATACCATTATTCAAATTCCGGTGAAACCACCTGGTTTGGATTTGCCAATGCTATTACCGAACTGTCCGGAATAAAAATACCCGTTAAGCCTATACGTACCGAAGAATATCCGACGGCAGCCACAAGGCCGCAATTCAGTACTTTTTGTAAAGATAAAATTATCAGGGATTTTAACTTGAAAATACCCCATTGGAAAGACAGTCTTAGAGACTGCCTTGACCTGCTTAATAAAAACAACAGATAACGAAAAAACCTGATTTTCTTTGCGAATATCAGACATAATGATTATTTTTATAATCTGATTTTTTATTGTAAAAACTTAGAAACTGTTTTGATTTTATGTTACATAAGATTTATGATGTATTTTTTAGCGAAACGAGGCAGATTTTGCTGACATAGTTTATCCTATGTCGAAAAATCTAACGAAGTTGCAGCTAAAAAGACGCATAAAGATATGAAAAGATAAAATCAAAACAATTTCTTAATTTTGGCTGGTCTGATGGAGCATTAACAGATTCATTACTGAATGGATTCATGAAAACTACCACCCGCATATTGCTTGTACTTTCGATAATTACAATGATGCTGGTTATCCCCGTCGTTTTTTATAGCCCCCTGAACAGCCCTCCTCCGGTATATCATAACGAAAATTCATTACCTCCTTATTCAGAATATATGCTGCGCTTCAGTATTATTTTTACAGGCCTGCTGATCACAATAATTGCACTTATTATCACCATCATCAGCTTGTTTTTTAAACAGCATAAGGCCGCTGATAAGTTGGCTAATCTGAGCATGCTGGTATTTATTTTTGTTGCCGGGTGGATAGCCTTACCTTATTGGGTCAACGGATTATACGTGGTTTTTGTACACGGTACTTCTTCTGCGTTTGAACCACAGTATCTGTTACCTATGTCAATAATCGGAGAAATATGGCGGATTCCTGTTTTGGTTTTATACCCCCTGATATTGATTTATCTGGTGTTCAGTTTTATCAGATTTGTTGTTATGGTTATCAAATATTATAGACCTAAAGCCAAAAATCTGCTGATCCTGTTGTTTAACATCCTGATCATAGTGGCTTGGTTTTTTGTGCCGCATTATTTTTATTGGTTATTGTGCTGAATATTCCTTATTGTTAAAGCGGTTTGTTTATTTCTTTTTCCATCCGGAGGCTACATCCGTTAGAAAAACGGCCTTTTCACCCTTAATTTTGTCAATTTCGAGGTTAATCAGCTTCATGGCTTCTGCCTTGGTAGCTATTTTGGGGATGTCAAAAGGCAGTTTCACGTTATGGTTAAACAATACCTCAAGCAGGAGCAGTCGGGCTTCCTGTGCCCGTTGGATAGATAAGGCCAGCACCCGCAGCGATTCCACAGGTGAATGGAACCCAATGCTGTTGGCAGCAGCCACCCAATCCCAGCACCATTGCGAAGAACGTATCAGTTGATGAACAGATTTCATTTCATCTTCGGTGGCGCCGTTATCATAAGCCAGTTTGCTACCCACATGCACCAGGTAAAGGTTTTTTTCGGCTATGCGTCTGATTTGTTCGGTTTTGTCCTGTATTTCATAAACGTTATGGAGAAGGGTTGCTTCACTTTCGCGATGACATACCTGGCATGATCCGGAAATGTTATTCAGCGGGCTTTGTATTTTGTGATCGGTAAATTTTATACCGCCTTCCCTGCGGTAAGGCATGTGGCAGTCGGCACAGGCTACGCCACGCTGGCTGTGGATACCGGTCTGAAACATCTCAAAATCAGGATGCTGCGCTTTTAAAACCGGAGTTTTGCTCAGGGCATGAGTAAAATCAATATGATTAACTTCATTATAGTACTTTTCCATGGAATCTGCTGTTTGCCCTCTGTCCCACGGAAAAGTCAGGTATTTGCCTTCACCTTTGAAGTAATACTCCACATGGCATTGTGCACAAACCAGCGAACGCATTTCCTGGTGGGTAGCCGCGTTGATATCCCTGCCCGACCTTTCATAAGCTTCAATCAGGGCAGGTCTGGTGATGCGGAGGTTCATGGTTTGAGGATCGTGGCAGTCCTGACAGCCGATAGGGTTAAGTACTTCTTTTCCCAGATCCTGCCATTTGCCGCGATAAAAATTTGCTATTCCCATTTTGTCCATCAACCGCGGCACATCGGTGCTTTTACAGGTCCAGCAGGTGGCTGGCTGCGAATACGCAGTGCGCAGCGTGTTAGTTATATCTTCAATGGCATGATAGTGGCCGCGTCCCTGCTTGTAGTCGCTGGAAAAAGCATATCCTGCCCATAACACCACAAGTTCGGGGTACTTCTGCAGGTAATCAATGGCGGCTCCTCCGCCGTGTTTGCTGGCAAAGGTAGTGTCGAGGGTGGTGATATAGGTATTGTATTCACGTGGATAGTTTTCTCCCCATACCGCATTGTCGGGCTCCCATTCGGGTATTTCTTTTACAACCTGAAAATAAAGCTTGGATTCACTTCTCCTTTCGATGATGGAGGAGGCAAAAAGCCCGATGAGAAAAACAACGACGGTTGTTACGAAAAATAATACCCAGGGTACCCAGGGACGTTGTTTTGTTATTTCGCGTATGCTTTTCATATAGTTATTTTTTTAATTGTATGCCTTGACTGTTTTCTTTTGCTTTGCTGAGCCAGGATGGAATTACCGGTGATAAACGCGGAACCAGCGCCGAAGGGTAGGAGCCAAGACTGTTGACCGTGCTGTGAGGCACTTCCCGATGGCAATCCCAGCACCGATGTCCTTTGCCTTCTTTATAGTTTTCACCGGTAACTTCTGTCAGGGAAACCATGCTGACCATATCACTATGGCATCGTTTACAGTTTTCCTGAACCACATTAATGCCAGCCTCCTTAATTTGTATCACCTGTGGCTCCAACCTGAAAGTGAACATAGTGGAATGGCGAAGTCCGTCTTTGGCTTTGAAATAGTATTTATTAACAAAATTGTTGTGTGGCACATGACAATCGTTGCAGTTGGTTGCCCTGAAATGGCTGCTGTGCGCCCACGATGCGTATTGTGGGTACATCACATGGCAGTTGATACATGTTTTTGGCTCGTCCGACAGATAGGAAGTGGCGTTGGAGATGTACAACACGAAAAATCCGATACCAAAAAAAATACCGAGGAGAATAACAACGATAGCTTTCCAGTTTTCCGGAGGAAAAAAAATATGTAATATCTTTTTCAAAAAAATAAATTTTGGTAAAAATATTACAAAATTAATTATTCTGGTAATGCCGGATTTTTTTTAATGCTGAGTATCAGCAGGTCGGTAATAATTTTTTTTCTTTCCTGCATGAATCTGTCAAAATCTTGTTCATCCATAGCATTTTTTTCCAGGATTACAGGTTTGATGGTGAACGGAAAGGTGATGAGAGAAACCATATTAATGTAAAACTGTGTTGGATTATAGCTGCTGATGTTTCTTTTTTTCATTGCCCTGACAAATTGACTCGCAAAGTTGCCTGTGTCATATAAACTTTGAAAAATCTGCAGTTTTTTTATTTTTTCCGGGTTGCGCTGTAACACTGACAATACAAAATAGGTAAGACGCGGGTTTTCCTGAAGAATATCTATGTACTTGCTCACATACTCTCTTATTTTTTCCTCCAGAGGCAGTTCGGAACTCAAAATATTATTCAAACTGGGAGTGTAAGCACTCAACAATTCCGAAAAAATTGAATCGAAGAGGTTTTCCTTGCTCTTAAAATGGTAATTCATCAATGCGATGTTGATTTTCGCTTTGCCTGCAATATCGCGGATGCTGGTACGTTCAAACCCCTTATCGAGGAAGAGTTCGAGGGCTGCCCGTTTAATTTTTTCTTCGGTTGTCATAATTGAAAAACAAAATTAATAAAATTTAACAATGTTTAAGGCAATGTTTAAATAAAACTATGTTTAGAATGGTTTGGTTGTGAATAAGATACAGTGTTATTTGAAAAATATGATTTTAATACATGCTTATGGTGGTGAAAAGCCTCCCCTGCCAGGTTTTTTTCTCTTTCATCCTTTGTTCGATGAGTTGTAACACCCGGTCGGCGCGTATCAGCCCCCATGTGCTTACCAGTAGAAAACGCGGGGGAACTTCACCCGACAGCCTTTCGATTAGGATCGCCGGATTCAGTCGTTCAAGAAATTCAATAATAAAATCGATGTATTCATCAAGATCGAACAGTGTAAAACCAGAAGGGTCTTTTTGGTATTCTTCAGCCATCATGGTGCCTTTAATAATCTGCAACTGATGAAGTTTAAGGCTGTTTATGGGAAGTTGCGAAATGATCTCTGCCTGAGCCAGCATGTCACCGGTGGATTCCCCGGGCAAACCGAACACCAGGTGGGCGGAAGTAAATAAATTACGGGCAGCAGTTTTTTCTAGGGCTTCCATGGCAGTTTCAAAAGTATGCCCGCGGTTGATGGTTTCCAGCGTTTTATTGTAGCATGATTCGATGCCATATTCTATTGAAATATAATGTTTTTCTGATAAGTCCTGAAGATGGTCCAGTTTCTCATCATCAATGCAGTCGGGCCGGGTACCAATGGCAATACCCGATATTAAGGGATGTGCCAGGGCTTCGCCATAGATTTTTTTTAGTTCAGAGAGTTCTTTATACGTGTTGGAATACGGCTGAAAATAGCCAATGTATATTGTTGCCCTTCTGTAACGTAATCTATGAAAATCAATGCCTTCGTCAATTTGTTGTGTGATGCTTTTTTCGGGCAGGCAGTAGGAGGGGTTGAAGGCTTTGTTGTCACAATAGGTACAGCCGTCAGTAGATAACGTTCCATCGCGGTTCGGGCAGGTAAACCCGGCGTCGATACTTAGTTTCTGAAGGCGGCTTCCGAATTTTTTTATGCAATAGGATGAATAGGCATTGAAGGGTCTTTCACTGCCCCACGGAAATAACTCTATTGGTTTATGTAACAAGATCAGTCTAACTCCTCTAAGGTTTCAATATATATTATACCCCTTTGGGCCAGTTCGCTCAGCATAAATTCCACACATTCAGGATATTTACCGATGTATTCCGGTACAGATAATCCTTTTTGTGTATACAATCCGTTGGCGATCATACGCAGGGCAACAGTGGCTGTATATCCTGTGGTCCGTGCCATAGAGTGAGTTTGTGTTTCTTCGTCGTAGCGGTCGAGCAGGTCGTAGGCGTATCGCAGCGTTTTGCCGGCTTTTTTTCCTTCAACAATAACTTTCATGATGGTGATGTCTCTTTCGCCTTTTTTTAACTCCCACATCGGGAACAGGAGCTTTGCAGTAACATCCATAGGCTTGATATTAAGGCCTTTAACCTCAATTTCTTTTTGACTGAAAAAGCCGGTTTGGCGGAGTATTTTCATCAGGGCGATGTGTCCGGGATAACGCAAGGTTTTTTCTTTGATATTGGCTGCTTTGATAGTGCTACCCAGCGAACGTATGCCATCGCTGTTGAAAGCTTCCAGTGTGCCGATACCCGGAAAATTCAGCAGTTCAGCATCTGATAATGCCTCTTTGGTCACCTGTTTAAAGTTCTCAATGTACCGGGCGGGACGTGTATATTCTTCTATCACATCAACAGGCGAAAACACGGCTTTGTATTCATAAGGGTACTCCCTGATCTCGGGCAGCCCGCCTACATAAGTCAGGCAGGTTTCTGTTTCATCCAGCAGGTGATGCACGTAACCCGTAAGTATGTGCATCATACCCGGCGCTACGCCGCAATCCATAATGGCTGTTACATTATTCTTTTTTGCAAGCTCATCAAGGATAAATGGATCTTCAGGAAAGAAAGCGATATCTACCACATTTTTTCCGGCTTCGATGATGGCTTTCAGCGTCTGAAATCCCAAGAAACCGGGGACTGCGTTAATGACCATATCATATTCCGAAACGATTTTTTTTACTGTTTCAGGAAACGACAGATCTTGCTGTATGGTCTTAATATCAAAGGATTTAAGGTGTTCAAATGAAACAGGGTTGATATCGGCAATACTGACTTCATAGTCATCATCTTTTGCAAGATCGATAGCCATAGGCCCTCCGACAAGTCCGGCGCCGAGAACGATAATTTTCATATAGGTGTGTTTTAACTGCAAATCTACATAAAATGCTTCAGATATCTATAATTGCAAACACAAAGTCAAAAAAGTAAGGGTTCAACGTGTTTTGTATTTCTCTGGCGATTTCAGTTGGAAATATCAAAAAGACGTTTGAATTTATGTAATTGTATGACAAAGTATGCAAGGGGAAAATCCGCTTCATAGATGTTCCTTCGGGAAAAAGAACGCAAATAATCTCTGCGTTGATATGCACCCTGCGACTTACTGATTTGAGGTTTTATAAAAATTGACAATTTGTCGATTACAACTCGACATAATTGTGTATATTTGTCGAAAACAATTCGACATGAGTTTAATTGAAAGAAAAATTTCAGGCAGGCTCAGAGAAGCCATGCATACTTCCGAAATTATCGTGCTTACCGGTATGCGGAGGGTCGGGAAAACCACGGTGTTAAAAGTGTTATTTCAGGAAATTCCCGGAAAAAACAAGATTTTTTTGGATTTTGAAAATCTTTTAGACCGGAAAATTTTTGAAGAAACAGATTTTAACCGGATTTTAACCGGATTAAAAGAAGCAGGCCTCAAAAATGAAAAAGGTGCGTATGTCTTTATTGATGAAATCCAGAACTTTCCACAATCTGTTCACGCACTAAAATATTTATATGACCATTATTCCATAAAGTTCATTGTTACCGGCTCCAGCAGTTTTTATCTGAAAAATTTATTTCCGGAAAGTTTAGCCGGAAGAAAGACGATTTTTGAAATATTCCCACTTGATTTTCAGGAATTTTTGCGATTTAAAGAAGTTTCTGTTCCGTTTGAAACATCTTTTAAACAAAAAGCAGAAAACAAAAATATCATACGCCACGAAAAATTAAGTGGGTATGTTTCTGAATATATTGAATGGGGCGGATTTCCACAAGTTGTTCTCGCTTCTGATATAAACCATAAAAAAAGACTTATTTCAGATATTTTTTCATCTTACTATCAGAAGGATATTCTGCAATTATCGGATTTTAAGAACCTTAATGCTTTTCGTGATTTGCTGATGCTGTTAATTCAGCGCACGGGATCAAAGCTCGATATATCAAAGCTGGCATCAGAAACAGGTATAAGCCGCGACACGGTATATAGTTATCTGTCGTTTCTTGAAGCAACTTATATGATTTCGCTTATACGGCCTTTTTCAGGTAATGCTGACAGGCAAGTTAGCGGTTCGCGAAAATTATATTTCTGTGACAATGGAATACTGTCGGTTTTTGGAAAGCTTTCCGAAGGCAGTATGTTTGAAAATGCAGTGTATTGCCAATTGAGGGATATTGAGAAAATCAATTATTATCAAAAGAGAAGCGGGATTGAAATTGATTTTGTTTTGCCCGGTCAGGAAATTGGCATTGAGGTTAAATCAAGATGGAATGATATTGATTTTAATAAAGTAGCCCGTGTTTCATCCGAAATAAAACTAAAAGAATCATATTTACTAACAAGGCAGTTTAACGAACACAAAATGTGCATCCCTTTTGAAATGCTTTGAACGTATCAAAATTTGACGAAAATATTCCGGTTTATAATGAACATGAGAATAAAGTTGTGTTCAATCTCTTTGAAACCAACTTATATAACTTTGGTAATGTTAAAGAAATTTGAATTTATCAAAAATTCCATTGTTCGCCCTGCTCTTGTTATGATAATCACAGGGTGACTAGAAACTTCAAACTGTTTGAAAAACTTTATTATTGCAGTCCCCCCGTGATTGATACGCAAATTGATCTTAGCGTACTTTTGGAAAACCCAGTTGTCCCCGTTGTGCGAAGTTTGCAACCCGTTGTGCGAAGTTTGCAACTTCGCACTTCTCAATTTACTATCTTCAGCTTCGCATATTGCAGCAATAACTGTTTTTCTCAGTACCTTTGTTGCCTATGCTACAAGTATGAAAAAAATATGTTCATTGGTTTTGTTGCTGGTTTCATGTAATCTGTTTTCACAGGGTTATTGGACTCAGAAGGCCGATTTTGGAGGCACCCCGAAATATTGGGCTGTAGGATTTGCGGCAGGTGTTAAAGGTTACGCCGGATTGGGACGTGGATTGGGCTTTACCAATTCCAGTGATCTGTGGGAGTACAATCCCGGAACTAATATCTGGACACAAAAATCAAGTTTTCCCGGAGGTGCACGTTATTCATCTCATGTTTTTGTCATAAACAATAAAGCTTATTTTTGTTCAGGGGCATACTGGAGCGGGGCTCCCGGCGGCTATACCCCTTACCATGATGTGTGGGAGTATAACCCGTCAACTGATACATGGACTCAGAAAAATAATTTTCCGGGTCCGGGGAGACATGATGCCTTTGCTTTTTCATTTGCAGGCAAGGGCTATTTATGTTTTGGTCAGGATAGTACACAAAACCGCCTGAACGATTTGTGGGAGTATAATCCTGCGACCGACACCTGGATACAGAAAGCTGCTTTTCCCGGTACTGCGCGATCAGGAGGAATTCAATTTGGATTTGGTAAATATGGATATATCGGGTTGGGAAGAGATAACAATAATGTTTCTCTGGGCGATATCTGGCGATATGATTGTGCCACGAATACCTGGTCTCAGATGGCTAATTTTCCGGGTGCCAGCAGAACGTCGGCTTCCACATTTGTTTTGGATCGCAGAGCCTATGTGGTTTGTGGTTATAATTTTCAGACTTCTTCTTATACGAAGGAATTGTGGGAGTATAATCCCGATACAGATACCTGGGTGCAGCGGGAAACTTTTACAGGGACGGGAAGAGCCTGCGGGACTCCTTTTGCCATTAACAACCGGGGGTTTTTTGGTATGGGAAATACAAATAATACTTTTTATAAAGATCTGTGGGAATATACGCCCTGGTGCCTTGATTCTGTCAACACTGATGTCTCCCTGACGGGGACCACCATTAATGCCAATGCTTCGGGCGCGGTGTATCAATGGCTTAATTGTGACAGCGCTTTTGCACAGGTGTCTAACGCGACCGGACAGAGCTTCACACCGGCCTGGGCCGGAAATTATGCTGTAATTATTACTCAGGATGTTTGTGTGGATACATCGGACTGTATTGAAGTTTCTTGTTTTGATACCATAAACACCGCGGTGACCCTGTCGGGTATGACCATATACTCGCTTGCTCCCGGCGCCTCTTACCAATGGCTTAATTGCGATATCGGTTTTGCAGTGATTGATAATGAGACCAATCAGAGTTATTCGCCGCCTGTCGACGGAAATTACGCTGTTGTTGTAACTCAGGGTAACTGCAGCGATACCTCGGAATGTATAACATTCAGTGCTTATGGTATTGATGAAACGGAGAATGTAAATGTTTTGATTTATCTCAATCCATTGCAAAATGAAATAATTGTTGATGTAAAAGCAGGCGAGGTAAAGTCGGCTTTAATTCTCACCGACATGTATGGAAGAATCGTCAGGACATTCCATGTTAGCAGTTCTGGCTTTCATAAATTCAATACCGGTTTTATTTCCGGAGGGATTTATTTGGTCAGTTTTGAAACTGATCATGGAAAAGTCGTAAAGAAGTTTTTCGTTTCAGAATGATGTTGTGCGAAGTGTGCACCCCGTTGTGCGAAGTTTGCAACTTCGCACTTCTCAATTTACTATCTTCAGCTTCGCATATTGCAGCAATAACTGTTTTTCTCCCACGCTGTCAAATAATACCGTGGTTTTTTTATTGGGTCCGTAGCCTTCAATGGTCATCACGCGGCCCTTACCAAACCGCTGGTGTTCCACGGTCATGCCGACGCGGATGTCTTCGGTCTCTGAGGCTGTAAAGTCCGAAGCGCTTTTTGAAATATCCTTGATCTTTTTCAGGTTCAGATGTTTTGCGATTCCTGCAGGTGAAACGTTTACCTTATTTCCTGCTTTGGTATCGGGTGTAATGCTAATAGGTTTGGGTTTTGCTTTTACCACCCACGGATCGCCGGTTACGGCCTGCTTCATTTTGTGGGGCGTGTCAATATACGCAGGGTCAATTTCGTCAAGGAAACGGCTTTTTTCACAGAAGATCATTTCTCCGTAACGGTACCGGTTCTCGGCATACGACAAAGTAAGGCGTTTCATGGCGCGGGTTATGGCTACATAGAACAGGCGGCGTTCTTCTTCCAGGTCGTCGCGTGTGTGCAGCGCCTGCATCGAGGGGAACAGGTTTTCTTCAAGCCCGGCAACAAAGACATAGGGGAATTCAAGACCTTTGGCCTGGTGTATCGTCATCAGCGAAACATGGTCGGTATTTTCTTTGTCGTTGGTGTCTTGATCGGTAAGCAGGGCGATATCCTGCATGAACAGGTCGAGGGTGCGTATCGTGTTTTCAAGCGGTGTGCCGTCGGGAGCGAACAACATTTCTTTTTCGGTGAACTCTTTGATGGCGTTCAGCAATTCATCGATATTTTCAACCCGGCTGACACCTTCCGGCGATTCGTCCTGTTTGAGCTCTTTGTAGATGCCGCTGTTGAAAGCAATCTGACGGGCAATTTCATAAGCATTTTTAATGGGTATCTGCACCGTGAAACTACTGATCATGGTGGCAAAATCTTTTAGTTTCTGCATAGCGCCTGCATTGATGGGCAGATTATATAAGACAGGATTTTCGATGATCTCCCAGGAACTTTTTTGCAGAGCTGTTGATGCCAGCACCACCTTCTGAAGTGTCGTGTCGCCTATGCCACGGGCAGGAAAATTGATGATGCGGAACAGTGCTTCCTCGTCGCGATTGTTGATGATCAACCGGAAATAAGCCAGCAGGTCTTTAATTTCCTTTCGCCTGTAAAACGACAATCCTCCATAGATTTTGTACGGGATGTTGAGTCGCCTCATGGCCTCCTCAATAGAACGCGATTGCGCATTGGTACGGTAAAGTATGGCAAAATCTGCATTGGGCAGCTGGAAATTCATTTTTGTTTCAAACACCGAATTTGCAATCATGGAGCCTTCCTCATTGTCGGATGTGGCTTTTATCAGGACGATTTTGTTGCCTTCTTCGTTTTCGGTCCATATCTCCTTGAAATATTGCCTTTTATTTTTTTGTATCACACTGTTGGCCGCATTTACAATGTTTTGGGTCGAACGGTAGTTTTGTTCCAGCTTTACTGTCTGTGCATCAGGATAATCGCTTTTGAAGTTCAGGATATTCTGAATATTGGCGCCACGGAACCCGTAAATACTCTGGGCATCATCGCCCACGACGCAGATGTTTTCATTATCAGCAGCCAGTTTTTTGACGATCATGTACTGGGCATAATTGGTATCCTGGTATTCGTCAACGAGAATGTAGACAAACTTATGCTGGTATTTGAACAGTATATCCGGAAAATCACGCAGCAGTTGGTTGGTGTAATACAACAGGTCGTCAAAATCCATGGCATAGGCGCTTTTCAGCTTATTATTGTAAATGGTAAAAAGCTGTCCTAACTGTGGTTTGCCGGAAGCTTTGTCGTAGTCGGTGAGTTCAACATTGCGGTTGTAATCTTCGGCAGACATCAGGTTGTTCTTGGCGGCCGATATCCGGTTAAGAACATAGGCCGGAGGATATTGCTTTACATCGAGATTTTGTTCTTTAAGAATGGCTTTCATGATACTTTTGGTGTCATCAGTATCATAGATAGTGAAATTCTGCGGAAAGCCGAGAACATGTCCCTCAATGCGGAGGATGCGGGCAAAGATCGAGTGAAAAGTGCCCATCCACACATTGCGGGCATCGGTTGAGCCGACAAGTCTGGTGATACGGTCTTTCATCTCCCGGGCTGCCTTATTGGTAAAGGTCAGCGCTAGTATGTTAAAGGGGTCGACACCCTGCTGGAGCAGGTAGGCCACACGGTACGTAAGAACTCTGGTTTTGCCGGATCCGGCGCCCGCAAGCACCATCAGCGGACCGTTGATGCATGATACAGCTTTTTTTTGTTCTTCGTTTAAGTCGTCAAGTATATCTTTTGGCATGAGAAAAATATTGTTGCAAAGTTAAGACAATGATTTCAGATTTCAGAAATCAGAATGCTGAAATACTTATTTATTTCCGTACCCATGTATGAAGGGCAATTTTATTCAGAAAAATACTATCCAAATCTAAATTCGTGCATCTGAAATATCCGCGTCGGCGACTTTCCAACTCCCAACTCCCGGCTCCCAACTCCCGACTCCCTCCCGATAGCTATCGGGACCTTCCGACTCCCGACTCCCAACTCCCGACTCCCAACTCCCAACTCCCGTCTTCTGGCTTCCGACTTCCCCTTCTTCCTTAAAACGTTTCTTTTTTCCGATATGCTATACCATGATATTCTGCAATAAGTTCGCCCTGTGAATTAGTAACATTGACATTATACGTAGCCGTTTTATTATTCTTCGATGATTCTGTGGCTTCGGCAAACAATAGCCCTTTCTGTGCAGCTTTGATAAAACTAATACTTGCATTTATTACAATAGCAATGTCTCCATGAGAGTTGGCGGCGGCGGCAAGCGTGAAATCAGCAAGTGTAAAAATGGCGCCGCCCTGCGCGATATCAACCCCATTGAGGTGTTCGTCCATAATCTCCATTTTTGACCTTGCACAGCCGTTCGATACTTCCAGCAACTCTATTCCGAGAAGTTTTGCAAACCGGTCTCTGCCTAATAATTCACGTACATTCATTTCTTTGGTTTTTAATAATGAGAAATCTTTTACAAAACTACAAAACAAAGGTTTGAATCTGTATTGAAAATGAAATATTGAGAAGGATTTTGCGTTTTTCAAAAAAGTTAATCCATGAAAAAAATTATCCCGGTAGGACTATTGTTCATTTGCCTGCCTTTTGTCATTTTGGCACAGTTGAAAACTCCTGACAAAGAAAAAGTGGAAACATTTCTGAAAAGCAAGACTTATGTAGTGCTCGAAGATAATCCTTTCTCGGCATTTAATGCTTTTGTTTCTGATGGGCTAAACGATGTTTGGAAAATCACACCTTTTGAAATAATCAATTATGAGGTATTTGAAAAGAAGATGGGCGACAATAGAAGTTCATTTCTTTTTGTGTCGCAGGCACAGATGGGAAAGGGTGATTTGAATTCGTATTTTATCATCAATCTGGTGATGGGTGATGTTTCTAAAAATATCAATAAAATGCCTGAACTGTGCGTTGTTCCTGTTTCTTTTGATGAAGTGGATCCTGAAGTTTATGAATACAGGTTCCCGGCGCTGATAAAATTTATTGATTATTTTATCCGTTACGCACAAAAAAATCCCGGGAAAGATATTCAGCAGATTGTCAAGGAGAATGCTTCTGAGTTGAAAAATTATGAGCTTTGGTTAATACAAGATGATCTTGCTTCATCTGTCAATACCGTTGAAAAAATAAAAAAATATTATCCCTACACGATAAAATTTACAACTGCCGAAGAAATAAGCAAGGCGATAGATGAAAACAATCCAAAAGTTGCTTTTCTGCACAAAGTAGGGCCGGAAGGAACAGCAGCAGGCAGTGCCTCGGTATATAAATTCGTCATCACGGCAAAAGAGGGCAAACCTCTGTATTTTGATCAACATAAGGTCAGCCCCGACAAACCTGATGCTTTTTTAGATGAGGATTTTAAGAATCTGGCGGAGTAATTTGATTTTATAAAAGAAAGTCTAAATAATTCTCAGGTGTGATCGTTTTTGTGGTGCAATTTGGGTAAGCATTGCGGAAAGTCTTTGCAAAATATGCTTCTTTTCCCTGTCTCCATTTGAATTCATATGCGAATAGTTTTCCGTCTCTTTCTTCAATATAGTCAATTTCCTGCTGTTGTTTCGTTCTCCAGAAATAATTTGAGGTCGTTATTTGATTATATTCAAGGTATTTTTGTCGCTCGCTGATTAGGAAGTTTTCCCATAAAGCACCTGAGTCGCTCCTTAATTCAATATCCTTGTATTCACCCAAAAGGGCATTTCTGACACCATTATCAAAGAAATAAATTTTTCTGCTTTTTTTTAATTCGTTTCTGAGATTTCGGTTGAATGAAGATAGCCGGAATATAATAAAGGATTTCTCTAAAAGGTCAATATACCGTTGTACTGTTTCAATATTGCACCCTGCAGTCTGTGCTAATTCATGATATGAAACCTCGCTGCTTATTTGAAGCGCCAAAGCTTTTAATAATTTTTGTATAATTTCGGGTTTGCGGACATCATTAAAATTAAAAATATCTTTATACAGATAACTATTGACCAGATTTTTTAAATTTATCGTTTCATCACCAGGATTACACACTATATCAGGGTAAAAGCCATAAATAAGACGATGTTGCAATAAACGTTTTTCATCAGTCACCCCATGATGATTTATTAATTCTTGTGTCGAAAACGGCATAAGAAAAAACTCATATTTTCTTCCGGTCAACGGTTCATTGATTTCATTGCTTAATTCCAATGATGACGAGCCCGAGACATATAACTGAACATCTTTTATTTTATCGGTTATTAATTTCAGGGTTATCCCTATGTTCTTTATACGCTGCGCCTCATCAATCACGAGTATTTTTGATGAACCAATCATCGCTTTCAGCTGGGTTGAGGTTACGTTATCGAGTTTTTGTCTTAAATCCGGTTCGTCTCCGTCCCAGAATAAGATATCATTTTTCATATTTTTAAGCAACATGTTTAGCAAGGTGCTTTTCCCTACCTGTCTTGCCCCGAGGATAATAATTGCCTTCTTTTTCCCTGAGTTTTTTACGATGATATTTTCAAAAAGTCGTTGGATCATTTTTTTTGATTTTTTACAAAAATATGACTTATTTCGGTTATAACAAAGAAAAGTTATAACTTTATTCGGTTACAACGTGAAAAAGTAAAAAATGGGCATTTGAGCACTTTTCAATTTGCACCTATAAAACAGCCGGTAAAGTATTTTCCTAATAATTTTGTACTTTTGCTTTTCTCAAAAAAAATACTGAATAAATTAATTACCGTTTATAATGGCCGACGACAAAAAGATAATCTTTTCCATGGTGAATGTCAGCAAGACGTTTCCGCCCAACAAACAGGTACTGAAAGATATTTACCTTTCTTTTTATTACGGCGCCAAGATTGGTGTTATCGGACTTAACGGATCGGGTAAGTCCACCTTGCTGAAGATAATTGCAGGGATTGAAAAATCTTTCAATGGCGAAGTGGTGTTTTCTCCGGGCTACTCAGTAGGTATACTGCAGCAGGAACCCGAACTGGACAACACCAAAACCGTAAAGGAGATCGTTCAGGAAGGCGTGCAGGGTGTTGTTGACCTGTTGAAGGAATACGAGGAGGTAAACAACAAATTTGCAGAACTCATGTCGGATGAAGAGATGAATAAACTCATCAGCCGGCAGGGAGAACTCACAGAGTTACTCGATCAGCATGATGCCTGGGAACTCGACAATAAACTGGAACGCGCCATGGATGCCCTGCGCTGTCCTGAAAGCGATGTGCTGATCGAAAACCTCTCCGGTGGAGAACGCCGGCGCGTGGCATTATGCAGATTACTTTTGTCGGAACCGGATATTTTGTTGCTCGATGAGCCTACCAACCATCTCGATGCCGAATCGGTGGAATGGCTCGAACATCATTTGCAGCAATATAAGGGAACGGTGATCGCGGTGACGCACGACCGTTATTTTCTCGATAATGTGGCCGGCTGGATATTGGAACTCGACAGGGGAGAAGGTATTCCCTGGAAGGGAAACTATTCATCCTGGCTGGAGCAGAAAACAAGCAGGCTGAAAATGGAAGAAAAGACCGAAAGTAAGCGCGCCAAAACCCTCGAACGCGAGCTGGAATGGGTGCGTATGGCTCCCAAAGCCCGCCATGCCAAAGGCAAAGCCAGGCTGAAAGCATACGAAAACATGCTGAACGAGGATGTAAAACAGAAAGACGAAAAACTCGAGATATTTATACCTAATGGTCCCCGCCTGGGCGATGTGGTCATCGAAGCCAAAAAAGTTTCAAAAGCTTATGGAAATAAACTTTTATTTGAAAATCTGGAATTTATGCTTCCCCCGGGAGGTATTGTAGGCGTTATCGGCCCTAATGGTGCGGGAAAAACAACCTTGTTCCGCATGATGATGGGTCTTGAGAAACAGGATTCCGGTACATTTAAAGTCGGGGAGACCGTTAAGATCGCTTATGTAGATCAGGCTCATGTGGATATCGACCCGGAAAAAAATGTATGGGAAGTGATTTCCGAAGGCAATGAAAACATCATACTCGGCAACCGCACCATGAATTCCAGGGCTTATGTCTCGCGCTTTAATTTCAGTGGACCCGATCAGGGCAAAAAGGCAGGGGTGCTTTCTGGAGGAGAACGTAACCGCTTGCATTTGGCACTCACCTTAAAACAGGAAGCAAACGTGCTGCTGCTTGATGAACCTACCAACGACATTGATGTTAACACACTACGTGCTTTGGAAGAAGGTCTCGAAAGCTTTGCCGGATGCGCTGTGATCATCTCTCACGATCGTTGGTTCCTCGACCGTATAGCCACACATATCCTTGCCTTTGAAGGCGATTCACAGGTCTATTATTTTGAAGGCACCTATTCGGAATATGAAGAAAATAAAAAGAAGCGTATGAGTGATACCAGCCCTAAAAGAATCAGATATAAAAAACTTATATAACAATCGCTATATGCATACGCACCGCATCTTCCAAGCTCTCAATCTCTCTCCCGATACCTATCGGGACTCCCATTCTCCCATTCCCTTATTTAACTCAATCTCCCAAACTCAACATTAACCTAACCAACTCAACAACAAATTTTCCAATATGCCACGAATCTTAGTAATCGATGATGAAAAAAGTATACGTAACACCTTGCGCGAGATCCTTGAATACGAGAAATACCAGGTAGATGATGCTCCCGACGGCGCCGAAGGTCTTCTTTTGGTGGACAAAGAAAAATATGATGTGATATTGTGCGACATCAAAATGCCGAGGATGGATGGTATTGATGTTCTGAAAGCCATTTTAGGCAAGACAGATACTCCTGTGGTAATGATATCGGGACACGGTAATATTGAGACGGCAGTGGAATCAATCAAACTGGGCGCCTACGATTTTATTGCCAAACCGCTCGACCTGAACCGTCTGCTGATTACGCTGCGCAATGCTATGGACAAGTCCACGCTTATCAGTGAAACAAAAGTGCTGAAGAGAAAGATTAGTAAAACATGGGAAATGATTGGTGAATCTCCGGTTATCAAACATATAAAGGATATGATCGACCGCGTGGCACCCACGGATGCACGTGTGCTGATCACCGGCGAAAATGGAACCGGAAAAGAACTTGTTGCCCGCTGGCTGCACGAAAAAAGCAAACGTGCCGGCCTCCCTTTTATCGAAGTAAACTGTGCGGCCATACCATCTGAACTCATTGAAAGCCAACTTTTCGGCCATGAAAAGGGTTCGTTTACGTCGGCGGTCAAACAACGCAAGGGCGATTTTGAACAGGCGGATGGCGGTACCATCTTCCTTGACGAGATCGGTGACATGAGCCTGTCGGCGCAGGCCAAAGTGCTTCGTGCCCTGCAGGAAAACAAAATCACACGTGTAGGGGGCGAAAAGGATATTCCTGTCAATGTCAGGGTGATAGCTGCAACCAACAAAAATATGGAGGAAGAGATCAGCAAAAAGAATTTCAGGGAAGACCTGTATCACCGGATCAGTGTGATCCTGATTGAAGTACCTCCGCTAAATCAGCGTATAGAAGATATTCCGCTGCTGGTTGACCATTTTGTTAATGATATTTGTACCTCACAGGGCAGACCGGTAATTAAAGTGCAAGATAGTGCTATTGAGGAGCTTAAGAAGATACAGTGGACCGGCAATATCCGTGAACTCAGAAATGTGGTGGAAAGGCTGATCATCCTCTGTGATAAAGAAATTGCCGGGCATGATGTGGAGTTATATGCGCATCCGTTAAAACAGAATAAACCGTAATAATTTAAAACTTTATAATAATGAACCTAATTAAAAAATGTACAGTCCTTTTTGCTGCATTTGTTTTTATATTATTGAACGTAAGTAATGCACAGACATCTGGTAACAAGGCACTCCTTGATTCTGCCTACACTTATTTTGAAATGGAAAATTACCCCGCTTCTTTGGCCTGTTTTTTAAAACTCAAGACCAGCGAACCGGAGAATGCAAATATTGACTACCACATCGGTGTGTGTTACAAGCATATGCCCTCCGAAAAATATAAAGCCATTCCATATCTTGAAATGGCGGTAAAAAACATATCAAGGGATCATACCGGAACAAAAGACGAAAAAACAGCGCCTGCTGATGCATATTTTTATTTGGGTACGGCATACCTTATTAACTATGACCTGGAAAAAGCTGTTGCAGCAACCGAACAATACAAAACATTACTTAACCCCAATGATGAATCGGAGAAAATTAAATTTAAGAATGCTGATCGCCAGATTGCTATGGCCCGGGTGGCAAAGGAATTGATAAAAGATCCAATTCCTATCACAGTTGAAAATCTGGGCAAACATGTAAATACCCGCTTCCCGGAATATGCCCCTGCCATAGTACTGGATGGCAACACACTGTTGTTTACCGCCCGCCGTGATGAGAATGTGGGAGATATGGTGGAAGATAACGGTTATTATTTTGAAGATATCTACATGTCAAAAAAAAGCGAGATTACAAAATGGACCGAAGCCATAAACATTAAAACTGTTAATACGCAGGATCATGAGGCGTCTATCAGTTTATCTTCTGACAAAAAGCAGTTATTTATTTATAAAGATGACGGAGGTGATGGTAATGTATATGTCAGCAATCACTCTGAACATGAATGGCAAAAACCTGTAAAACTCGGCAATCCGATCAATAGCAAAGCATGGGAAACACATGCCAGTCTGTCTTCGGATGGAAATACCATTTATTTTACCAGCGACCGCAAAGGTGGTTATGGCGGGTTGGATATTTACAAGTCCGAAAAAAATGCAAATGGCAAATGGGGTGAAGCTATAAACCTGGGCAACGTCATAAACACAGAATTTAATGATGACGGGCCTTTTCTTTTGTACGATAATGTACTGTATTTCTGTTCTCAGGGACATAAGACTATGGGTGGTTATGATATTTTTTACAGCAGGCTTAAAAATGATTCTACCTGGTCGGAGCCTGTAAATATCGGGTATCCCATAAATACTACCGATGATGATCTTTTTTATACACCGGTGGATTCCTTAACAGCATATTTTGCATCCGTCAGGGTTATTGACAGCTATGGAACACCCGGCTTTGGCAACCTCGATATTTACCGGCTTACCATTCACCCGGTCGTGATCAAAGGAATTGCTTATGACAAGCATACCCGTGAAATATTGCCCGGTGCAAAAGTTTATTTGTTGAATGATAAAATGGAGATAATCGAGGAAACCGTTGCAGACACCAATGGTGCTTATTGTTTTCCGGCTTCTTATAACAGGAATTATTTCTTAAAGGCATCCAAAGACTCCTACACTGACGCAACCGATAAGGCTTCCACCTACAACATCGGCGAAAAAAAAGAAGTTGTTGTTGATCTTTTCCCCGAACGGATTTTTGACGTTTCACTGAAGATACATGTTGATGATGCACAAACATATATGCCACTGAATGAGGTTCGTGTTATCGTAAAAGATGTTTTATCCGGTGATACTGTAAATCTGATTACAGACGAAAACGGAGATATTGTTAAGAACCTGCCGGATAAAAAAAATAATGACAGTCTGCACTATGAAATAGAATTTGCTAAGCAGGGATATTTAGATAAAAACCTTGATTTCAGGTATCACATCACGAAACCCGGCGAAATATTAATAAAAGAAAATCTTGGCAAGCTGTTGATTCGCGGCCTGGTATTAAACAAACAGACCAAAGAAATTATTCCCGGTGCAGATGTATTCCTGATGGACGAAAAAATGGATACTATCGACCGGGCTTCCGCTGATGATAAAGCTGCATTTTCATTCAGTGCTGATTATGACAGAAAGTATTATTTATCAGCCCGTAAAAAGAGCTACACCGAAGGAAATAACACTGTTTCTACATACAATGCCGGCAACACCAGAGAGTTTACTGCCAACCTTCTGCTGGAGCAATCAGTTCCTGTTTCTTTGAAAATACTGATTTTTGATGCCAATACCAACGAGATACTGAAGGATGTGAAGATTGAAATGAAAGATATGCAATCCGGGAAGATAGAAATACTGATGACTGATAAAAACGGAGAGCTGTTTATACCCCTTGAGCATAAAACCATCAACGACAGCCTAGTATATAATATGGTGATCAGTAAAGAAACATATCTGGCTAAATATTTTAAATACAGGTATTTAATCAAAAAACCAGGCGAAATTGTTATTCGGGAACCTATAGGAAGGTTGGAAGTAGGTACTGATCTCGCTAAAGTCATTCAGATAAATAATATTTATTTTGACTTTGATAAATATTATATAAGGCCTGATGCTGCTATAGAATTGGATAAAATTGTGAAGATCATGAATGAGAATCCGTCTATCGTCATAGAACTGGGTTCTCATACCGACTGCCGCAACACCTATGCCTATAATGAAGTGTTGTCAAAAAACCGTGCAAAATCAAGTGTGGCCTATATTGTCAGCAAGGGTATCGATCCCAAACGTATCACCGGAAAGGGTTATGGCGAATATCAGATGCTTGTCAACTGTCCCTGTGAAGGTACGCGGGAATCTCAATGTACAGAAGAAGACCATCAGATGAACCGGCGCACCGAATTCCGGATTATCGGCTTCATTGACGGTATGGGTAATGTCTCTATAAAAAGTGACAAAGGTTCTGACATCCTCGTAGATCCCAAACCCGGCACTGAATGGAAAAAAGGCAATAATGAACCTTTAAAGAAACAGAGCTTTTCTGCCCAACCCAGTGATAAAATTTACAAAACTATTGAAGACAAAGCGAAACCGTTAGATAATCTGATATATCGCGTACAAATAATGACCTCTGGCACGGACCTTCCGGCCACTGACCCGCTTTTTAAAGGCCTGCAGAATGTTTATAAATACAAGCAGAAAGGTTTGTACAAATATACCTGGGGTGAAACCAACCTGATTGAAGAGGCCGAACAAATTCGGCTGCAAATGAAAGAAAAAGGTTTTCACGAGGCATTTATTGTGCCCTTTTATAAGAATTCACGAATTACCCTCGAAGAGTTGGAGGAACTTTTAAAGAATAACAATTAATATTCGTAAAAAATTGATATATAAATAATTAACGCCTGTTTTTTACTGATGAACAAAAACAGTATGTGTTATTTAACTATAATTACATTTTAGTTCAGATGAATTTTTTATAAAAAGTGTTTGAATATTTCTGAAAGGTATGTATACGATAATGGCAGTATTATTCATTGTTAACCAATGATTTAAGATAAATTTATTTTAAAAAAATAACAATGAGAATTGATATCATCACCATTTTTCCGGAAATATTCGATAGCCCTTTCAATTATTCCATTATCAAAAGAGCTAAAGAAAAAGGGCTTGCGGAGATACATCTGCAACAACTACGCGATTATACAAAGAATAAATATAAAAGTGTGGACGATTATCCATATGGTGGCGGTGCAGGTATGGTGATGATGATTGAACCCATAGCATCTTGCATCGGGAAATTAAAGTCGGAACGGAATTACGACGAAGTTATTTACACTTCTCCCGACGGGGAATTGCTGGATCAGCCGATGGCTAATCATTTATCCACCAGGGGTAATATAATTATTTTATGTGGCCACTTCAAAGGAATAGATGAACGTATAAGGGAAAAATATATTACAAAGGAAATCTCTGTTGGAGATTATGTGCTGTCGGGTGGCGAACTGGCTGCAGCAATCATCTGCGATAGTATAATACGGCTTATACCCGGGGTATTGGGAGATGAAACCTCAGCTTTGTCCGACTCCTTCCAGGATGGCCTGCTTGCTCCACCTGTATATACCAGACCCGCTGATTTTCAGGGAATGAAAGTTCCGCCGGTTTTGTTATCAGGTAACGACGCGGAAATTGCAAAATGGCGTTATGAGCAATCCGTAGAACGGACAAAAAAAAGGAGACCGCGCTTATTAGGGCCTGATAGTGAGTAAAATACTTAACCCGATACAGGCCTTTAAGGAATACTTATTAATAATGTATGCATATGATTATTGCAGAATTCTTACGAAGTAATAAAAAAATTGATCTTTAATTTACCGTTATTAAAAAATAAATAATATCTTTGCACTCCAATTTCAAAAAAAATACAGCGATGAACCAGACGGAGATAATGAATTTTGTTGAAGATCAGTTTAATAAAAAAATTGAATATCCTTCATTTAAAGCCGGTGATACCATTACAGTCAGTTATAAGATCAAAGAAGGAAACAAGGAACGTATCCAGCAGTTTCAGGGTGTTGTCATACAGCGCTCAGGCGATGGTTCTAAAGAAATGTTTACCGTGAGAAAAATGTCCGGTAATGTGGGTGTGGAAAGAATCTTTCCCATTATGTCTCCCTTTATCGACCAGATCGAGGTAAACAAACGTGGTATGGTTCGCAGAGCGCGTATCTTCTACCTGAGAGACCTTACAGGAAAGAAAGCCCGTATCAAAGAGAAAAAGAAAAGCCAGTCAGCTAAATAAACTTAAAACCCCGCACATGTGGGGTTTTTTGTTTGTCAGGCCTTAAGGATTATTCTGTGATTACAAAAATACATTCACCCTTGGTGTTGTAATACCCCCATCCGTTTCCCTTAATCACTCTGAAAACTTTTTTGCCTTCGCGTGTTATACCGTCAAACTCAGGAGGAATAATAAAGTGGCCATATCTGTTGATCACTCCGTATTTACCGCACATGCCGGGTTCGGGTGCATATTTATTTGTTTTTCTGCCCATGTTCACAATGGCAGACCCGTCAATAAAATCCGAAGCATCATCATATTGTACGCTTATCCTGATTTTTCCGCTGCGGTCGATAAATCCGTATTTACCGGATTTAATAATTCTTGCCAGGCCTGATGAAAACAGAAATGCCACAGGAAACCGGGCGGGAATCACGGTATTACCATCCTTATCAATGTAACCCCACTTGCCCTTTTTCCTGACCGGGCACAACCCCTCCGAAAAACTGCCTGCATTTTCGTATACAGCAGATATCACTATTGTATTGTTTTTATCAATGAATCCCCAGCAGCCTCCGGTAACTTCATTACGACCGCGGGAAAACGTTCCGCCAATATTAACAGCGCTCAACCCTTCGCTGAATCCGCTGATATACCCGTATCTGCAGGGAATAACAAAGGAGCCGAAGGCATCAACCATGCCATAAAGGCCCGAATCCGCACTGACCACGATGCCAAGTCCTCCATTCATATTTCGGGCTTCAAAAAAATTGGAATCTGTGATATAACGACCCAGCGGATTAATATAGCCTTTGTTAAAGAAATACCCTACAGCGGCCCTGTCCTCATCAAACCGGTATGGATTGTTAAAACGCGGAGCGATCACTATATTGCCATCAGGGTCCATGCTGCCCCAGAGCCCGTTGTCTTCAAACTGAGCATATCCGTTATGAAAATCGGTAACATCAGCGTATTGGCAGGGAATGATTTCTTTTCCATCACCGTCAATAAATCCATAAAGACTTTTCTTCATAACCCTTGCCCTGCCTTCCGAAAAGTCGCTGACAGCATCATAAACCGGCTCTGTAATGGGATTTCCTGAGGAATCGATAAAAGTCCATTTGCCGCCTTCCATGAAACCCAGGTCGTCAGGCTTCCCGCCAACACTTACCCTGGCACGTCCTTCCACAAGATATCCCAGATAATCAAAATCCGGCCTGAGCAGGTATTTTCCAGCAGTGTCAATAAATCCGTATTTGCCGTTTACCTTTACCGGGAGGTAATTGTAGTTGACAGTCTGTGCTGTAATGGTGGCAGTTTTCAGGCAAAAAATAATCAAAATGATGATATGTTTCATTGGATAGGTTTTTGTACCGAAATGCCAGCCAGATAGCCTGTCGAAAATGCGATCTGGAGGTTGTAGCCTCCGGTATCGGCATCAAGGTCAAGTATCTCACCTGTAAAATACAGATTCTTGATGAGCTTGGATTCCATCGTCCCGGGATGTATCTCCCTGAGGGATACGCCGCCACCTGTGATGATAGCCTCGTTGTAATCTCTGTGCCCGTTGATATTTATAGGAAAATCCCTGAGCAGTCCGGCAATTTTTTTTCGTTGCTCAGCAGTGATCTGACTGCATTTTTTTTCATTGCTGATTTGCAGAAGTCCCGCAAATACAGGTATGAGTTGTGAAGGAAGTAATCCGCGGAGCAACACGTAAAAACTTTCTTTCCCCATATTGTTCAAGTCCCGGAGCAGGCGCGCATCAAGTTTGGCATGGTCGAGGGCGGGCTTGAGATCGAGGTGGAAAACAATTTTTTTCTTTGCCTGCACTTCATCAATGATTTTTCTGCTGAGTGACAGAATTACCGGGCCTGTCAGCGCATTTTCCATGAATTCCAGCTCTCCGAATAGGTCATGCTTCCGGATGCCATCAATGAATACGCTGACAGATATGTTTTTAAGGTGCAGGCCGTCCAGGTATTTTATAAAGGTGTCGTTCGACAGCAGTGGTACCAGCATGGGGCGTAACGGGTGAACGGTATGCCCTGCCTTCCTGGCAATGCGGTAGCCATCACCGGTAGAACCTGTGGCAGGGTATGACAAACCTCCTGTTGCTATTACAACCGAATTAGAAACAATTCTCTCACGGGCTGTTGTGACGATACCTGTAACTTTACCATTTTCGACTACTATATCTTGCGCGATGGTATTGCATCTCAGGTGAACTCCGTTTTTTTGTGTCCAGGATAGCAGGGCATCTACCACCTCTGTGGCTTTTCCGCTTTCCGGAAATACCCGTCCTCCTTGTTCTGTAACTGTTTTTATCCCGATGCTGTCAAATAAGTTTAACAGTTCTTCCGAAAAAAATGTACCGAAAGCATTATACAGAAAACGGCTGTCCGGCCCGATGTGTTGCATAAAATCGTGTTTCGGGGCAATATTGGTGATGTTACACCTCCCTTTGCCGCTGATGCGCAATTTTCGGGCTGGCATATGCATTTTTTCGAGCAGCAGCACCGACAACCCGCGGCTGGCGGCTGTGCCGGCGCATATCAACCCTGATGCGCCCCCTCCGACAACGATGACATCATAATCCATAAAGGAAAAATATCTGCTAAGTTATGTAAATCTTATTAATAAAAATACTATCACAGGGCATGTTTTCTCTTGCCAGCGTTACAATCTCATATTTCCGGGTATAATGCCGGGGCTGGCGATTTAACGGATAATAATTTTTTGCTGCTGATTTGACGAATTGCCCCTGAAATCAATAATGTATAAACCGCTTTCAAATATACTGCAATCAACCTGGTGTATATTTAAACCTTTTTTTGCAGAAATTCTTTGGTTAAGAAGATTTTTACCTATGAGGTCATACACGGTAAGAAGATATTCTTCCTTTCCCCTGCTGGTAAATTCAAGAAAAAATTCATTTTCAGCCGGATTGGGGTATACCGTAAAGGATGTGGCAGCTTCCTGATCTACGATACCACTGCAATCAACAACGCTTGCCTCAACCGGAACTCTGGGGCTGATGCAGGGCCGCACCTGAACTTCCCAGTCGTAAAAATAATAATATCGAAGGCTGGGAGCATTGGTCCCCGTTATGGAAATTTTCCCCGGCAGTGTATACGGGAAGTTGATATTGCTTTGATCCCGGTACAAATTGGGATCCTCTGTGCCACAGGTGAGTTTCAGATTATTTCCGGCAGGAACATTGAAATTCAGTATGACCCTGCTCTCATTTGCCGGAACACTGGTGGTCAGTGACTGTAACACATTACCAGTGCTGTCCCGTAACTGGATGATTCTGTCTTTACTATCACCGGCATAAACTTTAACAGATTTCAGGATTACCGGTGTGTAACAATCAAAAATCAGATAATAGTTATTGTTGTTATGCAGGGTGGCATCGGCTGATTTTTCAAATTTTCCAACATACTCAAGTGGCGTAATATCAGCTTGTTCAACATAAAAAGTGGTCGTTGTGTCAAGAAATGGGGTGATAAAAGTGCTTCCGCTATGCAGCACCGAATCGCCTGTTTGGGTTGGGTACCAGTTGAGTTGCCCGCTGCCTGAGGCTGTAAGGGTTACAATGCCTGAATCACAGACGTAGCCCGGATTGACCGAAGGGGCAACAGGCAGATTTTGAACTACAATATAACCGGTGACGATTTTTGTGCTGTCGCCAAAGTTATTTCCCGTGGTCAGCGAAACCGTGTAGGTTCCGTTAGCCTGGTAAGCATGAACAGGGTTCTGAAGATTTGATGTGTCTCCGTCCCCAAAATCCCAATGCCAGCTTAGGGGGCCGTTGAAACTCATGTCATAAAAATGTATCACTCCCGTGCAGGTCTTAACTTCCGAGGCGCTGAAATTCGGTATGGGCGGTGCAGTGGGCAGATTGCAATGCCAGGTCAGTTCAAATCCGGGTTCCGTTAATCCCACGTCCGTAGTCTGCCTCAGCGTAACGGTGCCGTAAGTGGATTGTATGGTGCCTCCGTTAGGCAGCGTATTGCCATCATACTGCCCGATCAGAGGGGAGTTTATGCCCGGCCCGTCATAAATATACAGATAATCGTATCCTGATTCAAAAGAAAAGGATGAAAATTCAAGGACGACGCTCGACGCCCCGGCTGGAGCTATGGTGATCATGCCGTCGGTATTATTGGCATAGTCACCGGTTTCGCCGCTGTCAAACAAGGTGCCGGTACAGCAGGTAAGTGTTTGCCCGGTTTCATGTTCCGGTATCACGGCATAGTTTGAATTATTTGCTGCGATGCTGACAAATCCTGTTTGTACCAGTGAATCAGTTCCGCAAACCGTACTGGATGCTCTGAGCCTGACATCATATGTTCCCGGCGCATTGTAAGTATGGCTGGGATTCATGAGTGTGCTGGTAGTGCCATCCCCGAAGTTCCACAGGAAGTTACTCGCATTAATGGTGTGGTTTTCAAAATAGACCGTATGAGGTGCAGAGCAACTAACAGTATTGAGCGCTGTGAAATCTATGTCCGGTACCGGCTGATAAGCATCCCCCAGGCCAACGGCATACATGGCATTGGTCACGGATGCTACCTCTGAAGAACAATATCCGTAAAGATCAGATGCGGAAACGATCGCATAAAACCGGGCATCCATATAATCTGAGGTGGGGATCAGGTAAGTTGCCAGCATTCTGTAAGAAACATCTGAGGCTTTATCCATACCTATGCCGGTGACGGAATAGGCATCATTATTATCGTTGGTGCCGCTACCCCCTTGCGAAACCAGGTAGTACCAATGGCTGAGCACGGTGCTGTTCTGATGCACTTCCTGGAATATATCCCAGTGTAATCCTAAATACGTATCAGGATTCTCAGTCAGATTAGGATTCTGTAAGTTGCGCAGAACGACGCCGATATCTTCTCCGCAGGTCCAGTTTGCCATCGAAGGTTTACCATAGAATTCAATGGCTGTGCCGAAAATATCGCTGAACCCCTCATTCAGCGCACCCGATTCATCTGAATAATCAAGATTAGCTGTAAATTCGTCAAGACCATGGGTAATTTCATGTCCGCAGATATCAAGGGCTGTAAACGGAAAATAATCGGTTCCGTCGCCATCGCCGTAAGTCATGCACTGCCCGTCCCAGAAAGCATTGTTATAGGCCTGATCATAGTGGACATAGCTGTATAAGGCAAAACCATTACCGTCGATACTGTTACGGCCATGATTGATCATAAAATAATCATACGTCATTTCTGATCCCCAGTGAGCATCAGTAGCGGCTTCGTCGTAAAGCGGGTTGACATTATTCCAGTAATTATCAGCATCCGTGAAATCCACTGCAGCGTTATAATCCGTTTGCTGTTGCATATTGTAGGTGTAAATTCCATCGCCTCTGCCTGTTTCGCGAAGCCGGAATGAGCCCGGCGATGCCGAATCGGTGGTGATCACGCGGGTACCGCTGTATTTGGTCACAGCAGTGCCTGTCACATCTGTTTTGTGAAGTGTTTCAAGACTTTTGATTATTTTCCCGCTGGTTGCATCAACAAAAACATTTTGTCGTGAGAGGGGTTTACATGCATAAATATCAAACTTATAACATGCATGAAATAAACTGTCCTGTGCACAAAATGTTATTTCTTTTTTTGCCTCTGGAAAAAAAGTGGCATCAGGATTCCCGCTTATCTTTTTGAGCCATGATTCTTCATGTGCCCGTTGCCATTTATATTCCTGGGCATTAACAAAGGCCATGGCATTTTCGAGCGCTGTTTCGGGCGAAAGGGAAAAGGCATCACTAAGCTCCATATTGCTGAAAACAGTTCCATTGAACGATTGAATTTTACCATCATAAACATGAACAATAAAAACAGCTTCGTGTATAGGAATCCCTTTATAGGTCTGGCGGTAACGGTAGTGCATATTTCCCGTTTCGTCTTTTTCGGTACCGGTCAAAACAAAACTCATAGCAGCAGATGTTTTGAATGTTTCGGTCATCCAGGCATGTATTTCAGAAAACAAAGGTTGTGCCTCCGGGCGATACCTGATGTATTCCGGATTGCTGCTTTTAGCCGTATAGCGTACCAGTTCACTTCCGCTGATAAATTTGCGGGCTGCCTGGCCTAGGTAAACCTGTGGGAAAGCGAATAAGGGCAAATTCAAAACAATGATGAGTACTAAATATTTTTTCATAATCTTGCTTGTTGTAAAATAATATGTAAAGGTAGAGAAGTAAAAGAATTCTTGTTATGATTAACGATAATTTAACCTGAATGATTTGGAAAGAACTGCAGTTGTTTTTGCAAAGCCGTTACCTTCATTTTTCATACCGTTAACTTGGTTCAGAAACATCCTGACTGATTCAGGGACTGTCCGCTGTGTTAAAATAGTAATTTAACACAACAGGATAAAATATCATTATTTATAAACCAAATTAAAAACAAACAGGATGAAAAAGCTATTTCTTTTATGTGCGGGTATCGTGTTCCTTATGGCACAGGTCTTAGGACAAAACACAGGAACCATCAAAGGCAAATTATTTGATAATGACTCAAAACAAACCCTTCCCGGTGCGAATGTGGTTGTCATGGGCGGTAATACTGCCATAGGCTGTCAGACCGGTCTTGACGGGGATTATGTGCTGAAACCCCTTGCTGCAGGCACCTATTCGATAAAAATTTCATACATGGGTTATAAGACGGTGACCGTTGATAATATCCAGGTAAATCCGGGCAAGATATCATTTGTGGATGATTTGTTTATCAGCATGGAGGGCATAACCATCGGTGGTAAAATTGCCGAAAAAATCGAGTACAGGGATCCCCTGATCCGTCCCGACCCGATTACCATATTAAGGCCTTCGGAATATAAAGAAATCGCCGGAAAAAGAGATCTTTCCGGAATTATCAGTAAATTGAATTCGGATGTCTATATGGATGAGCAGGGCGAGCTTTATTTTCGTGGAGCGCGTAGCGATAATTTTGTATACATTGTGGATGGCGTAAAATCCATGGATGGCAAAGCCCATATCCCTTCGGGCGCTATCGGCAGTATTGCGATATATACAGGAGGTGTTCCGGCTTTATATGGTGATTTTACCGGTGGTTGCGTCGTGATCGAAAGCAAGAGTTTTTTTGATAAATAAGCCGGATATCCGGATATTATATAATTAATAACAATGTAAAAATATTAAATTTTTTATTAATCATTTTTTTATGTGATTGTGGCATTTTTAAATTTTTAGATAACTGTTAATAAGGCTTTTAAGTGATCAGGTACTATGAAGAACCTACTGTTATCGGTGTTGATTATTCTGTTACGTTGTCATACTGTGGCAGCTCAGTCAGGATATGTGATCACAGGATATGTTTATGATTCACTTACCCGGGAACCTTTGCCGGATGCTGAAGTCCTGATTTCGGGTTATACCGGGAAGACGCTTTCTGATCGTAATGGTCATTTTTCATTTCCTTGCTCAACAATTGATTATGAAGCTGAAATAAGCCGCATTTCATATTATGCACAGCATGTTGTCCTGCATGCAGGTTTGCCGGATACCGTATTTCTAAAGGACAGGTCTTACGAGTTGAGTCCGATACAAATAGTGGCTGATGTCCCCAGGGATCTGATGCCCGGCATGGTTTATCATATATTGGATTATGAATTTTCGGGAGAGAACATCATTCTGCTGGCTTTTGAACGGAAGAGCATTTTTTTACCGAAACTTTTACTGATAAACAGCAAGGGAGATACCCTCAACGCTGTTGATGTCCGCAACCCCCTGAAACTTTGCAGCGATTATGATGGAAAAACTTATTTTATGTCAAGGACCACAAGTTTTGAAATCAATACCGACAGCGACAGGATCATACTGTGCAACCCCGTCAGCAATGAAAATTTCTGCAACATAACTAACACGATTACAGGGCATAAGGGCGATATTTATTTTCTCAGGCAGTATTTGTGCAATAATCAGGTTCTGAATTATTATTCCTATGATGAATTACGGGACAAACTGTCTTGTTTTCGAACCATTACCGATATCGAAAATATCCAACGAAACCGCTGGGGCGCTTATTTCGACGGCAGGGAGGAAGATATCCGTTTTCAGCAGTTAATCATGAACCCTGCTGTCAACGCTCCACTGATAATCTTATACGATACGGTTTATTTATTTAATTTTTTAACATCAAAACTCGAAAAATACAATCTGGCTTGCGATACATTTGCGTTTACTGACATCGATTTTCATCATGACAAAGGATTTTCAGATGATCTGATTATCGATCAGATTAAGTCGAAAGTATATGCCCTTTCCAGAAAAAATGGAATTTCAAAAATCAAAGAGATAAATGCTTTCGATGGTAAAGTCTTACAAACTATTGATATTCCTGATTTTGTTTTTATTGAAAAAATAAATATTCATGATGGCATTATTTATTTCCTTTTCAAGACCAGAGACTTATCGGAATACAAAAAACTTTATTCCATGAAAATCTAAACCCTTACCAAATAAAACCAAAATAATTTCGTTAAGGTTTTTTGGTTTTGGCATTATATTTGAAAATGAAGTTTACAATCCAAAAATTTATTTGTAACTTTGTATTTAAATAAAAAATTTTTATGAAAAAGGTTTTATTATTAAGTCTGATTAGCATTATCCTTTTATCATTCAACACTTTAGCTCAGAATGCTCAGAAAAAAGGTCCGGGCATAAAATTCGAAGCCCTCGAATACGATTATGGCACCATTTATCAGGGCGCTGATGGCGGCTGTGAGTTTAAATTTAAAAATACGGGTGATGAACCGCTTATACTTTCGAGTGTGCGTTCCTCATGCGGCTGTACGGTGCCAAACTGGCCCAAAGATCCCATCCTTCCCGGCCAGAACGGAACAATAAAGGTGACCTATGATACCAAAAGGATAGGAACCATCAGCAAACAGATCAGCGTAGTATCAAATGCCTCTGAACCCAACCTGACACTTTCTATTAAAGGAACGGTTCTTCAAAAACCTAACGAGATATTGCCTGAAAAACAGGTAAACCAGGGATTTACACCCACACCCAATCAATAGTAATGAACAACAAACCTAATCTTTAAATAATATGAAAAAAATATCTTTAGTTTTCGCATTCGTAATGTTAGCAGTTTTTGCTACTAACGCACAAACTTCAAATTCAAAAGCGGCAGGTCCTGAAATAACTTTTGAAAGTCTTGAACATGATTATGGCACAATAATACAGGGCGGTAACGGCGACTGTGTCTTCAAATTCAAAAATACGGGCAATGAGCCTCTGATTTTATCGGATGTCAGAAAATCATGCGGTTGCACTACTCCTACATGGAGCAAGGAACCTATCCTGCCCGGTCAGAAAGGAGAGGTGAAAGTGGGTTACAACACCAACAGCGTGGGAACTTTCAGCAAAACGATCACTGTATTATCAAATGCTTCAAATGCCACCGTTACTTTAGTCATAAAGGGAACGGTAAATGCTAAAACAACCGAATAAAATTTCTGATAAAAGGCATTATTATTTCTTTTATTCAAAAATAATTTTAACATTTGTACCGGTAATTTTTATTACCGGTTTTTTTTAAATTATAATATTATGCCAAAAATTTCATCTAAAGGCCTGGCCATGCCGGCTTCACCCATCAGGAAACTGGTTCCCTTTGCTGACGAAGCAAAACGCAAGGGACGCAAAGTGTATCATCTGAACATCGGACAACCCGATATCGAAACTCCGGAAGGAGCTATGGATGTATTAAAAAATACCACCATAAAAGTGGTGGAATACAGCCATTCTGCCGGAATACTTTCCTACCGCAAAAAACTGGTTGAATACTACAGGCACTGGGGAATTGATGTGAACGAACACCAGATCATCGTTACCTGTGGTGGCTCCGAAGCAATCTTGTTCGCATTTATGACCTGCCTGGATCCCGGCGATGAAGTGATCATTCCGGAACCTTTTTATGCCAATTATAATGGTTTTGCTGTTACCGCAGGAGTTGTAGTAAAACCGGTAATTTCATCTATTGAAAATGGTTTTGCATTACCGCCTGTTACTGAATTTGAAAAACTGATTACCCCAAAGACCAAAGCAATACTTATCTGTAATCCCAATAATCCGACCGGATATTTGTATTCGGAAACGGAACTTCAGGAACTGCGCGAACTCATTATTAAACACGACCTGTATTTATTTTCGGACGAGGTGTATCGTGAATTCTGTTATGAGGGAGAAAAACACTTCTCGGTAATGAACCTTGAGGGTATAGAAAATAATGTAATCCTTCTCGACTCGGTTTCAAAACGTTACAGTGCATGTGGAGCGAGAATAGGCTTATTTATCACCCGCAATAAGGAAATCTATAAAACGGCGATGAAATTTGCACAGGCACGCCTTAGCCCGCCTACATTCGGACAGGTGCTCTCGGAGGCCGCTATTGATACGCCGCAATCCTATTTTGATAATGTTATGTCGGAGTATATTGCACGCAGAAATATTGTTGTTGAATCCATCAACAAAATGCCCGGCTGTTTCTGCCCTAAACCGAAAGGCGCCTTTTATGCCGTAGCACGGCTTCCGATCGATGATTCAGATAAGTTTTGTCAGTGGCTGCTCGAAGAATTCGAATATAACAATCAAACCGTCATGCTGGCCCCGGCAACAGGTTTTTACTCGACCAAAGGCCTTGGTAAAGATGAGGTGCGAATAAGTTATGTGTTGAAAGTGGAAGATTTAAAAGCGGCTATGCTTTGCCTTGAAGAAGCTTTGAAGGTTTACCCGGGAAAGAAATGAGGAGATTGATCAGCGGTATTTTAAATTCAGAAAAAATATCTTTGTCAATATAAAACATTTTCATACTTTTGCACTCCCATTAAAAAATGGGGAATTGGCAAGTTCTTTTATTTATTGAGATAATTTAATGTAATTCAGTTAATAAACATCTCAGGAGAGGTGGGTGAGTGGCTGAAACCAATCCCGATTGAAACATCGGGACTAAACTGTCGTACGTTCTTTATATTATTTATTTTTTTCTTTCAGCTTAAAAAAATTGGAGAGGTGGGTGAGTGGCTGAAACCAACAGTTTGCTAAACTGTCGTACTGGGCAACTGGTACCGGGGGTTCGAATCCCCCCCTCTCCGCCAGCGGTAAGACGCAAAAGCACGAAAAACCCCGAAAACAAAGAGTTTCCGGGGTTTTTTATTTTCTACCAACAGGCAAAAAATGGTACTAAAATCACCTATTCCGTGGGATACATGGAAAATGATTTATAAGAAAAGCCGTGAAAAGAAAATTATGATTAACAACCTGAGTTCGGGATAGAAATCGTTGCTATTTTGTCAAAACACTAATTATTAGCCTGTTAATATTTGCCGTAGGCAATTAATATCAATAGAAAAACAAAAACGTGTAGAATATTTTGTCCGTAGGACATAAACATTATTATACCGTTAATCTCCTAATGGAGAATTAAAGGTTTTTTACATTTCTTTGCTATTGATATTTAACTCCTAACGGAGTAAAAAGACGATATTCTTAACACGAACTCAGGTTAACAGGTATTAGGTGTAATATAATACACTTTTTATGCTATAACCAATGTGTTTAATAATGATTTTACATGAAAAGAGCAATAAAATGCACTTTACCTTGTATTTTTCAAAAATTATTCGTAAATTTGCATCAAAAAGAGCAATAAAATGCACCAAAAGAATTTAATAAAAATACTTAAAGAAAGACGGGAAGTGCTGGGTGTAACACAGGAACACTTAGCTGAACTCGCAAATGTGAGCTTACGAACATTGAAATCAATTGAAAGCGGAAAAGGAAACCCCACATTTGAAACCATGTACAAACTGGCAGATGTTCTTGGAATGGAAATAAAATTAGTTGTACGATCAAACTTCTGAATACATGAGAAAAGTAGAAGTTTACCGAAATAATGATCTGGCTGGACTGCTCATAGAGGAAAGTAAACAAAGTTACCTGTTCCGATACGATGATATTTATTACTCTGACAAAGCAAAACCAGCAATTAGCCTAACAATGCCCAAAATACAACAGGAATACAAAAGTAAAACCTTATTCCCGTTTTTTTTCAATATGCTAAGTGAAGGAGCAAACAAAAAATTACAATGTACCCGGCTAAAAATTGACCCTGAAGATAGTTTTGGATTGCTGGCAGCCACATCAACAATTGATACAATCGGAGCTATAACCATAAAACCAATAAAATGAAAATGACAGCAGAAGAACTGCAATATTGTCCAGGTACTTTAGCGCAAGGAAATACTACGTATAGCGCAAGTTGCCTGAAAAACTTATTTGATGGTAAAAAGGTCAGTCATTTATTGCAATACCAAACACCTCAGAAAAACGAAGAGGTGGCTGAGCAATTTATGGAAAACCGTAAGAGAATATCAATTTCAGGAGTTCAGGAAAAATTGAGTATGGCGCTTGAAAAGAATATGCTCCGGTTGACAAAAGAAGGAGAGCAGGGAACGTACATATTGAAACCAATACCCAGGGATCTGAAAAAAGTGGATCAGGTGCCAGCAAACGAGCATTTGACCATGCAGATAGCAAGACAAGTGTACGGAATAAATACAGCCGAAAATGCAATGATATTTTTTAAAGACGGGACACCTGCATACATTACCAAAAGATTTGATGTGAAGAGTGACATGACAAAATGGGGTAAGGAAGATTTTGCATCTTTGGCCGGTAAAACAAAGGATAATGCGGGACCCGGTTATAAGTACAGTTATAGCTATGAAGAGATAGGAAAACTAATCCAAAAATTTGTCCCGGCATGGAAAATTGAAATAGAGAGGTATTTTTCGTTAATACTCTTTAATTACTTGTTTAGCAATGGTGATGCACATCTAAAGAATTTCTCATTATTGGAAACCCCGGGGGGGGATTACATTTTAAGTCCCGCATACGACCTTGTAAACACAAGAATGCATTTTGATGATGCTGATTTTGCATTGGATAAAGGATTATTTGCTGACAATTTCAAGTCTGCCAACTTCGATAAAAATGGGCATCCTTGTAAAGATGATTTCATCGAATTTGGAAAAAGAATTGGAGTAAACGAAACCAGAATAGAAAAACTGATGTTTCCATTCATAGAAAAGCAGGCATTTGTAGAAACACTGACTGCAAGATCATTTCTTAAAAATCCTGAAAAAAGAGCCTATTTATTAATGTATAGTACAAGAAGAAATTTTTTGCGCACATAGATAAAAAGGATTTTTTCATTTAAAATACTTTTTACGGAAAATTATATACAGCTACCTGGAACAACAAAAAAAGGAAATAACAGGAAAAAATCAGATACAGAAAAGTTGGAGGGATAGAATACCGATTAGTAATTTTATGAATCGAATTACTTGGAACTGTTAGAGTGATATGCAGTTGAAAAAAATGTGCAAAAAAAAAAGCAAAGAAATTTCTATGGAATACTTGAAAAATAGATATCTTTCTTTGCGGACACGCAAGAAGGCATAAATGAATTTTAATTAAGTAAATTAAACGGTGAAGTAAGAGGTGTATTTGAATTTGTTAGTTATCTGAAAGTGTTGAAAATAAAGTGACAGAGAGAAAGGCAATAAGAGTCCCTCTCTCCGCCAAAACATTAAAACCGGCTTCAGCCGTTTTTTTTGTTTTGCAGAACGCTCAAACTTGTTTGAAGATTTTCTGTAAACAATAAGCACTTTGCCTTTATTGAGATGCTCCCCCAAAATGGTTGTGAAACAGCTATCCGGAATACTTAGGCAATAATGAGAATGAAAATCAGGTCATTATTGCCTTTCCCCATTGAATAAGCAATGATGTATGCCTCTTATATACAAAAAATAAGAAGAGAAATATAACTTAAAGATTGAAATTGACAGAATTTTTCATTAGTTTTGTAATACATACCTCAGAAAAAATTGGTTACTACAAGACTTTTGTAATATGAAAAAAAATATACATATTTTAATTTTTGCTATTATAACACCTGTAATTTTCTTATTAATGTTTGTGCATCAGGGTGCGAAATCTGAAAGTAAAAATACGAAAACTCCGGGTTACATAATAATTGCATGGAATGATCTCGGGATGCATTGTGCAAATAAGTTTTTTGGAAATTTTTCAGTTCTGCCTCCCTATAACAACCATCATGCACAGGTGATTTTGGTGGGAGATGTATCAAATTTACCCCAAATACTCACTACAGGGTATCATGTAACTTATGAAATACCCGGGAACACTTATTCTGTTGGTAAAACAGATTTCTGGTCTTATGTAAACCACCTTTTTGGTGTTACGCTTGTTAATAATATTGGACTCACAGGAGTTGGGTTGACGGGCACTATGAGTAAAACCGGTAACTTTTTTCATGTGGAGGGAATTCCTATTACCCCTTATCCCGATAGTGATCTTGTAAATGAACATCCTTATCAGCTAACGCTGATTAAGGTATATGATACCACAAACAACCTTTTGGCATCTACTCAGTCAGTGATTCCTGTTTCAAATGAGTTCAATTGTGTAAGCAGCGGTTGTCATTCCAGTGAATTGCAAATTTTAAATATGCATGAACCTGTGCCTGGATTCAATCCGGCAAATGCTCCCATTTTGTGTGCAGGCTGCCATAAAGATAATGCTCTTGGTTTGCCTGGAGCTGTTGGCGTACCAGCATTTTCACAGGTAGTTCATCAAAAGCATGGAAGTGAGACAAATGATTGTTACAAATGCCATCCTGGGCCTAATACTCAATGTTTCCGTGATATTATGAAGCAGGGAGGCATGGTGTGTCAGGATTGTCATGGCACTGTGGCTAATGTTGGCAATACTATTGATAATGGCCGTGAGGCATGGCTTCAGGAACCGGATTGTGGCACCAGTTATTGCCATGGGGCAAGCCATGCTTCAGAACCCGGAACGCTTTTCAGGAACTCAAAAGGACATGGAAATTTATATTGCAGTGTATGTCATGGATCACCTCATGCCATTGTTCCGACTTTACAAGCCAATGACAATTTACAAAACATCACGCTGCAGGGTTATCCCGGTACGCTCAATAAATGTGTGGTTTGTCATGGCGTAAATCCAACAGGGTCGGGACCGCACGGGATTTATGCTACTGCAATTGAGTACGATCAGGATTTGCCGATGGAATCCGGGCTTGGTGATATTTGCCCCAACCCTGTAATTACAACAACTACGATTAATTTTTCGCTCAGTGCCGAAGCAAAAGTCACGCTTGAGTTGTTCAACAATGAAGGACAGTATATCCGGAAGTTTATGGATCGTCGTCTTAAGACTGGCAGCTACAGTGTGATAATAAATTCTGGAGAAATCCCGGCAGGTACATATTTCTTAAGGCTGATTGCTGAGGATAAGACTTTTTCGAAAAAGCTCTTGATATTAAAATGATACTGCCATTGTATTTTTTATTTTTCAAAGATATTAATAATCCGCGAGTTAGCCTTTAAAAGGCTGCATATTAGTAATTCAAAAGAACAAATTAGAAAAAAAAGTTCTGTTATTCCTAATTTTTTATACTTTTGCGCTACAAAAACATCGTGATTTGATTTTCGGGGTATAGCGCAGCCCGGCTAGCGCACCTGGTTTGGGACCAGGGGGTCGCAGGTTCGAATCCTGCTACCCCGACTTTATAAGACCCGGAATGGTCCCGTAGCTCAGGGGATAGAGCAACAGCCTTCTAAGCGGTTTCGACCGCTTTTTTTATTTTCTTCCGTTTTCTTCCAATATTTTTATAATGCACGTTTATCAACACTTTTCAGTGTTTTTTGTTGATAAATAAAATGCAAATAAATGCAGTTTGTTGCCAAAAAATGATAACTTTGTTATGCAAATCGTTATGCAAATATCAAAATTATGGCAACAACAATCAAAATAATTCTCGACGACAGAAGGCCAAAAGAAGATGGTACTTTTCCAATTGTTCTGCGTTTAACACACGAACGACTTACCAGATATATTCAAACCGGTCATTCTGCCAAACTTGAAGAATGGGATCAGTCCGGTGAAAAAATCGAAACCAAACGGCTCCCCAAAAAGAGGGTAGATACAATTAACGGTCTGCTCCTTCGTCAAAAATCTGCTGCCCTGGATACGATTAATGATCTTGAAAAATATAATGACTTGTCGGGTATGGATGTCTCACAGGTAAAAGACAAAATCCTTGATATAACCCCGAAAGTTACTTTCCGGGCATTCACCGAGAAAATCATTGAAGAACTTAAAACAGCAAATAAATTTGGCAATGCCTCTTGTTATACTCAGGCAATCGATTTCATGGACCGTCATTGTAATAATAAGGATTATACTTTTGACCAGATCAACTATCAGTTAATAAAGCACCTTGAAGCGCAGCACCTTGCCAATAAAAAGTCATGGAACAGTCTTAGCTTTTACTTGCGGACTATTCGGGCCGTTTACAACAGGGCTATTAAAGAAGGAATGGCAAAACGTGACAATTATCCATTTCTTAATTATACCATTAAAGAAACAAAAACAGCCAAGCGTGCCATCCCAAAAAACGACATCCAAAAATTAGCCGAACTCCAGGTCGAAGAAGGTTCCAATCTTTGGCATGCGAAGAATTATTTCATGTTCAGCTTTTATAATATTGGTATGAACTTTATTGACATTGCTTTTCTGAAAATGAAAAATATTGCTGATAACAGGATTAATTACGTTCGTGCAAAAACCGGCAAACCGTATTCTATTAAAATATCCGAACCTACTCAGGCAATTTTGTCACATTATACTGAAGGCAAAAAACCGACTGACTTTGTTTTTAATATTGTTAAAGGTAAAACTTTGGAAGAACAACTTCAATCATATAAGAACCTCCGCAGGGCTTATGCTAAATGGCTCAGGACACTCGCAGAAAAGGCCGAGATAAACCCTAATCTTACTGCCTATGTTGCCCGCCATTCATGGGCTACCATTGCCAAAGATTTGAATGTCCCTGTCAGTGTCATATCAGAAGGCCTCGGCCACGAAGACATTAAAACCACTCAAATATATCTTGATAGTTTTGATGCTGATGTTATTGATAAAGCCAATGAATTAATTATTGGTAAATAATTTTTCTTTTTTTTCTTCTAAACCGATGGTAATAATATATATTTGAAAATCACTATAATTAATTCAATCATGCAAGAGGATTATTTACTTTTTTACAATATCCTTGAAGGCGACCTAAGCCCTTTCCTTCGGGAAAATACACGTGAAGAAAATTTCTCTAAATACTTCAAGGATGATTCCGTATGTGAGTTAAATGAATTCCTTATTGATAATACTATTTCCGTTACTTTTATCACTAAATCATACCGAATCTCAAAGTATTATTATTCTGTAATTCATAAAGAATGTAACCGGCTTGTTAGTGTTTTTGACCAGGAATATGCTTCAAGTGAGGATAAAACAGCTTTTTCCTCTCATATTACCAAGCAATACGAGCGTTTACTTTTATTAATGAAGAAAGTACATACCAAACAACACACCTTTGGTCAGGAGTTTACGGCTCGTTATGAGAATATGGTCAATCTTGACAACAAGTACAAAAAACAATCAACCATCAGAGATATATTCTATTATTTTAATGAATATTTGATTGAATTTTCAATCCATATTGCAAGCCATTATGATTCACACATTACTGTTGAAAAGTACAAAAATAGACATGAGCTTTACCCCAAGCTTTTTCACGAGCCATCGCCATTGAGTTTTACTAAAAATGACTCAATTAGAACATACTTAGCAGATACCAGAAGATTTGTCGAAAAGAATAATTTTGATTTAAAGGAAGCCAAACTTCTATTAACCAATGTAATTAAGGTGTTTAATAATTTTTCAAATTTAAAAAGTTCAGTTTCTCGGGATGAAGAATTCAATCAGACATTTATTAATAATATCAAAGCCCTCGAAAACCTAATATTTATCAACACGCATAAAATCGGCATTGATCTAAAATTATATACAGTCTTGACTTCTGAGTATTATAATTCTTCAACCTTAGAAAGTTTCAAAAAACTATTCAAAGAAAAACTTGTATCATACAACAACTCTGTTGATTCCCTTGATTTTATTAATACTCTGCTTAGAACTAACGATTCCTATAAAGTAAATAACAAGGTTCCCGAAGATGTCCGTGTAAATTCATTACCCCGTCTGGCTGAAGAATGGCTAAACCTTCAAAAAGATTTTTTTGTCAAATTCTTATCCGATAGTACTTCTGACAATAGCAATAAAAACTCAAACGACATAAATACCAATTCAAGTAATATGAAAAATCTTTTTCTCCCTTGTGTAGTATCTTTTCTTGATAAAGCCGATCCTTATGATAAATATAGGTCAAAATGGTCATGTTCCGGATATTATTTTAACCTGCAACGAAGGTTTTTAGAACTAAAACCGCAGTTCACGTTGTATATTACCTCTATTCCACAATCTGATCGACAAAATGTTATTAATGCTTACATTTCTCATGTCGATAATGTTACTAACCAATATGTGGCAGGCACGGGCAGTAATGCGGCATACTTTCTCAATAACCTTTCCATTTCATTAACCGACTTCTTCGAAAAACCCGCCAATGAAATACCTCCCAATGACTTCTA
>Ga0209717_1000035_pt1 | contig 167570 bp, 161 predicted proteins | sample AD_UKC048_MetaG_FD_184418 | JGI IMG/M metagenome (GOLD analysis project Ga0209717, IMG submission 184418) | Active sludge microbial communities of municipal wastewater-treating anaerobic digesters from USA - AD_UKC048_MetaG (SPAdes) (version 2) | ecosystem: Engineered > Bioreactor > Anaerobic... | reverse complement strand
AATCCGCAGTACTTCGTGATCGCGGCTGTTAATGTCGTCTTGCCATGGTCAATATGACCCATCGTTCCCACGTTCAGATGTGGTTTGTTGCGTTCAAATTTCTGCTTGGCCATGATTCCTCTCCTTAAACAAATTCTTTCGTTTTTATTATTCACTATTTCGGCAAGTAGAGCCCTCAATGGGAATTGAACCCATGACCTCGCCCTTACCAAGGGCGCGCTCTACCAACTGAGCTATGAGGGCTTGCCGTTGTTGAGGTCAGAGTGGTAAATTCTGCCCCACACGAGTGGACGGTGAAGGATTCGAACCTCCGAAGGCGTGTCGCCAACTGATTTACAGTCAGTCCCCGTTGGCCACTTGGGTAACCGTCCATTCTCGAGCCGTTACCGGTTCGCAAGTGAGGCCATCTTTTGATGAACTCACTCACCAGCCTGTAACTGAGCCGACAATGGGAATCGAACCCATAACCTGCCGCTTACAAGGCGGCTGCTCAGCCGATTGAGCTATGTCGGCAAGTAGGTTTTTAAGATGCAAAAGAGCGTGCAAAATTATACCAAAGCAAACGTGCAAAGGCAAGGCTTGAATACCCATGCCGCGAAAATCAGCGCTGGCAAGTCGGTTGTTTATATCAAAAGCGGAGGGAAACGTCAAGGATTATGTGTTCTATGTTCTAAATTGCTTCCGATTTAAGGCTTTCTTCCATCGAAAAGAAATCGTTCACCTTCAACGCCTTCAGGATCGATCCTTTGAAACTGCCAAACACCCTGCGCCCGTTATCAGCATCCATGATCACAGGATTGACCAGGTGATGCTCCTGCCCGTTTACCAGAAGTACCGTGCTCCCGGCTGCCAGTATGTTGCGGAACCAATCCACGCTCCTGCCGTAAGTGAGCGCGAAGATGAACTGTGCATCCTTGTGCATGACCAGAACGGGAGTTTGATACAGAATTCCGCTTTTCCGTCCCCTGTGCCGGACGACAGCAATGGGGCTGCCCTTTTTTCCGGCGATCAGCATCATTCCCTTGTTGGTGAAGCGCTTGTTGATGTAGCGTATCCGATCTGGGATTGGCATCGCTCAATTCCTCAGTATCACGTCATATTCCATTGTAGTAATTATGCATCAGTTCTGGGGTGATGAGATGATCGGTGCTGGCCTTTTGTGCGCAGCAATGACGCGCGGCAATCTGCCCCTGAACGATGGCCTGTTCCAACGAGGTATGTCCGAACATGTATGCATTCAAGAAACCCACCGCCAGCGAGTCGCCGGCACCGTTGGTATCGATGACGGGCAGATCCAGCGCAGGGGGCGTGAAGTGCTGGATGCCGGCACCGCTGCCTAGCATGCAGCCTTGCGCGCCCATGCCGGAAAGAACGATCTGTTTTGGATTGCGCCGTAGCAGCTCCTCCACCAGCGGACGCGGGTCACCGTGGTTCGCTGCTGAGAAGAAGAGGTAGTCCGCAGCATTGATAAAGTCCCTGCGATAGGGGTCATCAAGCGAACGCACGTCCTGCAGGTCGACCGCGACTGCCGCACCGCACTCCCTGGCAATGGGCAAAAGTTCCCGCGCCCAGTTGGGAATGTTAAAATGCGCCAGGCTCGCGCTGCTGAGAAGATCACGGCTCAGGTCCAGCGGCGGATGCAGGTCCATGTGCCCGCGTCCATCGTAGAAGTTCTTGCGCCGCCCATCGCGGTACATGATGTTCACACTGCGGCTCGTCCCGGTGGGGTCGATAAACACCCCGCGCGTATCGATGCCGTCTTTGGCGAAGGTCTGGCGGATGAATTCACCCTCGAAGTCGGCACCCACGTGCCCGATGAAGGCAGTGCTGCGCCTTAGCGCCGCGTAGCCGCGGCTGGCGTATCCTCCGGCCTGGCCGACGTAGTCCAGATTCTGCGAGAAGTTGGCTTCCACGGAGAAATCAATTTCATCTGTGTAGAGATAAACGTTGGTATCGATGCCCACGTTGCCAATGACCACAACCTCGATCTTTTCCGCGGTCATCGCTTATCCTTTGATGGTGGTGCTGAAAACCGTCACAGCCTGACCGCTGATGTAGACCCGCTCGGCACTGACGCGCAGCTTGAGCTCGCCGCCCCTCTTTGAGACCTGCGCTGCTGTCATGATCACCTTACGCAGCCGTTCGCCCCAGAAAGGTGCCAGCGTGCAGTGGCTGGAACCGGTGACCGGATCTTCATCCACTTCAATGGCCGGGGCGAAGAAACGAGAGACAAAATCAAATTGAGGTGAATCTGCTGGGCTGGAAACGATCACGCCGTGGTACTCATAGGTTTTGAGGGCTGAGAAGTTCGGCTTGAGATTGCGCACTGTCTTCTCGGACTCGTAAATGAAGAGCAGGTTGTCACCGCTCTGGTAGACCTCCTCGGGCACAGTGCCGATGGCGTCGATCACGCCTTCGTTTTCAGAAACACTGCACCATGAGCGGGCCGGGAAATCCATCTCGATCCAGTCGCGCTGCCTTGTAATGGTGAGCAGACCCGAGCGGGTGCGGAAGCGGATCTTCTTCTCCGGGGAAATAACGCCGGCTTCCCAGAGCGTGTGAGCGGAGGCCAGAGTGGCATGCCCGCACAGGTCCATCTCGGTTGTGGGGGTGAACCAGTGCAAATTGAACTCTTCACCCTGCGGTAGAACAAAAGCCGTCTCTGAAAGGTTCATCTCGGCGGCCAGGGCACGCATCCATTCCTCCGGGCGTGCCTTTTTCAGAAGGCAAACCGCGGCCGGGTTGCCCTTGAAGGGTTCGTTGGTGAAGGCATCCACCTGGTACAGCGGTAACTCTGGCATCTCTTTCCCTCCTTTTAATCCCGTATCTCTCCGCCGTGAAAGGCCAGCCAGTAAATGGGTTGTCCATCCAGCAGGATCTCTTCCTCACCCACGTAGCGCTCGAGTCCGCCATCCACGAGGCAATGATATGTGAAGGTGCCTTCGCGATAATCCGCCGGTCCGCGGAAGGGCCGCTCTGGCGGCACGCGCATCAAGGCAGCCTTGAGAAACTCACTGAAGCCCGCGGGAATGACCTCCACCAGCATCTTGCCGTAGTAGTTCATACCCCAGACCGGCTTGCCGTCCTTCCAGACGGCTTCTTCACCGATGAAATGGAAACCGCCCAGGTATGTATCGATGTAGGTGTAGTCACCCTCAGTGTAGTGCAGGTCATGTGAATTCGGGCGCGAAGAATGGTCGGGGCTTTTGCCTGAGGCGTAAGTGTTTTGTTTGGCGCGGATCAGGAATTTGACAAGTTTATTTTTATCCATGGATCTCTCCACTAGTATGGATGATAACAAGTAATTTCATTATATCGGAATTATGTTCTAAATCAATGGTTTATGCTACAATCTTCTCATGGACTTATTTGACCACGCCATGCAGGAGAACCTGAACCGTGAAGCCCCGCTGGCGGCACGCCTGCGCCCCAAAACGCTTGACGAGTTCGTCGGGCAGGAGCACATCATCGGCGAAGGCAAGCTGCTTCGCCGCGCCATCACCGCCGACAGACTGTTCTCTTCCATTATATTCACCGGACCTCCCGGCACCGGCAAGACCACCCTGGCGCGCCTGATCGCTGCTCATACCCAGGCGCATTTTGAAAGCATCTCTGCCGTGCTGGCGGGTGTGGCCGAACTGCGCCGGGTCATCGGTGAAGCCACCGAGCGGCGCAAACTCTACCACCGCCGCACCCTGCTCTTTGTAGATGAGGTGCACCGCTGGAACAAGGCTCAGCAGGACGCGCTGCTTCCGCACGTGGAGAGCGGCATGGTCACGCTCATCGGTGCAACCACCGAGAATCCCTATTTTGATGTCATCCCCGCGCTTGTCTCGCGTTCACGCATCTTCGCGCTCGAGCCTCTCACCGAGGCCAACATGCTCACCATCCTGGAGCGCGCTTTGACGGACGTGGAGCTTGGTTATGGCAGCAAAAAGGTGATCATGGACGAGGACGCGCGCCTGCATTTGGCCGACGTGGCCGGAGGTGACGCCCGCAACCTGCTCAACGCCATCGAACTGGCCGTGGAATCCACAGCACCCGGCGCTGACGGCAGCATCCACATCACCCTGGAAATCGCCCAGGAATCCATCCAGCGGCGCGCGCTGCTCTACGACCGCATGGGCGATGCCCACTACGACACCATTTCCGCGTTCATCAAGTCTGTGCGCGGTTCCGACCCCGATGCCGCGCTCTACTGGCTGGCCAAGATGATCATGGCCGGCGAGGATCCGCGCTTCATCCTGCGCCGTCTCATTGTCCTCTCGGGTGAAGATATCGGCCTGGCCGACCCGCACGGCATCCAGGTAGCGGCTTCGGCGGCCTACGCGTTCGAATACATCGGCATGCCCGAGGGCATCTATCCCATCGTGGAAGCCACACTCTACCTGGCCACGGCGCCAAAATCGAACTCGGCCGGCGCGTTCTTTGACGTGCGCAAACAGATCGAAGAGAACGGCATCGGCGCTGTCCCCACCCACCTGATGGACGCCAACCGCGACTCCAAGGGGTTCAGCCACGGCAAGGGTTACCAGTACCCGCACCTGTTCCCGGAGCATTTCACCCCGCAGCAGTACTTGCCTACCGAATTGCTAGGCAGGGAATTCTACAAACCGTCCGACCAGGGGTATGAGAAATCCATCGCCGAGCGCGTGGAGCGTTGGCGCAAAGCCCAGGCACAGGCATTGGGCAAAGAACCTCCTCCCCAATCGAAGGAAAAATGACCACCCTTTATCTCATCCGCCACGGCACCACTGATTGGACGGGTCAGCGGATTATAGGCAACCTGCCCGGCATCCATCTCAACGAAAATGGGCGCGTGCAGGCACGCAAAGCCGCGGATTACTTAATACAATTTCCCATCCAGTTCATTCACGCCAGCCCAATGGCACGTGCCATGGAAACAGCCGCCCCACTGGCAGAACGGCTTAATCTGCCGGTAACCCCGCGGGAATTTTTGCGTGAGATCAATTTTGGTGAACTACAGGGGGCCGGGGATGAGTTGAACTCGTCTCCTGTTTGGCGGCAGTTTCAAACCCATCCCGCGGAGGTGACGTTTCCCGGCGGCGAGTCGGTTGCTGACGCCCAGCAGCGGGTTGTGACAGGGCTGCAAAACTTTTTTGGCACTCCCGGAGCGCCATCCCATGCAGCGTGTTTCGCCCATTGCGAAATCCTGCGTCTGGCAGTTGCCTTCGCTCTGCACATGCCTCTCGATGATTTCATGCGCCTCACCATCAAACCCGGATCCATCACCTGTCTGGAATGGGAAAAGGATTCGCAGCACCTGATGATGCTGAATTTAATCCCCTGATAGAAAATTAACGATCACAGGGCAGCCTGGATTCTGCCGCCCTGTTTGCTTGTTCAAGAAGGATCTAGTGTTCGCCAATCAATGATTTGAGATACGGGATGGCCGCTTTGACCGCTTTGGCGCGGTGACTGAACAGGTTCTTCTCGTCCATCTTCATCTCAGCCAGGGTTCTGCCCGCGCCATCCAGCACCATCAGGCAGTCATAACCGAAGCCGAACTGTCCGCGCTCTTCGGTCTGGATGCAGCCGTAGGCGTTGCCCTTAAAAATTTGTGTCTCCAACCCGGGACCTGCCACGGCCACCGAGCAGTGGAAATGCGCCGTCCACGGCCTCGGGAAGGCACCCAGTTCACGCAGCAGTTTTGCCCTGCGTTCCGCGTCGGTGGCGCCGGGAGCATCCACGTACCTGGCGGAATGCAGACCCGGCCGGCCGTCCAGCGCGTCCACCTCAAGCCCGGTGTCATCAGCAATGGTGATCAGACCGCTGGCACAGGCAAAGGTTTCGGCTTTCAAGGCCGCGTTGGCATTGTAAGTATCACCAGTTTCGTCCACCTCAATCTTTAGCCCAAGATTGGCAGGCGTGATGATTTCCACATTCAGATCTTTGAGCAGATCGGTCAGTTCGGCCAGTTTTCCGGCATTGGTGGTGGCTACCAGAAGCTTCATAATTTATGTTATTTTTTCTATAAATATCATGTAAAGTTGACTTCAAATATGCGCTATGCTATAATTTCAACATTGGAATTATATCTCTGTTACCGATAAAGAAAATTGGCCAGTCAACGTTTTCCCTTTAGAATCAACGTCGGTTTCTTCCACAGTGAACCGATAGGAAGTTATCGAGATATTCATTTCGAGTTTCCCGAACTGTCTTTTCCCCCCGATCTGACCGTTCAATCCTTTACAGGGGTCGCGCACATCTCACGCACACCGCAGGGATTGTTGGTTGAAGGGAAATTTTCAGCAGAGCTACCCCTGGAATGTGTGCGCTGCCTAGAAACGTACAACCAGTCGCTTCAAATCGAATTCGATGAAATGTACGCGTACAAGATGTTTGACTTCACCGAATCAGGGTTGTTTGTTCCAGATGATGGAAACATCGACCTGGGTCCGGTCATCCGCGAATACCTGATGCTGGAAAACCCGATCAAACCAATATGCAAACCGGATTGCCAGGGGTTGTGCACGGTTTGCGGTGAGAACCTGAACCAGAAGACCTGCGAACATCAGACGCGGATCAAAATCGAATAACTCCCTCGCAAGGCGAGGCAGCATCACCAGTACAACCCAATACTGAAAAGAGAGGAGGTCGATCGCCGATGGCGAACCCGGGAAGGCGCAAACGTAACGCAGAGATCCTGAGTATGTTGCTGGAAAAAGCAGACGTGCAGGGTTACCTGACCACCGAAGATCTGATGGAGTTCTATCCAGACGTTTCCAAAGACGCGGAACACATCGAAGCGGTGGTTGTGGCGCTGCGCCGCCGCGGTGTGGAGATCGTGGACAACGATTCCGACCTCGACCTCATCGACTCCGATTCAACCCTCCCCGCCAGCGATTTTGACCCCCTTTCCAACCTTGAAAACATCTCCAGCGACGACACCATCGGCCTCTATCTCAAGGAAATGTCGCGTGTGCCACTGCTTAACATTAGCGAAGAAATGGACATCGCCAAGCGCATCGAACTTGGCCGCGACAGCAAAAAGGAACTGGCCGCAGGCAACGGCGACCTCTCCAAGGAACAGCGCCAGGAACTCCTCGGCAACGTGGATGAGGGTATCCAGGCCCGTGAGCATCTCATCAAGGCCAACACCCGCCTGGTGGTGAGTGTTGCCAAGCGCTACATGGGCCGCGGCGTACCCTTCCTGGATCTCATCCAGGAGGGTAATCTGGGCCTCATGAAGGCCGTGGAGAAATTTGATTACCACCGCGGTTTCCGCTTCTCCACTTACGCCACCTGGTGGATTCGCCAGACCATCACACGCTCCATCGCTGACCAGGGCCGCACCATTCGCGTGCCGGTGCACATGGTGGACCGCATCCGGCAGCTCTATAAGTTGACGCACGAGATGGAGCAGGAGCTCGGCCGCGTGCCCACCACCGAGGAACTGGCTGACAAACTGGAAGTTCCCATCACCAAGGTGGAATGGATGCTGCGTGTTTCGTGGCTGCCGCTTTCACTGGAAAGCCCCATCAACGACGACGAGGAAGACTCGGAACTGGGTCAATTCGTTGAAGACCAGTTAACCCCTACGCCCATCCAGAGCGCTTACACAAAGCTGCTGCGTGAGAAGATCGAAGAAGTGCTCGACACCCTTCCGCCGCGCGAAGCCCGCATCCTGCGCCTGCGTTTTGGACTGGAAAACGGCCACAATTACACGTTGGAAGAAGTGGGCGAGAAATTCGGCCTCACGCGCGAACGCATCCGTCAGATCGAAAGCAAGGCGCTTCGGCGCCTGCGTCATCCGCGGCGTTCCAGACAGTTGCGGGACTATCTATAGAAAAGCGCACCGAGGTGCGCTTTTTACGTATCAATATTGGTCTACTTCTGACCGGATTTCTCCCAGCGGGAGACTGCTTCTTTGATCAGTGTCTGCACCTCAAGGTCCGGCACTGCGTCCACACCTTCGTACCGTTCGATGCCCACCCAAACGATGACGCCGTGATGGCCGTCATCCTCAAGCGAAATGCCCTGTTTGGCGCCCGGGGTTTCAGCAATGACCTGGTTCAGGTGGTCATTGATCTGTTCCACGATGGATTTGGGCTTTTCCTGGATCTTCTGCGGCTTGCCCAGATCCAGTTTGATCACCGCAGGTATGGGTTCCACGATGGTTGGGACCTCAATACCAAGGTCTTCAAGAGTCTCTGGTTTTTTTGTGGGCGCAAGCAGATCATCGGCAGAAGGTAACGGGGGAATCTTGATATCTTTCCCGGGCGCGGCTGCGGTAACAGCCGCCAAGCCAGCCAGAGCGGGTTCTACTACCGCGGACTCTTCAAGCTGCGCCTGAGGTTTGAAACCACCCCAGTTGTTCCAACTCTCGATGTAACGAAGCACCCTTTTCTTCTGGTCAGGCGTCAGCGTGGCAAAATCTTCATAATAATCACCGTCAAGAAAGGTGACTACCTTTTTTGCTGCGGGGGTGTACAAGATACGGGCAACCTCGGAGTAACCATCCTTGGTCAATTTTTCGGGAATGGAGTTCTCGGCAATCGTTTTTGGTTCGCGGTTGAAAAGCGAAGAGACCAGCAGACCAATGAGGATTCCGATCACGATTGCCAGGATTGCCAGAACAGGGGTTGGAATCGAGGACAACATCTGCAACCTCACGAAAGGGTGTCATTTAACGCTATAGATAATTATATATCAGTAAAGAATAAATTATTCATTAACCTTATTGTTAACAGTAAACGGTTAATCGGGCTGAAGAACATCACAAAGGCTGGCAATGCGGGCAGAAATGGCTACTGCGCTGACCGATGACGCGTCTTTCGATCTTTGTGCCGCAGACCGGGCAGGGTTTTCCGGTGCGCTGATAGACCCGGAAATGGTTTTGAAAATCCCCGCCGCGGTACACCCAGTCGATGCTGGCGCCGTTGCGCGCGATCCCTTCGGTCAACGTCTCACGGATGGCGGCCAGAAGTGACTTGGATTGCTCCAGAGTGACTTGTTTCCCGGATAGGGCCGGATGCAGACGGGCACGGTGCAGCGCTTCATCAGAGTAGATGTTGCCCACCCCGGCGATCACGGACTGGTCAAGCAGCAGCGTCTTGACGCAGCGTGAGGAGCGCTGTAATCGGCTAAACAGCATATCACCGGTCAACTCAAAATCGAAGGGTTCTGGGCCAAGCTCCCCCACCACGGTCGTGATGTCTGGTGTCAGCCAAACCCTGCCAAATTTTCGCGTGTCGTTGAAAGCCAGGCGGGTACAGTTCCCAAAATTGAGCAGCAGGCGGTCATGTTTCTGCACAGGCTCCACTTCGCTTTCCACGCGGATATCGCCGCTCATGCGCAGGTGAATGAGCAATGCATCTGCGCTGAGTCGGATGACAATGAATTTGCCGCGGCGCTCCACCGCCACGATGGTCTGCCCGCTGATACGCTGTGTGAATTCATCCAACTCCGGCACAGCAATCGTCCTGGCCCAGAGTACCTGCGCGGAAGTGATCCTTCTGCCCAGGATACCCGGCTTATTGCGCAGGGAGCGCACGATGGTTTCTACTTCGGGGAGTTCAGGCATGATAAAAAGAGAAGCGGCGGGGTTGTTCAACCCGCCGCTGTGTTCTACTCATTGAACAATTCACCCACGCTACGGCCTTCGTTGGCGCGCTGAATGACCTCACCGATCAGCGGCGCCACTGAAAGCACGGTGAGCCGCCCGTTGAATTTGGCCATTTTCTCAGGCGTGACAGGGATGGTATCGGTGGTGATGAACTCCGTCACGGGCAGGGCTGCCAGGTTCTCAGCCGCGTTTCCCGAGAAAACCGGATGCACGAAGACCATGTAAACGTTGCGCGCGCCGCAATCGTGCACAAGTTTAACAGCCTGCGAAACCGAGCCGCCTGTATCCACTTCGTCATCCACGATGATGCAGTCGCGGCCCTTCACATCGCCGATCAGTGAAAGCGCCTGCGCTTTGGAATCGTTGCTGATGCGGCGTTTTTCGATGAAGGCCAACGGGGCATCAAGCGAGACGGCGTAATTGCGCGCCTTCTTGGCAAATCCCAGGTCTGCAGTAACAACAACCGGATCCTTCATTTCCCGGCGTTTGCTCTTGAGATAATCGATGAGGATGTAGTAGGCCGTGAGCACATCGCCGGCGATGGAGAAGAATCCCTGAATCTGACCGGCATGCAGGTCGAGCGTCATATAACGGTCCGCGCCGGCAACCTCAATCATGTCGCATACCAGGCGCGCTGTGATGGGGATACGAGGCTGGTCCTTCTTGTCGGAACGGGCATAGCACAGGTAGGGAACAACCGCCGTGATACGGGCTGCGGAATCAAGACGCAGGGTCTGGATGAGGATGAGCAGTTCCATCAGGTTGCGGTGCACCGGGACCGACGTGGTTTGGATGACATAGCAGTCCTGGCCGCGCACACTGGAATGCAGCTTGACGAACAGGTTATCGTTGGGGAACTGGATGATATCGCGTTCCATGAGGGGAAGCCCCATGTGCGTGGAAATACGGTTGGCCAGATCAGGGCAGGCCGTGCCGGCATACAACTTGATATCGCCGTACTTCATACGCTCGTGACGCGACACATTCATTATTGGCATAAACGCCTCCTCAACCTACAAACCCTTCCATTCCGAATGTAAAACGCTCATTACGATAACATCAATGTACCGGCCGTTCTTGTAAACGCCCTGACGCAGGACGCCTTCCTTGATGAAGCCCGCGGCTTCGTAAGCCTTGATACCGCGCGGGTTCGTATCGAACACATAGAGATAAATGCGGTTCAGGTTAAGGTTTTCAAAGCCGTGCTTAAGCACCAGTTTGGCTGCTTCCCGGCCCAGACCCTTGTTCCAGAACTCCTTCTCACCAATCATGATACCAAATTCAGCGGCATTATTCACCTGTTCAATGAAGTGCAGGCCGCAGTTGCCGATGTGGATCCATTCATCTCCAACCAGCGTCTCGATGGCCAGCACCTGGCTGACGGTGGGCGGGGTTTCCACCTGGCGCTCGAACCACTTTTCCTCCATCGCGTGCGACAGGGGATAGTTCATCAAGAGGTTCTCAATGACCTCCGGGTCGTTCATCCAGCGCACGAAGCGCGGGATGTCATCCCGTTCGATGGCGCGCAGCCTGACCCTGGTTCCGGTGATCATTCGCCCTCTCCTTCCTTACGGGTTCAAACGCGTGGGCCCGCGGAAGATATAGACGGCTTCGCGGATGTTGTTCATACCCAACAGCACCATCAAGAGCCTCGACAGGCCAAGGCCGTAACCACCGTGCGGCGGGCAGCCATACTTGAAGAAGTCCAAATAGAACTGGATCGGTTCGGCGTGCAGACCCTTTTCTTCTGCCTGTTTGAGCAGAACATCGGGGCGGTGTTCGCGCTGGGCGCCGGTGGTGATCTCCAGACCGCTGGCGATGAGGTCGAAGCTGCGGGTGAGGGTGGGATCCTCATCTTTACGCATGTGGTAGAAGGGGCGCACGGTGATGGGCCAATCGGTGATGAAGACGAAATCGTGGTTGTACTTTTCTTTTACATAAGCCGCGATCTCACGCTCGCCGCCGGGGTCGATGTCGCCCTTTTTATCGGCGGGCAGGGCATAACCACGGCTCTTGAGGATCTCGACCGTCTCGCGCATGGTGATGCGCGGGAAGGGAACAGTCGGGACGACGATGTCCACCCCGAAGAGCTCCTTGATGGCATCGCCGTGTTTTTCTTTGACAACCTTGTAGACGTACGCCAGCATGTTTTCTTCTGAGACCATCACATCTTCATGTGAGTCGATCCAGGAGATCTCGGCATCCACGCCGGTGAACTCAGTCATGTGGCGCGCGGTGAAGGAGGGGTCGGCGCGGAAGACCGGGCCGATCTCAAAGATACGCTCAAAACCGGCCGCCATGGCCATCTGTTTGTAGAACTGGGGCGACTGGGCCAGGTAAGCCTTGCGTTCGAAATAATCCAATGAGAACAACTCGGCGCCGCTTTCGCTGGGCGCGCCCACCAGTTTGGGGCTGTGGATCTCCATGAAGTCGTTCTGCAGCCAGTAATTGCGCATGGCTGCTTCGACAGTGGTTTCCACCTTGAAGAGCAGGTTGTTGACCGGGCGGCGCAGGTCGAGGTAACGCCAGTCGAGGCGATAATCGAGCGTGGGCAGGGTCTCGGCAAAGGGGTCGAAGGGCAGCGGAGTGCCGGCGTTGTTGGCAACGGTCAGGCTCTCTAGCTGGATCTCCAGCCCGCCCAGCTTGACCACCGGGTTATCAATGACCTTGCCGGTGACGATGACGGCTGATTCCTGGCCGATCTGCGAGATCTGTTCAGCCAGCGCTTCGTTGTTTGGCTTCCAGTGCACCACCTGCACCAGACCGGTCTGGTCGCGGATGATGAGGAATTGCAGTTTCTTCTGATCGCGCAGGGTCTGAAGCCAGCCTTCAATGCAGACTGTTTTTTCCAGCGAACCGCGCAGGTCCTTGATCAAAGTTCTTTCCATGCTCCACCTCAAATAAGATCAAAATGATTGCTCGATCAACCAATCCACGGCCTGGTCGGGGGACCAGCGGCGGTTGAATGCTTCTTCCAGTGCTTTCTCCATTTTAAGCGTTCCGGCCTTTTCGCGCCAATTATTCATCAATTTGGTCTGCAAAAGTGCCAGAATCTCCTGTTCCAGACCTTCCCGTTCAATGGTTTCAAGCTGGCCGCTTTCCACCAGGAAATCATGATGCCTGCCGATGGCTGTTAGCAACTCTGAAATGCCCTGGTTGTCTGTGGCGATTGTCTTCAAGATCGGCGGTGTCCAGCCGGATGTTGTTTCTGATGCCGGTTCAACCGCTGCTGCATGACCGGCTTTGCGGTCGTGGATCTGGCGGTAGCCCAATTCCAGGTTGGCGCGCAGAGCTCGTTCGGTATTCTCCACACCCAATTGGTCGGCCTTGTTGATGACCAGAATATCGGCGATCTCCATGATGCCGGCCTTGATGGCCTGGATATCGTCGCCGAAACCGGGTGCTTCCACCACGAGCGTGGTGTGTGCCAGGCGTGCGATCTCAACTTCTGACTGGCCCGCGCCCACGGTCTCGATGATGATGTAGTCGAAACCCGCTGCGTCAAAGACACGGGTGAGCTGCGCGGTGGCCAGGGCCAACCCGCCCAAAGCGCCGCGCGAGGCCATGGATCGGATGAACACACCGGGGTCGCCGGCCAGGTCACGCATGCGCAGCCTGTCGCCCAGGATGGCGCCGCCGGTGAACGGGCTGGAGGGATCGACGGCAATGATAGCCACTGTCTTTTGCTGCTCGCGGCGGATGTGCTGTGCCAGCCGGTTGACAAGCGAGGATTTGCCTGTTCCGGGCGCGCCCGTGACGCCGATGCGCTGCGCCTTGCCCGCGTGCAGGTACAATGCGTCGAGCGAGACGCGCGCTTCAGGGTCACCGTTTTCCACATGCGTGAGGAAACGTGAAAGCGCCAGGCGGTCGCCGGATAATATGTCCTCTTGGGCTGACATGAGCAGGACTCGTCCTTGTAAGGGTTGAAAACACAAAGAACACGGTTCGTGCGCTTTGTGGGGTGGTTGTGTTGTGTTTCTTTTTACTTCACGCCGGCGCGGATGTCTTCAATGATCTTGCTGGTTGGCGTTCCGGGACCGTAAACCGCGTGCACGCCCGCCTTGAGAAGCACGGGCATGTCTTCTTCAGGGATGATGCCGCCCACAAAGAGCAGAACACCGCTCTGCTTGTTGGCGCGCAGCAAATCGATAACGCGCGGAACAAGAGCCAGGTGCGCGCCTGAAAGGATCGAAAGCCCCACCACCTGCACGTCTTCCTGCAGCGCTGCTTCAGCGATCATTTCCGGCGTCTGACGCAGCCCGGTATAGATCACCTCCATGCCGGCATCGCGCAACGCGCGCGCCACCACTTTGGCGCCCCTGTCGTGACCATCCAGGCCAGGTTTGGCGATCAAGACACGGATCTTCTGTTCTGTCATGTACGGCTCCATATAATTGGGTTCTGTCTTCATTATACCTTGTCATGAAGAGTTGACACTGGATAAGGAAGGTTATCGGCTACAATTAAGCAACTTTACATTGCGAGGGAATTATGAAAACAAGCAGCATCCAATCTGAGACCGATATCACGGCCATGAAACAGTTAATCAAATCGTTGGGTGGACAAGCCAGTGTGGTGGATTTCGAGGAGTTGATCCTCATGGACTCCGTCCGCGCGGCCACCCGCCTGTGGTGGGAAGGCGATACTCTGGCCGCCTTTGCCTACATTGACGACTACAACAACCTGTACTTTGAGTACGAGCCGTCTTTGTTCAATGATGACCTGGGCAGCGCGATCGTGGCGTGGGGTGTGGAATGCATGCAATCACGCAACCGCGAAATGAACAGCAGCGATCCCCTGGACGTTTCCTGTTCAGCGAACGACAAGCTGCACCTGCCGCTCTTTCTCAAGCACGGTTTTGAACAAACTCCCATCCGCTCGCTGGCATATAAACGCTCCGCCAGCCTGCCCATCCCCGAGGCAGCGCTGCCGCAGGGGTTCAGCATCCGGTCCATCAAGCGTGACGAAGTGGAGCAGGCAGTGGCATTGCACCAGGCGGCATTTGGCACGGACCAGATGACGGTGGAGCGGCGCCTCGCCATCATGGACGCGCCAGATTACGTACCAGATCTGGACCTGGTCGTCGCTGCCCCCGACGGCGGCCTGGCCGCCTTTTGCATCTGCGGCATGGAGGAGGTGGATGGAAAGCTCATTGGATACACCGACCCCATCGGCGCGCACCCCGCCTTCCGCGGCAAGGGCCTTGCCAAGGCGGTGACCATTCACGCCATGCGCGAATTGGTCAAACGCGGTGTGGTTGAGCTGGAACTGGGCACCAGCAGTGAAAACACCCCCATGCAGCGTTTGGCCGAGTCGCTCGGTTTTGAAAAGGTCAGCGAAAAGATCTGGTTCTCCAAAAAGGTCTAAAAGAGTATTTGAAGCAAGCCAACCTTGCTATAATGAATCCATAAACAGAAAAGATTTAGGAGGAATCATGAGCACACAAACACCTATTGTTCCGAGTGAACGGACACCTAAAAAGATCAACATCATGGCCATCGGCAGCACCATCACCGGCGCCTTGGCTTATCTGCTTCTCTTTTTTCACTCTCTTGTTGATATGAGCTTTCTTACCGCGGCCATCCTGGCCCCAATAAGCTCCATTGTGGCAATTTTCACCGGTCACCGCGCCAAACGCTTGATCCGCAGGTCAGATGAAACAATGTCGGGTCGTAAACTGGCCAACACCGGCCTCGCGCTTGGGTATATCTACATTGGCATTTGCATCCTGATCGTCGTCCTGCTGGTCCTGGGCGTAGCCTTTGTCGCCGAAAATCTCAGCAACTTGATGTAATCAACATATATCTTGGAGAAAAAAATGAGCTCAGATCCGAACTATCAGTATCAACCTGTTATGCAGCCCGTACCGCAGCAACTCATCCCGCAAACCATGATGCGCGATAGCGGCGCAGCCATTGCCAGCCTGGTAATGGGTATCATGACATGGACTTTCCTGCCTGTTCTGGGAGCCCTGGTCGCAATCATCACCGGTCATATCGGCATCGCTGAAGTAAAAAAAGGTAACGGTTACGTGAAGGGCAGAGGCATGGCAATCGCCGGACTGATTATGGGATATGTGCAGATCGGCATAATTATCCTTATCATCGTGGGCACCCTGGTTCTGGCTCCCATGATCAGTGATACCTATTCAAATATCTACAGCGGTATGTATTAGAAGAAATTCTGCCATTAAGGGGCTCCTGCAACCTTCTTCGGTACACCGCGTATACTTCAGTAAAGATCGAAGAAATTACCCCGTTGGGGTATAGGAGATAAAATGACAGTTCCTGAGAATTCAACACCTGTAATTCCCCCGCCCGCTTATAAGCAGGACAGCCCGCTGGCGGTTGCCAGCATGATCTGCGGCCTGGTTGGCTGGGTTATTCCGTTCTTTGGGTCGCTTGCCGCCGTGATCACCGGTCACATGGCCAAGAAGGATATCCGCGAGAGCAACGGCCAGTTGGGCGGCGACGGCATGGCGCTCGCAGGCTTGATCATGGGCTACATCCAGCTCGGTTTTATTGTGCTTTGCATCCTGTGCATGATGGCCTTCATCTTCGCAGTTTCAGCTGGGTCAGGCGCATTTGACGGGCAATACACTTACCTGTTGCCCCTGCTGTTCTAAGGAAAGTGAAAAAGGCCGGTGTTACGCCGGCCTTTTTTGTTGCCTGTTTTCGGGCTTGCGCATAAAATGGGGGCATCTGGGAGAGCACACGTGAACAAATACGACCTTGAGCGGTACAAACGGCAGATGGCCCTGGAAGGCTGGGGCGAGCAGGGACAGGCAAAGCTGGCTACTGCGTCAGTGTTCATCGCCGGCGCGGGCGGGCTGGGCAGCACGGTCGCGTTTCACCTGGCAGCCGCGGGAGTGGGCACGCTGCGCATCGCCGACCGTGACAAGGTTGAACTTTCCAACCTCAACCGCCAGATCCTGCATGATGAAGCTCGCATCGGTATGCCGAAAGCAAAATCAGCACAGCAGACACTGGCTGCCTTCAACCCTGCCATCAAGGTCATCGCTGAAGAGACGGAGATCACAGCCGCGAATATCGCAACGCTCGCCGCGCAACCTGACCTTGTCATCGACTGCCTCGACAATTTCAAAACGCGCCTGGTGCTGAACGAGTACTGCTGCTGTGCGGATATCCCACTCATTCATGCCGGTCTGTGGGGTCTCACCGGGCAGGTGACCTTCATCCACCCGCCCGAAACACCCTGCCTGCGCTGTATTTTCCCGCGCAGTCTGCCCAAGAGCTCAACCCCTGTCGCCGGGGTTACTGCCGGAGTGATCGGTTCGTTCCAGGCCATGGAAGCTCTGAAATACCTGACCGGTATCGGTACCTTGCTGAAGGGGAAAATGCTCTGCTTTGACGGCAACGACATGAGCATCACCCAGTTGCAATTGTCACGCAATCCCAAATGCATTACTTGCGCCTCCCTGACGCACATGAAAGACTGATTTACGCTGACGAATCTGTTAGTTGCGTTTTACAAGTATTTTCTGCGAAAATGCCCAAAAATGGGTATAATGACTTTAGAAATATCGGGAAAACTCCGAAATTTCATAGTGGTAGAAAATGAAAATCAAGGTTTATGCTCCAGGGTTCATTAACCATGAACTGATCGATAATAACGGCTATGTGGAACTGGCCGATGGCAAGACAGTTGCGCACCTTTACCGAAAAATGAAGGTGATGCCGCTTTCCCTTTTGGTTGTTGCCAGTTACGTTAATTATGAACCAGCCAGAATGAACACCGTCCTGCAGGACGGCGATACCGTTTCGCTGATGTTCCCGGTAACAGGCGGTTGATCTCATCCGCAGCAAAAGATTCCAAATCTGATAGAGGTTTCTAATGAAGGGATATACCGGTAAGATTCTGTTGGTTGATCTTTCCAAAGGGGAGATCAAAGAAGAATTGATCCCTGATCACGTATACGAAAATGTGCTCTCCGGCGTTGGCCTGGGAGCTTATATCCTGTATAACCGCATCCCGGCCGGCGCTGATCCCCTCGGCCCCGATAACATCCTCGGTTTCGTCAGCGGGCTGCTCACCGGTACACCCAGCTTTGTCACCGGGCGCTGGATGGTGATCTGCAAATCTCCGCTCACCGGCGGCTGGGGCGACTCAAACTGCGGCGGCACCTTCTCACCCGCGATAAAACAATGCGGCTACGACGGCATCTTCTTCAGCGGGATCTCCAGTGAGCCTGTCTACCTATACGTGGATAACAAGGGCGCTCAATTGCGGCCTGCGGATGACCTGTGGGGCATGGATGCCATTGCGGCGGAAGAAAAGTTGATCGCAGAGAATACAAAAAACAAAAAACCGGCCGTAGCCGTCATTGGCACCTCGGCTGAAAAGCTTTCGCTCATCTCCGGCATTTGCAACGACGGCGGGCGTATCGCTGCACGTTCGGGCGGCGGTGCGGTGATGGGTGCCAAGAAATTGAAAGCTGTGGTGCTGGTTGGATCCAAACCCATTGGCTGTGTGGACCCCAAAGCAATGAAGGAGATCAGCAGCGGCCTGGCTAAGAAAATGCGCAACGTTAACATGCCCACCTTTGTGAAGGGCGGCGTCTTGTCGTTACTGGGCAAGATCATGGGCGGTATGAAACAGACTGCACCGCTTGACGGCATGCTCATCGGCCTGTTGATGAAGCGCTGGGGAACCATTAGTAACAATACCATGGGCATTACTTCTGGCGATTCTCCCATCAAGAACTGGGCAGGATCGGTCAAGGATTATCCGTTTTCTTCATATAAAAAGGTGAACCCGGAGAGGGTGCTTGAATATGAGGAACGGAAATACCATTGCTACTCCTGCATCATCGGCTGCGGCGGTGTGGTGGACATTTCAAAAGCCAGTAAAGGCGAGTTCACCCACACCCACAAACCCGAATACGAAACCTGCCTGGCGTTTGGCGGTCTGGTGCTGAACAAGGACCTGGACACGATCTTCTACGTGAACGAGATACTCAACCGCGCCGGTATGGATTCCATCTCTGCGGGCGGCACTGTGGCGTTTGCCATCGAGTGTTACCAGAACGGCATCATCACCAAAGATATGCTGGATGGCCTTGAATTAAGCTGGGGCAACCCTGAATCCATTGTGGCGCTTATCAGGAAAATGATCGCCCGCGAAGGCATCGGTGACCTGCTGGCCGACGGTACCAAAGCCGCTTCAGCAAAACTGGGGGTGAAATCCAAACCCTATGCCGTCCACGCTGGCGGGCAGGAACCCGGCATGCACGACTCGCGCATGGACCCGCTGGTGGGTATTCATTACAGCGCGGATCCCACTCCCGGACGCCACACCATTGGTTCCGGCCAGTATTACGACATGCTGCACCTCTGGGAGCAAGTCTCCTGGGCGCCCAACCCCGGTTTCTACACCAAGGCTGACGAGTACATTGCCAGCGAGAAGGTGGCACTCAAGACCGTGGCCATGTCGTGCTACAAGGAACTGACCGACGGTTCCGGCGGCTGCCTGTTCGCCATGGTGATGGGCATCAGCCACTGGCGTCTTTTCGATTGGCTGAACGCAGCCACTGGCTGGAAGAAGTCCGCCGATGAACTGATGGAAATCGGCAAGAACATCCAATCCCTGCGCCAGTTGTTCAACATCAAGCACGGCATCGATCCCATGAGCTTCAAGATGAGCCCGCGCATGGCAGGCGAACCTCCCCTGAAGGACGGCCCGAACAAGGGCAAGACCGTTCCCATTGAAGAAATGATGCACCTGCACTGGAAAGCCTTTGGCTGGGATGAGAAAACGGGCGTCCCCGGCAAGCCGTTGGTCAACCGCCTGAAGAAAGCCCAGATCATCACCGCAGAGGTGAAATAATGGAAAAAGGCATCGCTCACGTTTCTTACTCCAAATGCATGGCCTGCGGTATATGCGTGGGAACCTGCCCGTTCGGCTGTCTTGTCCTGAACAAAACAGGGATCGACTCGCTCAACAAGGCCTACCCCGAACTAAAACCCAACCACGGCTGTACCGGTTGTTCTCTCTGCGCCAGGGCCTGCCCGGTTGACTGCATAACAATCCATCCATAACAATGTAAAGAAAAAAGCGAAAACTGTACGGGCAATTCGTGAAATTGCCCGTACGATTGTTTCTTGGAAGATTATTCTTATATGGTTGTACACCTTCATTGACCAATACCGCTGCGATTGCCCTTTGTGGTAAACTTACGCACGAGAGACAACATTTCTTAAGGAAAACTCGACTATGCCCGCCATTTATCCGTTTACCGCTATTGTTGGCCAGGAACGCATGCGCCGTGCCCTGGTTTTGAACGCTGTTGACCCCCGCATCGGTGGTGTGCTGATCCGTGGTGAACGCGGTACTGCCAAATCAACGGCAGCGCGCGCCCTGGCAGCCCTGCTCCCTTCTGTGAAAGTGGTGGCTGACTGCCGCTTTGGTTGCGATCCCGATAAACCTGCCACCTGGTGCACCGAATGCCGCGAACGCCACGAAAAGGGTGAAAAGTTGCCCGTCTCTGACCGTCCCACCCCGTTTGTCAACCTTCCCGTTTCTGCCACAGAAGACCGCGTGGTGGGCACGCTCGACATTGAAAAAGCCATCCAAAAGGGTGTGCGTTCCTTTGAACCCGGCGTGCTGGCCGCTGCCAATCGCGGCATGCTCTACATCGACGAGGTCAACCTGCTCGACGACCATGTGGTGGACGTGCTGCTGGACGCTGCTGCCATGGGCGTCAATATCGTCGAGCGCGAAGGCATCTCCTTCACGCATCCCGCCCGCTTCATACTTGTGGGCACCATGAACCCGGAGGAAGGCGACCTGCGCCCGCAACTTCTGGACCGTTTTGCCCTCTCGGTTGAAATCCACGGCATCCGCGACGCCCGCGAACGCGTGCAAATTATGGAACGAAATATCGCCTTTGAGGGTGATTCGTTGCAATTCCGCGAAGACTGGCTCGAGAAGGAAAAGGAACTCTCAGAACAGATCGACCGCGGCCGCAAACTTGTGGACGAGGTCACCTACAGCAAACACAACCTGCTCTCCATCGCCGCCCTGACCGCCTCGCTGAACGTGGACGGTCACCGCTCCGACCTGGTCATCCTCAAAGCCGCGCGCGCCCAGGCAGCCTTTGACGGCCGCACCACCATCAACGACCGCGATATTGCCCTGGCCGCTGAACTGGCTCTGCCCCACCGCATGAAGGGCGGACCCTTCCAGCGCGAAGAGATCGGCATGGAAGAACTGACCGAACGCATCGAGCAGCTCACCCAGGGCACTGCCTCCAACAGCGCCAAAGAATCCACATCCGAACTGGACGATGAAGGCGGTTCTTCCTCAAAAAAAGCATGACGCCGGAAGAGTCCGGCGAGCCAACCAGCGAACAGGGGACGCCCACCCCGAGCAACCAGAACGTCTTCAACCAGGGCGATCCCAACTGGTGGAGTGGGGGAAAGAAACTGGCCAGCGGCGAGGAGTTCAATCCGCGCAAGCTGGATACACCGCTTGATAAGATGATGCGTTCCTACGCAGGCCGCCGTTCAGTGACGCATACCGAACGCAAGCGCGGACGCTATATCCAATCGCGCCCGGCCAACGGCCGCGTTGATGACCTGGCTTTCGATGCCACCCTGCGCGCCGCTGCTCCCTTCCAGAACGAACGCGGCGAGATCAAGGACCGCGACAAGGTTGCCTTTTCCATCCGTCCTGCCGATTACATGAAGAAAATCCGCGTGCGCCGCGCGGCTAACCTGATCCTCTTCCTGGTGGATGCCTCCTGGTCGATGGCCGTGGCAGAACGCATGGCAGCCACCAAGGGCGCCATCATGTCACTGCTCACCGATGCCTACCAGCGCCGCGACCGTGTTGGATTGATCGTCTTTCAGAAAAGCAAGGCTACATTGGTACTTCCACCCACCAACTCAGTGCTGCTGGCGCAGGAAGCCCTTTCAGACGTGCCAGTCGGGGGCAAGACGCCGCTCTCTGCGGGTCTGATGATGGCCTATGAAACGCTGCGCAAGGAAAAGATCCTGCATCCCGACGTGATGCCCCTGCTCATCGTCCTCACCGACGGCGCCGGCAATGTGGCTGTTGGTCACCTGCCCCCGCAGGATGAAGCCCACAACATCGCTGAGATGATCGCCCGCGAGAAGATCCATTCGGTGGTCATCAACATGGAGCATGCTGCCTTTGACCAGGGCCTGGCCCAATCACTGGCCGACCACCTGGAATGTCCCTGCTACACCATCACCGACCTGAAGGCCGAGAGCCTGTTCGTGGCCGTGCAGAAGGAGATCCGCCAGGTGAACAGCGCAATCGGGATGGAATTCAAGTAAGCAACCCTCAGGAATAATGACAGCGAATGTGATGATGTCCCTGCCTTGCCACCAATTCTGCCTGATGATAAGATGGTGACGGAGCACTGGTATTGAAATGGTTGAAGTGGAATACAAAGTAGCGCGCCTGCGCCGCACCCTGATCATAATCATCCTGTCAACGCTGCCCCTTTACCTGCTGGGATTCATCGTTCTCTGGGTGGCCAGGGCTTCCGTTAATTCAGTAACACCCACTGCCACGACCTTTATGGTATACATCACAGCCACCAATCCCCCCACGGCCACGGCAATCCCGCCCACCAAGTTCCCGACCAAGACGCCCGAACCCACAGCCACTGTCACATACACGCCAACGGTGACGGCTACAGCCACGTTGATCCCCACTGAAACGCCAACGCTGGCGCCAACGGAAACCTTCACGGTCGCTCCACCCACGGAAACGATCGAATCAACAACTATAGCTCCCTGACCATTTACCAGGATATCCCTTCATGGAAAACATCGCTCCATTCCTCAAGCAACTGATCTCCCTGCCGGGTCTATCCGGTTTTGAAACGCCGGTGATGGAAGCCATCGCCGCGCGCTGGCGCCCCCTGGTGGATGAACTCTCCGTCAGCAAAATTGGCAGCCTGCACGGTCACAAGCGTGCAAGCGGTCAGCCTAAAGGCAGCATCCTCCTGGCAGCGCACATGGATGCCATCGGTTTGATGGTAAGCGGCTTCAGTGAGGGACTGCTGCGCGTGACTGAACTGGGTGGCGTCGATGCGCGCATCCTGCCCGGCCAGATGGTCACCGTGCACGGCAAACGCAGCCTGTCCGGCGTGGCCACGCTGCAGCATGACCGCCTCTTGAACGAAAATCACAAGAAGCTCGCCCCTGATCTGAAACGCGTTTTTATCGACACCGGCCTGTCTGAATCCGAGATCAGGGAACTGGTCAAGGTGGGCGACCTGGTCTCGTTTGCCAATCCTCCCGTCGAAATGAATGGCGGATATATCTGCGGACACAGCCTGGACAACCGCGCTTCAGTGGCCGCGCTCACTCTGTGTCTGGAAGCGCTGCAGACGACCACCCACGAATGGGATGTCTGGGCAGTGGCCACCGTGCAGGAAGAAGTCACCCTGGGCGGCGCGCTGACCTCGGCTTACCAGATCCAACCCGATCTGGCCATCGCCATCGACGTCACCTTTGGCAGAGGTCCGGGCGCCGGCGATTACCGCTCCTTCCCACTGGGCAAGGGCGTCACCATCGCGGTTGGTTCCAACGTGCACCCCTATTTGGAAAAACAATTGAACAAACTGGCGGATGACGAGAAGATCCCCCATGCCACCGAAGTGCTGCCCGAAAGCACCGGCACCGATGCCATTGCGCTGCAGGTCGTGCGCGCGGGCATCCCCTGCGAGGTCATCGGCGTCCCTCTCCGGTATATGCACACGCCAGTGGAAATGGTCTCATTGGCAGACATCGAATATGCCGGTCGCCTATTGGCAAAGTTTGTCACTTCACTGGATGAAAACACGATGGATTCGCTGCGCAAGGAGATGCTGGCATGAGCGCATCCCTGAAGATCGAAAAAGCCCAGATCGAGCTGCTGGAAAAGCTATGCAATGCCGTGGCCGTCTCCGGAGGCGAAGGCGAGGTCAGGCGCATTATCATCGAAGAGCTCAAAGGTATCGCCGACGATATTACAGTCGACGCCATGGGCAACGTGCTGGTCAAGAAACTGGCCGGCAAGGATACCGTCAATCCCCTGAACGTCATGCTCGACGCCCACATGGACGAGGTGGGCTTCATGATCGCGGAGGACGAGGGGGACGGGATTTATGCCTTTGAAGTCGTCGGTGGCATTGATCCGCGCCAACTCCCCGGCAAGCAGGTACTGGTTGGCAAAGAACACCTGCCCGGCGTCATCGGCGCAAAACCCATCCACCTTTACGAAGACAAGGTTGACGATTCTCCCATCCCGCTGCAGAGCTTGCGCATCGACGTGGGTCCTGCCGCTGTCGGTAAGGTGAGACCCGGCGATTATGCCACCTTCGCTACCAGATTCATACTCTCCGGCAACAGCATTTTCGCCAAAGCGCTGGACGACCGCCTGGGCGTGGCCACCATCATCGAACTGATCAAGCATGCTCCCGCCAACATCAACCTGCTGGCTTCGTTCTCGGTGCAGGAGGAGATTGGCCTGCGCGGCGCCCGGGTAACGGCCTACGCGTTCGATCCCGACCTGGCCATCGCCATCGATTCCACCCCCGCCCACGACCTGCCCCGCGAGGATGGTGAGGAGAACACGGTCTACAACTGCCGCTTCGGCGCCGGTCCGGCCATCTACATTTCCGACGCGGGCACTGTCTCTGATCCGCGCCTGATCCGCTTCCTGGCCAAGACAGCCGAAAACAACCATATCCCGTATCAGTTCAGACAGCCCGGCGGAGGCGGCACGAACGCCGGCTCCATCCACAGGGTAAGGGCGGGCATCCCCAGCGTCTCCATTTCTGTTCCCGGGCGTTACGCGCACACCGCCGTGCTGCTCTCCTGCCTGGAAGACTGGCAAAATACACTCAACCTGGCCTACCGGGCGCTCTGCCTGATCACGCCGGACATTCTGAAGCATCCGCGAGACTGAAAATATGACTAACATTACAACACCTGAGACTGGAAATGCATTGAGAGCCTTGCTAGAAAAACTGACTGCGTCCCCCGGACCAGCCGGTTATGAGGGCAGGATCCGGGATGTTATCAAAGCTGAGGTCGAGCCTCATGTTTCACGCGTTACTGTTGACGCCCTCGGCAACCTGATCGCCGTGAAGGGCGCCAAGAAGCCGGGCGGTCTGCGCATCATGCTTTCCGCGCACATGGATGAGGTGGGAATCATCGCCACCCATGTGGACAAGCGCGGCTATGTGCGCTTCACACAAATGGGCGCGGTCTATCCTTTCAATTGCGTGGCAGCACGCGTGACCTTCCTCAACGGCGTGCGCGGCGTAGTCAACGGTGACCGCTCCGACGATATCACCAAGGTGCGTCCGCTCGATCAGCTTTTCATTGACGTGGGCGCATCCTCCCCAGAGGATTGTCCGGTGAAGGTCGGCGATGTGGGTGTGTTCGAAGGTTCCTTTCAGACCATTGGCAAGCGTGTTGTCTCTCACGCGCTGGATAACCGCGTCGGCTGCGCCATCCTCATCGAGATGATCCGGCGCATTGCTGATACCCCGCACGAATTAACCTGTGTCTTCAGCACGCAGGAAGAAGTCACCATCCGCGGCGTCACTTCAGCGGCTTATGCCGTAGATCCTGACCTGGGTATTGCCATTGACGTCACTGCCACAGGAGACGTCCCCGGGGGTAAAATGGAAGTTGGGCTCGGCAAGGGTCCGGCCATCAAGGTGCGCGACGAAGGCATGATCTCTGACCCCCGCGTGGTGAACCTGATGCGATCAGCAGCCGAAAAGGCGCACCTGCCTCACCAGATGGAGATCTTGAAGGTGGGCACCACTGACGCCAGGGTCATCCAGTTGGCAAGAGCGGGCGTCCCGGCTGGCTGCTTGTCCATCCCGGCACGCTATATCCACTCACCTTCCGAGATGGTGGACCTGGACGACATAAACAACGTCCTGACCCTTTTGCTTGAGCTCTTGAGGAACCCGATCGAACTGAAATGATACACCAGCATGTTTCAAACCCGCGGCGCGGATTGCGTCCCGCCGTTTTCCGGAAATACTTCTTCCCCATCAGCCTGATGCTTCTGTGTGGATTCAGCCTTCTGGCAGGTTGCCAGTTGCAGAATATCATCACACAACAGGGTGAGCCAACCGCCACCAGCACGATGTCATCCAGCCCCGCAGCAAGCCTTACGCCCGATCCCGCTCAACCCTCTGCGGCTATTGCACCTTTAACTACGCTGGTCCTCTGGCTTCCTCCGCAACTTGACCCATCTGATGGCTCGCTGGCAGGTGCGATCCTGCAGGAACGCCTCGACAATTTTGAGCAGGAACATCCGCAGTACGAGGTGGAAGTTCGCATCAAAGCTCTGCAAGGAGAAGGCGGCATGGAAAGCGCTCTGGAATCGGCTTCTTCCATCGCACCCGCAGCTCTGCCCTCGCTGGTCGCCTTGCCGTATTCCACCATGGACAGCGCGGCAGCGAAAAACCTGCTGGATCCGATCAGCAGTGAGACGCTAGGCATCAACGACCCCGATTGGCTGCCCTATACGCGCGATATCGTCAAAATCGATAACCTGGCTTATGGCGTCCCCTTTGGTGCTGACGCACTGGTGCTGGCCTATCGGCCCCTGCTCGTGCCAGACCCCCCCACAACCTGGGAAGGGATCGTCAACCAGGAACAGTTCGTCTCCTTCCCGGCAGCCGATCAAGAAGCCGCGGTCATCACCCAGATGTATCTTTCCGCGGGCGGGAATTTGGAAAACGATGACGGTACTCCCGTACTGGAATCCGGCCCCCTGCAAAACACATTGCAGGTGCTGCAGGAAGGCGCGCAGAGGGATGTGTTCCCGGCCTGGATCGCCGGATATTCTTCTTTTGAAGAATCCTGGCAGCCTTTCTTAAACCAGCAGGCATATTACTCAATCATCTGGTCTTCGCTTTACCTGCGTCAGCCGCAGGTAAATGTTGCCATTACCAAAGTTCCGCATATGGACGATGAATCCGTCACGCTGCTCCAGGGATGGTTGTGGTGTGTTCCAGCCTATTCCACGACCAGCGACCAGGACAGTTTATTGCTACTTGAGTACCTTTCCGATCCCGCCTTCGCGAACCGCTGGGCGCAGGCTGCCGGTTACCTGCCTGTTCGTGAAAGCGGTCTGGAATCCTGGCGCGACCTGCCGGACGCGCAATTCGTGATGGACCTTGCGCGCAGCAACGAGATGATTCCATTCCGCGCACGCAACGAAATCATCACCCCCATGCTGCAGAATGCAGCCGTGCAGATCATTATGAAACAGGCTTATTACCAGACAGTCCTGGATGACATAATGAGCCATTTTCAAGTAAAATAATCAGGTCGCCATGAATCCTGAAAAGCCATCCCTCAAAAAGTTCAAGATCGATCCTGCCGTGACCTCACGTTTCCTGATGGTGCTGTTGGTTTTGGCGCTGGTGGCTTTGACCATGTGGATCAGCGGCCCGGTACCCGATAAAGACTTACCCACCACCACTGTAACCACAACTTCAGCATTGCCCGCAAACTGGTATGTGAGCACACCTTCACATGCAGTGGACACAATGACGCCTGCGGTTACACCTGAATCAGCGGAAGATCAGGTGTCAACGTCGGGTGTGATCATCGGCGTGGCCAGTGTGATGGGTATTGTGCTGATCGGCACGCTCTTCTCGGTATGGCAAAACCGCGACAGGTCTGGAAAGAAACAAAAATAGGGCGTTTTGTGCCCTACTTACACCCAAATGCTGCCTTCACTGGCGGCATTTTTATTCCCCCAAAAGCACATCCATGTATTGCCGGGTGATGAGTTTTATATCAAAAGCTTCTTCAGCGTGAGCACGGGCGGCGCGGCTAAAACTATCATAATTGTGCAGCACGTCACCAATGGCATCCACCAGCGTGTGCAAATCAGGTTTTTGCAGCTTCCAGGGGTCAGTGCCGTAGCGAGCCAGACGCCCGGAATCGCCGGTGACCATCTCAGGCAGCGCGCCGGTATCGTAAGCGGCCACGGGCAGACCGCAGGCCATGGCTTCGATGACCGAATTCGGGCAGGCGGCGTTAATATCTGATGAGTAGAACACGTGTGCCGAACGGTCGATCTCGGGGATGCGAGCCCTGTCCACCACCCCCAACCACTCAATGTGCAGTCCGTCCCTATCAGCCTGATTGCGCAGGCTGGCAGGGGCATCTCCCACCACCATGAGTTCAAGCTGCCTGTCGAGCCGTTTGTTCAGCAGCACGGCCGCGTCAGCAGCGGTGAACAACCCCTGCTCATACCCGTTGCCCAGGTGCCCTTCCACGAGCAACATGCGGTAACGGTCAAAAGGCAGGTCCTTCTTGCCAAACGGATGAAATTGTTCCAGGTTGACGCCGTTGTAGATGACCGATTCGGGTTTATCAACCTTCCCCTTCTCTCTCGCCCACCAGTCCTGTGAAAAGCTGCTTTGATAGATGATCCTGTCTGCAATCTCCCTGCGGATCGTGGAGAGGATCCAGTTGTTGACCTCGGCGCGCAGGAAGTGTTTGAGGCCGGTGTTGCCCTGGCGGTGAACCCAGTTCATGCCGTTCAGGCGCTGAACGATGCGCACACCGCGGTGTTTGGCTGACCGCAACTGTCCCATATAACGAGTGCCGCCTATGACCAGCACCGCCGCGACGGAAAGGTCAGCGGGGTCATAGACCACCTTCACATGGTTGGCGCGAAGTTCTTCAGAAAGTCTGGATTGAAATGAGGCTGGGCCGCCGAGCCCCAGTTTACGCGGGAAAATGCAGATGGTATCCATGATTCACTGATAGTAGAAAGGGTTTGGATCAATACTCATTGTATTCAAGCAGCGCGTTAACGATACGTTCAGCGGCGTGACCGTCGCCAAACGGATTGGCCGCGTGAGCCATTTTTTCATACTCATCTTCGTTATCAAGCAGGCGGTGAGACTCGCTTACGATGGTTTCTTTATCGGTACCCACCAGTTTAAGCACACCGGCTTCCACACCTTCGGGGCGCTCGGTCTTCTCGCGCAGCACCAGTGTGGGTTTACCCAGACCGGTGGCTTCTTCCTGGATACCTCCGGAATCGGTAAGGACGATGGACGCGGCCTGCATGAAATGCACCATGGGCAGGTAATCGAGTGGTTCAAGGAGATGAATACTGGCTTCGTCTCCAAGCAAACGATAGACCGGTTCCTGAATATTCGGGTTGAGGTGCACCGGGTAAACAATGTGCAGCTTGCCGGCGTAATCGCGTGCCAGGGTCTGCAATGCGGCGCAGATATCTTCGATGGGTTGGCCAAAATTCTCACGGCGGTGTGCAGTGACCAACACCAGGCGGTTACCGCCTGCGCCAATCTTCCAATCCTTTAGTTTGGCGCTGATCCCTTCAGGCGCTGGCATTTTGAGCACCATGTGCAGCGCGTCGATATCGGTGTTTCCGGTGACGCGGATGTGTCCGTCCTCAACACCCTCGTGAAGAAGGTTTTGGCGGGCCAGTTGGGTGGGCGCGAAATGCAGGTCTGCCACCGTCCCGGCAATGCGGCGGTTGATCTCTTCCGGGAAGGGTTGGCGTTTGTCGCCGGTACGCAAGCCGGCTTCCACGTGACCCACGCGGATGCCGCGGTAGAAGGCAGCCAGGGCGGCTGTCATGACGGTGGTGGTATCACCCTGCACGAGCACCCAGTCGGGGTGCTCATCGGCCAACACGGGATCGAGGTTTTCCATCACCTCAGCGGTCAGACCGGCCAGTGATTGGTTGGGCCGCATCAGGTTGAGGTCGTAATCAGGTTTGATCTCGAACAGATCAAGCACCTGGTCCAGCATCTGGCGGTGTTGAGCGGTGACACATACGCGCGCGTCCACACCGGGTTCGGCTGCCAACGTTTTGATGACCGGCGCCATTTTCACGGCTTCAGGCCGGGTGCCAAGCACAGAGAGAACGCGGATGTTCGTCATGGGTTATTTTCCTCTGCCAAGCTTCTTTACCTGGAATCCGGCGTCGCTCCAGAAGTGCGCGTCCCAACCATTGACGGTATCCAGGGCCAGGCGCGCGTTGGTCATGCGCGCCACTTCAGCCGGATCAAGGCTCTTGAATTGTTTATGTCCCACCAAGAGCAGGAGCATATCGGCATTCTTAACCGCGTCTGCGAGCGTCAGTGCGGTTGTCGCACCTTCCACTTTAAAATCCGTTTTGAAGGGTTCGTAGGTGGTCACCAGCGCGCCCTCTTTTACAAGGAGGTGAACGGTCTCGACAGCCGGGCTTTCGCGCAGATCGTCCACGTCCGGTTTAAATGCCAGACCCAGGACAGCAATGTGCTTGCCTTTGATCTCGCCCAGGTGCTTCTTGATCGTCTGCATTACGAACTCAGGCTGGCTGTCGTTCACACGACGCGAGGTGAGGATGAGCGGCGTCAGGTCAGGAGCGGCTTCAACAAAGAACCAGGGATCCACACTGATGCAGTGGCCGCCCACGCCGGGACCCGGGTTGAGGATCTTCACACGCGGGTGGCGGTTGGCAATCTGGATGGCTTCCCAAACATCAACGCCAAAGCGGTCAGCCAAGCGCGAGAACTCGTTGGCGATAGCGATGTTCACATCACGGTAGGTGTTCTCCATGAGCTTGACCATCTCGGAGGTGGTGGCGTCGGTGAGGATGATCTCACCTTTGACAAAGGTGGCGTAGAGGTCGCGCCCGGCTTCTGCCGAGGCAGTATCCACGCCGCCGATGACGCGCGCGTTCTCGATCAACTCCTTGAGGATCTGGCCGGGCAGCACACGCTCGGGCGAATAAGCCAATTTGAAATCCTTGCCGGCTTTGAGGCCGGACTTCTCAAGGATGGGTTTGACGATATTGGTGGTTGTCAGCGGAGGGGAGGTGGACTCCAGGATGACCAGGTTCCCGGCACGCAGCACAGGAAGGATGGCTTCAGCCGCTGCGATGACATAACTCATGTCAGCTTTCTTGTCGCCGTAGAACGGTGTGGGTACGGCAATGATAAAGGCGTCCGCTTCAACAGGCTTCGCGCTCACGCTCAGGTTGCCGCTCTGCAACACCTCGGTGACCATCTCCCCCAGACCCGGCTCATAGATGTGTACGCGCCCCTGACGCAGTGCTTCGATCACTTCAGGGTTGTTATCGACGCCAGTGACCTTGATGCCGTGTTTGGCAAATGTACTGGCGGTCGGCAGCCCGATGTATCCCAATCCGATCATGCAAATGTGTTTGAAGTTCACGTTAATTCCTTGTTTACTGAGATCAAGTTACCTGATTATGCCACAGGTTACCCGGGTTGTGCAGTCAATGGCAAGTTTACACCTGTACCACCCTGTCACCGGTTCAGACAAATGTGAGCAACTTGCATCGAATTATACGGCGTGATACACTTTTTACATGCAAAAATTCATCCTGGCAGTTTCCCCGGACGCGAAGTTGTTGATGCAGATTCAGGCTCACCTCCAGGAAGGAGGCCGGTATTCTGTCGTTTGCGTGGGGAGCGGCAAGGATGCTTTATCATCACTTCAGGCGGAGAATTTCGACATTGCCATTCTCGACGGCGAGATCGGCGATTTGCCCTTTGTGACCCTCACCCGCGAACTGGTGGCAATCTCTCCCAATTTGAAACTGCTCGTTTTTGCACCGCAGAACAATCCACGCCACCCGGCACTCAATGGATTGCTGGCGAACGGCTTTTTAAACAAACCTTTTTTTGGCCCCGAAGTGAGCGAAAAGATCACCAAAGCTCTCAAAGAGGGGCCTGGATCAGATGCTGCACCTGCGCCCCAGGAATTGGATATGGCCAGGAACTGGATCAAGTATCCAGAGATGGGTGCGCAGCAGATCGAGCAGTTGCTGGCGTCCACCACGGCCATTGCAGGCCTGTTGCTGCTGCACGGTCAGGTGCTGGCAAGCTCAGGCGTGCTCACCCAGGAATCCAGCAGCAATATCATCAACTACTTAAACCGCTACTGGACGAACATCCAATCGGGCGAGTTGTTCCGCTACCTGACCATGGAACACGAAACCACCAGTTGCATTATCTACGCCGCTCCTTTGATCAAGGATACAGCCATTGGTCTGGTTTACAACGCGCAGAAACCGCTACCTGAGATCAGGAACGAAGTGACGCGCCTGCGCAAGGCGTTCCTTGAAAGATACTCGAACACCCGTGAACTGCGCCTGGATTTCCCGGGCAAGGACCAGGAGCAGACGGCGCCGATCGATGAAGAGCCCCCGCCGCCTCCAATAAAACGCCTGCAAACGCACCGCTTGGATGAAATCTACACTCCAGAGGGACCCGAACCCGAGGAAATGGAAGTGGGTGAAGGTCTGAGCCCGGACGAACTGCAGAACCTGAGCAACATCCTGGCTGAAATGCCTTCGCCCGACCCCGATGAAGACCCGCTCGGCAACGCTGAAGCCGCCTTTGACAGCTCCGCCTACTGGACGACCTCTGGTATGGCCGATCTTGATGCAGCGACTACAGAAACACCCGCTCACGCACCCTCGCCGGTCGAGGCCATGGGCTTCACATCTGAGTCTAAAGAAGAAACTGAATCCTCCAGTCAGACCGAAGAGGAATACCCCAACTTCGACTTCAAACTGCCCTGGGAAGACCGATCTGCGTCGGCCGGCGCACCTGTCTCGATTCCAACAACGCCGCCGACCATTCCAGTTCTCCCGCAGGAACCGGTGTACAGCAGTTATGCTGAACAGGAGACAGTGCCCTCCTCGCCGTACAGGCAGATGCCCCTGCTTCCATTCACCTTCCTGATCTTCCCCGCGGACCCGTCGCAGTTCATCACCCGCGATCTTGCAGTGCTGTGCAACCAACAGCTTCCGAAGATCCTCAATGGCTTTGGCTGGCAGCTCTCCGGCATTTCGGTGCGTCCGCTCTACCTGCAGTGGTCCGCCCTGATCCCGCCTCTCAACCCGATCCCCGAAAAGCTGGCAGACATCCAACTGCAATTGAACATGCTCTTCTTCAATAATTTCCCCGAGTTGTTGCAGAGCAATCCGGACGGTGAGTTCTGGCTTTCAGGCTACCTGGCCCTAAGCGGAACGCTGCCTCCCTCCAACCGCATGATCAACGACTTTATCGCGTTCTACCGTCAGACCGAGCCGCAGATAAGATCGAACTGACAGAAAATACAGGATCTCCCATGCCCCCAATTCTCTATTTGATCGACGGTCACGCCCTCGCTTACCGCACCTATTTTGCGCTCACAGCCGGCGCACCCAATGACAGGCTGCAGACCAAGGACGGTGAACCTACTGCCGGCGTCTACGGATTTGCGAGTGTCCTGTTGCGCCTTTTAGAGCAGGAAAAACCCGAATATCTTGCCGTGGCCTTCGACACCGGCAAGACCTTCCGCAATACGTTGTTCCCGGCTTACAAGGCCACCCGTGCCAAGATGCCTGATGACCTGCGACCGCAGATCGAACGCATCCGCCAGATGGTGGATGCCTTCCATGTGCCGCGGCTGGAAAAGGAAGGCTTCGAAGCAGACGACGTGCTGGGCACGATAGCGCGTCAGGCAGTCAAGGAAGGTTTTGGCGTCAAGATCATCACCGGCGACCGCGACCTGCTGCAACTGGTGGACGACCGTATTGTGGTGAGCCTTTCGGGCGCCAAACTGGCTGACGCCAAGAATTACACCGCTGCTGACGTTAAAGCCGCGCTGGGCGTCACCCCTGAACAGGTGATCGACTATAAGGCACTCGTGGGTGACCATTCCGATAACATTCCCGGCGTTCCCGGTGTGGGTGAAAAGACGGCCGTCTCGCTGCTTGAGCAATACCAGACGCTCGACGAAATCTATGCCCACGTGGAAGAGATCCCCGCGCGCTTCGGATCCAAATTGAGTGCCGGCAAGGATTCAGCCTACATGAGCAAGGAATTGGCCACGATCAAAACGGACGTGCCCATCACCTTGAAACTGGATGAGGCGCGCACCGACCATATCAACGTTCCCGCGGTGGAAGCCATCTTCCGCGAACTCGAGTTCCGTACCCTCATCCCCAAGATGCACTCTGTGTTGAAGAGTCTGGGCGGGCAGGGCGCGGCGGGCGGCCAACTCAGCCTGTTCGGAAAAGAGGTGAAGGAAGTTGGCCTTCCCTCAGCGTATTCCCCTGAGACGGTAGTGGTGAACGATGACGCTTCGTTGAACGATCTGGCCGCCGTACTTGGAAAGGCGGAATTAATCGCGCTCGACACAGAGACCGACAACATCGACCCCATGCTGGCCAACCTGGTTGGCATATCGCTGGCGGTTGAAGAAGGCAAGGGTTATTACATCCCCGTGGGTCACCGTGATGGACAGCAACTGCCGCTGGACCAGGTGATCAAGGCGCTGCAGCCCTCACTCTGCAATACCGCCATCCCCAAGGGTGGACACAACCTTAAGTTTGACGCTCTGGTACTGCTCCAGCACGGCCTGGAAGTAGCTCCTTTGAGTTTCGACACCATGATCGCCGAGTGGCTCATCGATCCCTCCTCGCGCAACCTGGGTCTCAAAGACATGGCCGGCAGCTATCTTGGCATCAGCATGACCCATATCGAAGAATTGATCGGCAGCGGCAAGAACCAGTCCTCGATGGACCTGGTGCCGATTTCCACGGCTGCTCCATATGCCGCCGCAGACGCAGAGGTCACCCTACGTCTCATTCCGCTGCTGAAACAGAAAATGGCAGCGCATAACTGTGTGAAGGTCTTTGAAGAGATCGAATTACCGCTCCTACCGGTGCTCATCGAGATGGAACGCACGGGCATCCACCTTGACCGCGCTTTCTTTGAGAAGTTCAGCAAGGAAATGGGCGTCCGGTTGGGTGAGATCGAGGCTCAAGTCTATGAAGCGGTGGGCTATCCATTCAACCTCAACTCCACCCAGCAGCTCTCGAAGGTGCTTTTTGAGACGCTCAAACTAGAACCGCCGGATAAGAATAAGAAGACAGCCAGCGGTCACTATTCCACCGCGGCCGCCGTGCTCGACGAGCTTTCAGGCAAGCACCCTGCCGTGGACCTGCTGCTCGAATACCGCGAACTGTCCAAACTCAAATCGACCTACCTCGATACCCTACCCCTGCAGATCAACCCCAAAACGAACCGGGTGCATACCAGTTTCAGCCAGACCGGCGCGGTCACGGGCCGCCTGGCTTCCTCGAACCCCAACCTGCAGAACATCCCCACCCGCACCGAAATTGGCAGGCAGGTGCGCCTCGGATTTGTCGCTTCTCCCGGTCATGTACTGCTCTCGGTCGATTACTCGCAGATTGAACTGCGCATCGTTGCACACATGAGCGGCGACGAGGCCATGCTCGACGCATTCCGCGCCGGGCAGGACATCCACGCGGCCACCGCAGCGGCCATTTACGGCGTCAATCTTGACCAAGTGACCAAGGAGCAGCGCCGCCATGCCAAAGCCATCAATTTTGGACTCATTTACGGCATGAGTGCCTTCGGGCTCAGCCGCACCACCGATCTGACCCTTGGAGAAGCAGAGAACTTCGTCAAGGACTATTTTGAACACTTCCCGGGCGTCAAGAAGTTCCTCGATGGCATCCGCGTACTGGCAGCGCGCCAGGGATACGTGGAAACCATGCTGGGCCGGCGCCGATACTTCCCTAACCTGGCCAACCCGGCCAACGTTGCCATGCGCAACCGCGAAGAGCGCGAGGCCATCAACGCGCCCATCCAAGGCACGGCTGCCGATATCATGAAGCTGGCCATGATCGGCCTTCCACCCGCGCTCAAAAACGCCGGTCTGCGCTCAAAAATGCTCCTCCAGGTGCACGATGAGCTGGTCCTTGAAGTACCGGAGAATGAACTGAAGGATACCATCCGGGTGGTGCGCCGGGTGATGGAAAACGCGCTCGTCCTTTCCATTCCCCTCCTCACAGAAGCCCGAAGTGGTGTAAACTGGGGGAGTATGCAGGTAATACCAGATTAGGATGAGACAATGACCGGAGACTCCGCCAAATTTCAAACATTAATGAACACGGGCCATTCCGCTGCCTGGGACCAGGACTGGGACAAGGCAGTGGAATTTTATCGCGAGGCGCTGGAAGAGGTTCCAGATCAGCCCACCGCACTGGCCAGTCTTGGTTTGGCGCATTTCCAGTTGAAACAATACGATGAAGCCTTGCGGCTTTATCAGCGTGTCTCGGCTTTGCAGCCCGACGACCCCATGCCCTTTGAGAAGATCGCCAGAATCTACGAACGAACCGGCTTGATGAATGAAGCCGTACAGTCATTCATGCAGGGCGCGGAAATGCAGTTGAAGGCGCATGATGTTGACCGCGCGGTGGATGACTTCAATAACGCGCTCATGCTTACCCCCGAAAACCAGACCGTGCACACACGCCTGGCCATGATCTACGACAAACTCGGCCGCAAGGACGACGCCGTGGCAGAATACCTGGCCACCGCTGCCCTCATGCAGGCAGGCGGCGATTCCGCCAAAGCCACTCAGGTGGCGCAATACGCGCTGCAACTCTCACCAAACAACTCAGATGCCAAAAAGGCTCTTGCATCGCTCAAAAACAATCAGCCCCTGCCCAAACCCACCCGCAAAGCCGAAGGACTGGCCGCGGCCGGCATGGCGCAGGTGAAGAAGATCGAAAGCCCCGGGGAGGGCCGTGAAGAAGCGGAACCCACCCATTACGACCCCATCACCGAAACCCGCCTGAAAGCGCTGAAGGAAATGGCCAGCCTGCTCTTTGATCAGAGCGAGGAAAGCCAGAGCACCAACCAAGTCAGCCGGCGAGGCATCCACGCCCTCACGCGCGGGACAGGCGGTCTCAACCCCGAGATGGCAGAGCGTGCCCGCATCCAGGTGCATCTCAGCCAGGCCATCGATATGCAAACCTCCGGTCAGGATGAACAGGCTGCTGGGGAACTCGACCGCGCCATCGACCTGGGGTTGAACCAATCTGCTTCCTATTTTGTACTTGGTCTGCTGCTGCGCAAGAAGGATTCCAAGAAAGCCATCCAAAACCTGCAAAAGTCGGTAAAGAACCCCACCTATGCCCTGGCCTCCTATTTGCTCATGGCCGAGGTCAACGAACAGGCCAATCAGTACAAGGAAGCCAGCGTCAATTACCTGCAGGCCCTGCGCCTGGCAGACAGCGAGACCGTTCCCGTTGATCAGAGCGACGAGCTGATCCAGCTCTACGAACCCATCCTCGATGCCCACCAGCGCGTGACCGATGCCAAGGACATCCGCAGACTGTGCAGCGTCATCAACACCCAGTTGATGCGCGCCGACTGGCGTGAGTATCTCGTGGCCGCACGCCATCAACTCCCTCCGCAGCCGGAAGGAAGCCCGCCCCTGCCGCTGGCCGAGATGTTCCTGGAATCGAACAGCAGCCAGATGATCGACGCCATGATCACCATCAAACACCTGGCGACTGAAGGCAAGGTGCGCTCGGCGATGGAAGAAGCCTACCATGCCCTTACAATCGCTCCCTTCTACCTGCCCCTGCACATCCAGATGGGTGAGTTGCTCATTGCTGAAGGCCGCGTGCTGGAAGCAGTAGAGAAGTTCCTGCTCGTTGCCAATAATTACAACATCCGCGGCGAGACGAGTCAGGCCATCAACCTGCTGCGCCGTGTCACCAAGCTGGCTCCCATGGACCTCTCGGTGCGCGGCATGCTCATCGAACTGTACAAGGCCAGCGGCCGTCAGGACGACGCCATCCAGCAATACATGGACCTCGCCAACGTCTATTACCTGCTGGCCGAGCTTGACCTTGCCCGCCAGACCTACCAATCCGCCCTGTCGCTCTCGCAGCAATCCAGTTCCACCCAGAAATGGTCGCTGCAGATCCTCAACAAGCTGGCCGACATCGAACTGCAGAGCCTGGACTGGAAATCGGCCATCCGTATCTTTGAACAACTGCGCAGCCTGCAACCGCAGGAGCCCGGTCCGCGCTCCACCCTCATCGACCTACACCTGCAGATGGGGCAACCCAACGCGGCCATGAGCGAGCTCGAAAGCTACATGAAGATCATGGAAAACGCCGACCAGTTTGCCAAATGCTCACGCTTCCTCGACGACCTGCTCGAGAACCACCCCGCCGAAATGGGCATCCAGCGCTGCATGATGAGCTATTACGAGTCGCGCGGGCAGACCCCCAAGGCCATTGAGAAACTCGATGGGTTGGCTGAAAAGCTGCTCAAGTCGGAAGAGAAGGATGCCTGTCTGCTCACAATCAAGAACATCCTCTCGCTCAACCCGGCTAACGCAGGCGAGTATCAAAAACTCTATAACGAGCTAAGTCTCAAGTAATTTTTTTATTGAATAAGGGAACAGTCTACCACCAGATGCGGAACCAACCACTGCCGGTGGCTGTCTCTCCGCGCACCGAAATCTCGGCTTCGAGGTTGATGGTCGAACGCACATCCAGGCTGGGAACGATGAACGAGAACTGACTGACGCCGTACTCGTTGGTCTCGGTCAGGCGGTAGAACTCGCTGCTGCCATCGGGCAGCGTGATGGTCACGCCCACCTGCGCCTGGGGGATGGGGTTGAGATATTGGTCCTGCACCACTATGTAGATGGTCTGCAGCTCGCCAACACCCACCAACGATTTCTGCGCGAAGACACGCACGTAGGGGTTGAGCATTTGCCCGGCAACATTGCTGGCTGTGCTGGGCTTGAGCAGTTCGAGGTTGGCTACCACCTTGTCGAAATAGACCTCGCCCAGGTCGGTGAGGACAACGCGTGCACCTGTCTCGCGTTCCGGCCACCATTCCATGCGCGCGAATTCGAAGTACTGCACATAACGGTCATCAATGACCTCGAGAGCGGAGACCGGCTCGCCAAAGTAGGTGCCGCCGTTGTTGGCATCATAGAACTGCAGAAAAGCGTAACAAACAGAGTAGCCGCTATCGAAGCGGCGGCAGGTTGGCCCATCTTCGGCAACATCGGCCAACGCTGCGCCGTCTTCGTGAAGCAAACGCCCAAGGGGAGCCAGGGTCACCTTTTGACCCTCGCTGGTATCAGTCAGGTCAAAACGCGCCTTCTGGAAGTACTGAACGTGCTCGCCCGTCACCGGATCGATGAAATCATCGGTGATGGGGTAACCAAAGTAAAGCAGCGGATCGCTTACGCTGTTGTACATGACGAGATACTCGCCCCAGATCCAGTGACCGGTCTCGGGAATGTATACAGAGCTGCTGCTCTGGCCGGAAACCGAACCCGGCAGCAGGGTGATGCCCAACATCAAGGCACACAGGACGAGCGCGAGAAGGATCTTTTTGGCGCTATTCATACCGTTAACATTATACAAAGAACGATGGCTACTCGCAATAGCAGCAGATTTTTATAGAGTTATTAACTGACTAAACCTGCGGTTTCAGAACGTCTCCGCGCATCGATTTTCGCTTGCGTAGGTGCTGGCCCATGAACGCGGCAGCCCCGGCCAGACCGATGAAGCCGCCTCCCAACCAGGTGGCTGCCGGAAAGAACAGGTCACTGAGCATCCCACCCAGGAGCGGACCTACTCCCTGACCAAAACCGTTGGTGAGCGTGTAGACGCTCATATAACGCCCGCGCATATCCTCTGGGGCCAGCGCCGCCACGGTGGTAGTGGATGTGGGCACAAGGATCATTTCGCCAATAGTGGCAATGACCATCCCCAGCCAGAAAGCCCAGAACCCTTTGCCGAACGCAATCCCGATGAGCGCCAAACCATAGAAGGCAGCCCCCAGTGTCATCATCCAGCCCGGGTTGTGACGCTTGACCCAACGCGTGGTCAACACCTGGAAGAAGATGACCATCAGCGCGTTGGTGGTGGGGATGAAGCCGTACAGCTCCTCGCTGATTCCAAAATTGACATTGGCGTACGCACCCAGCATCAGCCATATGGTGGAAGAACTGACACGGTTGAGAGAGAATGCCCCGATGATCGAAAGGAAATCGCGGTCTTTGAGGATCTGCAGGTAACCGCCGGCTGGCCGCGTCTCTTGCTTCTGCTGGTCGGTACGCTGCGGTACGGTTTCTGTGAAGAACAACAAGGCCAACAGGGTGCACAGGAGCATGCCTGTGCCTGAGATGATAAATGAGATATTGTACGAAACGGCCGCCACGAATCCGCCAATGGCGGGACCGATGGCCACGCCCAGATTGTTGCCCATGCGCAAAATGGAATAGGCATCGATGCGGTCTTGCGCGGGGACGAGGTCAGCCATCATGGCGTCTGCGGCCAGACGATAGAGCGGTGTGGTCGCGCCGTTCAAAGCCATAAAGGCGATGAACATGGGCATCGAATCGGCGGCAAGCAGGAGCAGCCAGGAACTGGCGCAGACCACGAAGGATACGACAATGACTCCCTTGCGGCCAATGAAGTCGGCAATGCTGCCGCCGAAAAAGGTCGTCACCACCCCGGCAATTGCATAAATAGTAAAGAGGCCGGCCAGCGCCGTGAGGGGTTGATCAAGTCTTTCACCCGCGTAGATGAGCATGAAGGGCATGATCATGTTGTGGAAGGTCCAGGCAAGCATCATCACGCCCGAGAGTATCCAGAACTGGCGCGGGTAAAACGAAAAAACTCTTTTTAGGCGGGAAATCACGAAGCTAATTCTATCATCGAGTGTTCCAATAGCCGGTGAATCAACCCATTATGAAGTGTATAATTTTTTCAAGCGATCATATTGTTGTTTTTTGGAGGAGAATATGCTAAAGGAATTCAAGGAATTTGCCCTGCGTGGTAATGTCATCGACCTGGCCATTGGCGTGATCATCGGCGCGGCGTTTGGGAAGATCGTATCCTCGCTGGTCAACGACATCCTCATGCCGCCCATCGGCCTGCTGCTGGGCAAGGTTGATTTCTCGAACCTCTATGTCAGCCTGACAGGCGAGAAGTTCAAGAGTCTGGCAGATGCACAGGCAGCCGGCGCCGCCACCCTCAATTACGGCATTTTTCTTAACAACGTCATCGATTTCATCATCGTGGCGCTGGTCATCTTCATCCTGGTCCGCCAGATCAACCGCCTGACCACGAAGCCCGCCCCCGCGGCAGAACCCACCACCCGGGAATGCCCCTATTGCATCACCCAGGTTTCAGTGAAAGCCACACGCTGCCCCAACTGCACATCGGAGCTCAAACCAGCCAAAAAGTGAATAAAAGAAAACACCTGCTGATGAAGCAGGTGTTTTTGTTATCTAGTTACTTTGATTTTCGCGCACGTTCGCTACGTGCGCCGCCGCGATACGACGGCGCCAAGATGGCGTGGATGCTGCAAACGCGATTATCGAGCATGCGGCTCTGGATGCGCGAATCCAGGTCTTCGAGTTTCTCCGAGGTGGTGATCACCGTGGGCAGCTTGGCGTTGTAGCGCTCATTGAGGATCTGATACAGCTTCTCACGCGCCCAGGGGGTGGCACTTTGCGTTCCCATATCGTCAAGGATGAGGATGGGCGCGGTTTTAACGCGCTGGAACAATTCGTCGTATGAGACGTTGCTGTTCGGACCAAAGGTCGCCCGCAAATGATCGAGCAGGTCAGGCACGACCACAAAGACAGGGTCGTCTCCCATGCCTTTGCGGTAATTACCGATGGCGGCCGCCAGGTGGGTCTTGCCGGTGCCGTAACCGCCCATCAACACCAGCCAACCGTGGGGCGCTTCAGCAAATTCCTGCGTGGATTTGAAGGCGTTTTCTAAGCTCATCTGTTCATCGCTGTCGAGATGCTCAGGTTCGCGCAGGCTAAAGTTGCCAAAGCTGCGGTCATTCAGAAGCTGCAATTGTCTCACCAGCGGGTCGTTGACCTCGCGTACCGGCGCGCGGTAATCGGGTGCAGCAATGCTGATGTGCGTTGATAATTCCGGGTCCTGCAGGCGCGAACGAATGCGGTCATCCAGTTCTTCCAGGCGCTGGTTGGAGGTGACGACCATGGGCAGACGGCGCAGGTAGCGGAAATCGATGATCTGGAAGAGTTTTTCCACCGCCCAGGGAGTGGCGTTCTGCGCGCCCAGGTCATCGAGTACAAGCAAGCCCACGTTGCGGATCTCTTCGAAGCGTTGCTCATACGATACGTCCGATGAACCATAGCTGTAGCGCAGCCAATCCAGTAGATCAGGAACGGTGAGGAAGAGCGTGGACATGCCATATTCCACGCAGGTGTTGGCAATGGCAGCCGCCAGGTGCGTCTTGCCGCAGCCGTAGCTGCCGGTGAGCAGCAGCCAGCCTTTTGGCGAAGCAGCGAACTGCCTGGCCGCGCTGAGCGCATTCTGCAGCGAGAAAACCTGGTAATCCCCCAGTCCCATACGCCCCTGCACCGAGAAGGTCTCAAAGGTCATCTTCTTGAAGAGTTCCAGGTTGCTGGTCTGGTACAGGCGCACGTGTGCCGACTGGTTGGCCTTTTGCTGCTGGCAAACGCAAAGCTGCAGCTTGCCAAAGTCAGGATCACCCACGGGCAGGTCCTGGCGGATGTATCCCACCCCGCCGCAGATCGGACAAATCTCGGCAGCGCTGCTGTTCTTTTTAGTGTTTGATGTAGTCGGCAAGGTCGCCCTCGATGTATTTTCTTGCATCTTCTTGATGGTTTCGTTGATCTTTTTCAATGCGTCCTTTCTCCTTCCAGGAGCGCAAGATCGCTTCGATATACTGCCAGTTGCGCACGTTCTTCTTGACCGCGATTTTTACGGCGTCTTCCAGCCAATCGGCGGGGTATTCTCTTTCCGCGTCCTCCAGCGTTTGTGCCAGAATGGGTGTGAGCGGACCGATATTCTTCTCGTAGAGCGTGAAGATGTTCGGTCGGTCTTCCAAACTGACTGCTGTGCGTCCGTGTTCTGTCGGAGTCCATACGCCTTTTTGAATGGCACGCAGCGCGGCGTCGGCCCGGGGCGTGTTCAGAAAGTAAAGCGGCCTGTCTTCATATTCAACAGCAAGCAGGACTTTGTCGCGACAGGCCTTCTCCAGCAATTTGACAATTGTCTCACGCCCGCCCGGAAGTGAAGCCTTTACGGCATCGTCCTCTTCAAGGTCATCCAGAAAGACAAACCGGGCTTGATCCTGATGCGCGGGCAGCAGACGAAAGAAGCAAAAAAGTAGTTTCAGTTCATCAACATCCGCAATGACCGGCAACACATCCGTGAAGAATCCTACCGGGACGGTCAGTGTTCGCGACTTGCCGTCGCTGAAGCCGTTGAAGCCGCTCATGACTTTTTGGCCCCGCTATGCTTGGCCTCTTTTTCAAACCCGCCGGCGAAGGTGGCCGCGTTCTCAAAACGCGCCAAATTGTTAAGGAAGACCAGTTCGATGCCGGGGTGAGTGGGACCATTGCGATGCTTGGCCACGATCAGCTCAGCAATGTTTTGGCGCGGGTTGTCTTTCTCCAGCGCGTCGGGTCGGTGGATGAACATGACAATATCGGCGTCCTGCTCCAGTGAGCCGGACTCTCGCAAGTCTGAGAGGATGGGTTTTTTGTCGGTACGTTGTTCCACCGCGCGCGAGAGCTGGGCAGCGGCCAGCACCGGTACGTTGAGTTCTCTGGCCAGCACCTTAAGGCTGCGGGAAATGAATGAGACCTCCTGCACGCGGTTCTCAGTGCGGCCGTCATTGCCCATCAACTGCAGGTAATCCACAATCACCAGATCGAGTGAATATTCCATATGCAAACGGCGGCACTTGGTGCGCAATTGCAGCGGCGTGATGGCCGGCGTATCATCCAGCCAGATGTGCGTATCTCCCAAGACCTCAGTGGCCTGGGTGAACAACTCCCACTCATGTTCCTCGAGTTTGCCGGTGCGCAAGCGCTGGGTATCAATGCGTGTTTCCTGCGCGATGAGACGCTGCACAAGCTGTTCGTTCGACATTTCCAGTGAGAAGACGGCCACGTGCTTCTTGTGCTTCTGGGCAGCGTTCTTGGCCACCGAAAGCAGGAAGCCCGTCTTGCCGGAACCCGGGCGCCCGGCCACGATGAGCAGGTCGGATTTCTGCAGACCGCCCATCAACCTGTCCAGATCGGTGAGACCGGTGGGAACGCCAAAGATCTCTTCGTCACGCTGCGACAGCTCGGAGACGTGGTCGTACGTCTCGCTCACCACCTGGGAGATGGGTACTAGATCGTGCTTGACGCGGCGTTCGCTCAGGCCAAAAATGTTCTGCTCTGCCTCGTCGATGATGGTATCGATCGGTTTTTCCTGGTCATAGGCCAGCTTGGCCAGTTCGTTGGCTGAAGCCAGCATCCTGCGCCGCACCGCGTTCTGCTCCACGATCTTGGCGTAAGCCTCGGCATGCAGCGAGGATGGCGTCTGGTTGATGAGCGCGGTGAGGTATGCCTGCCCGCCGATCTCGGCCAGTTGGCCGTGCTCTTCAAGGTCTTCTGAGACGGTGAGCAGGTCAATGGGGACACGGCGGTCATGCAGGCGGGTGAAGACCTCCCACAACCACTGGTTGCGGATCACGTAGAAATCGTCGGCGTGGAGAATTTGCGCGATCTCGTAATATGACTCGGGATAGATCAAGACCGAGCCAAGCACAGCCTCTTCAGCCTCGCGGCTGTTGGGCTGTGACTGAATATCTGCTGACACATGATCGTCCATTGACGGAAAATCGCTCATAGCTCACTCGATCAGTACTGAATTTTGGTTACTGTTTATCCGGTTCAACCGGGGGTTCGTCTTCCGGGTTGGTTCCATCGGGGGTGCCGGTGCCGTCGTTGATATCGATGTTCTTGAGGAAGTCCTCAAAGACCGACAGGCGTTTCTTGGCTTCATCGGAATCCACCTGGTCTTGTTGACCCACCTGACCCTCTTCATTTTCAGCTTCTGCTGGTTCATTTTGCAGGTCGGGCGCTGGGGTGATCCCGGCTGATTGCAGGATCTCTTCAGCCAGCAGGATGGGCACATGCGCGCGCACGGCCAGGGCAATGGAATCAGAGGGGCGGGCGTCGATGTTGATCAATTGTCCGTCTTTTTCCACCACCAGGTTGCCGTAGAACACATCATCCTTCAAGGCGGTGATCTCCACCCGGCGCAGCAGGAGGTCCAGTTTTTTGAGCATGGCGATCACAAGATCGTGTGTCTGCGGGCGTGCCAGTTCGATCTCCTGCAGGGCGATGGTGATCGATTCAGCCTCGTAAGGTCCGATCCAGATGGGCAGGTATCGTTCACCTTCAAGGCTGCGCAGCAAAACGATCCTCTGCTGACTGGTGAGGCTGACGCGCACGCTTTCGATCATGACTTCGAGCATTTGTGGCATGGGATCTCCGAAAAAACCTATACCAATTCTAACATGCAGGGTACCCCTGCGCAACAAGGGCGCCCGCAAGAAAAACTGGTTTGCAGATTCTTTTCAAATTTTACAGATTTTTAAGATTCGCGCGGTTTTGATGTATAATTGCTTAAGTCTTCCTACGCAAAACGATTGATTTCTTAAGAAATCGTTTTCCAAGAAATTTCAGGTTGAAGCGAAAGGGGAAGCAAAAGCGGATCCGGACAATTTCTTGATCGGCAACCACATTGATCATTTGAACCAGATTCTTTTTATAGACATTGGCGAGAATTACCAAAGTTGGGCTGTACTTATTACCTAAAGAAAGAATAACAACTACTGATTGTGATGAAACATTCAATACTCCTGATCGAAGGCAAACACGCTGACCATCCCTCCTTTTCAGCCGGGCTGGTTAAAAAAGGGTACATCGTGGAGAGCGCCCCGAACGGCGCCGCTGCCATCGCCAGGCTCGAAAACTCAAACCCCGATATCGCCATCATAGACGCCTCTTCGATGCGCACCACCGGCAAGCGTATCTGCCAGTCGCTGCAGGAGAAAAAGCCCGGCTTGCCCATCATCCTCATCATCAACGAACAGGGTGACGTGAACGATAAAGCCGGCGCCAATACCGTGCTGGCACTGCCGTTCACCATGCAGAAACTGGTCAACCGCGTCAAACATCTTCTTCCCATCCAGAACAATTCAGATACCCGGGTGGGTCCCTTCCAGTTGGACAGTGAACAACGCCGCGTTATCTGTGAGAACCGTCAGATACAACTCACCCCCCGTCTGGTAACACTCTTCAAAATCCTAATGGACCACCCTGGTGAAGTGGTGAACCGCGAAGAGCTTTTCCGCGAAGCCTGGGAAACAAACTACACCGGCGACACCCGCTCGTTGGACGTGCACATGAGCTGGCTGCGCCAGGCCATTGAAGAAAACCCGCGCCATCCAAAGTACATCAAGACCATCCGTGGTGTCGGTTACCGCCTCGACGTGGATTCCAGCAACGCCCGCCCCAAATTCAACAAGAAATGAGATTGCCACGTCGCTGCGCTCCTCGTAATGACAAAAACAAATCCCCGGTTTCCCGGGGATTTGCTTATCATGAAACCGTTACTTCATCAGTTGGATTGTTGTCGATCCCTGCGAATAGAGGTTGGCATCCGTTTGGTTCATGGTGATTACGCCTGAACCGGAAACCGAGACCATCCTGCCGATGATTTGCACGTTCAACGTCTGTGCCGAGGCAGCGCCGTCAACATAAACCGCCGAGTTCGGCGCGTAAACGGTACCTGTCATGGACATACTGCCCGAGCCGGTAATGGAGACTGTACCCGTGTTGGTTTTTCCCATATAGACAAGCACACCCGGAATCGAAGGGCCAACGCCGCAAGCGGAGGTATTGCAGCCGGGTGCGTTCATCAGGCCAGTGCCGGCGCCGGAGACCGAGAAATTGCCCTGTTTGACAAACACGGTGATGTTGTTGGCGTAGAGTGTGATGCCCGAGGCAACGCTGAAGTTGCCGTTGGTGATCATCACGGTACTGTTGTTGAGTGTGGGCTTCACGGTACCGCCAAAGGTCATGCTGCCGCTGCCAGTGAGATAGATGACCACATTATCCATGATCACCGTATCTGAACCGCCGCCAAGTGTAACCGAACCTGAAACGCAATAGGTTCCAGGGGTGAGCGTCACCGTGGTACCATCTCCCCAACCGCTCCAAGAAATGGAGGAATAAGTACCTGGAAGGGCTGTATACGTTTTGCTTGAATACACTTTGGTGGGAAAAGTGCGTGCCGTTGACGGGCAGGTGATGGTGGGCATGTCTTCCATTTCAGCCGTCATGGTCTGGGTGGTATATGATGGCCAAAGGGTACCATCTATGTTAGGGTTGGCTGTGATGGTGCTCCAAAGTTGGTAAGACTGTGTAGATAATACAGTATCGATCGAAGGACCGCTGCTGGTATCGGGATCATTGAGGATGAAATTCGGGGCGTTTGTGGCGAATAACAACCCATTACCTGTAGTGTATTCGGTCTGTGATCCTGCCGTGAATGACTTTGATCCCTTGCCAAAATACTGCATCACGCCGTTGTAGGCCAGTATCTTGGCGGAACCGGTTGAACTCAAGCAGGAAGAGGAATAGACCCCTCCACCTGTGATATTGATGGTACCAGTACCGCTGACGAAAACGCCTCCGCCAGTATTGGTCTCTGAGCAGGTGGTACCAGTGGTGTAGATGGCGTTACCGCTCGCGAAGGAGGTGTTCACGTACACGCGCGCGACTGCTTCTGCCGAAGTCTTGATGGGTTCACTACGAATAACGGAGATGAATCTGGGTTGGACCTCTGTGGTAACCACCACATGCACATCGATATACTTGCGGCCGTTATAAGTGTCACAGGCAGTGGTCACCCCGCTGACACTGATATCATTCACCGCAAGGGTGATACCGTCATTGGCAGCGTTTTGGATAGCCACATTGATGGCAGCAGTTGCCGCGCCCGCGGCCACGCCACCACCACAGGAAAAACCTGACATGTTGGAGGTTTTTAGATACTGGGCCGCGCCGCCTGCTCCTGCCAGCGCGGCGGAATCTGCAGCTGCCTGGTTGGAGCGCTTCTCACTATAAATCAGGCTGCCGTCAATCGCCAGGGCAGTGAAACTGACAAGAACAATGATCGCCAGCGCAATGATAACGATCACCTGCCCTTTTTCCCTCTTCTCAATTTTCATGATATACCTCGTTCGTCTATGAGGGCGGTGGCGGCCTCAGAATGACCCCATTTGTCTCAACTCTCAACGGTATCGTCTGGCTACCGAGGATTCCACCTAATAAAGGCATGGAAATGGGGAAATCGGCGGTGATCACGATCCGCATGGTTCGAGTGGCGTATACCTGCGCATAAGGGATGGAATAACAGGATGTCTCGCCAGAATCGCCCTGGATCCAAATGGATATGACCATCGCATTTTCATCAATAATGTTGTTCGTGATATTGTCGCGGATGCGCTGATCGATCTGGTTGCAGTCGGTGGGGAAACTGACCCCATAGACCATACCCTCTTCAGCGGCATCCTGCAGCACAAAGTAAGCCAGGATGGCTCTGCCCAGATCAAAAATGCCCGCCAGCAGCATGAGCAGGATGATCATACTGATGGCCAGTTCGATCAGGCTTTGACCTTTTTCAGCTTTTTTTGTTTGCTGACCTTTAATAGAATTCATGTTTCTCATGAATGCGATCCATAAATGAAGTAGCAGCCATTGGCAAAGTACAGCTTTACAAAGATGACCGTGCTGCTGTCAATCGTCTGGTTGAAGATGAAGTCCAGCTCTTTGTATGCATAGTTGTTGAATGAGATCGTACTGGAAAGGGTCACCACCAACGGGCTGGTGGCCGCGTTGCCTGTGCCGCCGTAGATGGTGGAGCCGGCGAGCACTGCCGAGTTAAGCGTTTGCGAGCCATTCCACCAGACCTCGAATCCGGAGAGATAGATCTTGCTGTTGGTGGTGTTTTGAACACCATCTGCCCAGGTGAGGAAGTTGTTGGTGATCCAGGGAGAACTGCCAATGGTGATCCAGCCGGTGCAGGAGGATGGCATGGTGGCTGTGGCGGTGGGCGTGTTGGTCTTGGTCGGTGTCAATGTGAACGTCTTGGTGATCGTCGGTGTGTTGGTGAACGTGTTCGTGATGGTGGACGTATTCGTCCTGGTGGGCGTATTCGTCCTGGTGTTAGTGATCGTCGGTGTAAAAGTATCCACCGGCGTATCCGTGATGGTCGGCGTATCGGTAATAGTCGGTGTGTTGGTCGGTGTGCGTGTAATGGTAGGCGTGCGCGTGATGGTTGGCGTATATGTTTCAGTTGGCGTATATGTAATGGTCGGCGTCAACGTTTCGGTCGGCGTGAGGGTGATGGTGGGAGTGAGTGTGATCGTCGGCGTTAGTGTAATGGTTGGAGTCAACGTGATGGTGGCAGTATCGGTAGGCGTGAGGGTGATCGTCGGCGTTAGCGTCTCGGTAGGTGTATACGTGATTGTCTGAGTGGGTGTACCGGTCTTGGTAAAGGTCGGTTTGGGTGTGTTTGTATACGGCGGTGTGGAGAGAATGTCGAGCTCAACGATGACCGAACGCATATTGGTGGCGGTGAGAGGAATGTTCATGTTGCTAACGATGGGTACGATGAAATCAAACTGTGAGTTCACCGTGACGACCACGCGGTCGCCCAATTGTAGTTTCTCAGTATAAACGCCGCAATCGCCGATGCTGAAGGATTCGCCGTTGCTGTCAGGGCCGTTGTCGTAATGAATAGTAACATCAGAGGCCTGCAGATCGACCGCTATGGCTCGGTTAATGGCTCGCTGCTGAATCCCGGCGCAGTCTTGATAATAGAGAACACCAGATGCGTTGGTGCCAACACCCACCGCGTAGCGCACCGCCTCGCGGCTTGCCGTATAAATTGTGCTGTATGTATAAATGAAGCGCCCGATCTCGATGATGCCGAACAGCAGCATCAAGAAAATGGGCAATACCATGGCAAACTCAACAAGGGTCTGCCCGCGTCCTAATTTTCGGGGTTTTGGCTGCTTCATTATGGTCTGCTGGTCATTCATCTCAAGTTTGGCAGGGATTAAATACAAATATTGCAACATACAATCCCTTCCATAAGATTATAGCAACTTTTCCGGCGGAAAGAACAGGATTGCATTTCTGTAAGGAAAGATATTGTTAATAATTATGTTTTGATTAGGTATTTTATGAGAATGGCCGCGATGGGGGCAATGGAAGTGCAGAATAGGTTGACCCAATCGTTATCCAGCCAGCGCTGACCGCGCAGGAAGACCGTTTCGGTTCCACAACTGTGACGGTCGGCGCGCTCGGTCTCCTTCTGACAGGTCGGGCACAGGTAAACGGCTTGGAAGCGCGCCCCCAGCCACGAATCGAGGAAGCTGCCCAGCAGCCCGCAGAAGGTGATGAGCAGGATCCACCACAGGGTGGACGGGATGGAATCCGGCGGCCAGATGAACCATGCAGCCGCGCCGATCACCAGCGCGCCCGCAGCCGCTGCCAGCGTGCCCGCAAGTGAGACCGCGCCGGATGTACCCGCTGGGACGGTTTTGCCGCTGCTGATGAGCACGGGCTGCCGTTTAGAGAGCACCCCCAGTTCGGTGGCCCAGGTATCAGCGTTGGCGGCGGCCAGGGCGGCCGCGAACCCGGTCCAGGGCAGCCAGGAATCGGGGAAGAACACGTGCGCCACCACAAACAACCCGGCCACCAGCCCATTGGCCTGCACCTGCCCGGCGTCGCGGCGGCTGCCCTTCTCATAACCGGCTTCAGCAGATCGCTTTAGCCCATGGAATAGAACTGAGAGCAGCGACGAGGTGATAAAGAAGGCGAGCAACACCACGGCCCAGGAGATACCCCCCAGGCCAAAAACAATGAAGCCCAGCCCAAAAGCCGCCCAGGCACCGCTGCCCTTGAGCCAACGCAAGCGCCAGGCCAGGAAAGCCGCGACCGCCGCCAGGACAGCCCCGGCAATGATCTGAATCGTACTCGCGGGGATCACGTGCATGGACCTTCTCCTTCTCTAGAAGACGATCAACAGCAGCGCCAGTATGAGCAGGAACGGGGTGAGGATGGCCGCTGACCAGATGGCATAGGGGATGATGCGCCGCTCGCCGCGGTGATAGAAGAACAGACCCACAACCACATCGAGCACCAGCGCCATACCGCCCAGCACAGGCAGGAGCAGCAGACGCTTGGAAGCCACGGCCGCCAGCGGCTGACCGGTTGGATCGATGCCCATGGAGACCGTCTCGCGCAGAGGAATGGACAAGCTGGTGAGGATGATGAGCAGCAGGGTGAGCACCGTGGCGACGATGAGGCTGGTGCGCGCGAAGCGGTCGCTCCAGACCGAGCGCAGGAACTCCACCGGTTCGGTGGAGGCGGCCTCGATGGGGCTGATGGTGCCCATCTCGAGCGTGCGCTCAAATGTGTGAATGAATTTTTCGGGGTTTTGCGGGGAGAGCACATAGACGTGGTCAAAGGAGGCGATGACGACCATTGAATTGGCGTCAGAGGCGATGAATTCCACGTCGCCCAGCTCGCGGGTGCGGCTGGTGCCAAGGTAGGCGCCCGGCATGGACAGCATGGGTACCTCGATGGCCTCTTCCATCTCGCCAATGGGGCGGATCCATTCCAGCTCGGAAAAGGGGATGACCAGGCGGCGCAGCCCCCAGTGAACGGTGAGCCCCTCGCGTTCGACCACGTAGCTGGCGCGTTGCAGCGCGACAATGCGATAGATGATAAAGGACAGCCCCACCAGCAGTACCAGCGCGGCGAAGAGGTAGACGACCACAAATGCCCCGGCCGCGCGTTCGATGGCCAGCCAGATCATGACGCCGCCCCCGCCGGCGAGCAGCACCGCGATGATGCTGTGCAGGATGAGGCCGAAGCGCTTGACTGGGAGAAAGACCGCCGGTTTGTTCATCTCATTCCCGTCAGGAATGTTTGTCCACGCACTGGCGCAGGGCGTCACAGACCGTCTCCACCTGCCCTTCGGTCATTTTGCCCGAGAAGGGCAAAGCCAGACCGCGGTTACCCAGGTCTTCAGTAATGGGGAAATCACCCGGTCTGTAACCGAACTGTTCCACCATGTAAGGCTGCAAATGGATGGGCAGGAAATACGGCCTAACAGGGATGCCCATGCCGGTCAGGTCAGAGGCGATCTTATCGCGGTTGAGCGAGGCGTCAAAACGGACCACGTAGACGAACCAGCTCACGCGCGTGGTGTCCTGCACGAGCTGCGGCGCTTCCACGCCGTGCAGTTCGCTCAGGCGCTCGGCGTACCAATCGGCCACTTGCTGGCGTTTGCTGAGCAATTCCTCGATGCGTTTCATCTGCACCAGGCCGAGCGCGGCGCTCATGTCGTCCATGCGGTAGTTGTAACCCAGATACGTGTGCTGCAGCCAGGTATCACCCGGCGCGCGTCCCTGACTGCGCAGGGCGCGCATGAAGTTGGCGGCTTTGTCATCATTGGTGACGATGACGCCGCCTTCGCCGGTGGTGATCTGCTTGTTGGGATAGAAGGCGAACACGCCGTATTCAGCCAGGCCGCCGGCCTTGCGCCCCTTGTACTCGGCGCCCAGGGCTTCACAGCTGTCTTCGATGAGCGGGATGCCGGCCTCGGCGGCCGTCTTGTTCAGGGAATCATAATCGGCGGGTTGACCAAAGACGTCGACGGCCAGCAGGCCTTTGAGCGCGCCGGCGTTATCCGCGCCTTTGCGCGGCAGCCAGTGTTTGGCGGCAGCACCGCCCTCGCGCAGTTCGCGCGCTGCCACCGTGGCCTTGAGGGGATCGATGTTGCCGGTGAGCGGGTCCACGTCCACAAAGACGGGGATGGCCTTCTCGAAGAGCAGCACGTTGGTGGAGGCGACAAAGGAGAAGGGGGTGGTGACGACCAGGTCGTTCTGGCCGATGCCGGCGGCGCGCACGCACAGGTGCAGCCCGGCGGTGCCGGAGTTGACGGCCACGGCATGGCGCATGCCGGAAAAATCGCTGATAGCCTTTTCAAAGGCGTCGATCTGGGGACCCATGCTGAGGTTGGGGGTGAAGAGCACGTCCAGTACCGCCTGGCGCTCGGCGTCGGTGATATCGGGGGCAGACATGGGTACGATGGGTTTGAGGTTGGGTGTCATGCTGTGAATTGTACCTTTATTTTGGACGCAAAGGGAAGGCGCGGGGGTCCTACCGTTGCGTGCTCCCCAGGTACATCAACTCCCACAGCGCCGGGGTCTCGATTTTCTCCACCACCCTGGCGCCGGAGAACTTCTCCAGCGTGGCCGTGCCGGTGAAGCGAATGTAAGCCCCGTCAAAACCGACCAACCTGGCCAGCACGCGCTTGAAGGGCGGCAGCGTGGCGAGAAATTTGGTGCGCGCAATGTCTGCCTCGCGCCGGTAGGTGACGCGGTAATGCTGGCGGCCGTCGTCATAATCGTAGACGAGCAGGCCGTGCACGGGCTTGCCGGTCAGCGCGTCAATGTGTTCCTCCGACTGGGTGAAGGTGACGCATTCCAGCGCGTCATCAGCGATCACCTCGCCGTCCTTGGCCAGCATGAACACCGGGAAGGTGCGGTAGCCGTACTGCTTCTCGGCGGTGATGAACGAGGAAATGACGGTGTAGCCGCCGATGCGGGCGCGCCCCCAGTACCAGTGGTTCATCAGCCTGGGCATGGCAATGTTGCCCCAGTTGTGGTCGTGGTAGCCGGTGCCGCCGGCGCGGCGCGTCTGCCCGCCCGCCGTGACCACGGCCTTGACGCTGCCTTCGGGCACAGAAGGCAGCCAGGCGAAGTAATGCTCGTCGTGCCTGCCAAAGTGGATGTGGCCGGTGCCCGGCCGCCACGGGCGCACCCTTCCGCTGAGAGTGACCTCGGCCTGGATGATCTTGCCGCTCACGCTGATCTTGTAATCGCGCAGATCACCGCTGAAACGGTTGGCACCGATGCGCACGTCGCAGCCCGTTTTGGAACTCGCGAACTCGTCCGCGGGCGCGGTGATCACATCCGCGTAGTGGGTGCCGTCGGGCGCGTCGTACTGCACGGTGATGACCGGGGAAAGCGGTTTGTTGGTGTCGATGATGTGCTTGGTGTAGAAAACGATGACCAACTTGGAACCGTCATCGAGATGGGAATCGAAATACCACCACTCGTAGGTGCCGCGGCTGCCGTCGGTGCGCAGGCCGTCTTCCCAGGGCTCCACTTTGGACTTGTTGAGGCCGAGTTTCTGATACGCCTCATCCGGGATCTGGGTGCTGGAGCGGGTTGGTTCTGTCATGTTTTCCTCCTATGTGTCGGCGAGGTCTATGCTGTTTCCTTCAAGCAATCCTGCACGGCTGTCACCACATCGCTAAGCGCAACGATCCAGGGTTCGCCCCCGGCGCGGCGCTTGAATTCCACGCCGCCCGCCTTGAGCGCGCGCTCGCTGGCGGTGATGCGCAGCGGCAGGCCGATGAGGTCGGCGTCGTTGAACTTGACCCCCGCCGACTCCTCGCGGTCGTCAAAGAGCGGTTCCAGACCGGCCGCCTTGAGTTTCGTTTCCAGCTCCACGGCGGTCTGCATGGTGTCCATCGTTTTTCCGGTCAGCACCACCAGATGGATGGGATAGGGCGCGATGGAGACCGGCCAGATGAGGCCGCGTTCGTCGTGATGCTCCTCGGCCGCGCAGGCCAGCAGCCGCCCCACGCCGATGCCGTAGGAACCCATGACCACGGCGTGAGATTCGCCGTTCTCATCCAGGTAGGTGGCGCCGAGGGAATCAGTGTAGCGCGTGCCCAGCTTGAAGATGTTGCCCACCTCCACGCCGCGGGTGAGGCGCATGGGCTGACCGCACTGCGGGCAGAGCGAGCCCTCCCCGGCAGCCGTGATATCGGATACGAGGGCGGCAGTGTAGTCGCGCCTGTAGTTGACGTTGAGCATGTGGTAGCCGGTCTCGTTGGCACCGGCCACCAGGTTGGACGACTGCGGGATAAGGTCATCGACCACCACCAGCACGTCCTTGAGCCCGAGCGGCGAGGCGTAGCCGGGCACAGCGCCCACGGCCTTGATCTCCTCGTCCTGAGCCGGACGCAATTCCTTGGCCTTCACCAGGTTGGTCAGCTTGGTTTCGTTCACTTCCATGTCGCCGCGAACCACCGCGAAGATGAAGCGCTCGTATTCGGTCTTCTTTTCATCGTCCTCGAACTTACCCACAAAGAAGACAGCCTTGGCGGTCCTGTCCTGCCCGATGCGCAGGAAATCCGCCAGTTCCTCGATGGAAGAGGCGTTGGGCGTGGCCACCTTCTGCAGCGGCAGCGCGGTCTCGGCGGCGGGGACGGGTTTGCGCATGCCTGCCACCTGGCGGTTGGCCGAATACCCGCAGCCGTCGCAGAAGAGCAGGCTGTCCTCGCCGATGGGGGTGAGATACATGTATTCGTGCGCCATCTTGCCGCCCATCATGCCCGTGTCGGAACGAACTGCCACGGTGGTCAGGCCGCAGCGCTTGAAGATGCGGAAATAAGCATCGTAATGGGCGTCGTATTGTTTGTCGAGCCCCTCGCTGTCGCGGTCGAGGCTGTAGCTGTCAAGCATGGTGAACTCGCGCACACGGATCAGTCCGGCGCGCGGGCGGGGATCGTCGCGCCATTTGGTCTGCAGGTGATAGACCAGCGCGGGCATTTGCCGGTAGGAGTGAATGAGGTTGCGGGTGAGATCGGCCACCACTTCCTCGTGGGTCATGGCCAGCACCATATCGTGATTGGATTTGTCCTTGAAGCGGCCCATCTCGGAGCCGATCTGGTACCAGCGCCCGGTCTCCTGCCACAGTTCGGCCGGCTGCGCCACCGGCATGCAGATCTCCTGTCCGCCAATGGCGTCCATCTCCTCGCGCATGATGGCCATGATCTTCTTGAGCGAGCGCTGCGTCAGGGGGAGATACGAGAAGATGCCCGCCCCGAGCTGCTGGATGAATCCGGCGCGCACAAGGAGTTGATGGCTGGCCACCTCGGTGTCGGTGGGCACCTCGCGCAGGGTCTGGCTGAACAGGTTGGATAAACGCATGAATGACTCCGGTTGTGATTTTAAAATCTATGCGGTGCACCTAAAGGTGCACCCTACGATTCCCCATATTATAGATGTATTTGTTGGATTTCTTTTCGGTGCGCCCGGGGGCGCACCCTACGGCGCACGTAATATTATGGGTTTTCGTAGGGTGTGCCCACGTTCTTGTTCCGGAGTGGGCACACCATTTGATTTTTTGGATTGAAAAAACCTTTTACGGTGCGCCGAGGGGCACCATTTACTTCAAAACAACAATACCCAAAGGGCAATGGCGCGGTAGAGCGCCGGCGCCAGCACGTGGCGGCTCTTCTTCATGATCCAGGCCAGCACCAGGCCTTGCGCCAGGCTGATGACCAGGATCGGCCATAGCTCGGCAAAGGGGAGCACGTTCAATCGTCCCGGCAATTGCCAGAGCACAAAGAAAGCCGCTGAAGCCAGCCAGCCCCAGCGCTCGCCCAGGCGGCTGTCCATGCGCAGTTGGATGTAACCGCGGAAGATGGTCTCTTCAGCCAGCGAGTAGATGAGCAGCACGGCCAGAAGTCCCAACTGGGCGCTGCTGACACCGGCCAGGATGGTCATAAATTTACCGCGCAGGAAGATGGTCAGTACCGCCAGCAGCAATCCCACCAGCAGTCCAACGCGGGTATTCTCTTTGCCCCAGCCCGCGCTCTTGAGCGGCTGACCGCGCGCGATGAGCGCCACGATGAACGGGATGAGAGCCACCACGGCCAGGATCATGCGCCCGGCGTAATCGCCGCCGGGGAACCCGGCCGCGGCCGTTTTGAGGAAGTTGAAAATTTCAGTGTGGAAATAAATAAAAGCGAAGACATACGCCAGCACGAAAAGCGTGAGGGCCATGTTGGATTCGCGGCGCGGGTACTTGAAGTCCACGCGGCGTGCTTTCTTCACCATCGGGCTGATGCCGGCGATCATCACCACCGCCACCACGCCCAGCCATTCACTCAGATTGCCCAACCAGAATTTTAGATCCACGTTTGCCTGCCTTCGCTTTGCGGGGTGTTATGCGATCTTCTTCAGTTTCGTTTTGGCGGAGGGTTTGGTCTCTTCGCCGCCATCTTTTGTCTTCGCGGGCTTTTCCTTTTTGACGGGTTCAGCCGGGACGGCCTCGTCGATGACGTTGTCGATGTCGAGCGTCTCTTCCATGCGCACCTGACCGCGCAGGAAGGCGCCTTCCTCGGTACTGAAGGCCGTCGTCACCACATCGCCCCATACTCGCCCGGTGGAGCGGATCTCGAGCTTTTCGGTGACCACGTTGCCCTTGAGCAGCCCGGCCACGATGACGTTGTTGGCCTTGACGGTCGGGCAGGTCACGCGCCCGGTCTCGCCAATGACCACCAGGCCGTGGATGCCGATCTGGCCTTCAAAGGTGCCCTCAATGCGCACGCCGCCCTTGCCGCCCAGGTTGCCGGTCCAGATGATGCCGGGTCCGAGCACGGATGTCACCCGCTCAACAGGGGCTTTCACCGGCGGCGCCGGAACAGTGGCTTTTTTGAACATAAATTACCTCCGCACTGGGACTAGCAAAACGGGGAGCCTTGTCTGCTCCACGATCTTGGGAGCGACACTGCTCACCCAAAAGGCGCCCATACCCGATTTTCCATGGGTACCGAGGACGATCAACTGGGATTGGTTCGCAGAAGCAGATTGTACCACCTGCTGGGCCGGATCACCACGCTCCACCTCGGCGCTGACCGGCACCCCCTTCTCCTCAGCGCGCCTGATCTTTTCTTCCAGATATTCGCAGGCGTGGTCCTCGTCGATCTCGAGGAGGGCAGAGGTGGTGGCAGGCATCAAGGTGCTCGTGGCGGTGTGCTGCGGCTTGAGTGTGAACAACGTGGGCACCACCTGGACGAGGTGGAGGCTGGCTTTCAACAACCCGGCCAGATCAAGAGCGGTATCGAAGCCCGCTTCGTGTTTGGGGTCGCCGTCAAGCGCCACCAGCACGCGCGCGAAACCGCCGAACTCTTCCTTTTCAGTGGAGCGGGATTGCAGCAAGAGCACGGGGATACTGCCCGCGGCGATGACCTGCTGGGCGATGTTGCCCACCATGATGTCGCGCCAGCTACCCCAGCCGTGCGCGCACATGATGATGAGATCAGGGGCAAATTCGGCGGAATGTTCCACGATGCTGCGCGAGACCTTGTCGATCTCTTCTGTATGGACGTGCGTCTCCACCTTGATCGACTGCGGGATATGCTCGCCGGCCACATGCTTGAGGTAGGTCTTGGCATCAGCCGGGTTGGTGAGATGCTGCTGCCCGTGTACCTGCTCGGGGGCGTTTTTCTCAATGACGTGCAGCAGAGTGATCTGCGCCTTCATTTTTTCAGCCAGGTAAACGGCAGCCGGAATGGCTGTCTCGGCCAGTTCGGAGCCATCTAATGGAAGGAGAATATGTTTGAACACGCTCAACCTCCTTTGATCGTGGAATAGATCAAGTAAACATTGAGGGTAACGATCACCACAGCCGCTACCGAGGCAAGTATTGTGGTGAGTTTGTGGTTCACCAGCACCCCCATGATCTTCTTGCGGCTGGTGAACATCACCAGCGGGATGACTGCAAAGGGCAGACCAAAGCTGAGCAGCACCTGGCTGATGACCAGGGTTCGGCTGGGATCGAAGCCAATAAAAATGACCACCATCGAGGGCAGCATGGTGACAAGGCGGCGCACCCAGACCGGGATTTCCCAGTCGAGGAAGCCCTGCATCATCACCTGCCCGGCCATTGTCCCCACCGACGCGCTCGAAAGTCCCGACATCAGTAGTGAGAAGCCGAAGACCCAACTAGCCGCCTTGCCCATGAGGGGTTCGAGGGTCTTGTAAGCCACCTCGAGGGTACCCACATTGGTGATGCCCTGGGCATGGAAGGTGGTGGCTGCCATGATGAGCATGGCGCCGTTCACCAGGCTGGCCATGCCCATGGCCACAAACACATCGATCTGCTCGTAGCGGAATAGTTTGCGCAACAGCGCCGGTTTCTTTTCCACCACGCGTCCCTGCGTTAAAGCCGAGTGCAGGAAGATGGCATGCGGCATGACCGTGGCACCCAGAATCCCGGCCGCCATCAGCACACTCTCAGAACCAGCAAAGGCCGGTACCACAGCGTGATAGGCCACCTGTCCCCATACCGGCTTGACGATGATTGTCTCTACAATGTAGCTTAATGCGATGACGCCCACCATCGAGGTGATAACCGCTTCCAATGGGCGGAAACCCTTGCGTTCCAGACCAAGGATAATGAAGGTGGTGATGCCAGTGATGATGCCTGCCACCCACATGGGGATGCCCAGCAGCAGGTTGAAACCGATGGCCGCTCCCAGAAACTCAGCCAGGTCGGTGAAGATAGCCACCAATTCCATCAGGATCCACAGGAAGATGACGAAGGGTTTCTTGAAGTTATCCCGGCACATCTCGGCCAGGTTCTTGCCCGAGGCGATTCCAAGTTTTGCCGAAAGGGTCTGGATGAGGATGGCCATCAGGTTGCTGGCGATTATGACCCAGAGGAGAGTGAGCCCGAACTGCGCGCCGCCGGCAATGTTGGTGGCGAAGTTGCCGGGGTCCACGTAGGCCACGCTGGCCACAAAGGCCGGCCCCAGGAAGGGCAGGACCTTTGCCAGCCCTTTCTTACGGCTTTTGCCGCGCAAGACGGCTTTGGCGTGCTTTACGGTTGATTTGCTATCAGAAATGGGAGTGGCTTTTCTGGCTGGCATAGGCGCCCTCGGGTCAGGCTGCCGGCGGCCAGATCTCACCGGCGCGCACGATGCCGTTGGCGGGCACGTCGGCTTTGACCACGGCGCTGTTGCCGATGCGGACACCGGCGCCCACCTTGACGCCCAGGTTGATGGTCACGCCCATGCCCACGAGCACGCGTTCGCCCACCTGCACGGCTCCAGCCAGGATGGCTCCGGGAGAGAGGTTGACGTAATCGCCCAGCACGCAATCATGTGAGACGATGATGCCGGTGTTGAGAATGCAGCCGAAACCGACCTTCACGTCGGTGCCGATGTAGGCGTTGAAAAAGACCTGCTGCCCGGGTTCCATGACAGCGCTCTTTTCGATGTACGCGCGCGGGTGGATGACCGTGGGTACCTTGAGCCCGGCGGCGCGGATGGCTTCGTAGATGCGCAGGCGCGGTGTGAGATCGCCGATGCCGCCGACGGCGTTCACCACCTGCCCGATGCCGCGTGATTTGAGGCGGCCGAGCATGTCACGGCCGCCCAGCACGGGCACGCCGAGCACCTTGCTGTCCACAGGCAGGTGATCGTCCAGTATGCCGGCTACTTTATATTTACTCTCGGCCTCGATCAATTCGATGAGCGCCCTGGCGTGTCCGCCGCCGCCAAAAATGGCCAGCAACGTTGGATCGATCTTTCTGGCAGATGCGGAGAACATCTCATGGATAAGCTTTTCGGTGATCAGCGCGTCGCCGGGCAGTTGACCGAGATCCACTCCCATCTCACGCGCCAACGCGAGTGCAGGCTGGGTGATGCGCAGCCCGTCCGGGAGGGAATCGCTGGTTTGTGCCTCACGGGGTTGCTCTTCAGCAACTGGCAGGGGCGCGTCTGGCGTGTCGGAAAGGTAGCAAAGCAAATCTCCGGCGCGCATGGTGGCGCCGTCCTTTTGCATCAGCCCCAGCACGTAGCCGTCCCGCTCCGCTGTCAATTCAAAGGTGGACTTGGTGGTCTCGAAGACCGCCAGCAGCGCGCCCTTCTTCACATGCTGGCCTTCCTTGACAGGCAGATCCGCCAGCACGGAATCGGATTCGTTGGTGTTGACCAGGGGGACGAGGACGGGGAATAGTTCGCTCATGGTTTGGTTATACCATTTTTTTCACGGCCGCGATGATGTCTTCCACCTGCGGCAGCACGGCCTTCTCGAGTGCGGGTGCGGCGGGGACGGGCAGGTCGAGCGCGGCCACGCGCGCGGCATGGATGCCGGGAAGGCGTTCTGCGGCCCGGGCCAATACCTCGGCTCCCCAACCAAGCGTGCCCGTGCCCTCTTCAATGGTCAGCAAACGCCCGCTTTGAGCCGTGGATTCGATCACAAGCGCAAGATCGAACGGAGCCAATCGTGTGGGCACGACCAGTTCGGTGAAGATCTCATCCTCGTAGGCCAGCTTGAGCTGCGCCTGGCGGGCCAACTCGGCCATGTAGCCGTAGGCGGTCAGGGTCAGGCGAGCGGCGGGAGCGCCTTTCACGGCCAGGGTAAGATACGGGTAACGCTTTGCCGTGTCATCCGCCCCGTAGGAGACTGTGACATCGAAATCCTTTAGCTCAAACGCGCCCAGCATAGGCAGCAGGTATTGCAGCTTGTTTTCCACAAAGAGGACAGGACTATTGCCCTCCAGGATGATCTTCTTGAGCAGTCCGCCGGCGCAGTCACCGCTGAAGGGCAGGTCAAAGTTCAACGGAGCCGCCACGGTGAGACCGGGAACGCCGAGATAGAGTTTCTCAAGCGTCTGCGAGTGGGTGGGGCCGTAGCCGCGTCGTCCGCCCATGGGGGCGCGCACCACCAGCGGTACTTCCACGCTGTTGTTGTACATCCAACGGAACTTGGAGATGTGGTTGATGAGCTGATCGGCCAGCAGGGTGGTGAAATCACCGAACATGATCTCAAGCACCGGGCGCATGCCGCGCAGGGCCAGGCCGGCACAGACACCGCCCAACCCGGCTTCAGAGATGGGTGTGGTGAACACGCGCTCCGGGAAAGCGGTCGAACAACCGCGCGTGACCTTGAATGCGCCGCCGTAGGGGTCAAGGATATCCTCACCGAGCAGGAGGACGCGTTCATCTTCGGTGAGGGCAGCCAGCAGGGCTGAATTGAGCGAATCGAGGAGGCTCTTGTTCATCTCGTCTCCTCCAGGGTGGGCAGCGGATCTGCCAACGCGGTCTGGAATGCGGCCTGCACCTCGTCATCGATCTCGCGGTGGATGGTATCCAGTTCAGCGGCAGCCAGGCGCGCGCCCAGGATCTTGAGCGGGTCGCGGGCGGCTTTTAATTTGTCCATTTCAACGGCGCCGCGGGTGTCATCACCCTTGGAGTGGGCGGCGAAGCGCACCGTGTTCAATATCAACGCCTGTGGGCGGCTGGCCGAACGCACTTCGGAAATGATCTTCTCCGCCGCGTTCTGGATAGTCGCCGCGTCGCTGTTGTCGAGTTCTGTTGCACGGATGCCGAAGGCCTCGAAGCGCGCCGGGATGCTCCCGGCCAGGGCGCTCGTGGTTGGCGTGGTCTGGGCAATGTGATTGTTTTCCACCACAACAAGGAGGGGCAGCGACCACAGAGAGGCCATGTTCATGGATTCGTAGACCACACCCTGACCCAGGGTGCCATCGCCGATAAAGACAACCGTCACTGCGCCGCTGCCTTTGCGCTTCTCGGCCAGTGCCATTCCCGCGGCTATGGGGACGATGCCACCCTGCACGCCGTTGGAATAAAGGTTGCGGTAATGCAAATGCTGCGAGCCGCCTCGCCCGGCGCAGACGCCGGTGGCTTTGCCCATCAATTCGGCGAAGAGGGCGCGCATCCCGCCGCCGTAGGCCAGGAAATGACCATGGCAGCGGTGGTTGGTGACAATGACATCCTGCTCCTGCAGGCAGCCGATCACGCCGGCAGCGTTGGCTTCCTGGCCGATGTAGGTGTGCGTTGTGCCCGAAAAGACGCCGCGTTTGAACTCATCCAGCACGGCCTCTTCAAAGCGGCGGATGCGGTACATGCAATGGTAAAGCTGCTTCTTGTCAACCATTCTTCATCTCATCTGTTAGCCTGGCCCGATAATTCCAGGGTTGGCTGAACCAGGGCTCCGGCACAGTGCCCATGCCCACCCGTGGACCGACTGTGACATATTTATCATCAATCGCTCTGCCGGCTTCGATCCACAATCCGGATGCCTGCGAGCACAGCGACACACCGTTCAGATTTCCATCCACTTTGAGCGCCTGGGTGAGCTTGGCGGGGCCGTTACACCATTGCTCGCGCGGGAACCTGCCGCGTGTCTCCTGCATCACGTCCAGCCCTTCCAACGGCCAGATGGCGCGGATCAGCACCGCCGCCGGGAAGCCCTCTCTGCTGCAAACTGCGTTGAGGCACCAGTGCATGCCGTAGGTGAAGTACACATAGGCGTGCCCGGCCGGGCCGTACATGACCTCGGTGCGTTTGGTGCGCCCGCTTTTGGCGTGGCAGGCCAGGTCCTCTTCCCCGCGGTAGGCCTCAGTCTCGACGATGATGCCCGAGAGACGTTTGCCTTCAGTCAGATGCACCAGGCGCTGCCCCAGCAAGGCGCGCGCCACAGCGGTGACTTCCTGCTCGTAGAAGTCACGGGGAAGGATGCTCATAGTTTGAATTATACACAATCCGGGTTGGGTGTTGCCGGCTTAACTGGCCTTGCTTTCAGCAAAGTAATACTCAAGCGCCTTGGTCAGACCCTCAGCCAGGGGGGTGGACGGCTGGTAGCCTAGTTTTTCCTGCGCCAGGTTGATATCAGCGCAGATGCGGCTGAGTCCTCCCTCGTTGCGCGGGTTGGAGAGCACTTCGGGATGGCCGCCGGTGACCTCGAGCACCTCGTGGATCAGCTCCATGATGCTCACCTCGCTGCCGCTGCCTACGTTGATGGTCAAATGATTCACGTCGGGAGCGGTGGCCGCGGCCGCCATGGCGTTGACCACGTCGTCCACGTAGACGAAATCGCGCGTCTGGTTGCCATCGCCGTGCACCACGATGGTGCCGTTCTCCCAGGCCTGACGCAGGAAGTTGGGGATGACCGGCGTGTGCACAGGCGGCACGCGCTGACCGGGGCCGTAGGCGTTGAAAATGCGCAGGCATACGGTCTCAATCCCGTAGAGCGCGCCGATGGATTTGACATAGTACTCGGCTGAAACCTTGGAAACGGCGTAAGGTGAACGCGGATCGGGTACGGCGCTTTCTTTCACCGGCTGCTGCGGTTGGTTGCCGTAAATGGTGCCGGAGGAGGCAAAGACCACGCGGCTGACCCCCACATCACGCATGGCTTCCATTAATGTAACCGTTCCGCCCACGTTGACGGCGTTGTATTCGCGCGGGTAGAGGATGGATTCCTGCACGCTCACACGCGCAGCCAGGTGATAGACACAATCCACTTCGTTTAAATATGTCCAGAACTTGCTGCGTTCATTCACATCGCCGCGGATGAATTTGACGTCTTCGATGAGCTTTTTGGGATCCCCGGTGGAAAGGTCATCGATCCCCAGTACGCTATGACCCTCAGACGCCAGCCGATTGGCCAGAGCTGAGCCCAGGAAACCCGCCGCTCCAGTGATCAGAAATTTCATTTAATACTCACCTGTGTGGCTTCGTTTTCAGATTATAGCACCTTCATTAACAGTGCTCTCTAAAAACTTTGTTAAGAAATCTTATGCGTTTCTCATAATGCCTTTTTTGCCAGCAAGGCAGCTTTTTCTTCAGGACTCAGGAAGGCGGTCTCGAGCGCGTTGCGCTGCGCCTGGCGCATCATATCTTCGCTCAGCCCGGCCTGGGGCGCGGCGACGTTGTACTCATAATGCAGGTCGATGGCGCTGATGCCGGGGTCGTCGGTGTTGATGGTGGCCGCCATGCCCTTCTCCAGGAACAACCGCAGCGGATGAGCCGCATAACTCGGCACTGTTGTGGTCTGCACGTTGCTGGTGAGGTTGCACTCGATGCCAACGCGGTGTTCGAGCAGATAATCCATCAGGGCGGGATCTTCGGGGGCATGCACGGCGTGGCCGATGCGCTCCGCACCCAGTTCACGCAGCGCCTGCCAGACGCTTTCAGGCCCGGCGGCCTCGCCCGCGTGCACGGTGAGGTGCCATCCGGCATCCCGCGCCCTCTTGAAGTGCTCCACGTACAATTCACCCGGGAAATGCGCCTCATCGCCGGCCAGGTCGAGACCGGTGATGGCGTCACGGTGCGCGAGCAGTGCTTCGAGCTCTTTCATGGCGATCTCGGGACCGTAGTGACGCGAGAGAATGCCCACCTGGTTGGCGCGGGTGCCAAACTCCCGTTCAGCGGTGCGGATCCCATCGCTTACGGCCTCCACCACACCTGCGGCATCGAGCCCGTGAGCGCTTGCCATGAACCAGGGACTGTAGCGGTATTCGGCGTAATCGATGCCCTCCCGGAAGGCGTCTTCCACATTCTCGTAGGCAACGCGGCGTATGGCGTCGTAATCCACCATCACGCCCACCATCCACTCAAAACGTTCGATGAAGACCATGATACCAGGCTGCGGTGTGGACACCTGCACGTACGGACGCAGCCCTTCCAGCGTTTTGGCGGGCAGGGGCAGATTGTGCTTCAAACCCAGGTCGAGGATGGTTTCCAAGCGCAGACTGCCGTCGAGATGATGATGTAAATCGATCAGGGGAAGTTTCGGATCGATCATGGTGACTCCTGAATGAGATTATTGTGGTTTGATGGCCGTGAGGTGGATGCCCAGAGGGACGCTGAAAGCTTTGACTTCATCGATCATTTCATCCGGGGGCAGGGTGAGGTAAATGGTGTCGGTGGGCACCTGGCCGCCCAGGTCCATGCCGCTCCAGACCACGTCTTCGCCTGAGGGCAGCAGGCCGAGCATGATCTGCAACTGGTCGATGCCCCGCACCGAGACTTTAACGAAGCCGTCTTCAGAAACCGTGTTGCCAGGTGTGATGATCTCTTCAAAGGACTTCATGCGGTTCGTGCCGGTAATGAGGGTGAAATACCATTCGCCGTCTGCCTGCCAGGAGAATAACTCGTATCCCTTCATGGAGTGAGGGAACTTCTCGGGAAGGCTGGAGACATCGAGTGTGCCGATGGCCTGGGGGGTCGCCTCAGCTTCATCGGTCTTCATTGCTTCGGGTTCTGCTGTCAGAGTCAGAGGCAGTGATTCGGCTGTGGTCGTGTTCTCCGCGTCGGTGATCGGCGACCAATTTGTGCGGGTGGCCGGCCGTTCGCAGGCCGCCAGAAGACTGAGTAGAAGCAGGCAGTCAACCAGAATGCGGAATAACTTCTTCGTCTCAGCATGGGTTCTCATCATCTTTACCCTTAATATCAAATGACATGAGCACGATCTCGGGGCGGGTCTTCCAACCCGCGCCCTTCCAGAACTTGAGGCCGCTCTCGTTGCTGCCGAAGACCATGATATGGCTTTTATCGATCCCGGCCGCTTTGAGTTCCTTGAGGCTTCGTTCCATCAGTTGCTTGCCCAGACCCTGGTGGCGGTATCGCGGATCCACGGCCAGGTGATACAGGTAGCCGCGCCGTCCGTCGTTGCCGCACAGGATGGTTCCCACCAGTTCATCGTTGTCGAAAGCCACAAAGCACAGGCCGGGGTTGCGTTCCAGGAATCTCGTGAGTGGGCAGCGTTCGTCTGCCGCGCTGAGGCCGATACCCTCGCAGCGCTGCCAGAGTGCCACAGCGTTGTCATAATCTTCAGGCAGGAATTCACGGATATCCATATCCATTAATCCTCGGTGGTCTTCTCCAGGACCTCTTCGTTGCGGTGGCGTTTGAACAAATGCGGTCTTCGCTCACGCCCCGGGGCATACAACTGCCAGTGTACACGTTGTTCTTCGTACTGCGTACGCGGTTCTTTCTCCTCGGCGGGGTAGCCCAGACCGATGAGGTTAAGCGGGGTGACGTCAGCGGGGATATTGAGGATATCCCTGATTTGGCGCTCGAAAATGACCACCGGGTGCACACCGATCCACACCGAGCCCAGTCCGAGGGCGGTGGCTGCCAGCAGGATGTTCTGGGTGGCAGCGGAGCAATCCTGCACCCAAAAACGCGAGCCCATCTTGCTCTTCTGGTATCGTGAACTGCCGCATACGCAGATGACCGCAGTATAGTTCTGCTTGGCGAACATCAGCGCATTCCTGAACTTGTCCAGGATTTCGGGATCGGTGATGACGATGAACTCCCAGGGCTGGGCGTTCATCGCGGATGGCGCGGCCATACCTGCCTTCAGCAGGGTCTCTATCTGTTCTTCGCTCAAAGGCTGTTCGGTGAACTTGCGTATCGAACGCCTGCGGTAGATCAAATCGACGGATTCAACCATTCCTTCCCTCTCTCGGTGCCGGGGTCTGCGTACTGTTTATCGTTCACTTATTATACGGCGGTTTAAACTCACCACAGGAGATATGACTTTTATCGTCTGAATGGCTGGCATGGATGTGGTATATTGAGCGTACCTGTCATCCAGCGGTGCGTAATGATCTCATCCCAGATAAAACAAACCTTTACCGCTCTCTCTTACCCCAACTACCGGCTGTGGTTCATCGGTCAGGTGGTTTCGCTCATCGGTACCTGGATGCAATCCACCGCGCAGGGATATCTCATCTACGAACTGACCCATTCTGCCGCCTTTCTGGGCTACGTGAGCTTCGCCAACGGACTGCCCACCTGGCTGTTCTCGCTGTACGGCGGCGTCATCGCCGACCGCATCCCGCGCCGCAAGATGCTCATCATCACGCAGGCCTTCATGATGGTGCTGGCTATCACTCTGGCGATCCTCACCTTCACCGGTACGGTGCAGCCCTGGCATATCATCGTTCTTTCTTTCCTTCTGGGAACCGCCAATGCCTTTGATACGCCTTCCCGGCAGTCTTTTGTAAGCGAACTGGTCGACCGCAAGGATATGACCAACGCCATCGCCCTCAACAGCACCATGTTCAACGTGGGTACCGTGGTGGGGCCAGCAGTGGCCGGCATGATCTACGCCTGGGTGGGACCGGGCTGGTGCTTTACCCTCAACGGCATTTCATTCATTGCCGTGATCACCGCCCTGGTGCTGATGAAGCTCTCGGGGGTACTCGTCAACCCGGCAGAGAAAGAAACTCCCAAGAAACTGGCGGACGGGTTGACTTTCGCCTGGCACAACAAGACCATCCGTTCGCTGTTTATGAACCTGGCCGTGATCGGCTTCTTTGGTTTCAGTCTCATGGCGCTGCTGCCCGCCTGGGCGGTGAACATTCTGCACGGTGACGCCCGCACAAATGGCTGGCTGCTTTCAGCGCGCGGTGTGGGATCGCTCATCGGCGCGCTGATGATCGCCACCGTGGGTTCGCGCGGTTTCCGCGGTAAGATCTGGACGGTGGGTTACTTTTTGGCTCCAGTCTTCCTGCTCATCTTTTCAGCGCTGCGCTGGCTGCCTGCATCGCTGTTGGCGCTTGTCTGCGCAGGGTGGGCCTTCATGGCGATGCTCAACATCACCAACACACTGGTGCAGAGCCACGTTTCTGATGAACTGCGCGGCCGCGTGATGGGCATCTACGCGCTGGTCTTCATGGGCGGCACGCCGCTGGGTTCGCTGCTGGCTGGCTGGCTGGCGGAACGATTTGGCGAACCGCTCACGCTGTCTGTTTTCAGCGGGGTCGTCCTGGTGCTGGCGGTGGTTACATTTATTAGACATCCCGAAATGCGAAAGCTAAGTTAATCCCCCGAATCAACACACTCATTAATTAATCCGATTCTTATATGCCAATTGTATAATTGGATATATTTGGTTCAATTTGTCTTTGTAAGGACACAAAATGCAGTCAAAAAGAGAAGAGATCACACCGGAAGGTTTATATTTTTCAAGGCGCAAATTCCTGAAGCTGGCAGGTTTGGTGGGGGTGTCTGCAGCACTGGCCGCGTGCGGTATCAAACCCACACCCACTCCGGAAGCAGTCCCTCTATCCACGCTGCAAACCGTCTCAAGTAATTCATTGATGAACGGAGACACATTAACACCATACGACACGATCACCAACTATAACAACTTCTATGAGTTCTCTCTAAGCAAAGAGGACGTGGCTGAGAAAGCGCAAAACTTCGTATCCCATCCCTGGACGATCAGTGTTGAAGGGTTGGTGGAACGCCCCATGCAGATTAGTATCGACGAATTGCTCCAGCAATACCCGCTTGAAGAGCGTATCTATCGCATGCGCTGCGTGGAAGGCTGGTCGATGGTCATCCCCTGGGCGGGATTCCCCGTATATAAACTCCTCAAAGACGTGAAGGTCAAAGATACTGCCAGGTTTGTGCGCTTTGCCACGCAATACAACCATGACCTGTTCCCCAACCAGGGATCGTTCGGTTTTGCCTGGCCATACACCGAAGGCTTGCGCCTGGATGAGGCCAATCACGATCTGACGATCCTGGCGGTCGGTCTTTACAATAAGGTCCTGCCTGCGCAGGATGGAGCGCCGATACGGTTGGTGGTTCCGTGGAAGTATGGTTTCAAGAGTGTCAAATCCATCAGCAAGATCGAATTGGTTGAGGAACAACCGCAAACTTTCTGGAATGAGGCGGTATTTAACGAGTACGGCTTCTATGCCAATGTCAATCCCAACGTACCTCATCCACGCTGGTCGCAGGAAAGCGAGAGACGCCTGGGCGAAGCGGAACGAAGGCCGACCGAGCTCTTTAACGGTTACACTGAAGTTGCACCTTTATACGAAGGCATGGACCTGACGGTCGATTTCTAATGAAAAGCACCCGCTGGAAAATTGTGCGCATTTTCATGCATGCCGGCGCGGTTTTTCCGCTTGCCTGGCTGGTATTGGCAGCGCTGACCCAACGATTGACCTTCAATCCGGTTCAGTATCTTGAACAGCGCAGCGGAGATTACGCGTTGATCCTTCTTTTGGCCAGTCTGGCTTGCACCCCCGCTGCCATTCTCAGCGGTATTCAACAAATCCGGCAATTGCGCAGGCCGCTTGGATTGTACGCGGCAGGTTATGCCGTGATTCACGTGAGCCTGTTCATCTGGCTGGATTACGGCGGGGATTGGCAAACCATCCTGTCTACGATTAACGGCAGAACGACCCTTTGGTTCGGATTGGCAGCATCGATCCTGCTGCTGGTGCTGGCCATCACATCGATCTGTTGTATACAGTTCAGAATGAAAGTCTGGTGGAAACGGGTGCACGCGCTGGTCTACCTGGCGGCAGCTCTCGTCCTCACTCATTACGCGCTGACGGTCAAAGGCAACCTGATGACCCTGAGCGGGAAAATCCTTGGAGTGATCGTAGCAATTCTGATCCTGGCAATCCTGCTGATCATCAGAACAACGACTTTTCAGACACTTTTGACGCATCTTCGGGGTAAAATTCAGAAGAGCGACAAGTAATTCGAGAATCTTCAGTTTCCATGTTTGAATTGAGGTGGAATGCGGCAAAAAAAGGTTTTCCTACTTCCTGTGATCTTTTTCGTCACGCTGCTGCTTAACTCCTGCTCGGGCAACGATCTCACCAATACCTCCGGCATGCAGCAGACCGCCTACGCGCGCACCATCTCCGCCATCCAATCCACGGTGATGAACTCCACCCCCACCAACCCGACCGCGCTGATCACTCCATCACCCCAGGCAGCTCAGGCTGCCACCCCCACCACACAGCAGACCGTCTATGCTTCCTGGTTGGCAACGAATGTGGGCGATATCACCATCCCCGACAATACCATCGTGGCGCCGGGGCAGAAGTTCACCAAGACCTGGATCATAACAAACGGCGGCACCGGCACATGGGAACCCGATTTCAAGCTGGTCTTCAGTAGCGGCGATGCCATGAGCGCGCCTGATTATGTTTTCCTCAAGCAAACGGTGGCGCCGGGGCAGAGCGTCTACGCAACGGTGGATTTGGTAGCTCCCTCGACTCCGGGCACCTACACCGGTTATTTCCTGCTACAGACCGATCAGGGTTACAGTTTCGGGATTGGCGATTCGGGGATCGACCCGTTCTGGGTTACCATAGTTTCTCAGAAAGACTTTGCTGTGACCGGTGTGAGCATCTCCGCTGACATAGCCTCCTATACCGGCGTCTGCCCGGTGACGGTGATGCTGCACGCCAAGATCACATCTACTGCTCCCGGAACAGTGACCTTTCATTTCGTCACCTCAAACGGCGACCTGGCCACTGAGTACGCCACCTTCACTGAAGCCGGTTCGGTCACTTCCAACGGCACGCAGTTGACCATCTCGTCGACCCAGGATGTGACGATCTCGGTCTACATCGATTCGCCCAACCATCAGTCCTTCGGCGCGCTCACCATCCCGGTCACCTGCACGCCGTGAGCGCATTTTTTCTGACGTGTCGCCTTCTTAAGGTTGGTTGACAGAGCGGGTTTTTGCGATATAATAATCCGCGCAAAGTTGGTCCACTAGCTCAATTGGCAGAGCAACTGACTCTTAATCAGTGGGTTCAGGGTTCAAGTCCCTGGTGGATCACTTTTTTTGTTTAATACGTGGGTTCAGGGTTTCCTGACAAAGAACGTCAGGACTTCGCGAAAACTGCTCGCAAGTCCCTGGTGGATCACTTTTTTTGTTTAATACGTGGGTTCAGGGTTTCCTGACAAAGAACGTCAGGACTTCGCGAAAACTGCTCGCAAGTCCCTGGTGGATCACTTTTTTTGTTTAATACGTGGGTTCAGGGTTTCCTGACAAAGAACGTCAGGACTTCGCACAGAACGCTCGCAAGTCCCTGGTGGATCACTTTTTTGTTTAATATGTGGGTTCAGGGTTTCCTGACAAAGAACGTCAGGACTTCGCACAGAACGCTCTCAGGTTACAAACTCCCAATCAGCATATAATTGAATCATGGATGAACAGGAAAAGCTGGTCGAGCAGCTTGGTACAGTCTCTCATTTTAAAAATCTCCCTCCCCGGGATTTGCTGGCCATTGTTTCATCCGGCCAGGTGCGCAGATATGCGGCAGGGAAGATCCTTTTCGTTGAAGGGGGCGATTGTGCAGGGCTGCATGTACTGCTCAAGGGCAAGGTGGAACTCTTTAAGACCGGTCCGGAAGGCCAGGTGACGATCATCAACCTGCTCACGCCGGTGGTGATGTTCAACGAGGTGCCCGCGCTGGACGGCGGCCCCAATGCCGTCAGCGCCAGGACAGTGGAAGACGCGTGGATCTGGTTCCTTAATTGCGAACGCCTGCATCAGCTCATCACCCGATACCCGTCGATGGCCATCGGCCTCCTTTCAGTGCTGGCCAAACGCAACCGTATGATCATCACCAACTACAGCGATCTCTCCTTCCGTTCTGCCACCGCTCGCGTTGCCAAATACCTGCTTGAGCTGAGCAACAACGGCAGCCAGTCCATCAACCGCAGCTCCCTGCCTATCAAGACCATCGCGGCACGTATCGTGGCCGCGCCCGAAGCGGTCAGCCGCATCCTTAAACTCATCGCCAACCAGGGGCTGATAAAAGTGGACCGCAAGTCCATCAGCGTGGTCGATGCTGCCGGTCTTCAGGAACTGGCACAACTCTCCAACTCCAATTAATTCATCTTGCGACTTGATAATTATCAATGACAGGCCTTTACCGGCGCGTTATCCTGTTCTTATACCTATTCTCAGGAGAATTTTATGCGCTGGTTGTCAGAACGGTTCAGATTCCTTTTCCGGTCGACGAAAGGATTGATCCTGACCGCGATCGCTCTCGTATCGCTCATTTCCGCGCTCTTCGGGATGCTTTCAGGTCCGATGGCCGAGTGGGGCATCAAAGACGTGATCGTGCGCGCGCTTCACATGAACCTGGTGGAAGCGGAACGCGAAGGCAGGTTGATCATCCTCTACCATTCGATCGCCATGATCGTGATCGCCATTGAGACCTACATGATCGTCGATCTGCTCAAGGTGAAGGATAACCTCAAAGTGATGATCAACAGCACCATCACAATCGGTTACCTGGCGGTCATCTTGGGAGGCCTGCCATTTGCCTACTGGGGACACAGTTGGCCGCTGCACGGACTATACATCGCCGGGCTGGCCTTGATCTTTTTCGCCGGTTGTACACTCATCTATGCCATCTGGCCGTGGCGCGAGGAATTCAAGGTCACGGATAACGAGTATGCCCACACCCGCAAAGGCTACAGTCTGGAACGAATCGCTTTCTTTGCCATGGCGGCGGCCACACTTATTTCCGCGCTTTTCGGGGCAGTTCCCGGCTCGTACTACGGCAACGGTTTTGAGACCTTCCTGGCCGAGAACGTGGTGCGCGAACCGGTCAAAACGGTTCTCGACCTTTCAGTGATCGGACACCTGCACATCATGCTGGCGCTCATTGCCATTGCTTGCGCGCTCATCATCTGCCGCTGGATGGACTTCAAGGGCATCCTGCACAAACTGGCCATGCCGCTGATGATCGTCGGCTCGCTTGTGCTGGCCATGGGCACCTGGCTGGTGGTACCGTTCGAGACCGCTGCTCATATCGTCATTTACGGCGGCTCCACCCTGGCCATGCTGGGCGCGCTGTTGCTGGTCATTTTCTCGTGGCGCAAACTCATCCGCATAGGCCTGGCTGAAAAGGGGATCAAGAAGGGTAATTTCTTCCAGGGAGTAGCAGCGCTTTGCCGCGACCCGCTCAAGTTCGGCGTCACCTGGCAGATGGTCTTCATGAACTTCACCGTCAGCGGGGTGGGCATCTTTGTGGCCGTCAAACTGGACGAAATCTTCCGCGTCTGGCAGTACATGGATGAGCGCTCCATCTTGACCGGCCACTGGCACATCCTGGCCACGCTCACTGCCACGATCCTGTTGATGTATTACGCCGATTTTGCCGGGCTGATAGGGAAAGCACGTCAATGGTTCGGCTGGATCCTGATCATCTTCTCCGACCTCGCCTTTGGTGCGGTTACCGTTTATGAAATGCGCCGCCTGATCGTCGCCGAAGCCGTGCAGCAGCCGCTCATCAACACCACCACCCTGTTGGGTGATATCGGCCTAGGCGCAGTGCTATTGATACTGGCTGTCATCATGGTCTGGCGCTTGCTCGATCTTTTTAAGAAGAAAGGACGCTGGCGCAAGGAAGCGGATGAGAAACTGGAGATCTTTGAGGAGGTGACAAAATGAAAAAAATGATGATCGCACTCCTAAGCCTCCTTTTTTTGATCAGTGCCTGCCAGCCGGTGGACCTGAATGCCCCGGCTCCTGTATACAACACAGGGATCGATCCCGATTCATGGGTGACCATCCCCGCTGGTCCTTTCCTGCACGGTCAGTTTGATGAAGCTGCCAGCATCGACTACGACTACGAAATGATGGTCACCGATGTGACGAATGCCCAGTACGCTGAGTTTTTAAATGCGGCACTGGCTGATGGAACGATCAAGATCGCCGGTAACGAAGTGGCGGCGTATTATGCCGGAGATGAGTTCAACGGCGGGCGGCACGAAGAGTCCATCGAAGCCGGGGATTACATTCTGATCCCGCTGGATGATGAGGCCCTGCGTCTGGATTACAGCGGTGAGACATTCTCTGCCAAAGAAGATTGGGCAAACCACCCCATGACCATGGTCTCCTGGTTTGGCGCCAAAGCCTACTGTGAGTACTACGGCTGGCGTTTGCCGAGCGAGTTGGAGTGGGAGAAGGCTGCCCGTGGAGAAGACAACCGTCCCTACCCGTGGGGAGATACCCTCGCGCGCAACAACGCGAACTATCTGAGCAGCCGGGATCCCTTTGAAGACATGAGCACCTTTGGCTCGCGCACCACCCCTGTGGGGTTCTACAATGGCAACACTTATGACGGCTACCAGACGCTTGATTCTGCCAGCCCTTACGGCCTGTATGATATGGCCGGTAATGTGTGGCAGTGGACAGGCGACGTATATGAGTTGCAGCATTACCGTTACATGCGCGGCGGCAGTAAGAATGTTTATGACAACAATCTGCGCATCTGGGTGCGCAACAATGCCACCCCCACCTTCGTCAGCCCTGCCGTAGGGTTCAGGTGCGCCCGCCAGGAGAATGGTGGATGAAGTTCATCATCGAGAAGATAAAGCTTTACTTTCCCCTGGTCAAGAGCCTGCAAACCGCCCTGCTCACAATTACTGGTGTTGCAGGTTTCATGAGCGCTCGCTGCCCGATCAACCACTGGTGGACGATGCTCCTGCTGGTCGTCAGTCTGGTCTTCACCATCAGCGGCAGCACTGTCATCAATATGTGGTTCGATCACGATATAGACAAGGTCATGGACCGCACCCACCATCGCCCGTTGGCGGCAGGCAGGATTCCGTTGAAGCACGCACTTCTTTTCGGACTCACGCTTTCTGTGGCGGGCACTGCAATTGGCTTGTTCCTCTCCCCTCTATATGGGGCTCTTCTACTGGCAGGGATCCTCTTTGATGCACTGGTTTACACCATCTGGCTGAAACGGCGCACCTGCTGGTCGATCGTTTGGGGAGGGATCGCTGGTGGAATGCCCATCCTGGCAGGCCGCGCCCTGGGGTTGGGCAGCGTGGATGGTATTGGACTGCTGCTGGCTCTGGCCGTCCTTTTCTGGATCCCAACCCACATGCTCACGTTCAGCATGCGCTACGCTGCCGATTACCAGGCCGCGAAAATACCCACCTTCCCATCTACGTATGGAGAGAGTGTGACAAGAAAAATTATCGCGGTCTCGAGCATCATCGCCGCGGTACTGATCACCTCGTCAGCAGTGCTGATCGAAGTCAGGCAGGGGTTCTTATACCTGCTGGGAGTCTTATCCGGCGGCTTGATGATCATCGCCTTCCTGGTGATGATCCGACCTTCCAGAAGGTTAAATTTTAGCCTGTTTAAATATGCTTCCGTATTCATGCTGGCAGCCATGTTGCTGCTGGCAATTTAATCCTAAAAAGGAGAAAAAATGAAACCAGATAGTGGATTGGCAAAGTTCTTACGCTTCATCGGTATTTTGTTCATGTCCATCACGGCGGCATTCACCCTCCTGGGCGGCGTGGGCACCTCATGCGCGGCATTGTTCCCCACCAAATGGGAAAGCATGGCCCCGTTGGCTCCATTCCAGTGGTTGTACATCCTGTATGTGCTGCTTACCGTGGCCATCGGTGTTATGGGCATCCGCGCTGTGGTGCTGCTGATCAAGGGAACAACCAATAGTTTCAAGGCCACCCTGACCGCGCTCATCGCAGGTATTGTGGTGGGAGGCATCCACATTGCCACTTCGCGCATGTTGCGCGGCAGTTCCATGCCTGTGGACGGTGTGGTCGGTGTGACCGTGATCACGCTCATCATCTTCCTGGTCTTGCGCATCCCCGGCGTCTGGAAAGGTGTGGACTATTCAAAGGCCCCCAAGAAAGAAAAGACCAAGGCGGGCGGCGCAGCCGCGATGGTTGCCGCGTTGATGTGCTTCACCATCCAGTTTACGATGGGATCCACCCACACCTGGAATGGAGTGAACTACGCAGACGCTTTCAACACCGCAATGTCGATTTCAGGTATTGGTTTATTCTTGCTTGGCATCGTCCTCTTTGTGCTGAGTTCAAACCTGGCTGTGGTGCCTGCGCCAGAAAAAGAGACCGTTCGATAGTAATTTGTTTTGATGTCTTTAGTGAAGGCAACGGTAGCGCACCGTTGCCTTTTCATTTATCAATAGAGAAACCTTTATTCAAAAATGGTATACTACCCAAAGCCAAACACGTATTCCCCGTTGCCTTTTCAAGGAAAACATGATGAAAAGAATAGTTGCGGTTAATTCAAACTGCTACCACGGCTACAGCATCGAGGATGCCCTTGATGGTATAAAAGAAGCCGGGTTCCACTATGTGGAACTCACAGCCACCAAGGGCTGGACGGAGCACATCTTCCCCACACAAAGTTTTGCGTATTTATGCTCGGTCAAGGACAAACTTGAAAGAGCCAATATCGTACCATTTGCCATGAGCGGACACACCAACCTGATGGATAGGGAGCGCACCGGCGACTTCATCGCCAACATGCGTTTGGCCAACTTCTTCGGTTGTGATTACATTGTCTCATCTGTGGGCGAAGCCCACTTGAAGGACAAGGCGGTGGCCTCAAACGAGGAAGTGGCGGGCCATATCCGCGACCTGGTGCCCTATCTTGAGGAATACGAACTGACATTGGTGATCGAAAATCACGGAGAACACGGCACCGGCGCCATTATCAAGAGCATCGTCGACCTGGTGGATTCGGAACGCGTGCGCGTCAACTACGACACCGCCAATGTCATCTACTTTACCGGCATCAACCCGGTTGAGGACCTGGCTGCGTGCATTTCAAGTGTTGGATTCTTGCACACCAAGGACAAGATTGGCGGCATGAAAGAATGGAACTTCCCCGCCCTGGGCAAGGGCAGCGTGGACTTCCCCAGGCTGCTTGAAATGCTGAACAAAGCCAATAACAACTCTCCCATGAGCATCGAGATCGAATTCACTTCTGCTGGATCCAAAAACCTGGCTGAGGTCAACCAGGCCGTCAAAGACTCTTATTCTTACCTCAAGAGCCTTGGTCTGGAGATCTGATCCCCACCGCCGAGGAGAAACGCATATGATAAAGATAGCCATTGTCGGTACTGGGGGAATGGGTACTGTTCACTACAACAATTACTCAGTCATCGAGGATTGCCAGGTGGCCGCCCTGGTGGGCGTTACCGAGCAAAGCCGGGAATGTTCCAGCAACTGGGGCGTGCCGCTGTTCGAGACCATTTCGGATATGGTCAAAAAAGTGGATGTGGACCTGGTGGACGTCTGTTCGCCCACCTTCTTGCACAAGGAACATGTCGTTACAGCCCTCAACCTGGGCAAGCATGTCATCACCGAAAAACCAGTTGCGCTGCACAGGCAGGACGCTGTCGAGATGTTCGATCTGGCCGCAGCGAAAGGAAAATTGCTCTTCGTGGCACAAGTGCTGCAGTTCACCAGGGAGATCGAAGTACTGCGCGGGTTCATCTCCAGCGGGGAGTACGGCCGTCCGCTCGACGCCCACTTTGAACGACTCTCAGCCTGTCCGCGCTGGGTGCAAAACGGCTGGTTGTTTGACAAAGAGAAAAGCGGCCTGCTGCCTTTCGATTTGCACATACACGATCTGGATGCCATCGTCAGTCTGTTTGGCAAGCCGGAAAGCTTCAGCTTCACGGGTTGTGGAAATGATAACAAACCTTATAAGGAGCATTACCGCTTCCTCTATCGCTACCCTGGCTTGTCCGTGGCCGCTGAGGCTGCCTGGTTCAACGCTGATTTCCCATTCACGGCGCGTTGGCGCGTCTACTTTGAAAACGCCGTGGTGGTGAACGACGGCAACCGCGTGACTGCCTACCAGTTCGATAAACCACCCAGAGTTTTCGATACCGAGGAAGATCTCAAGATTCCCACCGGCATCAACCTGCCGCCCACCGGCATGTTCCACCGCGAATTGTCGCACTTTCTGGATTGTATTCGCCGCAGTGTTCCCTCGGAACGGGTAAGCCGCGAACAGGTACTCACAGTGGTGGGATTGCTGGAAGAGATCACCAACTCCTGAACGTGTGAATTTTCAAAAATCGGTGGTTGGGTTATTGACAAGCCGTTTGTAAAGTGCTATGATACATGTAATCGATTACATGTTTTCTTACCTGTAGTTTTATCGGTATAAAGAATACAAATTTCGGAGCAGTAGATGGCCACAATGGCTGATGTTGCACGGGAAGCGGGGGTTTCAGTTGCCACAGTTTCTCGCCTGCTGAACAATCAGGAGACCGTAAGCCCTGATACTGCTGCCCGTGTTTTTGCCGCCATTGAAAAACTCTCATACGAACCCAATATCCTGGCTCGGAACCTGCGCCGCAACGAGAGCCGCGTCATCCTCATCCTCGCGCCGAACGTGACCAACCCCTATTACGCTCACATCCTCTCCGGCATTGGCGACGTTTCCACCAGACTGGGCTACAGCGCGCTTATCTTTACCACCGGAGACGACCTCGAACGCGAGCGTGAAGGTCTCGATATGCTCAAGAAACACCGCGCCGACGGCGCCATCCTCTTGGCAACCAATATCGGCGGTGAATGGCTGCTCGAGTATTCCACACAATTCCCGCTGGTTCAGTGTTCTGAGTATGATCCCGCAGTGGATGTTCCCCACGTTTCCATCGACAATTACCAGGCTACTGTTGATACCATGGAATACCTCATCAGCCTGGGCCACGAACGTATCGCCATTATCAGCAGTGAAAACGAGTATATTTCCACAGCCCTGCGCTTGAAGGGATATCGGGACACACTGCAAAAGCACGGAATCATGCCAAGAAATGAGTACATCGTTTTCGCATCCCGTGATTATTCCTTTAAAAGCGGTAAATCCAAGGCCAAAGAATTGCTTAACGTCTCCCCCAGACCGACAGCAATTTTTTGTATCTCCGACACGCTCGCCCTGGGCGCCATCACATCTGCCCGCGAGTTGGGCCACCGTGTGCCCGAGGATGTAACCGTCATCGGCTTTGATGACGTGGAGCATACCACAATGTTCCACCCCTACATCACCACTGTTGCCCAACCTTGCTACGAGCTGGGCAAACATGCAGCCAACATGCTCTACACCCAGATGAACCAGGGTAAGGAGATACACCGCCAGGTGATCCTGGAACACAAGTTGATCATCCGGGAATCTTCGGCCCCGGCCAAAACGTTGGATTGAACACCGATCTTTAGTCATCGGTGATTGATCAAAACTTTAAGAAGGAGATGAATAATGAAGAAAGCGTTAGTTGTTGTCCTGGCCGTTCTCGTTCTGGCCACTTCACTGATCGGCTGCGCCAAGACCGCCACCGAACCCACCGCCGCTCCCGCGACTGCAGCTCCTGTTGAAGCCGCCAAGTATAAGATCGGCATCCTTGCTCCCGCCGTGACTCACGGTTGGGTTGCCGCTGTGGCCTACAATGCCGAACAGCGCTGCATCGAGTTGGCTGATACAGTTGAATACAAACTGTACACCAGCACCAATGCAGAAGAAATGACCACCCAGCTCGATGATCTTATGACCTGGGGTGCTCAGGCCATCGTTGCATTCCCCCAGTGGGAAGGCATGGAAGTTCCCATCCAGGCAGCCATCGAAGCCGGCATTACTGTTGTCAACTTCGATATCGCTATCGATGCTGAAGGCGTTTATCGCGTCTCCGGCGACAACGAAGACATGGGCGTCCAGGGCGCCAAGTACATCGTCGAGAAGATCGGTACCGAAGGCACTGTCGTGATGCTTGAGGTCCCCACCTCCGGTTCAGTCTCCGAACTCCGCAAACAGGGTTTCGTTGACACCATGGCCGAGATCGCCCCGAACATGAACATCATCACCTACGCCACCAAGTTCACCCGCGAAGACGGCCTCAAAGATATGGCTGACATCCTCACCGCCAATCCCCAGATCGATGCAGTTTACTCGATGGACGATGAAACCACCATCGGCGCTCTGCAGGCGATCCGCGAAGCCAACCGCACTGACATCAAGGTCATCACCGGCGGCGGCGGTATGCAGGAATACTTCAACATGATGCCCGAAAACGAAGACATCTGGCTGGAATCCGCAACCTACAGCCCCGCGATGGTCCGCGATGCCGTTGATATGGCTGTCGCGATCCTGAGTGGTGAAACCGTCGAACCGGTCAAGATCATCCCGACGACAATCGTTGACCGGTCCAACTACGCAGAGTTCCTGGATGCGAACTCCCCCTACTAATATATAACAATTTCCAGGAATACGTGTAACTTTTTGGCAAGCGAAGAGGCTATGGCGTTGCCATAGCCTCTTCAAAAAAGGATGAGAAGATGAATTTGGAAATGCGCGGGATCTGTAAGGCTTTTGACGCCAACGTGGTTCTAAAAAGCGTTGATTTCTCCCTCAGCGGTGGCGAGATCTGTGCCCTGTTGGGTGAGAACGGCGCCGGTAAATCAACATTGATGAACATTCTAGGCGGTGTGTTGCCGGCTGATGCCGGTGAGATCAAGATCGATGGCGTTCCAGTTACCTTCCATAACCCGGCTGAATCTCTGCACGCGGGGATTGCCTTTATTCACCAGGAATTGAACCTGATCAACGACCTGGCCGTGTACGAGAACATGTTCATCGGCCGCGAGATCAAGAAGAAGAACGGTCTGCTTGATGCCGAGCAGATGTGTCGTGAAACCCAGGCTGTGTTCGATCGCATGAGTCTGGAGATGGATCCAAAGACCATGGTGCGCGATTTGGATGCATCTTACAAGCAGATCGTGGAGATCTGCCGCGCACTGATGATGAACGCATCAATTATTATCATGGATGAGCCGACCACCTCGCTGACCGGTCCCGAGATCGAACGCGTATTTGAAATGATGCGCTCATTGAAAAAGCAAGGGGTTGGCATCGTGTTTATCTCGCACAAACTCAAAGAGGTCATGGAGATCTGCTCGCGCTACACCATCCTGCGCGACGGGAAAATGGTCGCCGAGGGAAAAGTGGCCGACGTGACCACCGATGACCTGGCCCGCTTCATGGTCGGCCACGATATCCGCACCATGGCGCTGCAGCGCGCGCGCAAGACCCCGCATGAGGTGTTGAAGGTACAGAATCTCACTGACAAAGGAAATTTCCGTGATATCTCGTTCACTGCACGCGCCGGTGAAGTGTTGGGCATCACAGGTCTGCTCGGTGACGGGCGCAGCGAATTATTCCTTTCCATGATCGGTGCCGGCACTCCATACACCGGCCAGGTATATTTTGAAGACAAACCCATCCGCGTGCGAAATACCACCCAGGCAGTGAACTCGGCCATCGGTTATCTGCCGCGCAATCGCAAGGAAAACGGCATCATCAAGGGATTAAACATTGTCGAGAACGGTTCGGTGGTAACCTGGCCCAAACTTGCCCGCTTTGGGTTCATCGACCGTCAGCAGCAAAACCGTCTTTTTGACACACAGGTGAAGAACCTGCATATTAAGCTCGAGAATAAAACGGATCCCATCGGCAGCCTTTCAGGCGGCAATCAACAGAAGATCGTGCTGGCAAAATGGCTGAGCACGCAGCCCAGGCTGTTGATCCTGGATAACCCCACCCAGGGTGTGGATGTGGGTGCCAAGGAAGAGATCTACGACATCATCCTCAACCTGGCCGATGAAGGGGTAGCTATCATCGTTCTCTCCAGCGAAGCGCAGGAGATCATCCGTGTTTGCGACCGCGCCCTGGTGATGTATCACGGTGCCATTCAGGGCGAGGTCTCAGGCGCAGGGATGACCGAACACAAGATCATGCGTTTGGCAACAGGCGCTTCATAAACTTGAGCAAGGAAAGAAGATAATGAAAAAACCTCAATTCTCGCAAAGTCAAAAAGCGATCACCGCGCTGCGCAAAACATGGATGACAAACGCGCTGTTCAGCACTGGGATCGCCTTGCTGGTGATGATCATCCTGCAAACCTTCGCACTCGGGTTTGAGTTCGGATCATTCTCCGAGTGGTTCAGCGTATGGCTTTCCAACTGGATCAACATCCTGCGCAACAACGCGGGAATCGGTATCATTTCGCTTGGCATGACGCTGGTCATTATCTCGGGCGGTATTGACCTGGCCGTGGGCTCCACGCTGGTGGCAATCGGCGCAGTGCTGATGATGCTGATCGACTCCGGTCCCAAGGGCATCCTGCAGAACTGGGGCATCGTGGGTTTCCCGGCCTACCTCATCGCCATCGTCATTGCTGTCATTTTTGGTCTCATCCTGGGTCAACTCACCGGCTTGCTTGTTACAAAAGGGAAGCTCCCTCCGTTCATTGCCACGCTTGGTACCATGAAGATCTTCCGCAGTGTCACCCAGCACTTTATGCAAGGCTACACCCCGGTGGTGCCAAAACCCTTCCTCAACATTGCCAGCCTAGAGATCGGCGGCAAATTGCTCATGCCAATCATTTACTGGGCTGTACTGGCTGTTGTGTTCTATATCATATCCACCCGGACGGCCTTTGGCCGCCAAGTAATCGCAGTGGGTTCCAACGAACGTGCTTCCAAGCTTTCTGGTATTGACATCAACAAGGTCAAACGGCGCGTTTATGCCATCATGGGCGTGCTGGTCAGTGTGGCAGCGGTGGTACAGGTGTCGCGCATCGGCTCAATGGACTATGCCAACGCAGGCAGCGGCTACGAGATGGATGCCATCTCAGCGGTTATCGTTGGCGGTACCAGCATGGCTGGCGGAAAGGGTACCATCATTGGTACCGTTCTTGGCACCCTCATCATTGCCGTGATGAACAACCTGCTCAACCTCATTGGCGTGCCTCCCTTCCTGCGCGAAGCCTTCAAGGGCGTCATTGTCATCGGTGCTGTTCTGCTCCAGAAGAAAGAAAGCAATTCCTGATCGTGAATCTCATTACCTGCAAGAAAGGTGCAACCTTATGATCAAAATTGGAATCATCGGCTGCGGCAAGATCGCCCAGGTGCGTCACATTCCGGAATATGCCGATAACAATAACGTCAAACTAACTGCGTATTACGACATCAATCATTCCCGTGCCCTCGAAATGGCAGAAAAGTTCGGCGGCACGGCTTTCTCCTCTTATCACCAGCTTCTGGCCACTTCAGACATCGATGCCGTGAGCGTTTGTACGGCGAATTATTCTCACGCCGAGATCACCATCGATGCTCTGAAGGCCGGGAAACACGTGCTCTGCGAGAAGCCCATGGCAATGACCCTACAGGAGTGCGAGAACATGGTCAAGACGGCCAAAGATACCGGAAAGTACCTGATGCTCGGTCACAACCAACGCCTTGCCAAGGCTCACATCAAAGCCAAGCAGTTGATTGCAGATGGATTGATCGGTGAGATCGTCACTTTCCGTACCACTTTTGGTCACAGCGGCCCAGAGACCTGGAGCGTGGATCCGGGTCAGAACACCTGGTTTTTCGACAAAAACAAGGCTGTAATGGGCGCCATGGCTGATCTTGGCATCCATAAAACGGATCTACTTCACTTCCTCACCGGCCAGACGGTCGTCGAAACCACCGCCCGCCTGGCAACCGTTGATAAACGCGATGCCGCCGGTTCCTTGATCGGTGTGGACGACAACTCCATTTGCATCTACAAACTAAGCGGTGGTGCCGTTGGTACAATGACAGCCAGTTGGACTTTTTATGGTGCGGAAGACAACAGCACAATCCTCTATGGCACCAAGGGCATCATGAGAATCTATGACGATCCTGCCCACTCCATCACCGTTATCTCACGCGACGGCAAGGTTACCCATTATGATGTTGACCAGATACAGACCAATGACAACCAGACCAAATCAGGTGTGATTGATCTATTTGTGGACTGCCTGTTGAATAAAAAGGAACCCGAGATCTCAGGCCCTGAAGCCTTGAAGACCATGCGGGTGATTTTCGCCAGCGTTGAATCATCGAAATCCGGCCAGACAGTGGCCATAAAACAATCTTGAGCGAGGTAGCCGTATGAAACTGGGATTTGTCAGCGCCATTCTGGATGGCTGGAACTTCGAAGAAACAATTGATATCGCGTCTAAAATGGGCTTCGCCTGTGTGGAAGTGGCCTGCTGGCCGCGCGGTAAAGCGGAACGGCGCTATGCCGGCGTCAGCCATATTGATGTTGATGACCTGGATGACGAAAAAGCCAAAGTCATCCTGGAGTATTGCGCCAAAAAGAACGTGCAAATCTCTTCGCTGGCTTTTTACCCCAATCCGATGGACGGCGACCTGAAGAAACGACAGGAAACCATCGACCACTTGAAGAAAGTCATCGCTGCCAGTGCCAAACTGGGTGTGAACTTGGTGACCACCTTCATCGGCCGCGACCAGACCAAAACAGTGGAAGAAAACCTTGAGTTGTTTAAGACCATTTGGCCGCCCATCATCAAGTACGCCGAGGAAAAGGGCGTCAAGGTAGCCATCGAGAACTGTCCCATGCTTTTTGGATCCGAGCAGTGGCCCGGCGGGCAAAACCTGGCTACAACACCGCGCATCTGGCGCGAAATGTTCCATATCATCCCGAGCGGCAACTTCGGCCTCAACTACGACCCCAGTCACTTTGTCTGGCAGATGATGGATTACACTAAACCCTTGAAAGAGTTTAAGCACAAGATCTTCCACGTACATTTCAAAGACATCAAACTTTACCCGAAGAAATTAAGCGAAGTGGGTAGCATGGCCTACCCCCTGGATTACATGAGCCCCAAATTGCCCGGTCTGGGCGATGTGGATTGGAGCCGGTTCGTTTCTGCGCTGAATGAGATCGGTTATGATGGATTCGCATGCATCGAGGTGGAGGACAAGGATTTCGAGAGCAGCCGGGAACGCATACTCGAGAGCCTGCAGATGTCTTATGATTATATGAGAAAACTCGTGGCCTGACACTGGTCACACATGAGGGCGGCGGGTTTGCTGTTAGGGAGCAGACCTGCCGCCCTCAATTTATCTTTACTACAAACTACTGTTGGCTAATTTCCGGCTCGGCAAAAGGATTACTGGGAAACAGATATAATTATTCAAACGAATCGAATTTATACTTGGCCGTGTAGAGCGGAAATCTTGCCTCCCATGATTTTAAAAAGAAAACTTGCAATAATTTTTCAAAATTCCTATCAGGCGCTTATCAACCTGTGCGAAAACCCAATCAGTTGTGCTATCTTGGCGGCAGTGGTTTATTTAATCCTCGCGGCTGTCAGCGGCAGATTATTCTCAGTTTCAAAATACGCCTATTATAACTATTTGGCCGATGCTTTTCTGCATGGCCAATTTTCACTTCGACTTCTTCCCGAATACACTCTTGATCTTTCGATGTATAACGAGAGATATTACCTTAACATGGCTCCGTTACCGGCTATTCTTTTAATGCCCTTTATTGCTATCTTTGGCGTCAGTTTCAACGATGTCCTCTTCACTGCGCTGGCATCCGGGCTCTGCGTAGGTTTCTTTGCTCAACTACTACGCAAGGCAGGCCGGGTTGAATTCATTCATATCACAAAAAACCAACGGGCATTGCTGGTTTTTTTTCTGGCCTTTGGAACAGTTTTGCTTACCCAAGCTTCGAAGGGGAAAGTCTGGCAAACCGCACAGGTAGTCGGGTTCGCCTTTACGATTCTAGCCTTTCTAGCATCCTTCACTTTTACGGGGAAGAAAGCTTGGTTTTTCACGGGCTTAGCGCTTGCTTGCTCCATGCTCTCGCGGGTCCCGAGTGTTTTTGTTGGCATTTTCTTAGTCATCTATCTGGTTCGTCGAGATCAATCCTGGAGTTGGAAAAGAGTAATTCAAAACTTTTTTCTGGCAGGAATGCCCATACTTCTGGGGTTGGGGTTCTTTCTTTTTTACAATTATGCTCGTTTCGGTAACATGTTGGAAACCGGGCTTTCTTTCCACACCATGAGCCCATTTTTTAGTGAGCAATTTGGAAAGTATGGCGCGTCCAGTATTCACTATCTCCCCATCAACCTTTATTACGAATTTATTTATTATCCTTTTCCCCTCACCCAAGAATCCATGATGGGTGGCAGCCTGTTCCTGTTGAGCCCTCTCTTTGTTGCCATTTTTCCTGCAATCACCAGGTCAAAGCCACGCTGGGAAATTTGGGGTTTACTATCATCGATATTAGTTGCTGAAATCCCCATTATGCTGCACATGAGTACGGGCTGGATCACCTTTGGCCCGCGTTACACGTTGGATTTTACCGTCCCATTGATGCTTCTGACCGCCAAAGGCATAGAAAAATGGAAAACCTGGATTATCGTTTTACTTGTTTCCCTTTCTGTGGCTCAATATATGATCGGTACAATTGCCTTTTTACCCTTGGAGTAGCTCGTGATATTGCAGATCTACCTCTCACGATTACTCATCCAAAGCATCCTTTTTATGACCGCTGCGTAAAGCTTGTCGAACTTTTACGAAAACATTAGCTGGTACAACAACGAAAAGGCAATTATCAGTGTTTCTGCCAATCTAGCCTTTGGAAAACTTGAATCCCTAGACTAGAAAACTAGCGGCTGATCTCCACCAGACAATCTTATTATCCTTTCGATTTGACGGGGTTAATCAAAAAATCGGCGTCAGTAGTTTGATTACATTGGGACATTTCTTGCGGTTGTCGATTTACCTCATTCCTTATGTTAATCCTAGTTTGTTACGAGATCGATATACCCCCAATCGTCTGTTCAGTTGCTGCCTGATTTTCTATTTGTAAAAGGTACTGAAGGCTTTATACAGGTCAAATCAGCTTGTGGTTTATAATTGGGTTGTGGTTACGCCCGCTTATTTGCAACTACACTACTCAATAAAACAACTCGTTGAGTTTTGGGCAAAAAATCATCTATACTCAAAAACATCATCTTTCTCTGTGCTGTAATATGATGCAAATCAGAGGAAATTAATTTCTTGGAATGGCTGCCATGGCTCTAGCTCAGAAGAAACCAGAAAATCTATTCCCTGTCGTTTTTCTCAGTCTTGCAGTAATCCTTGGGAGCTTCGTTCGTCTCTCTTCAGTTTTTGGGAAGGTGTTTCCCCTTAATGACGGCGGGCTCTTTTATACAATGACGTCTGACCTGATCGTTAATGGTTTCAAGATCCCAACATTTACCACCTACAATCACCTGGAAATCCCCTTTGCTTACCCACCCTTGCAATTTTTTATTGCCGGACTTCTCTCCACTGTTTTCAAATGGTCATTGCTTGATATTTTCCGAATCCTGCCTGCTCTAGTTTCCTGCCTTTGCATCCCAGCAGTCTACCTGCTCGCCAGGGAACTTCTGCACAATGATCTGCATGCTTCACTTACCTCTTTGATTTACGCACTTACTCCTGCGTCGTTTGACTGGTTGATAATGGGTGGAGGGATCACCCGCGCCCCCGCTTTCCTGTTCGCTTTGTGTACACTTGTTAGTATCTACCGGTTATACACCCGCAAGGAAAAAAGATATGTTCTCATTACTGCGGTTCTTGCGTCTTTAACTGTGCTTTCACACCCAGAAACAGCTCTGCATACAGCAGCCAGCGCGTTGGTATTCCTTCTCATATTCGGAAGGAACAAGCTGGGGATCTTGCGCTCGTTGATTACTGCAGCAATGGTATTTGCTTTCACATCACCCTGGTGGGTTGTTGTTGTACAACGCCACGGACTTACACCCTTTACAGCTGCCGGGCAAACGGGTTGGCATAATCTGCTATCGATATTTAAACTCTTCTTCGCAAACCAGTTGAGCGAGTATAACTTAACACCAATCACCATACTTGCGATAATCGGTTTGTTTTTCATGATGGCTCAAAAGAAGTACTTCTTGCCAATATGGTTTTTTGCGATTTTTATTTCTGAACCACGTAGTGCTCCACTATATATGAGTCCGGTGATCGCAATTTTTGCGACCGTTGCCTTGATTCAGATTCTCAAACTTCTGAACAATAACAAAGCAAAACCTATCGATCATGATAACTCCGTTGATTTTTTCTTGGGAAAATTTTCAAAAGTTTTTTTTGCTATTGTATTCTCACAATGGGTTTTCTCAGCTTACGGAACAGTAATCAATCTTTCAAATTACTATTATTTAGACTCTTCTGAGATGAAAGCCTTCAATTGGGTAAAGGAAAATACACCACCAGAAAGCAGATTCTTGGTACTTTCTGGCAACGCCCCATTAACAGATCCACTCTCTGAATGGTTTCCTGCCCTCACGGAAAGAATCAGCCAGGGGACAGCACAGGGACATGAATGGTTGAAGGGAAATAAATTCGATGAGGTTCTTGAAGAAGCCTACAAGCTTCAATTTTGTTCAACTTTATCTTCAGAATGCGTTGCCAATTGGTCTCAGAGTAACTCACTGCCTTACGATTATTTATTTATTGACCCCAACGACGCGGGATTATTAAATGGGTCAGACGATTATCAAAACGCACTTTCAGGCCAATTATCCTCATCAAACCTATATCAATTGGTCTATGATCATGATGGTATAACGATATTCAAAGTTGAAAATCCATAAGGGGATTTTCAAATCGATACTATGCTTCTCCCAGAAATACTACAGGTCACAATTCCTGTTATTATTAACTGATGCATCATCCCGCTATCTCTCTACAAACTGCCCGTAGCATAGTTCTGCAGGCCCAAAAACTAAGCCAACCGCCAATAAAACCGGCTCAAAAAGATTTTGTGGCAGCGGTTATTCGCGAACTGGGACTGCTGCAGATTGAGACCATCAATATCGTTGCGCGGGCTCCTTATTTCATGCTCTTCAGCCGTCTGGGAACTTATGACCCCGCCTGGTTGGAAGAATCACTGGCTGAAAAGGCCATCTTTGAGTACTGGGCGCACACGGCTTCCTTTCTGCCGATCGAGGATTATCCCTATCACCGCCGCATGATGCTGGAAAAACTGCGGCACCCATACTATTACACCTGGTACGAGAAGAACAAGGAAGAATGTGACAAACTACTGAGGCACGTACGTAACAATGGCTCCGTGCGTTCCGCCGATTTTGAGCGCCAGGATGGGAAGAAGGGTCAATGGTGGGATTGGAAATTTGAAAAAGATGCCCTTGAATTCTGGTTTTGCGCCGGCGAATTGATGATCTCCAGGCGTGACAAGTTTCAACGCGTCTACGACCTGCGCGAACGCGTGCTGCCGGAGTGGAACGACGCTAACGTCCCCTCGCTGGATGAAACCTACCGCCACTTCGTGCGCGAATCGGTACGCGCACTGGGTATTGCCCGGCGTGATTGGGTGGCCGATTACTTCCGCCTGGCAAAGAAGCCGGTGAATGACACACTCACAAAACTGCTCGAGGATGGTGTTCTCACCGAGGTGGCCGTGGACACGTGGCAGGAACCCGCAGTCATGCTCAGCGCTGACCTGCTGCTGCTCAAGGACAAACATAAGAAACTCACTCCCACGCTGACCACACTGCTCTCGCCCTTTGATTCGCTGATTTTTGATCGCAAACGCGCCAAGCAGCTCTTTAACTTCGATTTCACCATCGAGTGTTACCTGCCTCCCGCCAAACGCAAATATGGTTACTTTCTGGTGCCCGTATTGCACCGAGGGCAGATCGTGGCGCGCGCCGACGTTAAGGCTCATCGTAAGGAAGGCGTTTTCGAAGTCAAGGGATTATTCTGGGAGCCGAGCATTAGAGCTGACGAGCAAATGCTGGTTGAAGTGAAGGACGCAATCCAGCGCTGCGCCGACTGGCATGGAACTCCTGAGGTCATGATACAAAGAAATGAGTTGTCTTCAACTCGGTCATGATCGTATCAAATTTCAATACATAAAAAACGCTATAATTCAATAAGGGTTTCATCCTTCTCGGATGCCTGTGAGTCCATCCATGACTGGTTTCACTGAGACAACGAAAAGGAGTACAGATGTACGTTTACTGTTCAACCTTGTTCCAAACCGCAGCATTTGATTGGTATGCCTGGGTTTTCCTTCCAATCTTGATTTTTGTGGCTCGCATTTGCGATGTCACCCTGGGAGCGGTACGGATCATCTTAATGTCCAGGGGGAGCAATAAACTTTCACCGTTGCTTGGTTTTTTTGAAGTGCTGATCTGGATTGTCGTCATTGGTCAACTGGTGCAAAACATATCCAGTGTTACAGCTTACATCGGTTATGCAGCCGGGTTTGCTGCGGGCAATTTTGTTGGCATGTGGTTGGAAAACCGGTTGGCGTTTGGCACGTATATGGTCCGTGTGATCCTCCCCAAACATGGAGAGGAGATATTCACCAGGATCCATGATGCTGGTTTTGGTGTGACGAGTGTGGATGGGGAAGGTTCCATGGGACCGGTCAAACTCATCTACACTGTGGTCAAGCGTAAACAAGTAAAACAAGTGCTGGCGATCATCCACGAATGCGCACCGGGAGCATTCGTGTCTATTGAAGAATTAAACTCAATTGAACAGGGTGTATTCGCCAAAGACATTTCACCAATTTACCTGGACTTTTTTGGTAAGAAGTCAAAATGATCCAAATAAGCAAGGGTCTGGTATCTGTGAGAAATCGGTTTGCACGTTTTGTTCAACCGCTTACCAAGAATAGCCGCGAATCTCTGGCCAGGGAAATTTCAGGGTCAGCATCTCCCAGTTTTTTTTTGCTGTAATCCTATTTAGCAACATCTCCAGGGTAGGTTGAATTCCTCAGATCTACCTGGCAACAATCACACCCTCGCCGTGATTCTGTGACCCGCAGAATCTCAAACAAGTTAAGGCGCGGAAAAAAACAACAAATCTCTAACAATGGCCCGCTATAATGTAAACAAGACGATTAAGGATCTCCAACGTGCCACAAACGCGAATTGATAATAAACGTGTATTTATTGTCATCAACCCTGTTTCGGGGATGAGCAACGGACAGTTGCTTAAAACCGTCTGCCAGATGCAATTCTCAAGGGCTGGTTGGATCCCTGAGTTCCATACAATGTCAAAAGGCGAAGACCTCACACCTGTTATTCACACTGCCATTAAAAACGGGGCGGATCTGGTAGTCGCTGTTGGCGGCGACGGCACGATCGCGTCTGTGGCCGCGGGTCTGATCAACCATGATGTCCCGCTGGGTATTGTGCCGGCCGGCACCTGGAACGCTATCGCCCGCCATCTTTATATCCCGTTCAACCCTGTACGCGCAGTCAGCCTGATGACCGGAAAACACACCATCCGTGAAATGGACATCATGGATGTGGGCGATTCCTACCACGCAATGAACCTCAGTGTGGGATTCAGCGCCAAGATGAACGAAAACGCCAGCCGGGATATCAAACGCAAGGTGGGTGCCATTGCCTACTTGCGCCATTTTATCAACCTGTTGTTCGGCCTCGAAATGCACCGTTTCGTGGTTGAAGCTGATGGGTTCACCTTTCGCGGCCGCGCTACCGAGGTCTTCATCGCCAACTACGGCGTGGCCGGATTACACCTTTTGGAAGACAGGCTCGACATCCACCCCGACGACGGCAAGGTGGATGTGCTTATCATGCGCGCGCGCACCATATTGGATATGCCGTCGCTGTTATGGCAAATGGTCGTGCTCAAACAAAAACGCACACCCAAATACCGCCAGTACTCCGCTTCGCAATCTGTGACCATCCGCACCGAACCGCCCAGCACCGTGCAGGCAGACGGTGAAATCATTGGCATGACCCCCGTCAAAGTGACCATCCTGCCGCGTAGGATCCGTGTGATCGCGCCGAAATCACTGGTCAGTCTTATTCCACAACTCCGTTAAAGTTTGCTCCAACCTCGCGCCCAGCGCTTCGCCGTGTGGCGTGGTGACGTCGTCGGAATTATCAAAAACGACGTAGGGAACTTTGCATCCCTTGATGGTAATGTAATCAGGATTCTCGGCGCTCACCTGCTGCCAATCTACCTCACGATAGAGACGTTCCAGTTTGGCATCCGGCAGGCCGTGTTCCAGGATGCTGTCGGGCTTGTTGGGATTGAAGCGTTTGCGGTTCTTGCGCAGCGATTCTTCCCAACTCACATCGATGTAAAGGATGGCCATACGCTGTGCCATCTCGAGAGGAAGATGCTCGAAAGCACTTGCATAACCGCCGTGCTCACTGCCGCGTGAAAACTCCACAATGGCGGTGTACTCTTCAGCAAAGGCGGGAATATCACGCAGCTTTTTCTGATACTCAAGACCGATGCGCTCGATGAGCAGGTCCCAAAGGTGGTTGCCCAGGAAGTAGCCGTCAACATCGGTGTGCAAACGTGGATACCCCATGCGTTCAAGAAGCGCGTCTTCTTCGAACCAGGTCCACAGCATGGGGAAATCATCGATCTCTTCGAACTTGCCGATGTGAAAGCGTTTTTCGCGCTCTGCGGGAGGTGTGTTCTTGAGGTAATGGATGATCTCGCTCTTGCCGGCAGCTGGACGGGCGATCAACAGGAGAATATCAAAGGTGTTCTTGCGGGGCATGGCTCCCTCCAGAAAATTGCAGGTAAAGTTCCCACCTGCCTCGCTGAAAGCAGGTGGGAAAGGAGAAGAGAAAGCCGCGCAAGAAGGGTTTGGCTCCCGGAGCAGCTTCTCAACTTTTATTATACCCAACCCCATTACAGAATACTCGTTTAGATGGGCAGGAAAAGATAGCCTGCTCACGCTATAATTGGATATATCGATCAGATGAACAAACCTGGAGAATGAAATGACCATTCCATCCACCGATCCCACAGAAAAACCACCCCGTATCCTCGTTCAGAAGGACGGCGCCTATTTTGTACAGGGAAAAGTGCCCCTCGTGCACAAGACCCAGATCGTTTCTGAATACGGTGAGCCGCTGAACTGGAAAAAAGACGGTGAATTGAAGGCTTCAGGCCCATATGCGTTGTGCCGCTGCGGGAAATCTTCCAAAATGCCTTTCTGCGACAACAGCCACACCAAACTCGGTTTTGACGGTACCGAGACCGCAGATACAGCCCCCGCGGTCGACCGCCAGATGACTTTGGAAGGCGGCACGGGTATTGTGGTGCGCAAGGACGATTACCTGTGCATGGAATCGGGGTTCTGCGGTAACCGTCTGACCAACATCGACTTAATGGTCTCCAAGACTGCCGAGCCTTGTGTGCGCGCCGAGATCATGGCCATGATCGACCGCTGCCCCTCCTCGGCATATGTATACACCGACAAGGAAGGCAACCCGGATATTGAAGCGGATTTGCCCGTCCAGATCGCAGCCACCACCGAAATCACCGAGTATGGCCCCATCATGGGTCCGTTGTGGGTGACCGGCAATATTCCCGTCGTCCGCGCGGACGGGGAGCCGTTCGAAACACGCAACCGAACAACGCTATGCTGCTGCGGTGAATCCTGCAAGAAACCGCTGTGCGACGGCACCCACCGTGCAATCGAGCAGGAAGAGTTGCGCAAGAAGGTTGGAAATCCCTAGAAGCAAAACAGCGGTGGGGTAAATAAGGGAACCTACCCAACGGTACTCATTCCTCCCACAGTCGAAAGTCACTTGCAATCTCAAAAAAACACCCTATAATATAATTTGGCTGGTGGTTTTACCAGATTCAGATTGGATTACCTTCATGAACCTGCCGATCGAACCCCTGCACGTGGAAAGCCTGAAGGACGCCTGCATCGCGCGCCTCGAGGAACTGATCCTCTCTGGCGAGCTGAAGGCCGGTGAACGCCTGCCTGCCGAACGCGACCTGGCCGTGCGTCTGGGCGTCAGCCGCCCGGTACTGCACGAAGCCCTGGTGGACCTGGCCGGCAAGGGGCTGGTGACCATCCTGCCACGCCGGGGCGTGGAGGTCAACGACTTCCGCCAATCCGGCTCGATGGCCATCCTCTCCTCGCTGCTCAGCTATCACCACGGCGAATTTGACCCCGCTTTCACCAACAGCCTCTTCGAAATGCGCCTGCTCATCGAGACCGAAACCGCCCGTCTGGCGGCTCTCAGGGCTACACTGGCACAACTCAGCCGCCTGGATGAGATCAATGCCGCAGAAACAGCCGCTGACCGCAGTGAGAGCGCCGCCCTCACCAGGTTGGACTTCGATTTCCACTTGCAGATTGCCGTCGCCTCTCAAAACCACATTTATCCACTCATCCTCAACTCATTCAACGCGGTTTACACCCATTTCACCGGCTTGTTCTTCGAGAGCTGCCATGACCGCCCCGTCCTCGAAGAGGTGTTTGCCGGTCATAAGAAGATCACCTCCGCGATCCGCCGGCACGAACCCGATGAAGCAGCCAAACAGATGGTCGAACTGCTCACCCAGGGATCGCGGTTCCTGATGGATCACCTGCCTGAATCCCCAAAGAAGGAGTAAAAGATGGCTACCGTTGCTTATGACAAACCCAAATATGCGATCAAGCAACCCAAGAATCTCTCAGACCGCGTGCGTTGGCTGAGAGATTACTATTTCCAGGGTGTAAACCGCAAATGGAACAATGAATACACTGCCTGGACCACCGGTACCCCGTGGGATTTTCAGTTCAACGAAATGACCTTCTATATTGTGCCGGAAACCTATTTTTACATCCCCACCTTCCGCTCCTCACTCAATCAAACCGCCAAACCGGTGGAACTCTGCTCCGATTTTTGGAAGATGAGCCTACCCGAACGGCGTTCCTGGTTCCTGCGCGAGGTGATGGTCAAATACCTGCCCAAGGAAATCCAGCCCCGCGACCTGATCGCGGGGGGGCGCTTCAATGTGCAAACCTCCATGTGCCTGACGAAAAAGGAAACCGCCGAGTTCGACCGATTGGTTTCAGGCAAGGGCAGCGCACGTGAGGCCATGCTCTGGTATCACAACCACGGCTTTGGCAATTGCGGCGCTACCAGCGGCCATCTGGTGGTTGGGTACGGCGAAGTCATCAAGAAAGGCTGGCGTGGTATCCACGACGATATCCTTGCCAAATACGAAAAACTAAGCGCAGCCGAGAAGAAAGGGAAGAAAGGCGCACAACTGCGCGCCATGCTCACTGCCGCCACCCTGCCCGGCAACCTGGGCAAGGAATATGCTTCATTGCTGAGTGGAATGGCGAAAAAGGAGGAGGTTCGCTCCCGACGCGCTGAATTGGAGCAGATGGCTGCCAACCTCGAGCGGGTGCCATGGGAAGCGCCGACGACCTTTTGGGAAGCACTGCAATCGCTGTGGCTCAGCCACATGCTGGTCATGTCCGATGAAAATTATCCCGGCCCCGGCACCTCCTTTGGACGTTTCGACCAGTACATGTATCCGCTCTGGAAGAAATCGCTTGATGAAGGCATGGACAGGGAATTCGGCAAGGAATTGCTCAAGTGCTTCTGGGTCAAGTGCAACTACGCCTACGACGCCATGATCAAGACCGGCGCTGCCGGTATTACCGCCGGTTACGGGCAACTCCTCACCATCGGCGGGGTGGGCGCGGGCGGCACGGACATGACGAACGACCTCACGTACGCCGTCCTCGAGGTCATCGACGAGATGACCCCCATCCTCGAACCCAAGCCCAACGTGCGCCTGCACCGCAAGAGCCCTGAGAAGCTGCTAGACAAGGTCGTGGACATGGTCGCTTCCAGCCAGGGTGCGCCCTTTCTGCTCAACTTCGACGAACGCTCCATAGCCGGCATGATGCTCGAAGCTCGTAAGGCTGGTGTGGAAAAATACATCAACGAGAATACCGTATATGATTACGCTCCGGTCGGCTGCCTGGAAAACACAATGTCAGGTAACGACCGCTCTGGCACCGTGGATAACAACCTGAACCTGTTGAAAGCTGTGGAGTTAACACTCACAGGCGGCTACGACATGTTCCCCTTTGTGGATGTGATTACGGGTAAATCCGAACCGCAAAAACTGGTGGGGGAAACCACCGGCGACCCGCGCCAGCTCACCAACTGGGAGCAGTTCTGGCAGGCCTACGCTCGCCAGACACAGTCCATTGTCAAGCGCAGTGTGGAACTTTATGAGAGATCCGAGTCGGTGCGTGCGCGCTTCTTCCCCACACCCTACCTTTCCTGTCTCACCAAAGGCTGCGCAGAGAAAGGCATGGACATCAACGAAGGCGGCGCCGAACTCGGTTTCGTCACTGTCGAGGCGGTAACATACGCCACCACCGTCGATTCGCTGCTGGCCGTCAAGTACCTGGTCTACGACAAGAAGGTCTGCACCATGGACGAACTCATCCAGGCTCTGCGTGACAACTGGAAGGGCCACGAGAAGCTTCAGACCATTGCCCTCAACAAGGCGCCCAAGTACGGCCGCGACGATGATGATGCTGACTCGATGGCCAGCCAGGTGATGGAACTCTGGACGGAAGAGACCTGGAAGTACAAGACCAGATCGACCAACCGTCAGTTCCGCCCCGGCATGCTGAGCTGGAACTACTGGATCGCCTATTCCGACATCCTCTCTGCCAGCCCCGATGGACGCGCCAAGGGACGCTTCCTCTCCAACGCCATCTGCCCGTCCAACGGCGCGGATATCAAGGGGCCCACGGCCAACGTCAATTCCGTGGGCAAGGTCATGGGCGGCAAGGCCGCCGATGGCAAGGGCGACTGGGAGGAATACCTCAACCTGCTGCCCAACGGCGCCAGTCACACCATCTCCTTCAGTCCGTCGCTGCTGCGAGACCCTGAACACCGTGCCAAGTTCAAAGCCTTCATCAAAGGCTACATCGAGAACGGCGGTTCAGCATTGCAGATCAACATCCTTGACGCAGCCCTGCTGCGCGATGCCCAAAAACACCCGGAGAGCTACCGCCACCTGCTGGTTCGCGTCACCGGCTACAATGCCTACTTCACCACCATCGGCAAGGAACTGCAGGACGAGATCATCGCGCGCGAAAGCCACAACCTGTGCTGATGGAAGCAACCATGACCGAAACCGAAGCCGCCACAGGCCTCATCCTGCACCTGCAGCGCCTCTCCACCGAAGACGGACCTGGTCTGCGCACCACCGTCTTCTTCAAGGGCTGCCCGCTGCACTGCCGCTGGTGCCACAACCCCGAATCCATCTCGCCTAAAGCCGAGATCCAGTGGCTGGCTGTGCGCTGCATCGGCTGCGATAGTTGCATCGAAGCCTGCCCGGAGCATGCACTCAGCCACGCGGAGGAAGGCATCCTGCGCGACCGCGAGCGCTGCAGGGTCTGCGGTGCCTGCGTGGACGCCTGCCCCAGCGGGGCCATGGAGGTGCTCGGCACTCCCGCCAGTGTGGAAGACCTGGCAGCAGAGTTATGCAAGGACCGCGCTTATTTTGAGAAGTCAGGCGGCGGCGTCACCTTCTCGGGCGGCGAGCCCACCCTGCAGCCCGCATTCACCCTGGAACTGGCCCGGCAACTCAAAGCCAAAGGCATCCCCCTGGCGTTGGATACATGCGCCCTGTGCAACCGCCAGACGCTGGAAGAGATGTTTCCGCTGTTTGACATCTTCCTGGTCGATCTAAAACTGATCGACCCGGCTGAACATGAGAAATGGACCGGTGCGCCGCTGGAAAAGATCCTTCAGAATCTGAGATGGCTGGCAGGCATGGTGAAAGAAAACGCAAGCGAGAAAATGCTGTGGATCCGCACTCCGCTCATCCCGGGAGCCACGTTCTCACAGGCCAACCTCGCAGGCATCAGTGCCTGGCTGGCTCAAAAGGTGAGCGATGCCACCGCACGCTGGGAGCTGTGCGCCTTCAACAACCTGTGCCGCGACAAGTACACCCGCCTGGACATGGACTGGCACTTCAACACGACCGAACTGATGTTACAGGCCGACCTTGATCAGGCCGGCACCTGGGCCCGTTCCGGCGGCTTCGACCCCGCGCGCATCTTCGTCACCGGCGCGGCCAAACTGGAAGATTGACCTTTTTGGAGGAATATGAGCATCGATAAATTCCCGAACAAGAAGTTCTCAGAGCAGGATATCTCCGACCTGCTGCCTGCCATGAAGATTGGTGTGCTCGGCACCGTCACGCCCGATGGGCTGCCGCACGTGACCCTCATCACAACATTGATGGCCAGTAAACCCGAAGAGGTGGTTTGGGGTCAGTTCATGGAAGGCACCAGTAAAAAATTCATTCGTACAAATCCAAAAACCGGCTTCCTTATCATGGGGCTTGACAAGAGTTTTTGGACCGGGCAGGCTGAGTACACTCGCTCTGCGAAGGACGGCAAGGATTACGAGTTCTACAACAACACAGCGCTGTTCAGGTACAACTCCTATTTTGGCGTGCACACAGTGCATTACATGGACCTCAAGGGTCAATCCGGCAAGCACCCGCTGCCCATGAACAAGGTGATTTTCGCGGCCATCCAGACCATGATCGCCAAAGCGCTCACATTTGGCAAGTCAAAGAAACAGGTCATGAATCAGTGGACGCAGGCTTTCTTTAACAAGATCGATAACCTCAAGTTTCTGTGCTACGTGGATGCCAACGGTTACCCGGTGGTGCTGCCGGTCATCCAGGCACAGGCGCTCGACTGCGAACATATCTGCTTCTCGTTCGGTGCGTTTGGCGAGGAACTGGCCGCCATCCCGCCGTTCACTCCCGTGGCCATCCTGAGCATGGCTCTCTCGATGCAGGATGTGCTGGTGCGCGGCACCTACCAGGGCAACAAGAAGGTCTGTGGTATAAAGACCGGCGTGCTGCAGGTGGACTGGGTTTACAACTCCATGCCGCCCAAGCCGATGCAGATCTATCCCCCGCTGCCAGTGGAGACGATCACGGAATTCGAGTAAACACACGTAAGGGCGACCGGCCGGTCGCCCTTACGATTATGAAGTACAATTCTCTCCATCTTGTTGACAAAGAAGGTACATCACGCATGACCGATACAAAAGCCGTCATCTTTGACTTCGGCGGGGTGCTCATTGACTGGAACCCCTACTACCTGCTGCGCAAGGTGATGGTCAACGATACCGAGATCGAAGGGTTCCTGCAGGAGATAGGTTTCAAGGCCTGGAACTATGAGTGCGACAAGGGACTTCTGATCAGCGAATCGGTTGAGGAATTGTGCCGTAAGTTCCCGCACCGCGCCGACCTGCTGCGTACCTACAACGAACGCTGGCTCGAGACCCTGGGGCGCGTCTTTGAAAAGAACGTAGAGACCCTTAAAACCCTCAAAGAGCAAGGCGTGCCCGTCTACGGCCTGAGCAACTGGTCGGCCGACAAGTTCGCCATCGTGGAAAAACACTATGAGTTCTTCGGCTGGTTCATCGACAAGGCCATCTCCGGCCGCGAGAAGACCGCCAAACCCGATCCCAAACTGGCACAGATTTTACTTGAGCGCAACCATCTGAACCCGGTTGAATGCATCTACATCGACGATTCGGAGGATAACATCCGCATGGGGCGGCAGGTGGGATTGCAGTGCGTCCAGTACCGGTCCGAGGCGCAGCTGCATGATGAGTTGATCAAAAGAGGGTTCGAGTTGTAGAAACAATGTGGGAGTAAAAAGGTAGGGGCAATTCATGAATTGCCCCTACCTTTTTTTATTTTGCAGCAGGTTGCTGCTGGGTGATGCAGTGCACGTTACCGCCGCCGAGAAGGATCTCACGGGCGGGGACTGCCACGATTTTACGTTCGGGCATCAGTTTTTGCAACTGCTCCAACGCAAGCTTGTCGTGCGGGTCGCCAAAGGTGGGTACCACCGCACCGCCGTTGCACATGTAGAAGTTGATGTACGAAGCAGCCATGCGGTCACCTTCTTCACGCGGCAGGGTGCCGTCAATGGCATCCACTCCCTCGCTTTCCCCTTTGGTGATGAGGATGGGATTCGGTTGGAGTACCTTGTGGATCTCCAGCTTGCGACCCTTGGCGTCCGTCACTGATTGCAGGATCTCGTAGTTCTCCTGTGAAATTTCGTACTGCGGGTCTGACTTGTCATCCGTCCAGGTGAGCGCCACAACGCCGGGGCGGATGAAGCAGCAGATGTTGTCTACATGGCCGTTGGTTTCGTCATTATAGACGCCCTTGTTCAGCCAGATGAATTTATCAATGTTCAGGTAATCACTGAGGTGAGCTTCGATCTCCTGCTGAGACAAATCAGGATTACGGTTCTCATTGAGCAGACATTCTTTGGTGATCATGAGCGTGCCTTCGCCGTCGGCGTGGATGGAACCGCCTTCGAGCACCAAAGGTGCCTTGTAGCGGTCAACGCGCTCGATCTCGGCCACCTTGCGGGCTACCAGGTCATCGAGGTCCCAGGGGAAGTACAGACCACCGAGCAACCCACCCCAGGCGTTGAAGTCCCAGTCCACAGCACGCACGGTTTTGCCACCGATCACGAAGGTGGGACCGCAATCACGCATCCACGAGTCGTTGTTCGACATTTCCACCACGCGCACATCACCGGGCAGCATATTTCGGGCATTGTTGTACTGCGCCTGAGAAACACCCATTGTCACCGGTTCGAACTGGCTGATGGCCGCGGCCACAGCCGTGAAGGCTTTTTGAGCGGGTTTGGCACCCTGGCGCCAGTTATCGGGGCGTTCCGGCCAGAGCATCCACGTGCCGGTGTGTTTCTCGAACTCGCCGGGCATACGGAAGCCATCCTTGCGCGGGGTGCTATCGATCAGGAATGACATTTCTTGCCTCTTTCTTTGTTCCCCCTCACTTGCGTGAGGGGGATTTTTCAATAACGGTTACTTCTTTTTACGAACTGAAATCAGGATCTCTCCAATGATAAGGGTCAAGACAACACCGATCAATACCGGGGCTGCGAATGCCCAATCGATGGGTTCTCCGGGTACCCAGATGAAGAAGATGATGGCCTGGAGGATGAAGACCTCACAGATAATGGCCAGGATTGTGGCCACGGTGAGGCCGCCGGGAACCTTGTAAGGCCGGTTAACATTGGGGTGTGTCTTGCGCAGCTTGACGAATGCCGGGAAGAGCATGAGGTAGGGCAAGAGGAAGACCATGGAGCTGAAAGCAAACAGTGTCCAGAAGAGGTCTTCAGCCGAACCGGCCATGAAGCCGTAGAGCACCATGACTGCGGTGGAAACAATACCGGTGAGAAGGAACGCGCCGACTGGGGTCTTGTGAACGGGATGCTCTTTGGCAAACACATCCGGCAGTTCCTTTTCCTTGGCTGCTTCAGCAGCGGTTCGGTTGGCGCCAATCGTCCAGGTGACCATGTTGGCCAGGAAGGAGAAGAGGGCGGCCACACCCAAGCCGATCACGGCCGCGCCGCCGATACCGGTGGTGCCCAAAAGCACCTGCAAGGTATCGATGATGCCGGAGATCAGTCCGAGTTGTTCGAGGGGCAGTGCCATGAGGATGCCGACGGTTCCGAGCAGGTAGAACACGGCGATGAGAGCGCCGGAAATGATGATGGCGCGCGGGATGTCGCGGCCAGGATTCTTCATTTCAGCCGAAGCGCCAGACATCAGTTCAAAACCCATGAAGTTGTAGACGATGACGGGCAGGAAGGCCAGACCGGCTCCCCATTCAGGCAGTATGCTCTTGAAGGACAGGTCGTTGGCAACACCGTTCTTGGCTGCGAAGATGAAAGCGCCAACACCGATGACCACCATGATGAGCGCCTTGATGAGCGCACCCAGGTTGGGGATCCATTTGCCAGTGTCCAAAGTAATGGTGCCGATCCAAACGGTCAGCCAGGTCATGGCAATACCGACGGCAATCTGCAGCCACAGACCCATTTCGGGGAAGAAGAGTTGGGCGAACATACCGGCGAAGAGGATGTACACAGAGGGCATCCACAGTGCCACGTTGACCCAGTAGAGCCAGGTGGTGCGGGCTGCCCATTTTTCGCCAAAGGCGTTCTTGACCCACACATACAAGCCACCCTGCTCAGGGAGCATGGTGCCCAGTTCAGCCGTGATAAGGCCGTAGGGGATGAAGAACAGGACCAGGGTGATCACCCACCAGGAGATGGATGAAGCGCCGATCGCTGCCGATGGCGCCAGCGTGTCCATCACCAAGATGGCGCAGACGGTGAAGAGCGTCATGTCCAGGCTGCGTAAGACCTTGTTGAAACCCTTCGGTTTGTTCTTTGAAGCTGTTGATGCTACTGTCATAACTACCTCCTTAAATATCTCCCGTTATTCGCGGGGTTTAAAAATGACTTTCAAGGAAATCCTCGATCTGCCCGGCATGAACCGCTTTCTGTTCGGGAGTTGCCCTTTTCAAGCGTGGATAAACCAGCCAGACCAACAGGCCTTTTTCTGTGTGGAGACGGTTCTCGGCCTGATCGAAGATAACAGAATGTTTGGAATCCATGACCTCGTCGGTAGCTTCCACGCCGCGTGAGGCAGGCAGGCAGTGCATGAATTTCACATGCGCGGGAGCCTTTTTAATGAGGTCTATGTTCACCTGGTACTTTGGCATGAAGGCTTCACGCCTTTCGGGAATCTCAGCTTCCTGGCCAACCCACCACCACAAGTCGGTGTAGATGAAATCAGCATCCTTGACTGCATCCACGGGATCATCAGTGACGCGTACAGTACCACCAGAGGCCTTGCAGTTCTCGCGCGCCCAATTCAGCCACTTCTCAGGAGCCTGGTATTTCTTGGGAGCAGCATGGGTGAAGTGCATACCCAACCGTGTGCAGATGAGCATCAATGAACTGAGTACGTTGGTGGCATCGCCCACGAAAGTGACGTTGAAATCCTCGAGCTTCTTACCGGCAGGGGCATGCTCGATCATGGTCAGCACATCGCAGACCACCTGGGTGGGATGGTTGTAATCGGTAAGGCCATTGATGATGGGCACGGTGGCGTACTTGGCCAACCCTTCCATGGTCTCGTGCTTCAACGTGCGCGCCATGATAACATCCACGTAGCGCGAGATAACCTGGGTGGTGTCACCGAGACTTTCGCGCACGCCAAGGTGGATCTCGCCCGGTTTGAGGTAAAGCGCATGGCCGCCCAACTCGGCCATGCCCACCTCAAAGGAGATCCTGGTACGGGTCGACGGCTCTTCAAAGAGCATCGCCAGCGAGGCGCCTTCGAGTAAACGGGGAGTGGCTCCCTGTTTGTCTGCCTTCTTGATCATGCGGATCAGCTTAATGAGATCAAGAAGCTCTTCCTTTGAAAAATCCTGTGTATCGATAAAGTGTTTCAATTCCATACCTTGCTCCTTCTGATTAGTTCTTGCCCTTGAAAACAAAAAATCCGGTAAAACACCGGATTTAAAACCCTTAATTATCCTCTTCAATTTCCTCGCTGCGGAAATCTTCGTCCCTGGGCATCCACTCGTCAATATTACGGATGATGCGCGGCACCAGCGAATAACCACGAATTTGCACTCCTTCGATAGCCGGCAACTTCTTGCGCAGGAATTCGCGCATATCGTCGTTACTGCGGAATCGACACTCGATTGAAAGGTCGTTTGTACCCTGGCCAAAAGCAATATAGGAGACTTCAGGGGTTTTGAGGAAAATATCGATAACCTCATTTTCACGATCCGCGTCAACTTCCAGGAAGATATCAGCCGCCGTGTTGTACCCAAAGACATCTGGATCGATGATGGCGGTCAGACGGATTGCTCCAAGACGCACCAATCGGTCGATGCGTTTGCGGATGGTGCGCTCGTTGGCATTGAGGTCACGCGCGATCTCAGAGGCTGAGGTGCGCGCATCGCGGTGGAGGGCCAGGATGATCTTGTGGTCGGTTTGATCGAATTGAGGATTCATCATTTGTTCCGATTCGGAACTGCATGTTTCCGTTACGGAATAATAATAGCACGAAATCGGACAAAATTCAAGTAGCAAAAAGGGAGAGCATCCAAGATGCTCTCCCTGGTTTGGCGTGAAAAATACCTAAGCTGATTGTTCTTTTTTAAACAACACCGGCATGAAAGGGATCACCAAAAACATGATGGCCGCAAAGGCGATGAAGGCAACCGGGAAACCGAACTTGTTCGCCAGGACACCGCTCAAGGCCAACCCGATCCCCTGCCCGATGTTGGTCACGGCCATGAGGATGGAGTACATCGAAGCAGCGATGGAGGGCTGCGTGTACTTCATGGCCAGGGCAAAATAGACCGCCTGCGAGATGCCATAAGTGACGCCAAAGATGGCCGCTGTGATGAAAGCTGTGGGGATGTTCGGGGCGAAAGCCATGAGCACCAGCGCCGGGGCGACAGTGAGGATCGAGACCCACAACGCTTTCTTGTCACCGGCTTTGTCCATGATTAAACCACCAACGATGGCGCCCAAGGTGACACCCACTCCCCAAACAGTGGTGATTAGGCCAGCGGTACCCAGGCTGATTTCCATGCGGTCAGAGAAGGCCGGATTGATGATCTGGTTGGCTCCAACGATGACCAAAAAGATGACCAAACCGGCTCCGGCCGCGGCCAGTACCTGGGAGTTCTTGAAGGCACTAAAAGCTTTCCAATTGAAACGTTCACCGGGTTGGCGCACAACCTCCTTGATAAAGAACAGCAGCGCGAACGGCAGGAGGGTGAGCACGGCCAGGAAGTAGAAGACATTAGGCCAGCCTAGTTTCTCGGCTATGAATCCACAAAGGGAAGCCGCAACGATGACGCCGACTGCGCGCCCGCCGACCATGAAGCCCTGCAGGGTTCCCTTTTCGCTGAGTGGGGTGATATCCAGCGCCAAACCATCGGCGCAGGTATCGAAGAAAGCCATGCCAAGTTGGAGCAGGAAGGCCATGCCTACAAAGAGCCAGTACTGCGTGCCCGGGTTCAGGCGGGCCACAACCAGCAGACAGGCCAGCTGTACCAACAACCCGATGACGATGTAGGGTTTGCGGTGTCCCCAACCAAACAGGTTGAAGCGGTCGCTCAACATGCCAAAGAAGATCTTCAACACAAACGGGATGAGGGCGATGGAAGCAAAAATGCCGACCTGGGTCATATCCAGGCCGCTTTCCAACAGGTACAGGGCATTGATAGAGGCAAAATACCCCAGGATGATGCCTTCAGCAAAATAGATCAAGCCAAAGAAGGAAAACCTTAGCAATTTACTTTGATTGGTCATTAATGATTCCTGTATAACGGGGAATGGTCTTACCCCATAATTATACAGGAATCAGAGGTTCAGTAAAATGCTTGGATGGATTAAACGGTCTCTCCCTGCAGTCCTTTCTCAACCGTTCCGCGCTTCTGTTCGAGCAGTCGGTGGCCGGCAAGATCGGTCTGCGAGCGTGTCCAACGCGCTGCCACGTATTTGACCTTGGAGAGCGTGGGCACCAGGGTGCTGATGGCCTGCAGCCACTTGTTGGTCCAACCGGGGATGTAGATGCGCTGACCGCGCATGGCTCGCTTGAGCGTACCCCTGGCCACCTTGTAGGGATCGACGGTGGTCGCCCAGCCCCAGAAGCCCTGGGCAAAGATAGCGCGCATGCATTCCTCGGTAGTGGGCATGCCGCCTGGGCAGAGCGCGGTGACCGATCCAAAGCTCCTGATCTCTTCATTCAAAGCCAGTGAGAAATCGAGCAGGAAGCGCTTGGTGGCCGCGTAGGTGGCCTTGAAGGGCATGGGGTAGAAACCAGCCATGCTGCATGTGTTGATGAGACGAAACTTGCGCGATTCGTCGCGCATGGCCAGCACTTCGTGGCTGATATCCATGTTGGCCAGCAGGTTGACCTTGAGGATGGTGAGGATCTGGCTGCGGCTTTTGTCCAGGTAGGCGCCTTCAAAATCCAAACCGGCCACGTTGATCAGCCCCCAAAAACGCAGGTTCTGTTCCCTGAACTTCTCAAAGAGCTCCGTGCGCGCTGACTCGGAGGTCAGGTCACAGGGAAAGTATAAGGCCTGTACCTGGTACTTCTCGGCAAGGTGTTCAGCAAGATTGGCCCCCTGGGCGCGCAGGTCAGTGAGGACGATATCGAAACCGCGTTTTGCGCTTTCGACAGCAAAGGCACTTCCCAGACCGCCGGTGGCTCCGGTGATCAAGACATAACTGTTCATGGTATTCTCCTATCAAGTGATTCAATCATGTGGTTAATATAGCAATAACTAGCAAATTTGTCAATCACTTGATTGAATCATTTGGTTCAATCATCTTGACAAATATGCACTCGAGATTAAAATCATTGCAGGAAAGGAACGTCCATGAAAACCGCCATCGACCTCTCAACAAAGACCGTCGTCATCACCGGCGCTACAGCCGGCATTGGCTACCGCACTGCGGTGGAATTCTGCAGGAAAGGTGCCTTTGTGATTGGTGTTGGCCGCAATTCTGATCGCTGCCAGAAGACACACATAGAGATCCTCAAAGAGGTTCCCGGATCAAAGATCCATTTCATAACCGCCGACCTCTCCACTCAGAAAGAGGTTAGCAAGCTGGCCGCCTCGGTTGCGTCGCTTTTGAAACAGAACATGTTTACCGGTCTGGATGTGCTGGTCAACAACGCCGGTCTGTTTATGGATAAACTGGTCATGACCGAAGACGGTATCGAGACAACCATCGCCGTCGACCACATCGCTCCCTTCCTGCTTACATACCTTCTCATGCCGCTGCTGTCAAAATCAGCAGACGCCCGCATCATCACAGTTAGCTCTGAATCACACGCGCGGACATTCATCGTGCCGGAACGCATCCGCCGCCCGGCACTCTTTATCAGCCTGTGGCAATACAAGCTCTCAAAACTGGGCAATATTCTCTTCACCTATGAGTTTAATGCTCGCCGCAAAAACGCGGGTCCGCATGCCTTCGCTGTGGACCCCGGCCTGGTCAATACCGATATCGGCCACAAAGGTACGGGCGTACTGTCCAGTTTCATCTGGCGCTTGCGCCAGAAAGGCGGCGTGGATCCCATCGAACCGGCCACCACCATCCTCTTTTTGGCTTCAGACAAAGACGCAACGAAGTCCCCTGCCGTCTACTGGCATGACAGCGCCCCCAAGCGAGCTGCCCGCAACGCCACCGACCCCGATCTGGCGCGGCGATTGTGGGATGAATCCTGCCGGTTGTGTCATATCGACCCGAATTGGGAGGAAGCATGAGCGATCAAGTACCAAATTCTGTGGAAGAGAAGATCATCAGTGCGGCCGTGGAATGCCTGGAACGTTTTGGCATGGAAGGCACAACCAACCGCGCCATAGCCAATATTGCAGGCATCAACAGCGCTGCCATCAACTATTACTTCCGCAACAAGGAAGTGCTCATCCAGAAGGTCATGGAACGCACCATGGACAACGCTTTCGATTGGAAAGATCTGGCCGAACTGCCGGGTCACACCCCCATCGAACGCTGCAGCGAGATCTTCAACCACCTCATCGAAGGCGGGTTGAATTATCCGGGCATCACCCGTGCTCATTTTCACGACCTGTTGATCTCAGGTAGGTACGATTCACTGGTGGTGCAGCGCCTCAATCAATTTGCCGTGCAATTATGCGATGATCTGCTCTCGCGCGGATATGCCAAACCGCGGGCTGAACTGGAACTCGCCTGCATGCAGATCATGAACGCGGTATTTATGACCATCCTTGTTCCGCAGCTCTATCAAAAGTCCTTTGGCATGGATGTAAGCGATCCAGCTGTACGCTCCCGTTTCGTTCACACCCTGGTGGAAAAACTTCTCTAGTGTTATCGAATTATTTGATATAGAATGAAAACTACTCCATACCCCTGAAAGGCATTATTCATGACACCCAAAAACAGCTACTCCGAGCAGAATCACGCATCCGAGATCGAACTGATCAATTTCGTCAGTAAACTTACCCCTGATCAACTGAAGACAACCATGCCGGCAGGTTGGGATGTGCTGTCGGTGCTGGCTCACGTTGTTTTCTGGGATATCCGCGCGCTCACCCTGATCGAAAAATGGGAAAGTGGAGAAATCAAGGTTTCAGAGGTTGATACAGACGTGATCAACGAGGTCACGCGTCCCATCTTCCTTACGCTGGATCTTGCCAAAGCCATAGCCATGATCATTGATTATTCAAAAATGATCGACGAAAAAATTGACAGTTTATCCCCCGAATTTATCGCCAGGATAGAAGCTGAAGGAAAGAACGTCCACCTCAACCGATCCAAACACCGCAGGATGCATATCGATGAGATAAAGCAGATACTCCAACTCGCGTAAGCAATATCAATCAAAAAAAAAACAGGTCAGACATTAGTGCCTGACCTGTTTATGTTTACTCAGCTTTGATACTCCTTGGCATCCACGTGACCATTAGCAGCACCGCTATCAATGCCAGGCTGCCGCCAAAGAGGAACGGCGCGGAGGGGCCAAAACCGCTCCAACCCCAGGTCGGTACACCTTCCCAGAGAATGCCGGCGATGAAGGAGGCCGGGAAAGCCAGCAGTCCGATAATAGCGTTGTAGGTGCCGTAGGCCGTGCCGCGCAGGTTATCGGGCACAAGGTCAGCCACGAGGGCATTGGCCGAGCCGTAGGCCATGCCATAATAGATGCCATAAGCCACGTAAAGCAGCCAGATGTGCCAGCCCCGGGTGGCAAAGGCGAACCCGAGATAGATCACAGCATAGACCAGCCAGCCGGCAATGATCAAGCGGCGGCGCCCGATGCGGTCAGAAAGTGAGCCGGCGGGTGTTGAAATGACGGTATACACCAGGTTGAATACGAGGAGCATCACCAGAATACCGGTCACACTGATGCCCAGGTTCTGAGCACGCAGAGTGAGGAAAGCATCGGAGGAGTTCCCAAGTGTGAAAATGCTGACAATGACAAGAAATATGGTGAAGGGTTTGCCCATACCTTTGAGCGAGAACTTTGGTGCTGTACGCTGCCCCTTGACATCCACATCCTTCGCACCAACCGCCAGCGAGAGCACAGCCAGGAAGGCAGGCAACAGACTGAACAGGACGATGATCTTGAAGGTGGAAGCAGTCAGATCAAGCGAATTCCTCTGACCCAACCAGACCACCAGTGCAGCGATACCCACACCAATCAAGGCTCCGGCAGTATCCATGGCGCGGTGCAGACCAAAGGCAATGCCACGCGAGTCAGCGGTAACGGAATCGGCTACCAGCGCATCGCGCGGGGCGGTGCGTATGCCCTTGCCCACACGGTCCACCCAGCGCACACCGGCAATGAGGCCCCAGCTGTTGGCAAAATAGAAGAAGGGCTTGGTGATGGCCGAAAGCCCGTAACCGATCACAGCCAGCCACTTGCGTTGACCCAGTTTGTCGGAGAGCCAGCCTGAAAACAACTTCAGCACACTCGAAGTGGCCTCGGCCACTCCCTCGATCAAACCGATGATGTTCGTTTTGACGCCAAGGACGTTCGATAGAAAGAGCGGGATGATGTTGATTACCATCTCGCTTGAGATATCCATAAAAAAACTGGTGAAACCCACCGCCCAGACATTACGGGGCAGTTTCTTGATCCCTTCAATCGTCGATGTTTTTTCTTCCATGTTCTCTCCTGATATCAGTAAAGTTGTTCAACCACTGGAACTACTGGTTGCCGGACCCGCTCAACGAACCCGGATCAAAACGCATCTTGCTGTTGTGGTCAGTGTCCTCGTTGGAGTACACCTCTGCGGCGAACGCCTGGAAGACCTCGCGGCATTTCTCCATCCATTCATCCGCTTCCTGCGCCTGGCTGCCGCCTATGAAATCACGATCTTTGAGTTTAGCCAGCCAGTTCTCCAACTTCTGCAGGTCTACTTCATTCTCTTCGAATTCTGCAAAACTGAAATTCTTGCGCTCTGTCTCCCGCTTGATCTCTGCCAGGAAATCGGCGCACTGTTCCTTGAACTCGGCGTATGCCTCTTCGCGGTCCTGCCTGAACTTCTCAAGTACCTCATCTTCCGTCTCTTTGTCGAACTCCCGGGTCAGGAAGGTCTTACTGGTTCCACCCTGTGCGAGGACGTAATCCTTCATCTCCTGGACCACTTTGACCGCGCCGTCGTTATAGGGCAGCAGCCATAAACCGTTATCGAGACCAATGGCGCCCGCGGAATGCATACGCCGCCAAACCGTAACCCTCGGGCTGGAGGGGTTCGCAGTCAATTGCGGGCAAAAGAGAAGCCATTTGTAATCCATATTCATCTCCAATGTAACACCTGTTGCATTTTAGCATTATTTTTTATATATTGCAACATGTGTTACAAACATAATGTCGATAAACTCAAATTTGATTTACCTTCACATACCCCATTGAGTTGGATATACTCACAAAATGGCCAACATCAAACCTGATACAAACAAAAATAGGCAAAAGCCTTCTCTCAGAAGGCCGGTTGACAAAGAAAAACGCAACCAATCGATCTCAATCCTGGTTTTCTCAGTTCTGCTCATGATCCTAATCGCTGTCTTCTTTACCATGGACATGGGGAACATAAAAGACTTCATCAGCAAGGCAGGTGCCTGGGGGATCGTGGCGAGCATCTTATTCTACGCGCTGCTGGGCATGACGCTCATCCCGTCCGAGCCGTTCACGCTCTTCATCGGCGCTCTCTTCGGTCCTTTCTTTGCCACCCTGATCGCCGGAGTTGGCAACACGCTCTCAGCTCTGGTGGAGTATTACCTGGGCACACACGTGGGCAGCGCGACAAGCTTCTTGGAAAAAAAGGATAAACTACCGCTCGGATTGGGAAAACTCAAGATCGAATCGCCGCTCTTTCTCATTGGCGCGCGCATGATCCCGGGCTACGGGCCCAAGGTGGTCAGTGTACTTGCTGGTATCTACAAAGTGCCCATTATGCGCTATATCTGGACCACTGCCATTCCGGTATTCCTGGGTTCGGCCATCTTCGCCTTTGGCGGCACCGGCATCGGCAAACTGGCAAAGATTCTGTGAAACTGAAACTTACTCGATCTTGAGAATTAATTCATCAATTGACTTTACAATTAGGCATCGTTAAACTGTATGAAAGTCTTAATAAATACTCGTCGATGGCGCGGTTGCATCTGCTGAGTAAAAGGCAAAGATGAACCTTTATCCTCACGAGATCGTCTATATCATTATCCTCTTCTGCGCAGCAGCACTGTTCCTGTTGGCCTGGCCGCGTAGAAAAAATCCCGGCGGCGGTTTCTTTATCTGTCACCTCCTCGCCCTGACTATTTGGGACATCGGTCTGCTTGGCGAAGCTGAAAGCACGGTGGTTGAGACCAAGATCCTGTGGTCGCAGATCTCCTACGCGGGCGTCGTCTCCGTCGCACCGCTGCTCTTCCTATTCATCCTCGCGTATACCTCACAGGAAAGGGTTAGTCTGCGCGCATCCATATCACTGATGATCATTCCAGCACTTGTGCTGATCTCGGCCTGGACGAACGAATGGCATCGCCTGCTTTGGCCCTGGTTCATGCAGGGATCTTCTCAATACAACACCCTCGTTTACGGGCATGGCATCATTTTCTATGTGAACGTCATCTACATTTATTTTCTGATTGCGTTTGGTGTTGCCATCCTCGTACGCGCTATTCCCCGCAACCAACCGCCTTTCCGGTCGCAACTGATTGCAATCATGGTGGCTGTTTTATTTCCCATGATTTCGGGTGGGCTGTATATTTTCAATGTTGACCCCGTCCCCGGAATGGACATTTCAATTTTTGGTTTCCTGGTTGCCAATCTGGTACTGGCTTTTGGATTTGTGCATTACCGCCTGCTTGACCTGGTACCTGTTGCCAATGATGTGGTCGTGGCCAACCTTCAGGATGGCATGATCGTCATTGACTGGAGGAAGCGCATTATCAAGATCAACCAGAATGCAGTGGAATTGCTGGGGCTGCCTGCGGAAAACCTTCTTGGCAAAGAAATAAAGGATGTCTTTCCTGGTTCGCTAAAGATTGCGCAAATGATTGATATAAACAAGCCTGTTGAATTCGTAATCGACAAGCCTGTCAGACGATTCTTGGATTTGCGCGTCTCCAATCTCACTGCTGATGCCATCAATTCACCGGGCATGCTCCTCATCCTGCGCGATATCACACGCCAAAAGGAAGCCGAGATCAAGCTCAACAAAGCTAACGAGAACCTCAAAATTCAACTCAAGAAGATCAACAACCTGCAGGTGAAACTAAAAGACCAGGCCATGCACGATTCGCTGACAGGCCTCCTTAATTACCGTGCCATGGATGAGACATTGGAAGGTCTGCTCGACCAATGTAAATCTCTCAACCATCCTTTTGCCATTGTCATCCTCGACATCGACCATTTTAAACGCGTGAATGATGTATATGGGCATCAGACCGGCAACAATCTGTTGCAGGCCTATGGTGAAGCGATCCTGCACTCCATCCGCAAGACCGATTTCGCCTTTCGTTTTGGCGGCGACGAGATCCTGTTGGCTTTTCTAGAAATGACCGGCATTGCAGCGGTAAACAAAGCCGAAGAGATCCGCCAAAAAATTAAAATCATCCAGATCGAGCAAAACCTGGCGCGGGTATCGACCACCGTTTCAATAGGTGTAGCTGCTTACCCCGAAAACGGGACCACCATCAACGAATTGATCAGTGCTGCCGACCAGGCTATGTATGAAGGCAAAGAAGAAGGCCGCGATAGGGTTATTGAAGCAGGAAATCCGTCTTCCACCGGCTCGCTCATAACAATTGGTAAGAAATGAGGTTGTGGTCGCTCCATCCGCGCTATCTGGATGCCAGAGGGCTGGTGGCACTTTGGCGTGAAGGGCTTTTGGCGCAGGCAGTGTTGCGCGGCGAGACAAAAGGCTACCAGCATCACCCCCAGTTGCTGCGGTTCATGCAGCACCCTGAACCCCAATCCGCGATCGATTTTTATCTCGAACAGGTACTCCTCGAGGCGCAGCAGCGGGGGTATCACTTTGACGCGGCCAAAATCGTTGCGGGGCAGCATCCTGTAACAATCCCGGTCACAGCAGGCCAAGTGGCCTATGAGTTGGAACACCTGAAGCGAAAACTCACCGTCCGCGCGCCGAACAAACTTGCTCTGCTGGCGGTAGATGGTGCCTTTTTACTTAATCCACTATTTGTTGTTGTTCCAGGGGATATTGAATCCTGGGAAAAGACTCTCTCTGTTGATTAACACCCCTTGTAAGGGTTCATCTCGTTAAGCAGATCGTCGATCGCTTGCTGTAATTCAGGGGATTCTGTTGCCCATCTTGTGCGGAAGAATAGGGATTGCAGAAAATTCTTTACGTTAGCGCGTGCAACAACGCGGCGAGTTATGGCTTCCTGTTCTGTAACCCGGCTCACCAATACCGCAAGCCAATCTTTCATTTCACCCATCGGAATCAAACCCCGCCGCAAGATGGCAATCACAGGAGTGACCAGGCGCTCATCCTCACCAAAACCATATGTGAATTCGATGTATGCAATTACTGGAACCAATGTAGCGAGAATCTCTCGGAGGTCGTCGATGCTCAACTCACTGCATTGAACCAGATCATCCAAAGCATCCGCGCTGTGTGCGATTCCGTGCGCCCAACCCTTGCCTTCCACATATCCGCGCCGGTCATTTTCTTCGCGAATGTAGCGCAGCAGGTTTTCTTTGGCACGCATGACCTGTGACGAATCGAGGTAAGGCGTTTGCCTGTGGCGGATAAGCAACGGCGGAAGCTGAAGAGCGGAAAAAGTGCGCGTGAAAACAGTATCCGTGTCTTTTTCCCCAAGACCAAGCAGCAGATGTTTTTCATCCTGCATAATATTGAAGATTCCACGGCACTGCTCAGACGAAAGTACTTCTCCTCTCATGATCCATCCAGCCAGGGTGGGGTAGATGAGGTCATCTCGCAGTTCGCTGTCGACCGCACCGATATACGCCAGCATCGCCTGGATCAACGCTTCCATTTCTCCCGGTGAGGGCAGCATTCCTTTATCGGATGCGAACTGTTTTAATTTGGTTTTCAGTTCAACTTCAGAAAACAATCGTCTTTATCCTTTTTCAGCCAGTTTCTTCTCCACCAGTGCAGTCAGCGCGCCTACATTCACCAGGTTAGCAATCTCGTAAGGCTTGAACTCAATACCAAAGTGGTCCTCGACCGCCATCAGCATGGTGACATGCGACATGGAATCCCAACCATCGATGTCGTTCGCGGTGGTTTCAGCGGTCAGCTTGAGCCCTTTTTGATCGAAAACTTCCTCAAAAACTGTGGTTAATTCATCCAATACCTTCATGATCAATCCTCCATAGTAGAAATATCACCCAGATCCTTGCCCAGGTACTGCGCCTTGATGACACGGCGCATGATCTTGCCGCTGCGGTTCTTGGGAATCTTATCCGTCACCACGAACTCTGAGGGAACGGCGATGGGCGAGACCTGTTTTGATACCCGGATGCGGCACTTGACCTCGAGGCCCTTGGACCACTCGACGCCATCCTTGAGTTTGACAAAGGCGACGATCTTCTCAAAGAGCATGTCGTCCGGTGCGCCGATGACAGCCACATCGATGATCTCTTCCATTTCCAGCAGTACGCTCTCCACCTCGAATGGACCCACCAGGTGCCCGGAGGTATTGATTACGTCGTCGTTGCGTCCGAGGAACCAGAAATATCCGTCTGAGTCCACCTTGGCCAGGTCGCCGGTATCATAGAAATCGCCGTGGAATTTCTCGCGGTACTGCTCTTCCATGTTTAAATACATACGGAACATGGAAGACCAGCCCTTCTTAACTCGAAGGCTGCCGATCTGTTCGGGGCCAAGTTCCTCTCCTTGCTCGCCGGCTGCGATGGCCTTGATCCCGGGCAGTGGTTTTCCCATCGACCCGGGCTTGATCTCGAGCCCCGGGCGATTGGCGATCATCACGCCGCCGGTCTCAGTCTGGAACCAGGTGTCGTAGATCTCACGCTTCATTACCCGGCGCACCCAGAAAAGGATCTCGGGGTTCAGTGGTTCACCCACACTGTAGACCCGTTTGAGGTCAGGCAACTCATACTTACCATCGATCCTTGCCTCGTCCTGAATGAGCATGCGCAACGCCGTGGGAGCCGTGTACCAGACGGTCACCTTTTCGCGCTGCAGGATCTCGAACCAGTCAACAGCGTCGAATTTTCCGGTGAAATGGATCTGCGTGATCCCTTTTGCCCACGGGCCGATGATGCCGTAGGTCACCCCGGTCACCCAGGCCTGGTCAGCGGTGCACCAGTAGATGTCATCGGGTTCAATCTGGAAGACCTCGTCCATCGTCTTGAGATGATGAGTATACCCTCCGTGAACATGCAGCACACCCTTTGGTCGACCTGTGGAACCAGAGGTGTAATGAAGCACTGATGGAGTCTCAGGATCAGTGTCAGCAACAGTGTAGTCAGTACCCGCACCGGATACTAGCTGCGCATAACTCAGGAGTCGGTCGCTTTCGTGTTCGGGCAGATCGGTGAGAATGACTTTCTCCAGCGCCGGCAGGTTGGGCAGTACTTCACTGATGCGGTCATAGAGACTTTGCTTGGTGACAAGTACTTTAGCGGCTGAATCAAGCAGCCGGTCAAAGACGGCTTCCTTACCGAAGTTTGAGAACAGAACACCAACGATAGCCTGAAATTTGAGGATTCCCAGGAATGCAAAGAAGACCTCCACCTGCTTGGGAAGGAAGATGAACACTTTTTCTCCCTTGCAGATGCCCAAGTCCTGCAGCACATTTGCAAACCTGTTGGACTCCGCTTCAAGTTGCTGGAATGTGTAGTCAATACGTGAGAGATCAGGAGTTATGAGTCTCAGTGCCACCTTTTCAGCGTTGCCGGCAGCACATTGTTGACTGGTACAAATAAAGCCAGTATTCTTCATGGTCTAATCCTCAAAAGCTACCGGAAAAATCGCCGAGAGTTCAAAATCTCCGGATGGTTCACGGATTACAACTTTCACTTCGTATTCTCCCGCGTGAGGCAAAATGAAGGATATTGAATTGTGATTAACCCCACCTTCCTGTGAAACTACTTCTCCAGAAGACTCGTCAACTACGGACCAATTATACTCAAGGCGAGAATCAGTTGTCATTGGAAGCAGGAGGAGAGTGTGATTTCCATTTTCAGTAGAGATTGAATAGTCTGAGAAAATGAACTTTTGGTAGTATCTTAATGCATCCTTATTGATTGGCAGGTTTAAAAGTTCTGCCACGTCTTCAGCTATTTGGGTCGACACAATCACCGAACCAAAACTGTTTACATGTTCAAAATCAACAAAATGTAAATGATTAAAGAGAGCGGGGTCAAATGTAAATAGCGGTATTTGGTGTTCTACCGCATAATTCTCAATATCAAAAGGGGCATAACCACAATCAATACATTGTGGTTGGTTTACCATAGGTACTGTAACAAAAGCCAACTGAACGTTGTTTTTTATACATAACTGTCGAATTTTCTCTAAATACTCCAGAATCTCAGGTGAAGGAGAGGGATATTCATCAACCGTGATCCGCTTTTCATTACTAAAGTCGTATTCAGAAATAACATCAGTTTGCAGATCCACTCCTATTCCAGGATCGATCGTGGACGAAAATAGGTTTTTAGTCAAATTAACAGTCTCTTTGATATAAATCTGAGGAGATTCCCACCTCATACGAGTCCGCAGACCGGGAAAATAGGTATAAAGCTTATCAAGTGATACATTATCTATGAAACCTGTGGTTTTATTTACACTCCACCTTCCTGAATCCAGGAAACTATAGTATGTTATTTCTGTTGTAGACTTATCATACAAGTTGAGTGTATACGTCTCAAGAACAACCAATTGTGGATGCTGATAGAGTAATACTTCTTTTAGTTCATAATACGAGAGAATTATGCTATCGCCTCCTCCACCAATGATGTATGAATTTATTGGAACAATATCATCAATTAGCTGCGGTTGGAACGCGCAATAGTTGTGTGAATTCCCTATAAAAATTACATCTATAGAGTTTCGAGGAAGTTTATAGAAGTCCACCAAGCGCTTCTCGGTAAGTGATGTTGCGTTATTTAAGATTGAAAAAAGAAATGAGAATAACAACCAAAAGGCAATAAAACGTTTTATGTTGCTTTTCATTTTACATCTCTCCATTTGATTATGCATAATCAATTTTACGCATGACCAAGTTACAAAAGGTACAATTCCTAGAAACCCGCATAGATAAAGCTCTCGGCTGAATAGATACCAAAATATCCAAAGATGATCACAGCAAAGATCAGTGAAAGATAGACCAGCCAACGGAAAGTTAATGGCTGATTGTTCAATTCCCTGATCAGGTCCCGTTTGTGGCCGGCTACCTGAACGACGATCACAACGATCAACCCCAACAGCACAATCAACATATCAGGCTGGGGCAGATCCAGTAACGAGAGGTTCCACCCACTCTGCTCGGTGATGCCTTCCAGGGTGAAAATACTTTTCAGGATAGTGCCTGCGTCATGGATATTCTGCGCTCTGAAGAAGATCCAGGTGAGTGTGACTAATAAGAAGGTTCCTACGATTTGAAAGAAGCGGTGACCAAAGATATCACGATCAATATTAAATCGTTTGCAAAAACGGATTCGTGTTTTTACTAAGGCCGCTTCAATCACCTGGTATAGACCATGCAGCAAACCCCAGATAATGAACGTGTAATTGGCTCCATGCCACAATCCGCTTACGAAAAAGACAATAATGATGACCGCGAATTGATAAAAGCGGGAGCGTTTGTGCCGCAGTAAAAAAATCAGGGGCGTGAAAATGTAATCCCGCAGCCAGCTTGTGAGTGAGATGTGCCACCGGCGCCAGAAATCGGTGATACTACGGGAAAAATAGGGCGAGTTGAAGTTCTCCATCAAATCGATGCCCAGGATCTTCGCTGACCCAATGGCTATGTCACAGTAAGCCGAGAAATCGAAATAGATCTGCAAACTGTAGGCAAACACGGCCAGGAGAATGAGCGGTGAATGGAAATCAGCCGGGGCAGCAAAGACAGTATTGGCGATCACACCCAGTCGGTCTGCCACCACCAATTTCTTGAAGAATCCCCAGCCAATGCGCACCAGACCATCGAGCATTCGCTGATAATCGAACGGCTTGGGATCCATGAGCTGAGGTAGCAACACGCCGCCGCGTTCGATTGGACCGGCGATCAATTTTGGGAAGAAAGCTTGATACAAGGCGAATCTGGCAAAGTTCCTTTCCGGTTTAAGAACATCGTTATGAATGTCCATTAGGTAGCTCAACGCCTGGAAGGTGTAAAAAGAGATACCGAGTGGAAGGAGGATTTCTACCACCGGCCAGTCCAGTGAGCCTCCAAAAATTCTCACAACATCTTCAATTACATTTATGGAAAAATTCATGTATTTGGCAATGAATAAGGGAATGACCGTTAAAAACATACCCATCAGCAGCCAGAGCAATTTGCGTTTCCTTGATCCAGCTCGCTCAATCAGCAAGCCACTACCGTAGGCAATGACCGTCACCAGCATCAGTACCAGAGCAAATGTCGGGCTGGCATAGATGCAGAATAGGCAGCTCGCAGTCAACAGCCAGATCCAGCGGATCCTTTTAGGTAGTAAGTAGTAAATCAGGGTTACGAGAAAGAAAAAGACCAGATACAGGAATGTGCTTAGGTTCATGCATGCTCAATCAGATAGTTTTTTTCGGGCTAGAGTGCAATTATATCGTTTTTCAAACATGCATTTAATTAATTGGCAGACCGCTTTTACGTTTCACGTTCAGCACCACAATTTTAGTGGAGTGATTGAACGGCGCTGGATCAGTGGGGCCCGTAGAAATCCGTGAAGCTGGAAACCCGCAAATGTCTTCCGGCACTGTCATGATTTCCTCAACAGACAGGTAACCGTCGCGGCAAAGCTCGCTCAAACTGGTCATGAACGACTCACCGCTGAGAAAAAGGGCATTGTTAATGACGATCAAATGACCGCCATCCCGTACCAGCGGCCTCAGTTTATTGATGAGGCGTGTGCTCTCCCTCAGCATATCCACCGTACCACTTTCAGCGACAGAGAAGAACGGCGGATCAAGAAGGGCAATATCGAACAGTTCACCTTCGCGTTTATATCTGCCCACCTCACCAAAGAAATCGGAAGTGCGCAATTTCATTCTGCCCAGATCAAGATGGTTGAGCATGGCTGACGCGCGTGCCTGGCTCAGGAATCGCTGGTTGCGGTCGGTCTGCACCACCCGGGTTGCACCTCCCGCCAGGGCTGCCACGCCCAGACTGCCGGTATAGGCAAAAGTATTCAGTACTTGCTTGTCCTCTGAATGCTTGACCAACCAGGCTCGCAGGTGACGCGTATCGAGGTAAAAGCCAGCGTCCTGGTTCATCATCAGATCAAGTGCGTACCAAATGCCATTTTCCAGAATGGCAGTGGCCGGAGGTCCGCCGAACGTAATGATGCCCTTCCTCAAATTGAGGTCATCGGTAAACCGCTTCTTTCGCACCACGCAATCGACCCAGGGGAAATACTCCAGGCAAACCTGTTGGGCGGTATCAAGCAAGTCAAGACCGTTATCGTCTTTACAAAAATCAAAAAGCACCAGCGTGCGTGCGTAGAGATCAATGACCAGATCCGGGTTGCCCTCGTAAAAACCACTGAACAACCGTAGAGCCCCCTCTTGTCCGGGGTCCATCATGGGCAAGCGGGCAGCGAAGGCGTTTGTGAGATTATCACATAGAGATTGTTCAATCATCTTGTATATTGTACCTTTTTGGCACGGTTCGTGGTTTGCGCTACAATGACAATTAAATACTGTCTTCAACAAACACATGCAAGAGAAGGAATCCAACATGAATGAGACCCTGCGAGTGATCGAAAACCGGCGCTCCATCCGCAACTATGCAGACACCCCGCTGACTGTGGAGGAAAAGGAGACCATCCTGCACGCCGCCATGCGTGCTCCGACAGCCGGGAATATGATGCTTTACTCCATCATCGAGATCGCGGACCAGACGCTCAAGGATAAACTGGCAGTTACATGCGACAATCAGCCTTTCATAGGCAAAGCGCCGTTGGTATTGCTCTTCGTAGCCGATTACCAACGTCATTATGACTACTTCCAATACAGTGAAGTGGAAACCAAATGCCGCGAGGAGGGGATCATCCCCCGGCCGCCTCAGGAAGGTGACATGCTGCTGGCCTGCTGCGACGCCCTCATCGCCGCGCAAACAGCTGTGCTGGCGGCTGAATCATTGGGGATCGGTTCATGCTATATCGGGGATATTCTGGAGAACTACGAAACCCACCGCGAGTTGTTCGCCCTGCCGCCTTACGTTTTACCGATCTCGTTGATCTGTTTTGGACGCCCGGCGGTGGTTCGTGAGGAATCCCGCATCACCCCACGCTTTAGCCGGGAATTTGTGATCTTCACCGACAAGTACCAGCGTTTATCAGGTGCTGAATTCGAGCAGATGATGCGCCCGGCAGCCGAGCACAACCTCCCGGAGTTGGTATTGGCTGAAGCCGTGAAGGAATTGGGGCGGCGGCTCTATCTGCGTAAATTCGTCTCAGACTTTTCAGTTGAGATGACACGCTCGGCGCGTGAAATGATCAAGAGCTGGCAAAAATGATCAGTTTTTTGGGGGATAGCGGTACACGATAGAAAGACCGCCTTCTGCTGTCTCGCGATACACGTGCGGCAGGTCACGGCCAGTGCGCGCCATGACTTTAACGACCTCATCAAACGAAATGCGGTGGCTGCCGTCTGAGTACAGGGCGAAGGTGGCGCAGTCGATGGCCCGGGTAGCCGCGAAGGCATTGCGCTCGATGCAGGGGATCTGCACCAGGCCATTGACCGGGTCACAGGTGAGTCCCAAATGATGTTCCAATCCCATTTCAGCCGCGTACTCTATCTGGCGGATGGAACCACCCATCAACTGGGCTGCAGCTGCTGCCGCCATGGAGCATGCTGAACCGATCTCGCCCTGGCAGCCCACCTCGGCGCCAGAGATGGAAGCGTTGGCTTTGATCAGGTTACCGATTAAGCCAGCGGTAGCAAGCGCATGCAGAACCTCCCGCTCGGGAGTCTGGATGGTATCTTCAATGTGGCGCAGTACAGCCGGAATCACACCCGCCGAGCCGCAAGTAGGAGCGGTAACGATCAAGCCGCTAGTCGCGTTCTCCTCGGCCACAGCAAGGGCGTAAGCTGGCAGATATCCTTCCTTCTTCAATTGCCCACCGGCCATCTGGATCTTGCGGTAAATGGTCCAGGCGTGACGTGCCAATCCCAACCCGCCCGGCAATACTCCCTGGGCGTTAAGACCGCGCTCGATGCTATGCCGCATGACCTGCCAGACCTGACCCAAATAATCCCAAATTCCAGAATCTTCTGTCTCTTCCACGTACTCCCAGAGCGTTTTACCTTCCTGGGTGCAATAACGCAGGATATCCTGCATGGTAGTTAACTTGTAGAGTGGCTTCTTATCTTCATATTCCCCTTCAGCAATAATGGCACCGCCCCCCACACTGTATCCCTTCCAGTGTTCATAACTAACGCCCTTATCATCCAACGCTTCAAAGATCATCCCATTGGGATGCATCGGTAATTCTTCATCTGCCTTCCAGATGATTTCAACCGGACAGGGCGCGAACGCGTCTGTCAGTGCTACGTCGGTGAGGTGGCCTTCTCCGGTCGCGGCCAGGCTGCCGAACAGGGTGACACGATACTTGGCCGCGTGGGCGGTCTTCTTGCCGAACTTCTCTGCTGCCAGACGAGGTCCCATGGTGTGACTGCTGGAGGGGCCGTGGCCAATGCGGAATAATTCCTTGATTGTTCTCATGGCGGCAATTATAGTCACTTAACCGATATAGAACAGGTGATGCACATCATTTTTGAATACATGACGGCGGTTCGTTAAGCAGCAGCCAATACATCTCCAGAGTACGCATGGCCTCTACGAATTTTTCAAAATTCACGGGTTTGACGATATAGCTGTTCACTCCCAGGCGGTAGGTCTCAATGATATCCCGTTCCTCTCGCGATGAGGTAAGCACCACCACAGGGATCATTTTTGTCCTGTCGTCGCCCTTCAGGTGTCTGAGTACTTCAAGTCCATCCACTTTGGGTAATTTGAGGTCAAGTAAAATGACGCGCGGGAAATGAACCAATTGACCATCATTCTCTCCCTCCTTGCCAAAGATCAACTCCAGCGCTTCTTCTCCGTCACGAGCAAGGAGAATGTTGTTGGCTAGATGGTTTTTCTTAAAAGCATGGGTGGTCAATTCGATATCGTTCGGATTGTCTTCCACGTATAGTATCTCAATTTGATTTGTCATCATTTTTCTCCTCGCTTAAGGTGAAATAGAAAGTTGTCCCACTCCCCAATTGTGACTCAGCCCAGATGATGCCGTTGTGTTTTTCAATGACCCTCTGAACAATAGCCAGGCCGACCCCGGTGCCCTCATATTCATCTGCGCTGTGTAGCCGTTGGAAAACACCAAACAGTTTATTGGAAAAACGCATGTCAAATCCCACACCGTTGTCTCTGACATAATAACAGCTCGTTTCTTCACCAGAGGAGCCATCAGTATTGCGGGGGTGAGCAGTACAGATACCTGCTTCGATGATGGCCGGATCCTTTTCTCGCGTGAATTTGACCGCGTTGGATATCAGGTTGACGTATACCTGTTTCAGTAATGTCTCATCTGCCTCGCAGTCAGGCATCTTTTCCACCTTGAAGCGGATTTTCCTTTTTGGTTCCTGTGCTTTGATCTCGGCAGCAATCCCTTTAACCAGCCTGGTGACGTTTACCTTCTCCTTGTTTACCGCCATCTTGCCAAGCCGTGAAAACGCCAACAGATCATCCACCAAATGGCCCATGTTCTGTGTGTTCTTGCGGATCAGGTTCAGGTAGCGGACAACTTCAGGGGGGGCTTCTTCGGCAAATTCATCAACTACAATTTGTGAGAAACCATCAATGGCGCGGATGGGTGCCCGCAGATCGTGTGAAACGGAGTAGGTGAATGCTTCCAGTTCCTGGTTCGCAAGCTGAAGATCCTCGGTTCGGTCACGCACACGCTGCTCCAAACCTTCGTTCAGCGCTCTGATCTCAGCTTCTGCCTTCTTCAACTCGGTGATGTCCTGGAATATCCCGCGCACCCGCACCACTTTCCCGTTTTCCATTTCCGGTAACCCGTTGGTCCGGATCATCTTTCTTGCACCTTTTGCACTGAGAATCTCCAATTCCAAGTCGTAAGGCTTCCCAAAATTCACTGCGTCATTGAATGCTTTCTCAATTTTTTCTCTGTTTTCTCCCGGGTAAAAAGCAATACCAATTTGTGCTGTTCGGGGGTCGTCCGGTGCGAGATCATGAATGCGCGCCACTTCCTCTGTCCATGAACCTTTACCGGTTTTTGGATCGAATTCCCAACCACCCACTTTTGCGATACTCCCTGTAAGGTTGAGCAATTCCTGCTTGCTTCTGATCTCCAGCTCAGCCAGCTTTCGGGCAGTGATATCTTCAAACACCACGGTAAAGTACCCTTTTTGCGGACTGTAGACATGTATGGAATAGTGGATGCCAAGGGCTGGGACAAAGGTTTCAAAACTCTCCGGCTTTCCGGTGCGGGCTACTCTGCCATAGATTTCAAAAAGCTCAGGGTTTTCTTCCCGAATACCGGGGATGACTTCCGTTATGCGCTTTCCTTCAATATCCTTCAATCCAGTTTGTTTCTCGAAGGTGTCGTTGACGCGCAGGTTGATATAGTCGATCTCGTTGCCATTCTTGTCATACAGCATCTTGCAGTAAGCCACACCGTTAAGCATGTTGGTAAAGAGATTGCTATACCTGATCTCGCTTTCAGCGAGAGCCTGTTCTGCTTTTTTTCGTTCCGAGATATCAAGCACAAAAGCGATTGATTGATCTTTGTTTTCTCCGATGATGACAAAACCAACCATTACCCAAATAGGCTTTCCGTCTTTACGGATGTATTGTTTCTCATATGGCGGGCAGATTCCATCGTGCTTTGCCTTTTCGATGGCGTCAATATCTGTCTGCATAAACTCTTTGGGTGTGAGCTTCAACCAACTGATCGCACCGCTCTCCAGTTCCTGCCGCGTGTACCCGATCAGATTGAGATATGCATCATTCGCGGTGTAGACCTTTCCATCCAGGCTAGCCCAAATAATTCCCAAAAGGTTCGATTCAAAGAAACCGCGTAATTTCTCCTCAGACTCACGCAGTTTGTTCTCCGCTTCCACCTTTTCTGTAACATCAACTGCCATGTTCATCATGGCGATCAATATGCCTGAATCATCACGTAAGGGCGTGTTATGCCACTCTACAATGATGCGGCGGCCATCCTTATGAAGGTTCTCATTCCTGGAAACAACCGTCTGGTTATGCACGATCGAATGACGGATCACGTTCTGAACTGACTGCGTCTGATCCATGGAGATGATCCTTCCGTATTCAGACTTGCCAATCATCTCCTCCCTGGAGTACCCAAAGATTTTCTCCGCAGCCGGGTTCCAATCAACCACGTTCAGGTTCTCGTCAGTCAGCAGGAAGCCAACTGGCATGTTTTTAAACTGGAGCTGTAAACGGCGCAGCAAGGAGTTGCGCTCCTCTTGCATGGCAAGGTTGGCAGCCTCAATCAGCTTATGTTCAGTTTCGTCACTGATGATCGCCACGATGCCTTTAATCTCTCCCGAATAATCATGGATAGCCATGGCGTTGACCCTGACGTTGAGGCTGCGGCCGTCTTTGTGAGAACGGATAGCATCATAAAAAAAAGCGTCCTTTGACTTATAGATTCTCTGTAAAGTAGTTTGAAGAATCTCTCCAGATACATTTGGAAAATATGCCAGTTCCTTGCCAATCACTTCTTCTGGCTGCCATCCGAACATCTTTGTTGCTGCCCGATTCCAGAGAGTGACCACTCCATGCACATCAGTGGTAGTTATTGCCAAAGGAGATGTGTCGATGATGCTCTGCAGATCAGACAGATTCTCTTTAAGAGCGTTCTCAATTTTGATCCGCTCGGTTACGTCTTTTTCCAGCACCAAAACACAGGGAGATTCGCCAAAGGTAATTCTATGGCCAGTGATCTCAACGATCACCAAATCGCCATTTTTCTTTCGATGATGGTGAAGTTCCGATTTACCAGGGATCATCCTCAACTTATGAGGTTTCTTATCACTTTCCAATTGACTGACCTGCATCGCAAGCAACTCATCCCTGCTGTATCCGTACAACGATACTGCGGCATCATTTACCATCAACATCTGTCCGGTCTTTTCATTGTGGATGTGTGATGGTATGGGGTTTTGCTGAAATAACAACTGGTATTGCTGCAGCGCCGCTTCCAATTCCCGGCGGTGGCGGATACGCTCGCTTATATCCCTGACGATGCCCTGAACCCTGCCTTCAGGAAGTTGGAATCCGCTAATTTCAACGGGCAGCAGACTGCCGTCTTTTCGAACAACCTCCCGCTCAGTAACAACATATGATTTGGTCCCGTTGGCTATTTCCAAAAAATGTGTCGGCTCAGTCAGTAAACTCTTCGTAGAAACAAGATCCAGAACCTTCTTTTGCATGATCTCTTCCCGAGAGTATCCCAATAATTGGCAGGCCACATCATTTGCATAAACGAACCTGCCATCTTTATCCGCGGTAAAAATACCATCCGTTGCGTGCTCAATGATGCTCCGGTAGCGAGCTTCACTCATCTCTAACGCTGTTTGCGCGGCTTTACGCTCAGAGATATCGCGGATGATATCCAGATAGTAATCCTTGCCCTTCATAATGAAGTGACGAAGGCTGACTTCCACAGGAAATGTTATCCCGTCCTTGCGCGTGTGTTCAAATTCACCGCGCATACTCCCCCTGACCTTTACCTTTTTCAAGAAGTTTTTTACAGACTGTCGATACTTTTCCGTGCGCAGATCTTCAATGGATAACCCATGTAATTCTTCTGCATCATAGCCATAGGCCTCGCGTGCGCGGTCGTTGAAATCGATGATGATCCCATTCTCGTCGATCAGAAAAATGATGTCGTTGCCCCCATCGAGCAATACCGAAAATCGTTCGGAGATCTCTTTCCTGTCCTCTTCCATCTCTCGGAGTTTGTCGGCATACATCACGCGCTGCCGGCGGATCAGAGCGAATGCCAGGGACAAGTCAGCCACCAAGATGAGTGCCAGAATTGCTGTCAGGGACCAACCCTGTCTTCTCACATCTGCGAACACCTCATCGCGGTCGATCTTGGCCAACAGGTACCAGTTTGATTCCGGAATATGCGCTCCTCCGTAGAATACCCGCATCCCCCGGTAATCAACACCCGCACCAACGGAGCTATCCCCATTAACTATCCGCGCTGCTGGAAGGTCTTGATAATTCAATGGAAATTGGAGCTTTAAAGCAGAATCAGGAGAAAAACGCAGCGCATTTAAGAAAGTGAGCTTATCCCCATCCTGCCTGAACATCACTGTTTCACCGCTCGCGCTGGGAATAGGCCATGTTTGCACCATAGGGTAAAGAAAATCATTCGGGTCGATGCGCAGAACGAATAACCCGATGGGTTCAGTTGATAAACCGTTGGAATCATTAATGGGAATTAACAAATCAAGGAATACACTCTCTGAATCAGACGAGAGATACAGGTCTGTAAGGGCAACCTGATTATCGTGCAAAGCCTGCTGCATCGCTTCCAGAATCTCGGCAGGTCGATCACTGGCTGCCTGTGGGTATGCCAGCAGCATTTCCCCCTTCTGATCAATCAGCATGAACGAATTGTAATTGTATGCGTGAATAAAGGTCTTCAACCAATCGGTGATCAAGGTGACATCAGCAGAGTCACCAGGGTTTTCTCCCAGATGCTTAACAGCATCCCCCATCATGGAATTTGTGCCTATGATCTGCGCGTCCCCCAGCCTTTCATGCCTCCAATTGGTAATTAACTGTATCTTGCCCTGATAGATCGTGGTCAGGTCACTTTGACTTTCATCGGTCAATCGATGTATCTGGGCAATGTATGTGTAGATTGCCACCGCACTTAATGCAAAAAGCAGAAACGCAAACAGGAAGATAATCCAGAAGATCGCGCGGCGATTCTGCTTTTCAAGGGATTTGGAAACGCCTGGTAAGGGTTCGCGGCCCAGAGTCAAGGATGAACCTCCGCATTTCCCGTTTACCTCAATAGTTAAGTATTAGTATAGCGAAAATGGGTGGGGAAATCCACAAATATGGGCGATTACTGAACACCTCGACAGCAAGCTGCAGCAACTGAACTATTGGCGAGCCGGGTTATAATGGGCAGCGAGATTAATTATGACCGAGAACAACAGACCTGACCTGGAGTTCCCCCTCCTTATACCGCTTCGCGTCATCGGTGAAAACCTCGAGGATTTCCAACCTTTCGTCATTGAGATCGTGCGCCGTCACGTGCCCGACCTGCTCGAGGAAAACATTGTTCACACATTAAGCGGCGGGGCCAAGTACTGCTCGGTTTCGGTTGAATTCATCGCCCAATCCCGCGAACAAATCGACACTCTCTGCGCCGAACTGGCCAGCCACAAACGCGTGCTTATGATCCTGTAATCTCCAATTCTGTCCTGATGCGTCCATCCTGAATTGCACGGAGGGGAGTATTGGCGCTTAGATAATCCTGCAGAACCTCGGGCATGATGGTGGGAACTTCATAGGTTGTCTGCTCATCAGGTATCACAAGGTAGCCGATGAACTCTGAGAATTCCATGTCGGTTGACGCAACGACATACTTGTGGTCAGCTTGAAGAGACTTGCCTTTGTGGAAGGCACGCAAAGAATCCACATTCTTTCCGTCCCAGACCACTTCCAGACCCGAAACATGCGGCCAGCCCACCTTGCCCCCGCGTAAGGCGTGTAATTCCTTGTCTGCGTTTTCGTGCATCATGGCTGCTTTCAAGAACGTGAGCACCTGTTCACCGGTTAACTCCACGCGCGCCGGATTGGCTGAGGAACGGTTAGCCGAGAAGAGCATCCCGGCGCTGATGTCACCGGCCGGGAGTCCGTTATTCCACTGACCGGCCAAAACAAATGAGAATTGCGCGTCCGCAAAGCGCGTGAGCAGAGCGTCAGCCAGGATGTTGCCGGCGGCGCATTCCCTGTCAAAGGCAAGATCGAGCGGGACTTCCACCCGTCCGACCACGTGCGCCATCATCGCTTCTGCGCGCTTCTTTTCTGCAGCAATCGCAACAATCGTCGCCTGGTCCTCAGGCATGTCAGCGGTTATGGGGATCAACTCACCCTCAGCAGAAAGAATGTGTCCGGTGGTTTCGTCCACTTCAAGGTCAAGGCGGCCCAGGAACTTGCCATGTTCGCCCGCCTGGGCAATGAGACAACCCTTGACCAACATGGGCTGGATGATGGCCTTGTGGTCGTGGGCGCCGATGATGACATCGATCCCATCCACAGCTTCTGCCAGTTTGACATCCTCATTGGACCCAATGTGGTTGAGGGAGAACACCAGTTGAGCACCTTCACAGCGTACCTTTTGCACAAGAGGGGGCATTGCGTCCACTGGCTGAAGCATTGATAATCCGAAGACCCCAGTATAAGCACTGTACGGCGCGGTCAGGCCGATGACAGCGATCTTGAGTTTGCCAAAGTGCAGCATGCGATAGGGTTCCAACCCGGCAATGGAGCTGCCGTCACCGTTAAAAAGATTGGCGCACAGGATGGACTTGCCAAAGTTCTCGGCCTCGGCTTTGAGCACACCGGTGCCATAACGCACAGGGATGGAGTTCCCCAGCGTCATCACGTCGCAGCCGGCCGCGCGCAGGATGGTGCCCATCACCGATCCCTTGGTCAGGCTGCTTTCAAGCAGGGTGGTATCCTCGCTGTCGCCGCCATCCATATAGACGCAGTACGCTCCTTCAGCGGCAGCGTTCTTTTTGATCTCTCTCACCAGCGCGGCAATGCGGGTCAACTGACCCAGACGGCCGTGCAGGTCGTTTGTGTGCAGCAGTGTGATGTGTGTCATGGATTAGGGCACTTGCCGGTTGATACCGCAGACGTTGAGAAATTCGGAGCGCAGAGCAGGCTCGTTGGCATAAACACCGCGGAAGACTGTAGTACGCGTGGCCGGGGAGATCTCGCGTACACCGCGCATTTCAACGCACATGTGTTTGGCGCGGATAAAGATGGCCACACCGTGGGGATTCATCAAGGCTTCAAGCGTGTCGGCGATCTGGTAGCCGATGCGTTCCTGCACTGCAAACCGTTTTGTGTACAAGCGTACCAATCTTGTGAGTTTGGAGATGCCGAGGATCCGTTCATCGGCCACGTAGCCTACATAGGCCTCGCCGTAGAATGGGAAGACGTGGTGTTCGCAAAGAGCGTGAAAGTGGATGGGGCCTTCGATCACCTGACTCAGGCGGCAATCGGGTTCACCGCGGCATTCCTTGGGGAAGGCCTTGATGAGTTTGGGATCGCCGTCATAACCGCTCGTCGATTCATATAGTGCCTCGATGAAACGGCGCGGGGTGTCCACAGTGGAGGGGGTGTTAACGTCCATGCCGAACGCAGTAAAGATCTCAGCCATGTAACCTTCATACTTTTTCATCTCTTCCGGTGAGATCTGGCGCTGGTTCAATTGCAGCAGTTCGTCCAGTGAAAGATCGTCAGGGGTCAGTCCGTTGCTCATGTATCACGTCCTTTCAAGATTGCTCCGCTAAGTACTTAATGATCACTCTTTTAGTAAAGGTAATTATATGCTCAATTGACAGCTTTTTTTTGAATTTGTACAAGGATGCTCACTGGTAAACAAAAGAGCGGCCCGGATTGGGCCGCTCTTGATTTGTTGAATTTCTTAGTCGATTGAAATGCTGCCGGAGCCCTGGTCCAGGATCTGGATGAGAATGGGGGCAGCCGCAGTGCTGTAGCCGGGGGTCTCCCAGGCGCCGGTCTCAACGTCGCCCGAGACGCGTCCAACCTCATCAGGGAGGTTCAAGCTTCCGGAACCGCCGCTTACAAGTTCGATCCTCACTTCAGCATCGTCGGGGATATCAACGTGTACCGAGCCACTGCCGCTTTCCAGCACGATCGTGGTTGCTGTGTTGTCGCCCAGTTCGAGATTGATGGAACCGGAGCCGCTGCTCAACGTGACCGAGATGGGAGTGGCAGATTCGGGCAGGTCAAATGTGACCGAGCTGGAACCGGTGTCTGCCGTGAGTGATTGCAGCATAACGTCACTCAAGTCGGCGTTGACCGAGCCGCTGCCGCTATCGAGGACAACGTCGGTGAGAACGGTTGGGTTGAGGCCAATCTCCCACTTATAGTTTTCAAAGGAGAGGTTCCAATTCACCCATGACGATGTATCAGTGGTCTCGTACAGACGAACAGTCTTTTCGGCATCGCCTCTGACATCGAAGGTGATGATGCCCTGGTGAGCGATGCTGGCATCGATCAATGTCGTGCTGTTATTAAGCGCGTAGATTTCCACAGCTTCAGAAGAAGTGGAGAAGTCGTAGGTCACGCTGGTGGTCTCACCGAGGGGTTCGGTGTATGTATCCACCTGTGTGCGAGGGGTCTGTGTCCAGCCGTATTTGGGGCCATAGATGAAAAAGACGATCACCGCGCCCACGGCCAGGACGCCGAAAACGCTGCCCAGCCAGGCAAAACGGCGACCGAACAGGATGTCAAGGCCGAGCAGAACGAGCAGAAGCGGCCAGAACTGTAGAATGGAACCAATGGTGACCGGTTCGATAATCTCCAGATTTACCAGAAGCCAGATGATACCTGCACCGATCAAGACGATCGGCCAAAAGAACGAGTGACGCTTCCTGGGAGTTTCCATATAACACCTCTATCCACTTTGATTGATACAACATATACGTCAGGCAGCAAACAAGGTTGCAGGAAAACTCGCCCAATCTTAAGAAAATCGTGTTTATTTCTAGAAATAAATAGTTTTGCCACTTTTTGAAGTGAATTTTTCTAGAAATAATTATTTAACTGATGTTTCACCTTAAAACAAATAACGCAATGCCGCAACACCTACCAGATCAATACGACAGCCAGAACAACCTCGGTGGCCAGACTGATAATATTGGAACGGTCCGTTGAGCGGTCAACCGGGATGGAAATACCACGGATGAGGGCGATGGCCGCATAGGCAATGCCGATCATTTTGTAAACCTCGGGAGTGTTCAACACGAAAGCCGCGATGCCCAGACCCAGGAACGTGCCGCCCATTACGGCGCGGATCTCAGAGATGGCGCGCGGGCTGGAGGCTTCAAGCCCGGTAAACCCTTTGATGGTTTTTGGCGAAAATATGGAAATGGCCCCGGTGGCCAGAGTGACCACCACTGCCAGATACTTCAAGAACATCAAGACCGTCATTATTCCTCCGTTTCTTTTCTGATTTCATTATATCCAGAGGGGCTTCAAAGGAAAGGGGAGCCCTCCGATTGTACAAGGTTAGCCTGCCTGAAAACTCTTACGAATTTCTAATCAAAACCAGTTGTATTTTAGGATAATTTAGAGTATTATTATCATATATAACAAACTTATTCTTCTTGAAAGAGAATTAACCATGACAACACTCTACGAACTTCCGCCCCTCAAATTTGAATTCAACGCCCTTGAACCTGCGATCGACGCGCGCACCATGGAGATCCATCACGATAAACACCATGCTGCCTACGTCAATAACCTGAATAAGGCACTTGAAACCGCTCCGGAACTCTATGGCACACCGGTGGAAAAACTGATTGGTGAACTCAACCGCGTTCCCGAGGCCATCCGCACCGCAGTGCGCAACAACGGCAGCGGCCACGCCAATCACACTCTCTTCTGGGAGATACTCAACCCCGGCGGCAAGAAAGCCCCCGACGGCGTTCTTCTGGCAGACCTTGAGAAAACTTTCGGCTCGCTCGATGCCTTCATGGAGAAGTTCAGCACGGCCGCAGCCACCCGCTTCGGCTCCGGCTGGGCCTGGCTCGTCATCGACGGCGAAAAGAAACTACAGGTCTACTCCACCGCCAACCAGGACAGCCCGCTTTCAGACGGGCACATGCCCCTTCTGACGCTGGACGTGTGGGAACACGCTTACTATCTGAACTACCAGAACCGCCGTCCTGATTACATCAAGGCCTTCTGGAGCGTGGTCAATTGGAGCTTTGTGGAAGCGCAATACCAAAAATATCGGTAACACATTGAGATCCGTGTGCTGCGCGGATTGCAGCCGGCCTTACTCTCGGCTTTCTCTCAGCAGGGTGGAAGAGGAGAAGCCAGACAAAAACAAAGGTTGGCCACTTCAGCAGCCTGGATCGCTCAATTTACCAATTCCCCGGCTTTCGCCGGGGAATTTCTGTTTGTGATCATGATTGCGCTTGAGGATTGAGCTGCGCTTCTTCAACTTCAAGAATACTGTCACTGGTGCGGAAGAAATCGATGAACATGACCAGTTTCAGTATCCATTGGATGAGTCCATAGCCAAAACCGATGATGTAAACCGGCAGCGTGACCGCCACGGAATTGGACATTGCGAAGGAAGGATCAAATCCCTGCGTTCCCATCGCCGCCATCATGAAAACCATCATCAAAACGTAGACCAGGACTGCTCCGCCGAACATGAAGATCAAATAGGTAAGCGGTAACCATGCTCTGGATCTTTTCAGGTCTGACCCGTTTGACGCAGGGAAGTGCCTGTCAATGTATTTATTCAGATCCTTGGCCAGCCCCCAGTACGCCCGAAAGAACCAGTAGTAATTAAACAAAGGGATGAACAAGAAACCAACTGCCTTGCCGGCGCTTGTCGAAGCATTGCCATCCTGTACGACCTTCCAAAGCTTGTAAAGAAGCACATATTCAAGCACTCCGGAGGCGGCGACTACAAGCTCGATAATGCACATTAGTCCAGTTAAAATCGTAGATAGTTCGGTCATGCTCTGAGAATCGCGGCTGAACAAGACGATATACAACGGCAAGAACAGCACGAAAAAGCAGTTGGTGACCAGCCACCAGATGAACAGCGTTTTGAGTCCGGCGCGATCTGGCCTCCCGGGAATGTATAAGGACCGCCTCGCAGGGGATGCGGCTGCCTCCGCTGCCACCACTTGGTTGACGATCTGGGTTTTCCCCAAGCGTACCCAGCCAGGTGTGCCCTCCTGCCAGACCAGCGTGTCAAAGTTGATAACGCCGCGCGCGAACAAAGTTTTCAGCTCCGCTTCGTCCACCGGCCCGGCCGGCTGGTTGTTCAAGTTGTAGTACCACATCATTCCACCTCTTCTTCATTGATGGCGCGTTGCATTTCCGCCAATTCAGTCGCAGACAACATTTTCCAATCGGATTTCCTGTCCTGCGAGATCAGCGTGTCGAAACCAACCAGGCCTTCATCACGCATGGCCAATAGTTCATCCACAGTGACAGGACCGTACACCCGCTCATCCTGCATGTAGAACCAGCACGGTTCATCAGCTTCATCTCCCTCCTCTTCATCATCGCACAGATAAGGCTCATCCGGAGGTTCCTCGCAGGATGCCTCTTCTTCATCAGCCTCCTCCAAGCTATCCTGGAGCACCCAGATGAGATCGGTCTCGTCCAGGAACTTCCATTCGTTCGAGTTCAGGCGCCGCACGCGGGTGGTTTCACTGATCTTCCCCACCCGGATCAACTCCGCAATCGTCTCCGCGTCAACCGGGCCGTATTTAACCCCTTCTATTTCGTAGTACCACATTTTCCCTCCTGGATTGGATGCAATGATTAATTATAGCAAATGATAAAAAATCACCCCGCCTTTTTGCGGGGTGATTGTGAAGGTTTATTGCTGGGTGTACTGGATGATCGCCACCGAGGTGTCTTTGATCTTCTTGAGCAAAACAATCTGGATGATGAAGGCAGCAACCGCGGTCACATAACCCACGTAAGGGATGACGCTGACCAGGGACAGAATACAGTAGGCTGTGGCCAGACCGGGGTCCATGCGCTGGATCGGCAGGTTGCGGCGGGCGATAAAGTTGTTCATGTCCTTCACCAAGCCGGGGATAGCTTCAAAGATCCAGTAGAAATTGTAGAATGGGATGAAGCAATAACCAACCGCCTTGCCCGGGGTGGTGCGGGCATAGCCGTCCTGGATCAGGCCCCAACTGCGGTAGAGGATGATGTAGAACAGCACAGCTGATGCAACAGCGCTCAATCCTGCGGTGATGAGGATGCCGATCAGGCAGATCCAGTACCACATGAACATGTCGTTCATCTCTTTGATCTGCACGGCAGCCGGTTTCACAACCATACCGTAGGCAGGTATCTGGGTGGGTTGGTAAGACTGCATCGGCGCAGGCGGGGTGGTCGCTACAGGCACCAGTGGGGCCAGCGAGGTCGCGCCCAGCGTTTGCCACTGGGCCATGCCTTCCTGCCAAACAAGCGTGGTGGCAGTGATCGCTCCCGACTTGACCAGGTTCTGCATGACGGCGTCGTCGATGGGGCCGGTGGGTTGGTTGTTAACGTTGTAATACCACATAAATTCTCCTCTATTAATGTGTTCTCAATAAACTGATGATCACTGCCTATGAAGGACAATAAGGATCAGGTTTTGACCGGGTTATCTTCCCTGCTGGCGTTCCAGGATGGCTGTAGAGGTTCTGTACAAGCCCAAATAAGTGATGATCTCCAGCGCGGCGAAAATGACCGTGAAGATGGCAATTACGATCGTCATCGTGGAATCACCGGATGAATAGAGCGTGTCACCGTTTGCCGATAAACCAGCAGTGACCATAGTAAGTGTGAAATTGACCAGGTAGAAGATACAGAAGATCAACGGGAGTACCGTGTTGGCCTTTTGAGGTACAGCCACGCCTGATGCGGTGTAATGGCGGTCGATGAACTTGTTCTGTTCATGTGCCAATCCCCAGAAGGCCCTGAAAGCCCAGTAGAAGTTGAACAGGGGAATGAATAAATAGCCAACCGCTTTGCCGGGGGTGACGGCGGCATAGCCATCCTGCAGAACTTTCCAGTAATTGTAGAGTAAAACAAGGAATAAGACCGCGGCGCCCAGCGAAACGCTGGAAACAATGCAGGAGACCGTCATCAAGGCATCGGTATCGGTGATCAACGATGTGAACAAGGATGAAACGGTGGAAATGGCAAAAAGCACAAGCCACCAGATGAACATGTTCTTGAGTGATGAGAGCTTCACCTGAGAATAGAAGGGGGGCGGGGTACCGGAAACCCCTGCCGGAGGCGCATATTGCGCCGCCGGTTGATACGCCTGGGGTATTACCGGTGCAACGGGGACCACAGGAGCAACAGGCACAGGTGCGGGAGCCAGAATGGTCTCGCCCAGCTTCTTCCAGTCCGGCATACCTTCCTGCCAGACAAGCGTGTTCAACGAGATCGTACCCGAGGCAAGAAGCGACTTAATGGTTGCTTCGTCAACCGGGCCTGCCGGTTGGTTGTTCATGCTGTAGTACCACATATCTCCTCCTTCATGAGCGCAAAAGGGCTACATTCATTATATGTTTTTTTGTTTAGAAGTAAACAAAGAAGTATTCAGGATTGTAAAAATGAAATAAAAAAATCCGGCAATCAATGATTGCCGGACCTTGTAGCTGATGTTTAACTACTTGCTGATGCGGGATTGGGTGATGGCAACAGCAGCTTTCTTGACTTGGTTGGTGAAGATGATCCAGAAGACGATAAGGGGGATGACCGTGATGCCAAGGGGGGAAGCCAGGATCATGATGCAGAACCACAGGGCTGAATCTTCGCTGACGGGCTCGCCGGCAATCTGTTCCTTAGCCATGACGCGGTTCAATTCGCGGGCCAACTGCTTGAAGGCGATGAAGATCCAGTAGAACTGCCATCCCGGGATGCCGCAGTAAGCGACAGCTTGATCGGCAGTCGTGCGCGCTTCGCCGTCCTGGACAAGCTGCCATGCCTTATAGATGATGACGAAAAAGAGCACGGTTGAGGCAATGGCGCTCACGCCAAAGGTGATTAGTGAGCCGGCCAGGGTGATCCAGAACCACAGGAACAGGTCGTTCAGTTTCTGGATGCGCGGGTCAACCATTGCCACCGGTGCATAAGCCGGGGGCGCGGGGGGCAGACCGGCCACCAGACCGGAGAGCGCAGATTGCCCGATCGGTATCCAACTCGGCATTCCGGCAGTCCACACCATGGTGCCCGCATTGATCGCGCCAGAGGCGATCAATCCTTTGATCGTAGCTTCATCAACCGGACCGAGTTGCTGGTTGTTTTGCGTGTAGTACCACATAGAATTCTCCTCCATTTTTTTCAAAAATGATTCATCTAAATTATTATACGGTAAATCCGCGAAAAAGAAGCAGCTACTCCCAGTCCCCGCTGCTTGATTTGCGGTTGCGTTTCACTTCACCGCGTTTCTTTTTGCCCTCAACGCGCCTCACCTGCGACGCGCGCGTGGGACGGGTGGCGTGTCTGGGTTCGGGGGCGCGGCTGGATTTTTGGATGAGTGTGATCAGGCGTTCGATGGCATCTGTGCGGTTCTGCTCCTGGGTGCGATAACGCCTGGCTTCGATGATGAGCACACCGTCATCGGTCATGCGGCTGCCGCCCAGACGTACCAGGCGTTGTTTCACATCTTCAGGCAGCGATGGCGAATGCGCCACATCGATACGCAACTGCACCGAGGTGGCCACCTTGTTCACGTTCTGGCCGCCCGGTCCGGTTGCCCGAACATAGCTGAACTGCAATTCATTCTCATCCAGTTGAATTGAAGGGGAGATCTCGATCATGCTTCCAGTATATCAGGTTGCCCCTAGTGCGCGGGAAATATCAAATGAGAGAAGCAGCCGAGGTATCGGCAATAATGGTGAAATCAGCCGCACGCTGCAGGAACGAAGCTGGCAGCAGCGGAGTCTCGGTGCCCACAACTAGCTGGCGCAGGATCTGAGCCTTGTGCTTTCCGTTGACCAGCAGGATGATCTTTTTGGCAGAGAGCAGCAGGTCCATTCCCAGTGTAATACCCCGCGCGGGCACCCCGGCTGTCTTACCCCAGTAATCGGAGTTGCTCTCAAGGGATTCCGGCGTCAATTCCACCACGCGCGTTGGTGAATCTGGATCGGAACCCGGCTCGTTGAAGCCGATATGCCCGTTCGGACCAAGCCCAAGCACTAGCAACCCGATCCCGCCGGCATTACGCACTGCTGCGTCCATACGTGCGGCTTCAGCGCTGGCATCTGCGGCGTTTGTATTGAAGCGATACAATCGGCCGGGGGAGATATCAACGTGGTCAATGAAGGTACGTCCCAGCCAAGCGAACAGGTTGCGGGAGTCATCCATGGGGATGCCAAAGTAGTCATCCAGTTCCACCAAAGATTCACCCTTGAAACTTACCTTACCGCTTTTGTGCGCGTTCACCAACTCCCGATACATCCCCAGCGGGGTGTTGCCGGTGGGGAATACCAGGCAGGATTCAGGGGCACATGTCACGTAATCCACTACCTGCTGCGCGGCCATTTTGCCTAGTTGTGTGTAGTTCGATACGATGCTCAGTTTCATGGGTATGGATCTCAAGTCAATTATCATACAAAAGCGCCACTTGCGGGTTACTCAATTTACTGAACCCGCAAGCGGCAGAGAGAGAGACTGGTCAAGCCTTGCTGGGAGAAGGCTTGCCCAGAGGATATGGTCTGATGAAAAAGAACGAAAGGATGCAGGCTACGCCCGCGATCGGTCCGATGAGAAGAACGCCATATTGCCAATCGAGTAGGAGCGCCAACGCGGAACCGGCCAGACTGCCCACAAATTGGTTGATCAGTCCCTGCACAGCGAAGTACATACCGGCGCGGTTCTTACCTGTGACCGCGGCTTCTTCAGCGGCAATCTGCGAAGGGAAGGCATACGGGATGGTGAAGAACACTCCCACCGAGAAGCTGCCAATGCCGCCGAGGATGATGCCGATGAGAAGAGGCGACAGGGGCAGGCTGAACTTTGTCCACCCCAGCGGATACAGGATCATCACCGCTGCAAACACGAGCAAAGCGATCTGAAAGCCCAGTTTCGCGCCCTTCTTTCTGGCAATGAAGTTGAAAATGAGCAGCATGATGGGTACCGGTGCAAAAGCCGCGGCATTCATGAAGCCCAGTTGTGTTTGGGTCAGACCCATCATGTCCAGGGCCATGTAAGAAACACCGCCCAGGAAGAACTGCAAGCCGAAGAAGAAGGTTGCCAGCGAGAGCATGTAGATACCAAAGGTGCGGTTTGTGAGGGTCATCCTAAAGCTTTGCCAGATGGAGACATCCGTATCGGCGGGAGCCGCAACCGGGGTCTCACCGGTATCAGTCTTGCGTAACGTGGACTCTTCCTTGATGACCAGCAGCGGACCAATGAAGGAAATAATGCACGGCAGCAGCAGCCAAACGGTGCCGCGCACGCCAAATTTGTCGAACATTATCGGCGCCACTACATAGACCAGAACATATGAGGCTGTGTTGAAGAAGGTTTGCCAACTGGCCACGCGCACCCGGGAGTTCTCATCCTTAACCAACTCAGAGAGGGATGCCAGATAAGGTACGGTCATGAGGGTGTAGAAGAAGAAAAACACGGAACTCATGATGGCAATGTAGATGGCGTTGCCGGCGTTTCCATCCGTCATGCCGGCCACCGGGAAGGGCGGGTACCAAAGGAGAATGAACGCGATGGCCGCGGGGATCATGCCCAACAACATCAACGGACGTCTTCTGCCCCATTTGGATTTCATGTTGTCGGTCCAACTGGCAATGGGGATGTCCACAAGGCCATCTAGGATCCTGGCCACCAGCATGCCTGCAGCAAAACCAGCCGCCGGGGCAAAGATCAACGCGCCTTTGTTCTGTAACGCCTGGGCTGGTCTGTAAAAGTAGAGCAGGTAAGTGAGCCCGATCTGATACAGGAAACCTGGTCCAAAACCACCAATTGCATAAATCGGTTCTTGCCACTTCTTGATTTGCCTCATGCAGTCCTCCTTGTTGGAAATTTATTACCGGATGGTCTTTGTGGATTCGATAAAGTATTGCCTGACGGTTTTCACCACCGAGGTATCGCCGGGCACACCCGGCTGACTGGAGCCCTGTACCTCGATCATCTTTTCCAGTTGGTTGCAGAATTCCACCATCATGCCCGGGTTTACAGGTCTGGGTTTTATAGATACCAGACGTTCAAAGTTCTTGAAGTAGATCTTGTCGAGCACATCGGCGGGCAGGCAAATTCCCTGATAACCAGCGTCTTCTGGGTTAAAGAGGAAGCCTTTTTGCGGATCGAGCGAAAATTTCCCGCAGTTCTCCAGGAAGTTGCGCACCAGGTATACCCGCTCCAGACTCTCACCCTCCTGGATGCCGTCATCCAGGTTGGCCAACAGCGCCCGTGCGCCGATATCGGTGCCGAAAACGATGCGGTTCTGGTACTTCATGAAGAAATCGCGTGTTTGTTTGAGGTTGTTAGAGAAATTGCGGTACATCTCAATGCCCGGAGTCAGGTCAACGCACACATTGGGATACTGATCCAGGATATCTGCCAGCCTGGGCAATTGCGCTGAAAGAAAGAAGAAATGAGCAAAGATCACCTTGAGGGTCGGGTTTTGTTTGAGCACACCCATCACTTCAGCGTATTGCTTCTCGTTATCAATGAAAGTGCCATCCCCGTAGAACCAGCCGCGTTCAAACGCCCATTTGGGGGCGCGCTTCACATCCCAGAACTCCTCTGGGTCGTTGACGTGCATAAGCAGCGGGAACTGCGTCTCAGCTATGCGCTGCCAGAAAGGCGCAAAGACCGGGCTGTCAAAAGCCGACACAGACAGCATTTTGCGCATCTGGGGTTTGGCTTCGATCATCTTGATGCCGTCGCAGCCCAGCGCCTGCAGGAAGGGGATCGATTCTGAGAAAGCCTCGCCCACCCGCTGCGGTTCGCGGAAATAGACAGATACATCGAGACCACCGAAAACAAAGATGCTGCGCGGAAATTGGGCTTTGAGATGAAGTGCATCGGGGATCAGACTCAAGCGTTTCTGATCGGGGGTGCAGACGATGTTGATGCGATCAATGCCCGCCAGGTGCTTGACATTGACCAGGTCAGTCTGGAGTTTTGGATGTGCGTAATGGATGTGCGAGTCAATAAGCGGGCAGGGATGCATTTCTTCAAGTTTCATTGTCCATCCTCCTAAACTTTAGATCGTCTGTACCACCGCATAATCTGCTGTCTTTTGGAAAACGCGCGCCACGGCGCCAAGGATGCAGGCATTTTCAAGCAGTTTGGAGACTTCGATTCGTGGAACGAACGGGATGACGCCGCGCAGTCGTTCCTGGATCGCCGGGAGCGAATCAGCAATGGCGTTGGCTACGCCGCCGCCGATGATGATCAATTCAGGATCGTAGGCAACACTGATATTCGCCAGCGCCAGGGTGAGATAATCGATGGCTTCTTTGATCACCTTTCCTGCCCAGGGTTGACCCTCTCGCGCAGCTTTGAAGACAGCCGCAGCATCCAGGTGTGGTGCAGTTTTGCCGCCGTTGGTATCTGACCATGCCTGCTGGCCGCGTTCGGCGATGCCTTTGCCGGAAGCCAGAGTCTCAAACGCGCCAAAGTTTGGATACTTTTGATCGAGGAATTGCAGCCCGGGCAGCAGGTAACCGATCTCGCCCGAAGATTCCCTGAAGCCGCGGTACAGCTTGCCCTCAAGGATGACGCCGGCGCCAATGCCCGTGCCGATGGCCACCATGACCAGGTCCTCAACCTCCTGCCCGCCGCCGAACCAGTGTTCACCCATGGCAGCGAGGTTCACATCGTTCTCAACCAGCACCGGCAGATTGATGCGCGCGTTCAGCTTCTCCAGCAGGGGGAAGTTGCGCCAATCCAGGGCAGGGGCCAGCCTCACAAGATTCTCGCGGCTATCAATGATGCCCGGAACACCCAGTGCCGCGCCCAGCAGCCTGCCCGTGTGTTTGCCTGCTTCAATCTGCAATTCCTGAATGAAGCGAACTACCCTTTCAAGGTTATCGGCTGCGGAACCCCAGGACTGATCCTTCTTGGTCTTGTAGAGAATTTCACCCCCGATGTTGGCAATGCCGCCGCTGATGTGGCTGCCGCCCAGATCGATACCGATGACCAGGTTCCCGTCCTCATTGAGGGTGAGCAGTTCCTGCGTCCGTCCCAGCCCGCCGCTTTTCTGCCCGGCAGAACGAACAAGGTTGCCAGCCAACAATTCATCAATGATACGCATGGCAGTGGGTTTGCTAAAGTGAAGTTGACGCGCCAACTCGGTGCGCGAGGCGGTTTTATGCTGGCGTAGATACTCCAGCACTGCGGAGCGGTTGATGGTTCGCATTTCAGATTGGGCAATGGTGATGGGCGGCTGTATTTCGGTCATGAGGACGGTGGATTCCTTTATTAATTAATTACTTACTGTAACTAATTATATGCTGTTATGCATCCCATTTCAAGTACCAATCCCCTCACCAGCACAAAACTGTATGACACACCTCCCCGCTTGTATGCTACAATTTCATCACTCAAATGAGAAAGGACGCGTATGGTAGACCAGAGCAAACAGTGGGCCAAAGCCCCCGATATGACATTAGATCCAAAAAAATCTTACACAGCAGTGTTCAAGACCGATAAAGGGGATATCACCGTAAGCCTCTATTCAGCTAAAGTTCCACGCACCGTGAACAATTTCGTGTTCCTGGCGCGCGAAGGCTTCTACGACAATACCATTTTTCACCGCGTCATCGCTGATTTCATGGCCCAGGGCGGCGATCCCACCGGAACCGGTATGGGCGGACCCGGCTACAAATTCAACGACGAGTTCGATTCCAGCCTGCGCCACAACGGCCCCGGCGTTCTTTCCATGGCAAACGCCGGACCCAATACCAACGGTTCGCAGTTCTTCATCACCCACGTGCCCACTCCCTGGCTCGACAACAAACATTCCGTCTTTGGACAGGTGGTCAAGGGTCTGGATGTGCTTATGGCCATTCCCCCGCGTGATCCCAGCCTGCGCGGCAGCCCGGCTGTCACACTGAAGACGGTCGAGATCATCGAAGCTTGATCCTCAACCAGTAGAAACAACCCCTGCTTGTTCAACAGCAGGGGTTTATTCTTTGTTTTCCACGATCATCTGGATGAATTCGTTGACCACGTGAGGGTCAAAGTGAGTTCCTGCCTGGTTGATGATGTGAGCCAGCGCTTCATCTTTATTCCAGGCATCACGGTACGGACGGTCGGAGGTCAGTGCATCCCAAACATCAACGATGCAGAAAATTCTAGCCGGCAGGGGAATCTCTTCACCCTCCAATCCTCGCGGGTAACCGCTGCCGTCCCACCACTCATGGTGGCAGTAGGGAATATCGATGGACTCCTTGAAATCTTTCAACTGAGACAGCATTTCAAAGGCATAGCTGGGATGTTTCTGCATGATTGCCCACTCATCGGGCGAGAGAGTGCTGTGTTTGAGCAACACCGTATCAGGAACGCCCAGTTTGCCAATGTCATGCAGCAGCGCTCCCCTGCGGATATTCTCCATTTCCGATTCCGGTATCCTCATACGTCGGGCCAGCTTCAAGGTAAGGTTGGCAATCCGCACCGAGTGCCCCTGCGTTTCCTTATCACGCAGTTCGAGTGCCAGCGCCCAACCTTCCAGGGTGGAGTTGTAGGCCTGTTGAAGCTCCCTGGCTTGAAGACTGGATTGCTCAAAGAGTTCCGCCCTGTGCAGCGCGCTGGCGGTGAAATCGCCCATGGCCTTGAGCAGACGGATATCGTTATCAAGTAAACGGTGCTTGGAGCCCACCACCAGCGTGCCTATTGTCCTGCCGTTGGTGATGAGTGGAGTACCAGCGATCGAGGCAAAATTGGTGACCAAATCCGGACGTACCACGTAGGGATCGGTCTGGGGTTGGTGGTTGATGTAAATCTCACTGGTGGAAACGATGTGCCCTCCCAATCCCTCGCTGATTTTCAACACGGTTCCTTCTATCGGCATCCAGACGCCCATCGCTTTTTGCATGACGATCTCATCAGTTGATTCATCCACCAGCGCAATATACGCGCCATCAAGTTTTAAAATATCACTGACTTTTGAGATGCTGGTCTCCAGTACCTCGGCCCTGTGAATGCTCACACGCAGAGCCTCGCTCATCTGGGCAATGACTTCCAACTCGTGCTCCCGCTGTTTACGGTTGGTAATGTCAATGGCCGTACCCATGATGGCATTTCTCTCTTCGAACTTAATGGAGGTGATGTTCAGATCAATGACTTTCTTTTCTCCTGAACGCGTGATGATGTTGAACTCAAACCTGTCAGGAACTTTTTCTCCGCGCAGGCGTAACGCAAGCTTTTCTTTTTCAAGCCGCTGCACCGTGGGGTCAACCAGGTCGATGGGTTTTTTCTGCAGCAATTCGAGCACGGGATACTCGGTGAGCATGCTCCACATGGGATTAACGTAAATATTCTTCCCACCGGAGTGGATGAAGATGCCGGCCGCAGAGTTTTCGGCCAAGGCACGGAATTTCTCCTCGCTTTCGATGATCACCTGCGCGGCCATTTTTTGCTCGGTGATATCACGCACATAGGCAATAATCACAGGGCCCTGCTCGGTGATGGCCTGGCGGATGCTCACGTCCACCGGAAAGATACTGCCGTCCTTGCGCACATTGGGAATGTCATGCAAGTCCCCGCCCTGGTCAAGCTCCCACTTGATGTAATCCGGATGACTAACTGCCACATCTTGCGGGACCAAATCAATGACCGTGAGGGTTAACATCTCTTCGCGGGTGTATCCATACATTTGGAGTGCCACGTCATTAACATCAACCAACCTGCCATCCAGCGTCTCAGTAAAGATGGCATCCGTGGATGCGGCAATCAGCAGCTCATTGCGCTTCTGACTGTCACGAAATGCCTGATCAGCGCGCTTACGATCAATCGCCATGGCGGTCTGGTTGGATACAAAAGTAAGGATCTGCACTTCCTTGGCTTCATAACGCACGCCGGGTGAGTAGGTTTGCGCGCCCATCACACCGATCGTCTTGCCTTCCACTTGTAAGGGAACGCCAATCCAGTCAAGCGATGGGGACCCAATGGATTCCACCTCACCCATTGCCACCAGTTCCTCAAAGCGCTGCGGGTTGACCAGCGAAGCTTTTCCGGTTCGCAGTACATATTCAGTCAGTCCATGCCTGGGTTTTTCCGGCTCAGGTTGGGGATCAAAGGCATCCTTGTAGAACGGAAATGAGAGGATGTCCTTTTCCTCGTCGTATAGGGCGATAAAAAAATTATCCACAGGCATCAGGTTCTTCAGCGCGTCCTGAATTGATTGATAAAGGGCGTTCAGATCATCGGTCTGATTGGCTGATTGAGAGATCTTGAGAACCACCTCCTGGATCTTTTCGTTGAAAGCTTTTTCAGTGATATCCTCGCCAATGCTTGCAATCCCTTCATACTCACCGTGGGGACTTCTCAGCAGGGTGTTGTACCAGGCGATCATGCGCCGTTCGCCCTTCTGAGTAAGGATGCGGTTTTCGTTGCGTACTGGAACATTGCCCATTAATGCTCCATCGAACAGGGCGCTTTGCAGCCGTTCAGCATCTTCTGGAGGAACAAAGCGGCTGATCCAATCATGCTGCAATACTTCATCGATTTTCCAGCCAGTGATCTCGAGGAAGTGCGTGTTACAAAAAACGACTCGCCCGGATACATCAAGGATGATGGCGATCAGCTTGATGTTCTCCAATACCTCCCTCAGGCGATTCTGCGCCTCCAATTCAGCCAGACGCACCTTCTTCTGGTCAGTGATGTCTTCACCAATTGACTGGTACTCGATGAACTCTCCAGCACTGTCATGGATGGCGATGGTCTTCCATCGGAACCAACTCTCGCCCCCTTTGTTGTTCCGCAGCGCAAATTCGTTCTCCGTTGGCGGCATATCGGGATGAATCTGCGAAAGAAGTTTTTCCGCCAGGTGATGCCCCTGACCGGTATGCTTGCGTTCGAACTTTTCCCCGATCAACTCATTCGCACTCAAATCGATGTACTTGCAGAAAGCTGCGTTGGCAAAGGTGACCACTCCATCCTTGTTGAAGCGAACCACCATATCAAGGTTATCTTCCACGATAGCCCGGTATCTGGCTTCGCTCTCCCGCAGCGCTTGCTGAGTTTCATAGCGCAAGCGCACATCGCGGCCTATTGCTACATATGCGTAGATCTCTCCCGCCGAGTTCCGAATGGAGGAAAAATTCACCTCCAATGGAATAGAAATTCCGGATTTCAGGTTCAAGAGCAACGAATTCCCGGTGGGGGGAAGGGTGTTAATCGCATCCTCAATGCTTGTGAATGTATCACCGGGAACCTGGGGGGTGAAAAACTGGAACATGTTCTTTCCCAGAAGTGAATCCGTGTCTTTCTCACCCAACAGATCGCAGAAATGCTGGTTGACTAGCAGGATGCGCCCATCTTTATCCACCATGATAACCGCGTCAGGGGAGGCATTCACCAGACTGCAATAACGCATCTCACTCTCCCAGAGCGCGTCAGCAGTGCGTTTGCGCTCGGTCATATCAATGACCCAGCCCTTCACATAAAGGACACCGTCCTTGCCCTTTTTGACCCTGCCGTTCTCCTGAAACCAACTGATCTCACCCCCGGCAGCATGGAAGGGATAAAGCGCCTGGTAAGGCTTATCCTGGGCAGCCTTTTCCTGGATCATCTTCCAAATTTCCTGTCGTTTCTTGACCGGGATCAATTTGCGATACGCCTTGGGAGAGGTAGCCAAAAGCTCCTGCGCTGAGTAGCCGGTCAGGTCCATGGCCTGATCATCAATATCGATCATTTCTAGCGTTTCATCGAATTTACAGCGGAAAGAGATCCAGGGCAGCGATTCCACCTCACTTGGATGAGTCTTGCCGGTCGTGATGTCCTTGGGGGTGCGGTCTTGATAGGGAGTTTCATCCAGCAGGAGCATCTTGGCTTTCTTACCGTGCCAGGCGAGATCGAAGACCGCCCGAACCAGCACTTCATCCACCGCGGTTAACTTGCGGCTGCGGTTGGTCAGTTTGATATAGAATTTATCGTCCTTTTGGATCCATTTAACCTTATTGTTCGCGGCAAGGCCGTAGTCCTCCGCGCAGCTTGGAGAACTGAACAGGACCTCCTCGCTCTCGCCGATGACAATAAAATATACTCCGCGGGACAGCGAACTGGGAAGGGGATTGTTGTGAGTTGGCTGCCGTTCGTTCAAGCTCCGCTCTCCTGTTTCCCTTTAAGCACGATGAAGAAAATCAACCGGAGCCCCTCCATCCGGTATGACTATTTTACATGAATTGCACGGGTTGCACCCTTCATTTCCTTTTTTGGATTTTTGAAAATACTAGAAAATCTCAAAAAAATATGATATTATTTAGATACCAAACGCCGAGGTGCCCCCCTCACCCCGGCGTTTGGTATTTAATTCCCCGGCACATGATTGACAATCGCGGGCAAATGAATTAACGTACTCTTAGCGGAGGAACCATGCATACGCGTTTCGGCACGCTTCGATTCATTGGATCTTTTCTAAAAGCCGTCGGGGTGGTCAGCTTCATCCTCGGGATCATCACCATCATTGTTGCGCCACTCGCGCTCTCCGGGTCTGAAGGTGTGTTATCCAGCAGCCTCTACGGTTATTCACCTGAAGGCACCGGGCTGCTTTTCGGCATCTTCCTGGGAGTGCTGCTGTTCTTCATCTTCACGGCTGGCGGCATCCTGCTGTTCGCACTGGGGGAGTGCTGCAAGATCCTCATCGTCATCGAGGAGAATACGCGCGCGGCCATGACGGTGCCTGGGAAAGCGAAGGAAAGATCCATCCACGCAGTCTGAGCGGCTGCTCATTCGTTCCTTGACGTTTTTTAAGTCACGCGGTATATTTGTACCGCTCTGGATTATGCCCTCGTAGCGCAATTGGACAGAGCGTTTGCTTGCGGAGCAAAAGGTTGCAGATTCGAATTCTGCCGAGGGCACCATACAATGAGCGGAAACCCCGCTCATTTTCGTTTCAGGAACGGATAATATTTTCGAGAAATAATTATGAATGTTGAAAACCCTCAAATTCTATTGACCAACGATGACGGTATTAATTCGCCCGGCCTCTGGGCTGCCGCCAAAGCCCTGTCCTCCCTGGGCTACGTGACCGTGGCAGCCCCGCGCGAGCAGCACTCCGGCGCCGGGCGCAGCCTCTCCAATTACTCCGACCGCGAGATCAAGCCCACCACGCTGAAGATCGGCGAGCAGGAATGGACCTGCTACGCCGTGGGCGGTTCTCCCGCGCAATCGGTGCAACTCGGCCTGCACGCCATCCTGCGCCGCAAACCAGACCTGGTGGTCTCGGGCATCAACTACGGCGAGAACCCCTCCACCGATATCAGCATGTCGGGCACGGTTGGCGCCGCGCTTGAGGCTGCCGCGCATGGCATCCCCGCGCTGGCAGCGTCGCTGGAGTTGGAAAACGAAGAATGGTTCAGCTACTCCAACACGGTGGATTTTTCCACCGCCGCCGAATTCACCCGCCGCGTGGCCAAATGGATCCTCGAGAACCCCCTGCCCGCGGACGTGAACCTGCTCAACCTCAACGTGCCCGCCCGCGCCACACCGCAGACGTCGTTCCGCGTCACCCGCCTGAGCCGGCATCGCTACTTTGAGCCGCAGTTGAAGGAAGACCCCAACAGCGCTCCTGACATCGACTCCAGGATATGCGTCTACGCGGACGACCCAGGCGATGTTGACAGCGACGTGCACGCCCTGCGCGTGGACAAGGTCGTCTCCATCACCCCACTCAGCCTGGACTTCACCTCGCGCGTTGACCTGGGTGAGATGCAGCGATCATTGGGAGAACTCTACCGTTAATCTAGTGGTCCTTTTCCATAAATTACACGAATTCCAATAAACAAACCGACTGGCGCCAGTCGGTTTTGTTTTTCCAATATAAAAATTCGTGAAATTCGTGGACAACTAGATGTTGAATCGTATATTGAGCACATCGCCGTCCTGGACAATGTATTCCTTGCCTTCAAGGCGCAGCTTGCCTTTGGCCTTGCATTCGTTCAGGCCGCCCAGCGCCATCAGGTCATCGTAGGCCACCACCTCGGCGCGGATGAAGCCCTTCTGCAGATCGGAGTGGATCTCGCCGGCAGCCTCGGGCGCGGTGGCGCCGCGGTGCACCGTCCAGGCGCGGCATTCGTCCGCCCCGGCAGTGAAGAAGGACTGTAAACCCAACAGGTCATAAGACAAGCGGATCATACGGTTGAGGCTCGGTTCTTCGATCTTGTATTCTTCAAGGAAGATCGCGGCTTCATCGGGCGAAAGCTGGGCGATATCCGCCTCTAGCTTGCCCTGTAATGAAACCATCTTCGTGTGTTTGTGATCAAAGGTAATGGCGGGCTCGGCCTGCCCCTCGGAGAGGTTGAGCACGAGCAGCATCGGTTTCTGGCTGAGGAAACCAAACCCGGAAAGCATCCTCATTTCTTCGGCGCTCACTTCCAGGTCGCGCAGTGGTGTCTCGACGGCCAGCGCCTCGTGGAATCGCTCAAAAAGCACGATCTCGCGGTCGACCACGGCCTTGTCGCGGCCGGCACCTTTTTTCTTCTCCTCGGCCAGGCGCTCCAGCTTGCGCTCCACGGCGATAAGGTCGTTGAGCACCAACTCGCTGTCCATGGCCTGGATGTCGCGCAGCGGATCGACGGTCTCGCGCACGTGCGGCACGTTGTCGTCGACGAAGGCGCGCACCACATGAATGAAACCGTCCATCTGGGTGAGGTTGTTGAGCAGCGCGCCCGAGATGCCGGTCTTGCCTGCGCTGCCGTCCAGACCGGCGATATCCACGTAGGTTACTTTGGCGTAAATGGTCTTCTTGGGCACGAACATCTCGGCCAACTTATCCACGCGCGGATCGGGTACGTCCACCACGGCAGTGTGCATCTCAATCTTGCCGCTGGCGGCGCCGGTGGGCTGGCTGCCGCGGGTGAGGGCGTTGAAGAGGGTGGTTTTACCGGTTTGGGGGAGACCAATGATTCCCAGGCGCATAAACATCATCCTTGACCATGAAAGAGTTGTCAGATATACTCTGGTTTGCAAGTTGCCGGAGTGGCGGAATTGGCAGACGCGCACGACTCAAAATCGTGTTCCCTCGGGAATGTGGGTTCGATTCCCACCTTCGGCACCTTCATTATAACATGCGCTCCCCGCCGGTCTGGCGGGGAGGTTTTTAACCCTTTTCTTTGAGATAGGTCGTTTAGATTCGAAGAAGATCTGCTACCCATTTCAACGCTTCGGGATAATCATCACAATCAAGAACAAATTCCTGACCTCTATTTACAGAGTTAAGAATAACTGAGTCGCCTTCTGTTTTCCATCTTCCAGGATTACCATGAAAACTTAGGGTACTCTTTCTCCCGAATGGATTCATCCAACCAGGCAACTTCCACTGACTTCTTGGACGATTATTGTTTGTTAGGCAAAGGTTGGAATGATAATTCCTAAAGATTCCTCCCCCGGGGCGATCGATATCGAAATTGGGCAATGAAAAATTGTTTCTGGCAATATAGACTGTGTCATTCTCTAGATACTCATTTCTCCGAACGTGTGGATGATACAAACTCCACGGAGGAAATTCGTATTTATTCTTCACTTTAATAATTTTACCAATCTGCATCCACCCAAATATTACATGTAAATCAGGAGCATTTGTTTTATAAGATATTTCACCATTCACAACTATTATTTCTTTAAACCACCCAAAGAACAGAAAAACATCTCCAACACCTACTTTTTTGTTTTCCAAATGGGTCTCTGCAGCACCAGTTTGCCCAAATAATGGAAGCCATCCCTGCTCTCTTTTTATACTTCCATCAAACAAATCAGGATCAAGATGAGCTTCTGCATCCGGCGAGATTAATCCATCTGATAAATCCGCAACCACTTTCCCGTAAGTGTGCTCTCTAATTGATATGTCGCTGTATTTAATGCCGGTTCCCTTTGAAGGGATTGGTAATGAGAAAAAGAGTCCCGATGGAAAGATAGGACTTGGAATACCACCATAAGAAGAATCAAAACCTTTCCGGCTTAAGATTAATTTCATTTTTATCACCCATGTACAATCAAATCTTCATCCTCATTATTGGCTGCAACGGATCGCGGCGGACCACCTCCACGAACCCGGCCTGGCGGAAGGTATCAGCGTGACCGTAATACAGGCGTGAACTGCTGACTTTCTCCTGCACATCGATGGGGTAGGCCTCCACAATGGTCGCGCCGTTGGTCGCGGCAAATTTGACGGCTTCATCGATCAGGATGCGAGTCAACCCGGCGCGGCGGTGATGACGCTCGATGAAGAAGCAGTTGATCGACCACACCGGCAGATCGTCCACGCGCACCAGCTTTTTGGAGTTTTCGAGCAGGATGAACTCCTCACGCGGCGCCACCGAGACCCAACCCACGGGAATCTCCTCCTCGTAGGCGATCAAACCGGGCTTTTTGCCGCCCTGAACGAGCGTTCGGAGAAGGTTTTTCTTCTCCTCTTTCGTGAAACTGCGAAAATCCTTGCTGGAAAGCCGCCACCAGGTGCACCAGCAGCCCGCGCAGGCGCCGTTGGGGCCGAACAGTCGTTCAAAATCGGGCCAGGTGTCACTGGACAGGGGTTTAATCGTGATCTTACCCAATTCTTTAGATGTTTTCATGTTAATCCTTTCCCGAATCCTTCAATATGGTTATTGTACAATTCTCTCCCCGTTTTGAAACAGAAAAATTGCCTGCCAGCCTGCCGGCCTGACTAGAATTATTTTTCGTCTCGTTGTATACTCAAATAGATTAAATCCTATCTTGTGAGGGCGCCCATGAAAGCCTCTGTCACCCAACAACATCTGGCCCACGGGCTGAGCATTGTCAGCCGTGCCGTATCCCCCCGCAGCACCCTGCCGGTGCTGGCCAACGTGCTGTTGGCCACGGATGAAGGCCGACTGCGCCTCTCAGCCACCAACCTGGAACTCGGCGTCACCTGCTGGATTCCGGCGCAGATCCAGGAAGAGGGCTCCATCACCGTCCCCGCGCGCACCTTTGTGGACCTGGTGGGTACCTTCCCGGCTGACATGGTACAGCTCTCTCTCGATACCCGCACCCAGACCCTCAACGTGGTCTGCAACGCCTCCACCCACGAGATCAAGGGCATCGACGCGCAGGATTTCCCGCCCGTCCCTGTGCCCGACCTCTCCGAGGGTGTCGACCTCGACCTCACTTCTTTCAAAGAAATGATCCAACAGGTAGCCTTCGCCGCCTCGGTGGATGAAGCCCGCCCCGTGCTGCAGGGCGTAAAGATGGAGGTGGCTGAGAACACGCTCACCCTGGCCGCCACTGACGGTTTTCGCATCTCGGTGCGCAAGGAACTGCTGGCCAACCCCATCAAACAAGATTTCTCCATCATCATTCCCGCTCGCGCCCTCAATGAACTGGCGCGCATCGCCGGCGAGGGCGACAAGGCCGTCAATATGGTCGTTCCGGCCGGGCGCGGACAGGTGATCTTCCACCTCAAAGACGCTGAACTGGTGTCGCAGTTGATCGACGGCAACTTCCCCGATTACCGCGCCATCATTCCAAAAAGCTACAAAACGCGCACGGTCGTTTCCACGCCGTCATTCCTCAAGGCCTGCAAACAGGCCGAGATCATCGCCCGCGAAGGCAACAACGTCATCCGCCTCAACGTGCTGCCCGAAGAAAGCGGCCCCGGGCGCGTGGAGATCAACTCGCAGACCGAGGAGACCGGTAAAAGCGATATCCAGATGGAAGCCAACATTGAAGGCAGCCCCATCCTCATCGCCTTCAACGTCAAGTTCCTGCGCGAAGTGCTCGACGTGTTGCGCGCTCCCAACGTGGCGCTGGAGACCAATACCAACAACGCGCCAGGTGTCATCAAGCCGGTGGGCAACGACGATTTCGTCCACGTCATCATGCCCATGCACCTTGGCTAGAGAAACCCCATCATTGCCCTTTCATTTCCCCTCTCCTGGCGAGAGGGGAAATCTTAATCAAGTGAATAATTATTTCTAGAAACAATTATGGACTTTCTGCCAAACTCTTCTGAACGGTTATTGAGTGTGATGCTGGCGCTGGGACAGTATCCCATTCTTGCGCCGCGTATCCGCGCTCGCATGCGCGAAGAGCTGTTCAGCCGCGGCATCATCGACTCAATCTCCTTTGAAGCGCAGGTGCGCGACGAAGCTGTGCAGACCCAGCACGTGGAAGGGATCGAGAACCCCTACGCCGAGGAACCCAAGGAGATCTGGGAGGCGCGCCAGACGGCCGTGCGCAACCAACTGACCGACCTTCTCTTCAGCCGCCACCTGGGTTTTGAAATACTTGAGAATCTCATCTCCGATGTGCTGCAGGAGCGCGGCCTGACCACTCCTGACACGCGCCTGACCTTCAACCCCGAACTGGCGCCACTTGACCTGGTTTTTGAACAAGCCCTGACCATCGAGAACATGGAAGAGGGTGAACGCGCCGTCTATGAAGCCCGCCTGGAGGAATCTCAGGTCGTGCTCATCCGCACCATGATCAGCGACCAACTGCGCTACATCAACATCGCCAAGGAATGGTTCACCATCAATGACCTGGCCAAGATCCGCCGCCGCAGGATCGGCGCGGGGCGCATCGGCGGCAAGGCAGCCGGCATGCTGCTGGCTCAGCACATCCTCAAGAACAACACCGAGTTGAACGCCCTCCCGTGCATCTCCACGCCCGAATCGTATTTCGTCGGTTCCGATGAGATGTACACCTTCATGTCCATCAACAACCTGATCCGCTGGAACGACCAGAAGTACAAGAATGAAGCCGAAATGCGCTCGGATTTCCCCTCTATCGTGGAGGAGTTCAAGAAGGGCACCTTCCCGCCGGATATTCTGGATCAATTACAGACTTTGTTGATAAAAATAGGCAAAAAACCACTGATCGTACGCTCGTCCAGCCTGCTCGAAGACAACTTCGGCACCTCATTCGCCGGAAAATATGAGAGCATCTTCTGCCCCAACCAGGGCGACCTGAAACAGAACCTGCGCGAACTGACCATCGCCATCAAGGAAATCTACGCCTCGGTGCTCAACCCCAACGCGCTGCTCTACCGCCGCGCCCGCGGATTGCAGGATTACGACGAGCGCATGGCCGTGCTGCTGCAGGTGGTGGAAGGCGAGCAGTTCGGACGTTACCTCATGCCGCACGGCGCAGGGGTGGCCTTCAGCCGCAACCTCTACCGCTGGGCGCCGCAGATCCGCGCCGAGGACGGCTTTATCCGACTGGTGTGGGGTTTGGGCACCCGCGCGGTGGACCGGGTGGGCAACGACTACCCGCGCCTGATCGCGCTCAGCCATCCGCACCTGCGTCCGTCCAACAACCCCAAATCCATCCGCGCCTATTCACAACGTTACATCGACCTCATCGACCTGCAGGACAACGCCTTCAAAACCATGCCCGTTCATGATGTACTGAACAGCGATTATCCCCCGCTGCGTTACCTGGCCCAGGAGGAAGACGATGGATACTTTCAGTCCATCCGCAGCGCTGTCATCCACAACCCCGACAGCCTGGTGCTGACCTTTGACGAACTGCTGCAGCGCACTCCATTTGCCGAGCGCATGCGCACCATCCTTCATTCACTCGAGATGGCCTACCACTCGCCGGTCGACCTGGAGTTCACCCTTCACGTTGAAACCGATCCGGCCGGTAAACCCGATCTCACCATCACCCTGCTGCAATGCCGTCCACAAAGCCAGTTGAGCGAAACCGTCGTGGAGCCCATCCCCAGTCCGTTGCCACCCACAGACGTGGTCTTCACCACCGACTTCATGGTGCCGCAGGGGCAAATCTACCCGGTGGACTACGTGGTCTACGTCAAGCCCGCGGCGTATTTCAAACTGACGACCAACAACAGCCGCACCGACCTGGCCCGCGAAATCGGCAGGCTCAATGCCGCCCTGGTAAATGAGAACTTCATCTGCGTCGGCCCGGGGCGCTGGGGCTCCTCCAACTCTGACCTGGGTGTGCCCATTGCCTACGGTGACGTGTACCACGCCCGTGCCCTGGTGGAATTGGCTGGCGCAGGCTGCGGCCTGCCGCCCGAACCCTCGCTGGGGACGCACTTCTTTCAGGACCTGTTGGAATCGCAGATCTACCCGCTGGCGCTGCAGCTCGATGAGCCCAAAACCATTTTCAACGAAGCCTTCTTTGAATCCAGCCCCAACTGCCTGGCTGAATGGCTACCGGACGGAGGCGCTTTCGCGGACTGTCTGCGCGTGATCCGGGTAAGCGATTACCGTCCGGGCACGGCGGTCAAGGTGCTGATGCACGGCGAAAGCAGCCGGGCGGTGGCCTTCCTCACTACCAAATAAAAAAGGATTGCGCATCTGCGCAATCCTTTTCATCATTGAATCTTCTTACTCAGCTTTTTTGACGGGTTTCTTTTTCGGAGCCGCGGGTTTCTTGGCGGCAGTTTTCTTCTTCATGTCTGCCGCGATGGCGGCTGCTGTCTTCTTTTTGGCAGGCGATGCCTTCTTGACTACAGGTTCATCGTCGTCGTCTTCTTCCTCGTCCTCATCCTCTTCATCTTCATCCTCATCCTCGTCCTCGTCGCCTTCGCTCTCGAGGCCGCCCTCGTCACCCCAGAACCAGTAGAGAATCCAGATGTTCAGGAGCAGGGTGAGAGCCAGGATGCCCTCGATCTGCCAGAAGCTCCATCCGAGACCGTTGAGCAGGGTGGTGATGCCGGAAATGATGATGTGATAAACGATCGCCGCAAAGAACCAAATCGGTGCATCCTTGGCAATGGAACGCCAGACCAGGAGCGAGAAGACCATCTGGGCGGCGAACTGTACGATCTTCTCAAAGATGCTGATCAAGCCCACCCACCAGGTGGTACCCCAGTAGGAAGCGATCTGCGCGAGGACAGCCTGGACGGTGGCCGTATCGGTGCCGGCTGCGATCTGCTTGCCGGGGTTATATAAGAGCACGGTGGCCAGGTTGTAGGCCACCAGGGCACCCACGATGAGCATCTCGGAGCCGCCGTGCCCAATACCGAGGCCGACGCCGGCGCGGAAGGGTTTGGCATATTGCTTGGTAAGCCTGAAGCCGATCCAGCGCACGCCTTCTTCCACCACGGCTGCCAGCAGGCCAACCAGGCCAGCATTAACAAAAGGCAGCCAGGCTTGGCTCGGCTGTGGCAGGGTGCCGTTGGAGAACAGCGCTGAAACGCCGTTCAGCGCCGGGGTATGGACCAACTGGGCGATGGCGTAGGTGAACACACCGGTCACCACCATGATCCATGAATTCGGATACCGCTTGATCAGGTAAACCGCCAGGCAAATCGGCAGGCCAACCTCGATCAGGATCGCGAGGATGTAGACCATTAACAGGGGAAGATTGATATCCATGCTTACCTCTTCAGATGAATCGAATTCCCCCCCTTGCGGGAGGTACGGATTGAGTATATTCGCTTTTATGGATTCATGCCAGATGGCTTCACACATCTCCATAATTATGTTTCACGTGAAACAAAAAGCGGCAGCAGATCGCTCTGCCGCCGCTATAATTCATGCTGCCGTTCTCAGGCTGCCGGAACCGCCTTCATCTCGGCCGCGGCTTCCTTCTGTTTCTCCTTCTTCCAGAACAAAACCAGGAAGATCACATCCACCACCAGGAAGATGGTAATGGAAAGTTCAAGCTGCCAGGCGGTCAAGCCAAACGAGCTGAAGTAAACCGCGCAGAAATCGAGCAAAGCGTGGAACGCGACCGCAGCCAGGAACCACAGCCAGGATTTCTGCTGTACGGATTTCCAGACCAGCACCGACATAAACAGATGCGCTGAGATGGCGATGATCCGCTCAAAAGCGCTGGCCAGGGCCAGATGCCAGGGGGTTGTCCAGAATTGCGCGGATTGTGAAATGAGCATCTGCACCGTGCCCTCGGCTTGTCCGGACGCCAGCATGGCATCCGGGTTGAAGGTGAGGAAGAAGATGAGGTTGGCAAGCACCAGCACACCCACGATCACGCTTTCCACGCCGCCGTGACCGATACCCGCGGCAAAGGCCGATTTATAGGACGAGGCCTTGCCCTTGAGGATCTTGTAACCCACCCAGCGGGCTGTCTCTTCACATATACCAGCCATGAATCCCAGGAAGACCGCGTACCAGACGATCGGCCACTCCTGCGGCAGTGTAATGGAAAGACCCAGCTTTTGCAGCAGCGCGGGCACCTGCAGCAGGGGGATGTGCACCACCTGCGACCCAATAAATGTGAGCACGCCGGTAAGCACCACGATCCAGCTCACCTTGAACTTCTTGATGATCAGCACCGCCAGCAGCACCGGCAGGCCGATCTCCACGATGATCGCCGCGATATCAGCGATAAGCAAACCCCAATTCTCTACCATGTTTTCCTCTATCCTTTCAATTAATTACATTCGAAATGTTTCACGTGAAACAAATCACGAGATGGACGAAACCAGCAGCTTCTCGCGGTTGAAGGTGCGGATGGCGTAGACCATCAGCACAATGCCCGCGATCCAGATGACAACACCGAGCAAAAGTCCCACGATCGCGCTCAGGTAAAGCACACCAGTAATTTGACCCACCAGCAGCGCCAGCACAAGCACCACCAGCGAGGCGCTGGATTGATAAGCGCCCATGAAAGTATTTACCTTCGATGAGATCAGCACTGTCACCGCGATGCCCAGCAGCGAGATGGCCGGTGAGACCCACAGGATGAGCGGGTACCAGTTGATCAGCGGGAACCAGAGGTGATGCATGAGCGGCCAGCCTGCGGCGTTAAGCACGATGATGTAACCCAGGAAGCACGCCCATGTGATGCCCACTGCGGGGATGAAGCTTGCCATCACTTTACCAATGAAAAGTTCGGTGTCAGAGACGGGTGTATAGAGCAGCGCTTCCACCGTTTTGCGTTCCTTTTCGCCCGCGAAGGACTCGGAGGCAATGACTGTCGAGTACATCAGCGGCATAATGAGGAAGAAGGGCGCGAACATGTAGCCCAACACCAGCACGAGGATGCTCTGCACGGAATCCAATCCCTGCAGTACCTGTGACATGACAGGCGGCATTTTCTCCAGGAACGTGACCAAATCGGGGTCGTTGAAGAAGTTGACCGCATCAGGGCCGCCAACGATCAACCCGATGATCAAGCTCAGCGGGATGAGCAGGATGAAGAAGATGGGCACAATGAGGATGGGCAGCCAGACAGATCTGTTCTGGCGCGCCTCCGTGATGTCCTTTTTGGCGATGGTAAAGATGATCTTCCAGTTCATTTTGCACCTTCCCGTGCGTTCTCCTGCAGTTTGAAATAGATATCCTCCAGGGTGACGCGTTGTTGTTCCACGCCCAGAATGCGGGCGTTCTGCCCCACCAGCGCCGTGACCAGGGCGGGGATGGCGTCTTCCTCTTCCACCTGCACCTTGAGCTGTACGGCGGATTGCTCCACCTTGAGCAGCCCGCGGCAGGTGTTGCCCGTGATCTTGCCCTTCAGCGGCTCCATGAGCTTCACTTCCACCCACAGGCCGGGGTTGTATTTCTTCTTGAGCTCATCCAGAGTGCCCAGCGCAAGCAATTTGCCGCTGTTCAGAATGGCGACGCGGTCGGCCAGGCGCTCGGCTTCTTCAAGACGGTGCGTGCACAGAAAGACGGTGTGACCGTCGTTCTGGCGGATCGACTCGATGAGTTCATGCACCTGCAGCGCCGATTCGGGGTCAAGGCTGGAGGTGGGTTCATCCAGAAAGAGGATGCGCGGCTCAGTGAGCAGGGCGCGTGCCAGCGCCAGGCGCTGCTTCATGCCCTTGCTGTACGTGTCCACACGATCGTCTGCGCGGGCTTCAAGCGCGAAAAATGACAGAACTTCGTCGATTTTTTTTAACAGAACCGATTCTGGCAAGCCGTAAAGGGTGCCAAAGAAGCGCAGATTCTCTCGCGCGGTCAGTCTTTCGTAGAGCGCGTTTGTTTCGGTGAGCACGCCAGTCTGACGGCGGATCTCACCGCCGTGGCTGCCGGGGTCCATGCCCAGCACGCGGATGCTGCCCTGGGCGGGGGTGTACAGGCCGTTCAGAAGGCGGATGGTGGTGGTCTTGCCGGCGCCATTGGGGCCGAGCAGGGCAAACACCTCGCCCTGCATGACCTCGTAGCTGAGGTCCTTGAGGGCTTCCCGATCGCCGAAGCGGTGGGTCAGTTGTTGTATTGAGATTACGTTTTCCATTTTCGTTACATTCCGTTTCTACAGGTCAGATCTTATACCTTGCGCTTGCGTCCAAACAACAGATAGATGATGGGTCCCAGCATTTCTCCAAGCACGATGACGATCACCCAGACCCACTTCCTGCCGCTGACGTGCTCCCGGTTGGTCAGGTCGATCAACCCCCAGATCTGCAGCCCGTACTGGATGACAGCCAGGATGATGAAGAGGGGCATGTATCCCATCAAGATTTCCAGGTCGCTCATTTCTTTCTCCTTTTCAAGTTCCCGGCAGGTGCCCAGTCTTGTGAAAGGACACCTGCATTGGGATGATATTATTTGTTCAGTTCCCTGTCAGCCAGGGCAGTGATACCGCTCAGCCCACCCAGGTTCATGGAGTCCACGGCGCTGCTGGGAACGATGACCAGGGCGCCCTTGTCCTTCATGCCTTCAAAGAGCATGTTCATGGCGCGCAGGTGCAGGGCGGTGGGATTGTCGGCATACGCGCGGGCGGCGTCGGCAAAGCTCTGCGAGATCTGCATCTCCGACTCGCCCAGGATGATGCGGGCCTGGCGTTCGCGTTCGGCCTGCGCCTGCCGGCTCATGGCGTCTTCCAGGTCAGCCGGGATGATGACGTCGCGAATCTCCACCGACTGCACGGTGATGCCCCAGGGGGTGGTGCGCTCATCGATCACCTTCTGCAATTGCTCATCCATCTTGGTGCGGCCGACAAGGATCTCTGCCAGGCTCATCTGACCGATGACCTCTCGCAGCGCGGTCTGCGAAGCCCAGGCAATGGCGTTGCGGTAGTTCTGCACCTCGAGGGCGGCCTTCTCAGCGTCCCACACAACCCAGAAGAGCACGGCGTCCACGTTGACCGGGACGGTGTCGCGGGTGAGGGTCTTCTCGGCCGAGAACGGCGTGACCATCACGCGCTGGTCGATCCAGCTCGACACAGAGTCGATGACCGGGATGATCCAGAAGATGCCGGGGCCTTTGAGCCCATGAATCTTACCCATGCGCAGGACAACGGCCTTCTCCCACTGGTTGGCCATCTTGATGGCGAACAAGAAGTACGTGCCCAGCAGGATCAGGGGGACCACAATCCACGCGATCAAGCTGTCGCTGAACTTGCCGCTGGTATCCATGAACGCCGCGGTGGTGATGGCGCCGATCAGCAGGATGATGAACAGGGCCATGCCCACCGGGCTGATGTGGTAATCGTCCATGGATTGCTTGCCCTGTTTGGGCTGCGACAGCACCGGTGAAAGGGTGGTGTTTTCGATATCGTCGCTGGTGGTTGCGTATTTCGGTTTTGGTCTCATTCTTCCTCATCTCTTATTTTGTCAATTATTCCGGTTGATCGTTTTGCCAGCCGGCTGCGTTTTCTTCGATCGAGCGTTTGACCTCGTCCAGGCTGTAGCCCTGGCGAATCATCTCTGCCAGGAAGCGCGCGCTCTGCACTTCGAGTGTTTCTTTCTTCAGCAGGTCCCGCAATCCTTCGGCCGGTTGGTCGAGGATGTAGGTACCGCGTCCCTGCTGGGTGGAGATCAGCCCGGCCTCATCGAGCATGCGGTAGGCGCGCGCCACGGTGTTGAAATTGACGCGCAGGTCAGAGGCGAGCTGCCGCACGGTGGGGAGCTGGTCGCCGGGTTTGAGCTGCCTGTTCGTCACGGCTGCCTGCACCTGCTCTACGATCTGCACATAGATTGGAACCCCTGAGCGAAAGTCCAGTGAAAAATCGAGCGGGTTCACATTTGTACCTCCTGCAAAATTGTATCATTGTATTATTGTATCATTGTATGTAATCAGAAGAAATCTGTCAAGGGTTATCAGGTATTCACAATTCGCGTTTTCCACGAATGACACGAATTTGCACTAATAACAAAAAAAACGAATAATTTGCGAAATTCCTGGAAAAAATATTGCGGAAATCAGGAATCTGCAATATGATTAATTCAACCAATTCATATAAACTAAGGAGAATTTGCCATGACCAAATCCTATGACGATCTGATGGCCGCTTTCGCCGGCGAGAGCCAGGCTAACCGAAAATACCTTGCATTTGCCAAGAAAGCCGACGAAGAAGGTTACGCCCAGGCAGCCAAGCTGTTCCGCGCTGCCGCCCATGCCGAGACCGTGCACGCGCACAACCACCTGCGTGCCGCCGATGAGATCAAGAGCACCGAAGAGAACCTGAAAACCGCCATCGCCGGTGAGCATTACGAGAACACTGATATGTACCCCGCCTTCATAAAGGACGCCGAAGCCGAGGACAACAAGCGCGCCCTGCGCACCTTCAACTACGCCAACGAGGTGGAGAAGATCCACGAGGCGCTATACAAGGAAGCCCTGGCTTCGCTCGGCAAACCCGGCGAGACTTATGACTACTACATCTGCCCCATCTGCGGCTACACCCACGCCCGCACCGCCCCCGAAGTCTGCCCGGTCTGCGGCGCGCCCGGGTCAAGATTTGAAGTGATTAGCTAGATAGAACTTTGACCCTAAGCCCCCGAGAGATCGGGGGTTTTGATTATTTCGTAGGGTGCTTTTGGGAATGGATCACTAACTATCAAATGGAATTCAACCAAGCCAGTTCCCAACGCACCGTTCTTCACATTTTTATTTTTGATAATCACGAATCGAATGGATGGTGCGTTGGAAAGACGCTTCATCAAGTATTTCTTCGTGTACAATGTAAATAATAATAGGTGAGGTAACAAGGAACTATAGAATCCGTAACGATAATTTGGTACATTACTATCAAAGGTGAGGATAATCATGCAAAGACCAGATTTTTCAGAGTATGTTGTTCATTTTGCAAAAGACTTGCCTCCAATTGCGAAGGTTGCTCCCGATGATAGATCCATTGGGATAGAAAAAATGTCTGCAAAGGAACGCATATTTTCTATACTTCAGATGGGACAAATCTGGGCAACACGCATGCCTTGGACAAACAAACAAGCAGTCTGTTTTACGGAATGTACTTGGAGTAGTCTGTTATTTCACGCAAAGAATTATTCAAGATATGGGCTAGGGTTTCATAAAGCATTTCTTTTTGCATCTGGGGGCGGCCCCGCAATTTACTTACCGCCCGGTTTAATGAAGCATCAAGAAAAACACACAGGGCCGACGAAACTTCCTTTTGATCCACATCTATTTGCATTCATAACCCCTTTTGTTCCGCCATATGCACCTGAAGAATACAAAGAAAATTTTTGGAAGGATAAACAACCGATAGATTATTCCCATGAACGCGAGTGGAGAGTACCCCACGATTTAGTTTTTGAGTTGGAAAAAGTCGCTTTTGTTATTGTTAATTCTTACGAGGATATGGCTCAAGCACCGAAAGAGCTGAAAGATGCAATTGGGCGGGAGAATTGGCTGATTATGTCAAATTATGAAAAAATCGAGAAGTTTTGGCCTTTGCATCAACTGCCTGAATAATTCATTAATCGGTGATGTATGTCAAAAACATTCTTTTTTCGATTAAGGGAATACTATTTACAAGTCGCTGCTGTTTTGCGTGGAGAAGCTGATGCAGCATCAGTTTTTCCAAACCCCACGGATATTGGCCAGTCTCGTGAAAAAGTTTATGCTGAGTTTCTTCGTCTCCATGCCCCATCTAAATGTAATGTGTTTTTGGGTGGTTTTTTATTCGATCACAAAGATGGCAAAGAGTCTAAACAATTGGATATTATCATAACAACTGATACTACGCCTCGTTTTAACCTGCATAATCGTGATGGATCCGGGAAGTCATTTTCACCAGTTGAAGGAACACTGGGCGTAGTGTCTAGCAAATCATTTCTTAACGAATCTGAATTAAAGGATGCATTACTTGGAATAGCATCTATTCCTCCCACATCCTCTCTTGAAGGGAGAATTAGTGAATTTCTGAAAATTAATAATTACGAAGATTGGCCATACAAAGTGATTTATGCAATTGATGGAATAAATGGAGATACTCTTCTTGCACATCTCACTTCTTTTTATTCTAGCCACCCAGAAATCCCATTATCAAGACAACCCAACCTAATACATGTTGTAGGAAAATATGTAGTTATTAGAATAACCCCAGGGATGATGATTAAAAGCATTAAAGGTTCGATTGAGAAACCAACGTATGGAACATATCGATTGTTTACTGAGGATTCTGACCTTCAGGGGATTATTTGGGTTTTAACTCAATTGCAAGAAAACGCCACTGCATCAAAAGAAATCACATTCTCTTACAGAGAGCTAATTAGCCAAACTTTTTTTTCTAAGTGAGAAGTTTACATAGATTTTTCTAAAATCATTCACAACCGAGAAATTTTTTCAAAACACGAATTTTCCACTCGAATAACGAATTATATTAACGCTTTTCTGCAATTAAACAATACACCAAAATACACCGACATCCTCACAGGTGTCGGTTTCATTATTAACCCCCTCTTAGCCTTTCATTGATACCCCATGCCGCACGTGGTAGAATCACGTTGGAAGAATAAAATTACCCCTGCCTTACCGGCAGAGAGAACAATCAGGAGTGTGCTGTATGGAACAGACAACCGGTTCATTTGAAGTGAAGAAGGGCCTGGCCCAGATGCTCAAGGGCGGCGTCATCATGGACGTGGTCAACGCCGAACACGCCAAGATCGCCGAAGACGCCGGCGCCTGCGCCGTGATGGCACTCGAGCGCGTCCCCGCCGACATCCGCGCCGACGGAGGCGTGGCCCGCATGAGCGACCCTGAGATGATCCAGAAGATCATGGAAACGGTCAGCATCCCGGTCATGGCCAAGTGCCGCATCGGCCACTTCGTTGAAGCACAGATCCTCGAGGCCATTGGCGTCGATTACATCGATGAGTCCGAAGTGCTCACCCCCGCCGACGAGGCGCATCACATCAACAAGCACGATTTCAAAGTCCCCTTCGTGTGCGGCTGCCGCAACCTGGGCGAAGCCCTGCGCCGCGTGGGCGAAGGCGCCGCCATGATCCGCACCAAGGGCGAAGCTGGCACCGGCGACGTCGTTGAGGCAGTGCGCCACGCGCGCTCCGTGCTGGGCGAGATCCGCAAACTGCAGAACATGCCCGAAGAAGAAATCATGGCCTTCGCCAAGGAAATTGGCGCCCCCTACGAGTTATTGATGGAGACCCGCAAGCTGGGACGTCTGCCCGTGGTCAACTTTGCCGCCGGCGGTATTGCCACCCCGGCTGATGCTGCCTTAATGATGCAGCTCGGTGTGGACGGCGTCTTTGTGGGCTCCGGCATCTTCAAATCCGGCGATCCCGCCAAACGCGCCTCCGCCATCGTCAAAGCCACCACTCATTACAAAGACGCCAAGATCCTGGCCGATGTCAGCCGCAACCTGGGCGGACCCATGGTGGGCCGCTCGGTTGCCTCATTACCTGAAGAGGAAAAACTCGCCACGCGAGGCTGGTAACATTATATGAAGGTTGGCGTCCTGGCATTACAGGGAGACTTCGCCGAGCACCAGGTCATGCTCGAAGCCCTCGGAGCCGAGGTGGTACAGGTGCGCCTGGCCGAGCATCTCGAAGGCCTGAACGGCCTGATCATGCCCGGCGGCGAATCCACCACCATCGGAAAGCTGGCCACCGACTTTGGTCTGATGGAACCGTTGCGTGAGTTCGGTGCCAAGCACGCCATCTGGGGCACCTGCGCGGGCGCCATCTTCCTTTCAAAGGACGCGCGCCGCAAGCAGCCGCTACTTGGTCTGATGGACATCATCGTGGAACGCAACGCCTTTGGCCGCCAGGTGGACAGCTTTGAGATCGATATGGTCATCCCGGCGCTGGCCGCGAAGGGAACGAACCCGCCCTACCACGCCGTGTTCATCCGCGCCCCGCTGATCGAAAGTGTCGGCGCCGGTGTGGACGTGCTGGCCGCATTGGAAGACGGACGCATCGTGGCTGCCCGGCAGGGCAAGCTGCTGGCCACCTCGTTCCACCCTGAATTGACTGCCGACGACCGTTTTCACCGTTACTTTTTGGAGATGTCGCGATAAGTGTTCGCCCGTTAGCCTGGTACGATCTGCCTCAACTGGCAATGTACCGCAGCCGAGTTTCCAGCTTCTATCATGCTCAACTGCTCACAGGCGGGAACCCCATCGGCTTTTCGGCTCTCGCGGCGCGCCTCAATGACGATCTTCCCCTGCGCATGGAAGCCGTCTGCACCGCTGAGGGCTGCGAACTCATGGCCCAGGTGCAGCACTTCCCCGGAGAACGCTCGGCTCGCCTTGTCTTCATCGCTCCCGATCCCAAAACCGATAATCCGGCTCTGCCTCCCCTGCTGGAATACCTGTGCGTCTGCGCGGGTGAGCTTGGCGCGGTGAACCTGCTGGCGGAAGTGCGCGAAGCAGATCAGACCATTGATACCTTCCGACTCTGCGGCTTTTCCATCTACGGCTGGGAGACAATCTGGCGCCTGCCCTCGCAGGTTTCTGAAGCGAATGCTGGAGAGAACAGCGGATGGCGGCAGGCGACCTTAAAGGATGAATCCTGCGTGCGCTCGCTCCATCGCACCCTGGTGCCCCCGCTGGCGCAGACCGCCGAGCCTTACCGGGGCAGCGCGGCTGGCCGCATGGTGTACCTACAGAAAGGCGAGATCCTGGCTGTCGTTGAAAGCATGGCCGGTCCAAAGGGGATCCATCTCATGCCCATCATCCATCCCTCCCTTGAGGACCCCGGCACCATGCTCAGGGAGCTTCACGGCATTTTTAGCCGCTCCGATAAACCCCTCTACCTGCAGATGCGTTCCTACCAAGCCTGGTTGACGCCCTTCCTGGAACAAATGGAAGCATCGGTCGCCGTTCATTTCGCGCTCATGTCTCACCATCTGGCCGTGGCACAATACGCTGTCGCAGAACAGAACGGTCTGGTGGTCAATAATCGCCCAGCCGAGACCTCGGCGCCCATCATTCATAAAACTTCCCGGATTGGTCAGTAGCCAAGAACAGGTTTTCGACAGATAATAAAGGTAGTATGACGCAAAAGAGAATTACTGATGATCTGCACGCATTGATGGCTGTCCTGCCCTCACGCATCGTGGAGGCGCTGACAGCAGCCAATAACAGCGACGCCCTGCTCGAGATTGTCCTCGATCTCGGCCGTTTACCCATGGCCCGTTTCGTGGACAGGGAACTGGCGCTGAGCGACAAGGAAGTCGTCCGCGCCGATATCGACCACGTGGTTTCGCACATCGGTGAATTTGACGCCGACAACCGCGCCGGACTGGAACGCACCCTGCACCGCATCTCCGCCATCCGCAACCGCCACGGCACCATTGTGGGCCTCACCTGCCGCGTCGGCCGCGCCGTCTACGGCACCATCGATATCATCCAGGACCTGGTCGAGTCGGGCAAGAGCATCCTCCTGCTCGGCAAACCGGGTATTGGCAAAACCACCATGCTGCGCGAATCAGCGCGCATCCTGGCCGAGAGCAAGCGCGTCATCATCGTCGACACCTCCAACGAGATCGGCGGCGACGGCGACGTACCGCACCCAGCCGTCGGCAAGGCGCGCCGCATGCAGGTGGCCACTCCCTCGCTGCAGCACGAGGTGATGATCGAGGCCGTGGAGAACCACAACCCCGAGGTCATCGTTATTGATGAGATCGGCCGCGAACTGGAAGCCATGGCCGCCCGCACCATCGCCGAGCGCGGTGTGCAGTTGGTTGCCACCGCCCACGGCCGCACGCTTGAAAACCTGCTACTCAACCCCACGCTCTCCGACCTGGTGGGCGGCATCGAATCGGTAACGCTATCTGATGAAGAAGCCCGCCGCAGAGGTACGCAGAAGACCGTGCTCGAACGCCGTTCTCCGCCGACCTTTGACGTGCTCATTGAGCTGCAGGAGCGCGACCGCCTGGTGGTCCACCCCGACGTGGCCGCCGCGGTCGATACCATCGTGCGCGGTTTCCCCATCCAGCCCGAGCTCCGCTCCCGCGACGAAAACGACGAGATCCACATCACGAAATCTCCCAAGCCGCCCACGGGCAGCCGCTCTGCTTCACAGGGCACGCGGCGCAGTTACGAGAACGGCTATGACGACCGTGCGGGTTCCGAAAGGCAGCCCTACTCGCCCAAACGGCGTTCCGTGAACACAGATTATGATCGCCCGGCGCAGGAAGAAACAGAAACCGATTTGTCGCCTTCAACCCGGCGCACCATCCGCATCTACCCCTACGGCGTGGCCCGCAACCGTCTGGAGCAGGCCGGTCACCACCTGGGTGTTCCCATTCAAGTTTGCAAGAACATCGAAGACGCCGATGTGGTCATTACGCTGCGCACCTACTACCGCTCGCGCCAACAGCCGGTGGTGGACGCCGAATCGCGCGGCGTGCCCATTTTCGTTCTGAGAGCCAACACCATCAACCAGATGGAGCAATCCCTGGCCGAGATGTTCAACCTGCCGTCTGACAGTCTGGCGGCAAATTATGAAACCATCACCAACCAGACCGAATCGGCCATCCAGGCCGTGCTCAACGGTCAGCGCTGGGTGGACCTGCCCCCGGCATCCTCCAATGTCAGGCGTATCCAGCATGAGATGGCGCGCCAGGCAGAGCTCGTTTCGCAGTCCTACGGACGGGAACCCAACCGCAGGGTGCGCATCTTCCGTGAATAATTGAGGTGGCATGTTCATCACGCTTGAAGGTCCAGATGGCAGCGGCAAGTCCAACCAGATCCCGCAACTGGCGGATTTCCTTCGCGCACAGGGTTATGAGGTTCTGACCACCCGTGAACCCGGCGGCACCTCCATCGGCGATCAGATCCGCCAGGTGATCATGAAGCTTGGCAACACTTCGATGGACCCGCGCACCGAGATCCTGCTCTTCTGCGCCGCGCGTGCCCAGATCGTGGCCGAAGTGCTGCGTCCCAACCTGGAACGCGGCGTGGTCGTCATCAGCGACCGATACGCCGATTCCACCCTGGCCTACCAGGGCTACGGTCACAACCTTGATCTCGAAACATTGCGCCTGATCCTGCGTTTTGCCACGGGCGGCCTCAAACCCGATCTCACCCTGCTGCTCGACATCGACGCTGACGAGGGCTTGCGCCGCAGGCAGATGGGTGGCGGCGAATGGAACCGCCTCGACGCTTACGAGGTCGCTTTCCACGAGCGCGTGCGCCGCGGCTACCACGAACTGGTGAAACTGGAACCGGAGCGCTGGGTGGTGGTGGACGGCAGCCAGACACGTGAAAAAGTACAATCCGATCTGCAGCAGATCGTTCTCAAACGGATCCAAGAATACAACCAAGGGAAATGAAGGAGTTGACCATGCGTAAACCTGTTTTGCTTGTCGTCCTGGCTTTCGCGCTCATCCTGGGCGCCTGCACCCCCTCAGCCACAGCCGCGCCCGCCGCGGTGCCGACCGCCACACTACCCCTGCCCACGGCAACCATTGACCTCACGCCTTCGGTCACCGCAACTCCTTCTGCCACCCCTGAACCGACCATAGAAATCATCAAGAGCGACCCGGCCACCTGTCAGGTCTCTCCGGTGGTACAACCACCCGATCCCAATGCCACCTCCTACCTGCCCGATGTCACGGTCAGTGATTGGAAGACAGGCCCGGAGGACGCGATCGTCACCATTATCGAGTACGGCGATTTCCAGGATGCCAACGCGGCCAAACTGTCCGTCATTATTCAGCAGTTGATGGAAAAGTACCCCGACGATGTTCAGCTCGTCTTCAGGCACTTCCCCCTGCCCGAGCAGTACGACAAAGATCAACTGGCCGCCCAGGCGGCAGAGGCTGCCGGGCTGCAGGGAAAATTCTGGCAATACCATTATGTGCTGTACACCTATCAGGCCGATTGGATCAATCTGAGCACGGACAAGTTCGTCGATTGGGCTTACAACGAAGCCGCCAAGCTGGGTCTGGATGCTGAAAAGTTCAAACAGGACATGGTCTCAGACGCGGTCATCGCCAGCGTGGAAGAATCGCGTGTTACAGCCGTAAAGATGAACAAGGTCTACACCAACTTTTATGATCCGTTCCTGTTCTTCAACGGCGCGGCTATTTCCATGCTCTACAACCTGGATACGCTCTCGAACGTTGTTGAGTATTACAAACTGGCAGAACGTTCCTACACCGAGTGCCCACCTATGACGGTGGA